>Ga0214469_1000052_pt1 | contig 30266 bp, 26 predicted proteins | sample RVTome_10_FD_187340 | JGI IMG/M metagenome (GOLD analysis project Ga0214469, IMG submission 187340) | Soil microbial communities from uranium-contaminated site in the Upper Colorado River Basin, Wyoming, United States - RVT153D57 HiSeq ... | reverse complement strand
CATCACCGTGATCACCAGAGCCAGGCCGATCACCACCGGGGCGGTCCATCCCCCGACCAGCGCGATGACGACCACGCCGAACGCGAGCAGCGCGGCCCACACCCACATGACGAACACCGCACGCCCGTGGGAGTGGCCGATCTCCAGCAGCCGATGGTGCAGATGCTGCTTGTCCGGCGCGAACGGCGACCGACCGGCCCTGGTCCGGCGCAGGATTGCCAGCAGCAGGTCGGCGAAGGGCAGCGCGATCACCGCCAACGGCAGGAACAGCGGCAGCAGGGCGGGCAGAAGGGTGACGCCGTCGTCCTGGACCGGGAAGGAACCGGTCAGGCTGATCGAGGCGGCCGCGAGCATGAGCCCGATCAGCATCGACCCCGAGTCGCCCATGAAGACCCTGGCCGGGTGGACGTTGTGCGGCAGGAAGCCCAGACACAGGCCGCACAGGACGGCGGTCACCAGCGCGGGCGTCGTGAGCCGGGAGAAGTTGCCCTCCACCGCCAGCAGGTACGCGTAGCTGAAGAACGCTGCGGCGCCGATCCCGACGACGCCCGCGGCCAGGCCGTCGAGCCCGTCGACGAAGTTGACGGCGTTCGCTGCCGCGACGACGAGCACGATCGTCAGCAATGTTCCCTGGGCCTCGTCGAAGGACAGGTAGGAGCCGCCCGGCAGCGGCAGGGACACCAGCCTGATGCCCCCGACCACGAGGAGGCCGGCTGCCACCAACTGGCCGGCGAACTTCATCAGCGCCGACAGGCTCCAGATGTCGTCGGCGACACCCACCAGGCAGATCACCGCCGCCGAGGCCACCAGGGCCTGGACGTTCGTGGCGCCCTCGAACAGTTCCCTGCTCATGGCCGGGAGATAACTGGCCACCAGCATCGCAGCGAGCAGGCCGCCGAGCATGGCCAGCCCGCCGAGACGAGGAACCGGGTCTCGGTGCACGTCGCGATCGCGGGTCGGCGGCACGGCGCCGACCCGGTAGGCCAACCGGCCGGCGAGGCCGACGAGCAGGTAGGTGGCTCCGGCCGCGACGAGCAGGGTCAGCAGGTATTCGCGCACGCGTTCGTCTCGCGGCTAACCACGCGGGTACGCCGGATGCCTGGTCACCAGTGCGGCCACCGCCTCGCCGATCTCGCGGCTGGCCGTGCCGTCGGTGTCGCGCACCGCCCGGGAGATCAGCGACGCCACCTCCTTCATGTCACCTTCGGCCATGCCCTGGGTGGTGACCGACGGCGTCCCCACCCGGATGCCGGACGCCGTCATCGGCGGCTGCGGGTCGAAGGGGATGGCGTTCTTGTTCAGGGTGATCCTGGCGGCGTCGCACCGCGTCTCCGCCTCGGCGCCGGTGATGCCCAGTGGTCGGAGGTCGATCAGCGCCAGATGGGTGTCGGTGCCGCCGGAAACGGGTCGCATACCCTCGGCGGCCAGCTCCTCGGTCAGCGCCTGCGCGTTGGCGACCACCTGACGGGCGTAGGTCTGGTACGCGGGTTGCTGGGCCTCGCGCAGCGCGACGGCCTTCGCCGCCACGGCATGCATCAGAGGTCCGCCCTGGGTGAACGGGAACACCGCCTTGTCGATCTTCTTGGCGTGCTCCTCCTTGCAGACGATCATTCCACCGCGAGGGCCACGCAGGACCTTGTGTGTGGTGAAGGAGACGACGTCTGCGTAGGGCACCGGGCTCGGGATGGCCCGGCCCGCAACCAGGCCGATGAAGTGGGCGGCATCCACCATGAGGATCGCATCGACCTCGTCGGCGATCTGGCGGAAGGCGGCGAAGTCGATCAGGCGTGGATAGGCCGTGGCCCCACAGATGATCATCTTGGGCCGGTGCTCGATGGCGAGGTCGCGGACCTCGTCGTAGTCGATCAGCTCGGTCTGTTCGTCGACGCCGTAGGAGACGATGTCGAACCACTTGCCGGAGAAGTTGACCTTGGAGCCGTGGGTCAGATGGCCACCGTGCGGCAGCGACATGGCCAGCACGGTGTCGCCGGGGACGGTGAACGCGGCGTACGTCGCCATGTTCGCGCTGGCTCCCGAATGGGGCTGGAGGTTCGCATGCTCGGCCGCGAACAGGTCCTTGGCCCGGGCGATGCCCAGTTCCTCGGCCTTGTCGACCTCCGCGCAGCCGCCGTAGTAGCGCCGGCCCGGATAGCCCTCGGCGTACTTGTTCGACAGCGTCGAGCCGAGCGCCGCCAGAACGGCCGGGGAGGTGAGGTTCTCGCTGGCGATCAGTTGGAGCCCGCCGCGCAGCCGGTCCAGTTCGCCCAGGACGACGCTCGCGATCTCGGGGTCCTCGGCCTGGAGTGCGGTGAAGTCCGGCCCCCAGAAGGGGGCCTCGGCATCGGTCATGGAGGTGCTCCAGAGGTTCGGCGGAACGGAGGTGGTAGCGGGGGCCACTCTACGGCGACGGGACCGCCGCGACGGTCTCGGGCACGACCTCACGGATCAGGTCGAGGGACACCGCACCGTCCCGCAGGACGCGGGGGACCGGTCCGGTCACGTCCACGATGGTCGAGGGAACGTCGTCGTCGGTCGGGTCGGAGTCCAGGTAGACGGAGACGACCTCCCCGAGTTGGTCGCGTGCCTGCTCGCCCGACCGCGCCGGCGGCCGCCCCGATCGGTTGGCACTGCTGACGGCCATCGGGCCGGTCTCGCGGAGCACCTCGATCGCAACCGGGTGCAGCGGCATCCGGACGGCGACCGTGCCGCCCGCGTCGCCGAGGTCCCAGTGCAGTGACGGCTGCTGACGGCAGACGAGCGTCAGGCCGCCCGGCCAGAACGCCTCCACCAGGTCGCTGACCACGCCACCGGTTTGCACGGAGACGCCGCTGAGCGTCGATACCGACCCGACCAGAACCGGCACCGGCAGGTCGCGGCCGCGTCCCTTGGCGGCCAGCAGAGCTGCGACCGCCTCGGAGCTGAATGCGTCGCAGCCGAGCCCGTAGACGGTGTCGGTGGGCATCACGACCAGCGTGCCCCGGCGTACGGCCCGGACCGCCGCAGCGATCCCCCGCCTGCGCTGGTCGGGGTCGTGGCAGTTGTAGGTGTTGCTCACGGCCAGCAATCTAGAGCCCACGACGCCGGTTCGTGCCGCGGGAGCATCTCGACCACCCGGGTCAGGGGCCGGTGCGTCGGGCGGAGAGGTAGCGCGGACGTCCGGCCAGGTCGGCGTGGTCGGAGACGTCCTCCCAGCGGGCCGGATCGGTGAACAGTGCCGGCGCCGACAGGCCCTGGACGTCGGCGTGCTCGGCGAAGACGTACCCGCCCGGCCGCAGCAGCCGTGCCGCCGTCCGCTCGAGGACGCGCAGGGCATCGAGGCCGTCCGGCCCGGACCAGAGCGCGACGGCCGGGTCGTGCATCGCGACCTCGGGGTCGCGCACCTCGGCCCCGAGCGGGACGTACGGCGGGTTCGCGACGACGATATCGACCGTCCCGGTGAGCTCGAGCAGGCACCGCTCCACGTCCGCGTGGTGGACCACGACGCGGGTACCGGCCACGTTGCGACGCAGCCAGGTGATCGCGCTGTCCTCGGCCTCGACCGCGTGGACCTCGGCAGCCGGAACCTCGTCGGCGACGGCGAGCGCCATGGCGCCCGACCCGGCGTACAGGTCGACGACCAGTGGGCGGTCGAGCATGCGTGCGACCTCGATGGCGGCCCCGGTGGTCACCTCCGTCTCCGGACGGGGGACGAAGACCCCGGGCCCGACCTCCACCTCGATGTGGCGGAAGGCGGCCCGGCCGGTCAGGTGTTGCAGCGGCACTCGCGCGGCCCGGCGAGCCACCAGGGCGTCGAAGGCCGCGACATCGAGGGTCTCGTGACGGACGAGGTCGCCGCGGGTGACGCCGAGCACGTGTGCCGCCAGCGCCTCGGCGTCGTGGCGCGGCGACGGCACGCCCGCCGCCGCGAGCACCTTGGTGGCCCGCTTGACGGCCTGCCGCACCGTTGTCGCCACCGTCAGTCCTGGCCCGTGAGCCGTTCGGCGACGTCGGCGTCCGCCAGTGCCTGGATCACCGGGTCGAGGTCGCCGTCGAGCACGGCGTCGAGGTTGTTGGCCTTGAACCCGACGCGGTGGTCGGAGATCCGGTTGTCGGGGAAGTTGTAGGTGCGGATCCGCTCGGACCGGTCGACGGTACGGACCTGGCTGCGCCGCTCTGCTGACGCTGCCACCTCGGCCTCCTCCTGGGCGGCCGCCAGCAGGCGGGCCCGCAAGATGCGCATGGCCTGTTCCTTGTTCTGCAACTGGCTCTTCTCGTTCTGGCAGGAGACGACGATTCCCGACGGCAGATGGGTGATGCGCACCGCGGAGTCGGTCGTGTTGACGCTCTGGCCGCCGGGTCCGGAGGAGCGGTAGACGTCGATCCGCACGTCGTTCGGCGAGATCTCCGCCACGGCAGCGTCGTCGTCGCTCGCCTCCGGCAGCACCAGCACGCCGGCCGCCGAGGTGTGGATGCGGCCCTGGCTCTCGGTCACGGGGACTCGCTGCACCCGGTGGACGCCGCCTTCGTACTTCAGCCGGGCGAACGGCGCCGTACCCACCTCCGGCGCACCCCTCGACTTGACCGCGACCGCGACGTCCTTGTAGCCGCCGAGGTCCGACTCCTCCGCGTCGAGGATCTCGGTGCGCCATCCGGCGCGTTCGGCGAAGCGCAGGTACATCCGCAACAGGTCGGCGGCGAACAGCGCGGACTCCTGGCCGCCCTCGCCGGCCTTGATCTCGAGGATCACGTCCCGGTCGTCATTCGGGTCACGCGGGAGCAGGAGGGTCCGTAGCAGCTCCACGAGCTCGACCCGTCGCGCGGTGAGTTGGTCGGCCTCCGCGGCGAAGCCGGGGTCGTCGGCAGAGAGCTCACGCGCGGCCTGCTCGTCCTCCCCGGTACGCCGCCACTCGTCGTACGCCCGGACGACGGGACCCAGCTCGGCGTACCGCCGACCGAGCCTGCGCGCCCGTCCCTGGTCGGAGTGAAGCGCCGGGTCCGCGAGCTGCCGCTCGAGCTCGGCGTGCTCGGCCACCAGCTCCTCGACCCGCTCGAACACGACTCCTCCTGTCTTTGTCCGTTGATCACGTTCACCATGTTCCGTGACGGTTCACCAGGCTCCTGTGCCTGGTGAACGGTCCACCAGGGTGGTGAACGTGATCAACGGGCCTGGTGACGACAGAGCGGGCGCCGGCCGGGAATGATCCCGTGCCGGCGCCCGTCGTGACAGCTACTTGGCGTCTGCCTTCTTCTTGCCGTACCGCGACTCGAAGCGGGCCACGCGGCCGCCGGTGTCGAGGATCTTCTGCTTGCCTGTGTAGAACGGGTGGCAGTTGGAACACACGTCGACGTGGATGTTGCCGTTCTTCGCGGTGCTCCGTGTGGTGAACGTGTTGCCACAGGTGCAGGTGACCGTGGTCTCCACGTAGTCAGGATGGATGCCGGGCTTCATTGTTCTCCTCGGGTCGAGTGGCGCCGGGTCGCCGCGCGATGTCAGCGGGCGTGAACCGGACCGACGTACGAGTGTGCCAGCAAAGCGGCACGTCACCCAAACGCCGGTGACGGCTGGAGCATTCCCGGTCGGCACGGTCTCGCGAGCGTCGCCTCCGACGCGGAACCCCCGGGCGTCAGTCCTCGCCTTCTCGGGTGCCGCCGAGCGTCGGCGTCGTCTTCTGGACCTGCATGAGGAACTCGATGTTGCTCTTGGTGGTCTTGAGCTTGTCCAGAAGCAGCTCGATCGCCTGCTGCGGGTCGAGGGCGGAGAGCACCCGCCGCAGCTGCCACATGACAGCGAGCTCCTCGCGGGAGACCAGGATCTCCTCGCGGCGCGTGCCCGACGCGTCGACGTCGACGGCGGGGAAGATCCGCTTGTCGGCGAGGTCGCGGCGCAGCCGGAGCTCCATGTTCCCGGTGCCCTTGAACTCCTCGAAGATCACCTCGTCCATGCGCGAGCCGGTCTCGACCAGAGCCGTCGAGATGATCGTCAGGGACCCGCCGTGCTCGATGTTGCGAGCGGCGCCGAAGAAGCGCTTGGGCGGGTAGAGCGCACTGGAGTCGACACCACCGGAGAGGATCCGTCCGCTCGCGGGCGCGGCCAGGTTGTACGCCCGGCCCAGCCGGGTGATCGAGTCGAGTAGCACGACGACGTCGCCGCCGAGCTCGACCAGGCGCTTGGCCCGCTCGATCGCCAGCTCCGCCACCGTCGTGTGGTCCTCAGCCGGCCGGTCGAAGGTCGAGGCGATGACCTCGCCCTTCACCGCGCGCTGCATGTCGGTGACCTCCTCCGGCCGCTCGTCGACGAGGACGACCATGAGGTGGGTCTCGGGGTTGTTCGCCGTGATGGCGTTCGCTATCGCCTGCAGGATGAGCGTCTTGCCCGCCTTCGACGGCGAGACGATCAGGCCTCGCTGACCCTTGCCGATCGGGGCCACCAGGTCGATGACACGGGTCGAGACGATGCCGGGCTCGGTTTCGAGCCGCAGCCGGTCCTGCGGGTAGAGAGGCGTGAGCTTCGCGAAGTCCGGCCGGTGCTGCGCGGTCTCCGGATCGGCGCCGTTGACCGTGTCGACGCGCACCAGCGCGTTGAACTTCTGCTGCTTCTCACCCTCGCGCGGCTGCCGCACGACACCGGTGACGGCGTCGCCCTTGCGCAGGCCGTTGCGCCGGACCATGGCCAGCGACACGTAGACGTCGTTGGGTCCGGGCAGGTACCCGGAGGTCCGGACGAACGCGTAGTTGTCGAGGATGTCGAGGATGCCGGCGACCGGGATGAGGACGTCGTCCTCGGTGACCTGCGGCTCGTCGATGCGTTCGCGCCCACCGCGGCGGTCGCGGTCGCGGTTGCTGCCACGACGGTCGCGACGCCGGCGGCGGTTCCGTCCGCGGTCGCCGTCCTCGTCATCGTCGCGCTGGCCCTGCGCTCGCTCGCCCTGTCCGCCGGGGCGGCGGTCACCGTCCTGGTCGTTGCGACGGTCGTTCTGACCGCCGCGACGGTCCTGCTGGTCGGTGCGGGCGGGCCGGCCCTGGCCCTGGCCCTCGCGGTCCTGCGGGTCGCGGCGGCTTTCGTCACGCTCCCGGACGGCGGTGTCCCCGCGGACCTGACCGCCCCGCGATCCGTCGCGAGCCTCGTCCCGGTTCGATCCGTCACGATCCGCACCCTCGCGGGCCTCGCCGGCCCCGGCGGCGCCCTCACCGGGTCCGGCCGTCCGCTCCCCGGAATCGCCGTCGCGGGCCCCGCCGGCGGCGGCCCCACGCTCCAGGCGCACGTCGTCGGTGAGCTCGGCGCGGTCGATGGCGGTCCGGTGGTCCGGGCCGTGGTCGTCGACCACGGGCGCCGACCCACCCGGTTGGTTCGCGGTCCCGCCCGCGTCCGCCGGCTCCGCCGCCCGCGGCGGAGCGGTCGACTCGACGGGGACGGATGTACCGGTCGAACCACCCTGCGCCGACCGGATTGCGTCGACGAGCTGGCTCTTGCGCATCCGGCCGGTGCCGGTGATGCCCAGGCCGCTCGCCAGGTGCTGCAGCTCGGCGAGCACCATGCCGTCGAGTCCAGCCGCACGGCGGCGGCGGGGCTTGTCGGGTGCATCGCCCGAGGAAGACTCGGGCATCGGCTCCGAGACTCCATAGAGATCAGTGTTTGTCACGCAGGGTCCTTCCTGGACCGGCGCCGGCCAGAGAGCCGGCGCGTGAAACGCCCCGGGGAATCCCCGGGTCTGAGGTGCACGCGGCGCTTGCTGAGTAGTCGTCCCCCTCGTAAGGCCCGACCGTGTGCGGAGGTGCGGAGTCCTGCGGCGGAATGGATCCGCGTTCAGGGGATTGGCGACCAGCCCGGAGGGCGTCGGTGCGTCACCGAGAGTAACACGCGCAGCCCACCGCGTCCCTACCGGATCTGTCCAGTCGCCGCCGTGTCGTGGCCATCCCCGTCTCCACGGCCCGCGTGATCATGTCGACTTTCCCACCTGCGGAGGCAGCGAGATCGACATGATCACGGGAGTACTGCTTCGAGGACCTCGCTCAGATCGGCTCGACGACCGCGCCGCGGCGGTCGACCTCGAGTGGCCGGACCTGCCATCGCGCCCGTCCGGCGACCTCGACGACCGGAGCGGTGTCGTCCGGCTTGGCGGTCAGGACCAGCACCGACGGTCCCGCGCCGGACACCACGGCAGCCAGGCCACGGGTGCGGAGCTCGTCGACGAGGGCCAGCGAGTCCGGCATGGCCGACGCCCGGTACCTCTGGTGCAGGAGGTCATGGGTCGCATCCAGCAAGAGCTCGGGTCGGCGGGTGAGCGCCTCCACCAGCAACGCGGCACCGGCTGCGTTGCGCGCTGCGTCCGCGTGCGGAACGGCTTCGGGCAGCATGCCCCGCGCGGCCTCGGTCGACAGCGCTGCCGCCGGGATGCAGACCACCGCCCGGACCTCGGGGTGGACCTCGAGCCGCACGGCTCGCGGCTGCTGGTGAGACGTCCAGGCGATGGTCAGCCCGCCGAGCAGGCAGGCAGCCACGTTGTCCGGATGGCCTTCGATCCGGGCGCCGAGCGCAAGCACGGCATCGTCGGGCAGTAGCTCGGTAGCTGTCCCCGCCAGGGCACGCGCGGCCAGTACTCCAGCCACGATCGCCGCGGCCGACGAGCCCAGCCCGCGACCGTGCGGCACGCTGTTCTCGCAGTGCAGCCGAAGGTGCTCCACCCGCACCCGGAGCAGGTCGAAGGTCTCGCGCATGCTCCGCGCAACGAGGTGGCGGTCGTCGTCGGGCACCACGCCCGCACCCTCGCCGGCGACCTCGACCACGGTCCGCCGACGGTCCGTCTGCACGGCCCGTCCTCGGCCGTCGGTCGACGTCCGGTCGACGATGGTGGCCGTGACGACATCGTGCCAATCCAGTGCCAGGCCGAGGGTGTCGAAACCGGGACCGAGGTTGGCACTCGTCGCCGGTACCCGGACCCGGACCCGAGGGCTCACGCGAGCCCGAGCACGGACGCGGCGGCGCGAACGTCGGCCGGAACCACGTCGGAGCGGACGTCGCCGTACGCGGCGCGTGCCGTGTCCACATCCTTGAGGCCGTGCCCGGTCACGGTCACGACGACGATCTGGCCTGGGTCGACCCGGCCGTCGGCGGCTGTGGCCAACAAGCCGGCCACGCCCGCAGCGGACGCGGGTTCGACGAACAGCCCGTCGCGGCTGGACAGCTCACGCTGGGCGGAGAGGATCTGGTCGTCGGTGACCGCCTCGACGAATCCACCGGACTCGTCGCGGGCGGCGACGGCAAGCTGCCACGACGCAGGGTCGCCGATCCGGATGGCACTCGCCACCGTCTCGGGCTTCAGGACCGGCTCTCCACGCACGATCGGCGCGGCTCCCGCAGCTTGGAACCCCCACATCCGCGGGCGCCGGCTGGCGAGGCCGCGGGCTGCGTACTGCTGATAACCCATCCAGTAGGCCGAGATATTCCCGGCATTGCCTACCGGGAGCACCTGCACGTCCGGCGCGTCGCCGAGAGCATCCACCACCTCGAACGCGGCGGTCTTCTGGCCGGCCAGGCGGTGCGGGTTCAGCGAGTTCACCAGCGCAACGGGGAACTCGTCGGCGAGGCCACGGGCCAACCGCAGGCAGTCGTCGAAGCTGCCGTCGACAGCGACGATCCGACCCCCGTGGACGACCGCCTGGGCCAGCTTGGGCCCGGCCACCCTGCCGTCGGGGACGAGCACGATCGGTGTCATCCCGGCGCGCACGGCGTAGGCCGCAGCGGACGCACCGGTGTTGCCGGTCGAGGCGCATACCACGGCCTTGGCGCCCTCCTCGAGCGCCATCGAGATGGCGAGGGTCATGCCACGGTCCTTGAAGGAGCCCGTGGGGTTGGACCCTTCGACCTTGAGCATCACGGTGCACGAGGTGAGCTCGGACAACCATGCACTGGGCACCAGGGGCGTGCCGCCTTCGTGCAGCGTGACCACCACCGTGGTCGGTGTCACCGGCATCCAGTCGCGGTACTCCTCGATGACGCCTCGCCACAGGTGAGCCATTCCTACTCCCCCTCGACCCGCATCACCGACAGCACGTCGCGCACGGTCGACAGCCCCCGCAATCCCGCCACCGTAGCGGCGAGCGAATCGTCGGTGGCGGTGTGGGTGACCACCACGAGCTCGGCGTCGTCGGGACCGTGCACCCGCTGGCGGACGGTCTCGATCGACACGCCGTGCTGGGCGAAGACGGCGGCCACCGCAGCGAGTACGCCGGGACGGTCGTCGACGTCGAGGCTGATGTAATAGCGCGTCCGGGTCCGGCCGATGGGCTGGACCGGCCGGTCGGCGTAGGAGGAGGAGCCCGGACCGAGCGAGCCGGCGAGTCGGTTGCGGGCGACGGTCACCAGGTCGCCGAGGACGGCACTGGCGGTCGGCGCACCACCCGCACCCAGCCCGTAGAACATGAGATGCCCGGCGGCGTCGCTCTCGACGAAGACCGCGTTGTACGCGCCGCGGACGCTGGCCAGCGGGTGGCTTCGCGGCAGCATCGCCGGGTGGACACGCACCCCGACCGACCGGTCGTCGTCGGAAAGCTCGCAGATGGCGAGCAGCTTGACGACGGCCCCCATGTCGCGTGCGCTCGCGACATCGGCCGTCGAGATCTCGGAGATGCCCTCCCGGTGCACGTCCGCAGCGACGACCGACGAGTGGAACGCGATCGAGGCCAGGATCGCCGCCTTGGCGGCGGCGTCGAACCCCTCGATGTCGGCGGTCGGGTCGGCCTCCGCGTAACCGAGCGCCTGTGCCTCCTCGAGGGCCTCGGCGAAGCCGGCGCCGGAGCTGTCCATCCGGTCCAGGACGTAGTTCGTCGTGCCGTTGACGATGCCCAGCACGCGACGGACCCGGTCGCCGGACAGCGACTCGCGTAGCGGCCTCAGCAGGGGGATCGCGCCGGCGACGGCGGCCTCGTAGTACAGGTCGACACCGTGCTTGTCCGCGGCGGCGTGCAGCGTCGCGCCGTCCTCGGCGAGCAGGGCCTTGTTGGCGGTGACGATGGACGCGCCGTGCTCCATCGCGCGCAGCAGGAGTGACCGGGCCGGCTCGATGCCGCCGATCACCTCCACGACGATGTCCACGTCGCTACGCGCCACCAGGGCCGCGGCGTCGGTGGTGAGCAGCGCGGGGTCGACGCCGGTGGCGCTGCGGTCACGCCCCGGCCGGCGCACAGCCACGCCGGCCAGGTCGATGCGCCCACCGATCCGGGCGGCCAGGTCGTCCGCGTGATCGGTCAGGAGGCGGATGACCTCGCTGCCGACGGTGCCGCATCCGAGGAGCGCGACGCGCACCGTGCTCATCGACCCCTCCTGCACCCCGTCATCGACCTCCGACAGTCTCCGCGACCGCCGGAGGATCTCGCGTGTTACGTCCATGATGCGAGACATCGGTCTCGCCGTCCGACGTCGGGCCGCAGAATCTCGCAACCCGGCGGTGTTCGGCATCGGTTGTGAAGATCGTCGTGCAACCTCCCCACGCGGGGATGCCTGCTCGATCCTTCACGACGATCTTCACGACCACGAACGGCAGCACGACCACGAACGGCAGCCCCATCGGCGGGCCGGCCGCTAGTCGTCGACGTCGAAGCGGAGCAGGTCGTCCTCGGTCTCACGGCGGACCACGACCCGAGCCTGCCCGTCGTGCACGGCCACGACCGGTGGGCGCGGCACATGGTTGTACGTGTTGGCCAGGCTGCGGGCGTACGCGCCGGTGGCCGGAACGGCGATCAGGTCGCCCGGCCGGACGTCTCCGGGGAGGAACTCGTCCTTCACCAGGATGTCACCGCTCTCGCAGTGCTTGCCCACGACTCGGGCGAGTACGGCTGCGGCCGACGACCGCCGGTTCGCCAGCGTGCAGGAGTAGTCGGCGTCGTAGAGCGCCGCCCGGATGTTGTCACTCATGCCGCCGTCGACGGCGACGTAGGTGCGCGTCGACCCGGCATCGAGTTCGACCGGCTTGACGGTTCCGACCTCGTACAAGGTGAACGTGCTCGGGCCGGCGATCGCGCGTCCGGGCTCGACGCTGATGCGCGGGACCTTGATGCCGCGCGCCCGGCACTCCTGCCCGACGATCTCAGCCATCCCGGCCGCGAGCACAGCCGGCGGCAGCGGGTCGTCCTGCGAGGTGTACGCGATCCCGAAGCCACCGCCCAGGTCGAGTTCGGGCAGCGCGAGGCCGTGCTCGTCGGCGATCTCGGCGTGTAGACCGAGGGTGCGGCGGGCCGCGACCTCGAAGGCAGCCGTGTCGAAGATCTGTGAGCCGATGTGCGAGTGCAGGCCGGTGAGCTCGAGACTCGGTTCCGCGACGACGGCCCTGACCGCGGCGGCAGCGGCGCCGCCGGCGAGCGGGAATCCGAACTTCTGGTCCTCGTGAGCGGTGGCGATGTACTCGTGCGTGTGGGCCTCGACGCCCACGGTGAGCCGAACCATGACCCTGGCCTTGACGCCGCGGTCGGCGGCCAGCCGGGCCAGCCGTTCGATCTCCTGCTGCGAATCGACCACGATGCGGCCCACGCCGGCGTCGACGGCGCGCGCCAACTCGGTCTCCGACTTGTTGTTCCCGTGCAGACCGATGCGGCCGGCGGGGAAGCCGGCCCGTTGGACGACCGCGAGTTCGCCACCGGTGCAGACGTCGATGTGCAGGCCCTCCTCCGCCACCCACCGCACGGTTGCGCGGCACAGGAAGGCCTTGGCCGCGTAGTAGACGTCGGCTCCGCCGCACAACCCGGCGAACGCGTTGCCGAACGCGGTGCGAAACTCGCGCGCCCGTGAGCGGAAGTCGTCCTCGTCCACGACATAGGCAGGCGTGCCGAACCGTTCGGCGATCGCAGTGACCGGGACTCCGGCCATGGTGAGGCTGCCGTCCGGGCCGCGTTCGACATTGCGTGGCCAGAGTCGGGGCAGAAGAGCGTTGACGTCAGCCGGCTCACGCAGCCAGGTCGGCCCCCGGGCGCCGGCGACCGCGTGCAGTGCGCCCGCTTCGTGCGTGCGCACCGCCTACATCCGCTCGGGGGCGGAGACCCCGAGCAGCCCGAGCCCGTTGGCCACCACGATCCGGGTGGCTGCCACGAGCCACAGCCGGGCACGGTGCAGGTCGGTGGCCCGTTCATCGCCGACCGGGAGCACCCGGCATTCGTCGTAGAACTTGTGGAACGTGCCGGCGAGATCTTCCAGGTAGCGGGCAACCCGGTGCGGCTCACGAAGTTCTGCCGCCGTCGCGACGACGCGCGGGAACTCCGCCAACGCACCGAGCAGCAGCGACTCGCGCTCGTGGTCGAGCAGCTCGGGATGGAGATCCTTGCGGTCGATGCCGAGCTCGTCGGCGTTGCGCAGGATCGAGGACAGCCGCGCGTGGGCGTACTGGACGTAGAACACCGGGTTGTCGCTGGCCTGCTTGGTGATCTGGTCGACGTCGACGGTCAGCGGGGAGTCGACCGGGTACCGGCTCAGCGTGTAGCGCAGCGGGTCGACCCCGGCGGCATCGACCACCTCCGCGAGGGTCAGCATGGTGCCCGCCCGCTTGGACAGCCGCAGCTCCCGGCCGGCTCGCACGATCCTGACCATCTGCCCGATCGGGACCTCGATGTTCTTCTCGGGATCGTCGCCCGCGCAGGCGGCGATCGCCTTGAGGCGCCCGACGTAGCCGTGGTGGTCCGCCCCGAGCAGGTAGATGCAGACGTCGAAGCCGCGTTCACGCTTGTCGACGTAGTAGGCGGTATCGGACGCGAAGTAGGTGAAGGAGCCGTCGCGGCGCACGAGGACCCGGTCCTTGTCGTCGCCGAAGTCGGTGGTGCGCATCCAGAGCGCACCGTCGGACTCGAACACGCTTCCCCGGCTCCGCAGCACGTCGATGCCGTGCTCGACCTTCGCGGATGCATGCAGGTCGCGCTCGGACGTCCAGACGTCGAAATGGGTTCGGAACTCGTCGAGCTGCTCGCGTTGTTCGGCCAGTTGGAGCCGGTAGCCCTCCTCGCGGAACGCGATGCGCTGCTCGTCTTCGGTCAGGTCGAGGAACTCGGGGTGCTCATCCACGATCGTCTTGGCCAGGTCGGAGACGTAGTCGCCGTGGTAGCCGTCCGGAGGTACCTCGGTTCCGTGCGCCCGAGCCATGATCGACGCACCGAAGAGATCCATCTGCGCCCCGCGGTCGTTGATGTAGAACTCGCGCGTGACCTCCGCCCCGGCGGCGTCGAGGACCCGGGCCATGGCATCACCGACCGCTGCCCAGCGCACGTGGCCGAGGTGAAGCGGACCGGTCGGGTTGGCCGAGATGAACTCGACGTTGACCTTGAGACCCGTCAGAGCCTCACCGCGGCCGAAGTTCTCGCCGGCCTCGACCACGGCCCGGGCGAGCTCGCCCTGTGCCGCCGCAGACACCGTGATGTTGAGGAAGCCAGGGCCGGCGACGTCCACCTTCGCAACGCCGTCGACACGGCGCAGCCGGTTGGCCAGTAGCTCAGCCAGTGCGCGCGGGTTCGTACCGGCGCCCTTGGCCAGCCGGAGGGCGACGTTGGTGGCGTAGTCGCCGTGGTCGCGGCTGCGTGGACGCTCGATCGTGACGTCGCCGGACACGCCCTCCGGCAGGGCGACCTCGCCCGCATCGACCGCTGCCGCGAGGACCTCGCGGACGGCGACGGACAGCTGTTCGGGCGTCACCGGCCCAGCGTATCCAGCCTGGTCACCCGTGGCGGGCCGGTCCGACCCGTGGACGTCAGCGTCCGATCTGCTTGCGTCCCGCCGCTCGCCTGAGCCGCCGCCGCTGGGACGGGTCGAGCATCAGGTAGCCCGCCACCGGCACGCCGATGATCAGCAGCAGCGCGATCCAGTTCGGCAGCAGGATGAACGCGATGACCGCGGCCGCGGCCCCGCCGAGCAGGTACTTGGTTCCTGTGGACATGTCGCTCCAACCTTCGGGACCGGGATCGGCCCGATGCCATCCATTCTCCGGCATCGACGAGCCGTCCGCCCTCCGGATGATCCCTGAGCGAACCCTGGATCACCCGAGTGGGACGCGCACGTCGGACCTCACTCGGGATTCGGGACGACGTATGGCCGGCTGATATCCTCGACCCCGCCCTGGCCCCCGTAGCTCAGGGGATAGAGCACCGCCCTCCGGAGGCGGGTGCGCAGGTTCGAATCCTGCCGGGGGCGCCATGCTTGACCAGGGAAAACACTGGCGAGTTCACGAGCAGCTCCTCAGCGTGGAAGGGTTCGTGGAATGAACGGCGGTACTCTCGCTGCGTGCCACCTCGTCGGAGACGCGCTCGCGGCCACATCGAGCAGCTGCGCTCTGGCAGCTACCGGGCGGTCGTTTACGTCGGTATCGACCCACTGACCCGGAAGGAGCGCTACGTCAAGGAGACTGCGAACAGCTACGCGCAGGCCAAGGTCGCGCTCACCAGGCTCCAACGCGAGATCGACGAGGAGGCACATCCAAGGACAAGGCTCACGATCGGGCAGGCCATCCAGCAGTGGCTCGACGTGGCCGAGCTCGAGGACACCACCCGGGAGCGGTACGACGACTTGATCCGGCTCTACGTCATGCCGACTTTCGGTGATCTTCCCGCAGCCAAGCTCGACGCCGAGCTCCTCGAACGCTTCTACGCCCGCCTGCACCGCTGCCGTGAGCTCTGCTCCGGCAGGTCGCACGCAGGCCATACCTGTAGACCCCTGAGCAGCAGCACCACCCGGAAGATCCACTACATCATCCGCGGCGCCCTCGAGCGCGCCGTCCGGTGGCACCACCTCGGCGTCAACAAGGCAGCGTTCGTCGTCGCGCCGGCGCCCGAGCAGACCGAGCCCGACCCGCCGAGCGCCGACGAGGCAGCTCGGTTGCTCAATGCTGCGTGGGCGGACCCGGAGTGGGGCCTGCTCCTGTGGCTGACCATGCTCACCGGACAACGCCGCGGCGAGATTTCCGCGCTGCGCTGGTGGCACGTCGACTTTGATCGGGGCGTGCTGTGGGTCCACCGCAGCAACGCGCAGACGAAAGCCGGCCTGAAGGAGAAGCAGACCAAAACCGGCCAGCAGCGCAAGATCGCCCTCGACGCGCACACGGTCGAGCTGCTCGCCAAGCATCGCGACCAGTGGGCACAACGGTGTGCCGCTCTAGGCTACGAACTCGACGGCGACGCGTTCGTCTTCTCCCCCGCGCCGGACGGCTCCACGCCGTACCTGCCTCGCACCATCAGCCAGCGATACCGCCGGATGGCACTCCAACTGAAGCTCCGCAGCACCCGCCTGCACTCACTACGCCACTACTCGGCAACCGAGCTCGTCGCTGCGGGCGTCGACATCCGCACAGTCGCCGGGCGTCTCGGACACGGTAGCGGCGGTGCGACGACACTGAAGGTCTATGCGGGCTGGGTCGACGAAGCCCACCGCAGAGCGGCGGAGACGATAGCGGCGGTTCTTCCGACTCCGGTGCCCACGCCACCACCTCCCAGTGGGCCTTATGTGGTTATCGCCGAGGCGTTGCGCGAGCAAATCCGTTCCTGCGCGTTGAAGCCCGGTAGCGAGCTGCCGACCGTTTCTCAGCTCGCCGTCGCGAACAACGTCGCGGTCGGCACGGCACACCGCGCGCTCACGCTCCTGAAGAACGAAGGACTGATCACGGTCACCCGGGGTCGACGCGCCATTGTCGCTTGACTGCGAGACGGCTAACGGTGTCGAAGTGCAGGGCGGCGCCAGCGCGATTCGGGACTGTCGCTTGCTCCCTCTGTCGTCCCTGAAGGGATGGGACCGGTTCAAGCCTGCCGCGCTTGGCTACTGACCTCTACTTGTGGTCGTTCTCGGCGCTTGTGGGCGGGCGCCATCGTCCGGTGTCGGTCAAGGATCGGCTCGCAAGGCGCCCCCCGGTGGGGGTCGAACCCACACTGGGCGGATTTTATGGACGCAGCATCGCGGCCACTGTGGCCTCTACCTGCGACTATGCTCCCACCGCGTCTCCCACTAGCCCCGCCAGTGGCACATGGTTGACGTCATTTCATGCCACGAACCATGCCACGCCAGCTGGTCGGCGCCGCCCACGGCGATCCCAGACGTACGTGCGGACCTGCTGCGATTGGCAATCAGCGGTGACGGCTGGCACGCCGTTCACGAGGATTTGGCTGCGTGTGCGGCGGTGTGAGCCTCGAACAGTCCCACACAGCCGCGAACGGTCAGCCGGTGCTCGGCGAAGCGGCCGGCTAGCTCCTCGCCCAGGCCGGCCAGGTCGTCGCGGGCGTTGTGGAAGATGCCGCGGGAGTTGTACAGGCGCATCAACGCCCGGGCCGGCGCGGTCGTGTTCACGCCGTCGGCCAGGATCGTGCCGCCGAACACGCGGCCACCAGGGCGCAGGGCGGTGGCGGCATGGGCGAACACGGCCCCCTTCGCGGGCCAGTCGTCGGGCAGGCAGTGCAGCAGGAAGTTCATGCCGACCGAGTCGTACCCCCCGGCCGGCACGGGCAGCGGCTCCAGCACATTGGCCTGATTTACCTGCGGCTGGTAGCGCGAGATCCGGCGCGCAGCGACCGTGAGCACCGTCGGGTTGAGGTCCACCAGGGTCACCCGTGGCCGTGCATCGGGAAATCGGCACCTGTCCAAGACGGTCCAGGAGGGTTTCGAGCCCGCTAACGGTCCGCGGATCAGGATCAGGCATACGCTACGCGGCGGACGGTCACGGCCAGCCGGCGTCGACCAGCTCGTGGGCCCAGGGCGGATCGGCGCCGACCCGCTGGCAGGTGACCGCCGAGACGGCGGTCGCGAACTCGGTCGCTGCCCGCAGCAGCGAACCGTCGGACAGCTCGGAGCGGCCGAACTCGCGCTGGTGCCAGTATGCGACGAAGCCGCCGCAGAAGGAGTCGCCCGCACCGATGGTGTCGGCAATCGCCACCCTGGGCACGGGCACGCGCAGTTGCTCGGCGCCGGTGACGACCCGCACGTCGTTGGCGCCATCGGTGAGGAGCACGACTCGGGCTCCCTGGTCGTGAATGGTCATCGCGGCGTCGTCAGCCGACCGGCCGGGATAGAGGTAGGCGGCGTCCTCGGTACTGACCTTGACGACGTCGGCATGCCGCATGATCCGATCCAGTCGGTCACGAGCAGCTGGATTGACGTCGAGGAGCACCGGCCGGCAGTTCGGGTCCACCACCAGGAGGACGTCGGCGGACAGCTCGCGGACCAGCTCCTCGACCGAGGACGCCATCGGCTCCAACACCAGCCCAAGCGTGCCGACGTAAAGGACGCGGGGCGCTGTGTCGAGGATCCGCCGCGCCTGGTCGACTCCGAGCGCCGCCGCCGACGTGCCCTCTACGTAGAACAGATACGACGCGGCACCAGCATCGTCCAGCCAGGCGAGGGCAAGCGTTGCCGGCGCATCGGTCGACGGCGCAAACGAGTCATCGACTTGCGAGTCGACCAGATTCTTCCGCAGCAACTGGCCGAAGCCGTCGGTGGACAAGGTGCCGAGGTACGTGCACGGCTCCCCCAGCCGCGCGATGGTCCGGGCGACGTTGAACGGGCCCCCACCGGGGACGGCCCGGAAGGTACCGTCCCCGGCGGGGACCATGTCGATCAGGCTCTCGCCTGCGACGACGATCACGACAGGTCGTGTGCGCCGTGTTCGTCGACCTGGGTGGCCCCAGTCATGATCGCGACCGCCTCGGACATGGTGTGGCTCTGCGGTGTGACGATCGCGCCGCGCCGACCGAGCCGCTGGATGTGGATCCGGTCGGCGACCTCGAAGACGTGCGGCATGTCGTGGCTGATCAGGATGATCGGCAGTCCCTTGTCGCGCAAGGTGCGGATCAGGTTCAGCACCTTGCCCGACTCCTTGACCCCGAGCGCGGCAGTCGGCTCGTCCATGATCACGACCTGGCTCTCGAACGCCGCCGCTCGGGCAACGGCCACACCTTGCCGCTGTCCACCAGACAGTGTTTCGACCGGCTGCGCGATGTTCTGGATCGTCATGATTCCCAGATCTGACATGTGCGACTTGGCCTGCTCGTTCATCCAGCCGACGTCCAGCATCCGCAGCACGCTGCCGGCGAAACCGCTGCGTCGTTTCTCCCGGCCGAGGAACAGGTTGCTCGAGATGTCCAGCGACGGTGAGACGGCAAGGGTCTGGTACACCGTCTCGATGCCTGCCTTTCTGGCCTCCAGCGGATTCTTGTAGAGCACCTCATCCCCGCCGAGCCAGATCGTCCCGGCGTCGGGCACCTCGGCTCCGCTCAGGCATTTGATCAAGGTGGACTTGCCGGCACCGTTGTCGCCGATGACGGCCAGGATCTCGCCGGGGTAGAGCTCGAAGTCGGTGCCGTTGAGCGCCGTGACGTTGCCGTAGCGTTTGACCAGGCCTTTGGCCTGCATCACCGGGGCCGTCGTCGGAGCCTGCTGCGTTGTCATGCGCGTGCCCTCCGGATCCACTGGTCGATCGCGACCGCGATGAGCACCAGGACGCCCACCGCGAAGTTCTGCCACAGCTCGTCGATCCCGGCAAGCTGTAGGCCGTTTCGGAACACACCGACAATGAGGGCGCCGAGCAAGGTGCCGAGGATCCGCCCGCGACCACCGAACAGGCTGGTGCCGCCGATGACGACAGCGGTGATCGAGTCGAGGTTCGCAGTGATCCCGGCCTGCGGGCTCGCGGCTGCGATCCGGCCGATCAGGATCCACGCGGCGATCGCATAGATGAGGCCCGCGACCACATAGACGCTCAACAGGACGCGGTCGGTGCGGATGCCGGACAGTCGCGCGGCCTCTCGGTCGTCACCGGTGGCGTACACGTGCCGACCCCACATGGTCCACTTCAAGACGAACGCCATCAGCGCGAACAGCAGCAGCATGAGGATTGCGCCGTAAGTGACCCGTGCCCCGCCGACTTCGATGACGTTTCCTGTCCACAGCAACAGGTCGGACATGTCTCTCCCCCGCACAGTCGCGCTCTGTGAGTAGAAGAGATTGAGCGCGAAGAAGATGTTCAGGGTGCCGAGCGTCACGATGAACGGCGGCAGCTTGACCCGCGTCACCAGCAGGCCGTTGAGCAGCCCGCACAGCAGGCCCACCCCGAATCCCGCGAGCAACGCGAGCGGCCCGGGCAGCCCCGCGTCCGCCGACAGCTTCGCCATCACGATCGACGACAGCACCATGATGGCGCCGACCGACAAATCGATTCCGGCGGTCAGGATGATGATCGTCTGACCAATGGCCAGGGTTCCGATGACCATCACCTGCTGGACGATCAGGGAGATGTTGCTGGGCTGCAGGAAGTTGTCCGCGACGATCGAGAAGATGATCACGGAAAGCAGCAGCACGATGGCCGGCCCGAGCGTCGCCCTGGTGTGCAGCACGTGCTGGATGCGCTGCAGTGTGGTCATCCGCGACGTGTCCTCGCCCGGCGGCCCGGGCGGTTCGATGGTGTCCGTCGCTCCTGGCTGGGTGTCGTCCATGTCAACCCTTCAGATGCCCGTGAGTAGGGTTCCGGGCCGGACGACCGACAGGACCGGCCGTCCGACTCCCGGACGGTGCACAGAACGGCAACTGACTGGTGCCGAGGTTGCCGTCAGCCCCAGCAGTTGTCCAGACCCCAGGTGCTGTCCTCGGACTCGACACCCTCGACAGGCGCATCGGTGATCAACGTGACGCCGGTGTTGTAGAACTCCTGACCTTCCTCCGGCTCCGGAATCTCACCGGTGGCGATCGCCTCGACACCGAGCGAGGCCATCTCGAGCGGGAATTGCATCGACGTGGCGTCGATGATCCCTGCCTGTACGTTCTCCACACCCGGACAGCCACCGTCGACGGAGACTAGGATCACGTCTTCCTCGGTCTTGCCGGCAGCCTTGAGGGCCTCCCACGCGCCGGCGGCAGCCGGCTCGTTGATCGTGTAGACCACGTTGATGTCGGGGTTCGCCGACAGCAGGTTCTCCATCGCGGTCCGGCCGCCCTCCTCCGCGCCGTCGGTCGAGTCGTGGCCGACGATCCGGGGATCGTCCTCGTCACCGATCTGGGTCTCGTCGCCCACGTCGATGCCGAAGCCCTGCATAAAGCCCTGGTCGCGCTGCACGTCGACCGAGACCTGGTTGGGGTTCAAGTCCAGCATGGCGATCTTGGCGTCCGCCGCCGCGTCGCCGAGGGTCGCCGCGGCCCACTCCCCGGTCAGTTCGCCGGCCCGGAAGTTGTCCGTAGCGAATGTGGCGTCCGCGGCGTCGGGCGGGTCGAGCTGAGTGTCCAGAGCGATGACCGTGATGCCCGCTGCTCGTGCCTGGTCGACCGACGAAACGATCGCCGCGGAGTCGCTGGGCGTGATCAGGATGCCGTCCGCACCCGCGGAGATCAGGGTCTCGATCGCCTGGACCTGCGCCTCGTTGTCACCGTCGAACTCACCGGCGAAGCTCTGCAGCTCCGCGCCGAGCTCGTCGGCCTTGGCTTGCGCGCCCTCCTTCATCTTCACGAAGAACGGGTTGGTCTCGGTCTTGGTGATCAGCCCGACGAGAACCTCGCCGTCGCCGCCGTCGCCGCCATCGGTGGCGCCGGTGGACGGCTCGTCACCGTCGCCGCCGCCACAGGCCGCGAGCATCAGCGCTGCCGCCGTGCCGAGCGTCAGCAGCGTCGTCCGACGACGCCCCGGCGCGATCCGGATGTTCCTGGCCACTGTGCCTCCCTCAGTCCACGATGTCCTCTGACAACGTTGTCAGAGTGTCTAGTGCATCGATGCCGCATGTCAATAGCTGTGGTAGAACTGTTACATGAGCGATAAGACAACCTTGTCTGGTGCCCACGGACGCAGCCGGAGGCCGACGCTCAGGGATGTCGCCGCGCTTGCCGGCGTGAGCTATAAGACCGTCTCCAGGGTCGTCAACAACGAGCCGGGCGTCTCCCCGGCTCTCGCCGAGCGAGTGCGCCAGGCGAGCGTCCAATTGGACTACCACCCCGACCACACAGCGAGCAGCCTGCGGCGCGGGGACCGCAGGACGTCGAGCATCGGTCTCATCTTGGAGGACGTCAGCAACCCCTTCTCCGGAGCGATGTACCGGGCGGTCGAGGATGTCGCGATCGCCCGCGGAGTGACCGTACTGGCCGGAAGCTGCGACGAGGAAGCGGCACGCGCCCGCACCCTGGTATCCGCGTTCGCGAGCCGGCGGGTCGACGGCATGATCGTCGTCCCACCCCCGGGCGATCTGACACCCTTGCTGCTGGAGCAGCGAAACGGCACCGCAGTAGTGTTCCTCGACCGGGCGCCCGCGTACAGCGGAGTCGACGCCGTCGTGTCCGACAACCGGCGGGGCGCCGCCCGTGGGGTTGCGCACCTGATCCGGCACGGGCACCGGAAGATCGGCTTTGTAGGCGATGACCGTGCCATCTGGACCGCCGAGGAGCGTTATCAGGGGTATCTGGACGCCCTGGCCGCCCACGACCTACCGGTCGACCTCCGGATCGTCCAGCGCGATTCAGAGCACGGCGAGGGACGGAGGAAGGCGGTCGCCGCGATGGTGTCCACCGACGACCCGCCGACGGCGCTGTTCACCGGCCAGAACCTCATCACTATGGACGCCATCCGAGCGCTCCGGGCGGACGGCAGGGAACACGACGTGGCGATGGTCGGCTTCGACGACTTCCAGCTCGCGGACCTGCTCGAACCCGGCGTCACGGTCATCGCCCAAGACCTCACCAGCATGGGCCATCGGGCCGCCGAGCTGGTCTTCGAACGCATCGGCGACGACGACCGCCCGTTCCAACTGGAGATCATCCCGACCCGGCTGATCACCCGCGGCTCGGGTGAAATCCAGCCCGCCTAGAGTCTGATCATGCAGTTCGATCGGCACACCATCGCCCTTCTGGTCAGGCCACCGGACGCGCCGGAGCTGTCGGGCCAGGAGTTGGAGGCTCTGCAAGACGCTCATCTGGCCAGCCAGGCCGACCTGCGTACCCAGGGCCATCTGGTCGCCGCGGGGCCGTTGTAGGGCCAGGACGACGAGCGGCTGCGCGGTTCGGGCGGTTCGCCTGCGGCAGGCAACTCATTCCCGCAGCCAATCCGGGCCGCGTGGCCGCCCAGGTCGAGCTGCCATCGGTCATGGGTCGCGAGCCGCGGGCAGGTGGCCGGCCATCCGACGGTGGCCACAGCGGTCCTTGACCGATCCGCACGAACACGGTGGGCGGGTCATGCGGGATGACAAGGGAGGGCGAGTTGGCGGCCGCACGGTGACCCACTCCCCGGCCGCAGCCCCGCCCCGCCACGACTTCCGTCTGGCTACAGGACCGTAGAGCTGGTCATCCCGGAACAGCGAACCGATCTGGCCCACCGCAGCGCGCTCATGTCAGCCTCTATCACGGCGAAGCGCCGCGGAACCGCTCTATCACCAAAGGGGCGACTTAGCCAGACACCTCTGGCATTGACCGATTATCCGTTTCGCCGTGCTTGCATCCGGTGCACTCCTGCGGTGCCAGCGGTGCATCTGGAGGAGCGAAGCCATGTGCGGCTGTGACGGCTCGGTCACGAGCGGCGAGGTCTCCGTTGACCACGTCGTTCACTCGGCCGGCATCGCCGCCGATCTCCACACTGTCATTGCGCGGGTTGGCGCGATAAGGCACGACGGCATCGTCTGTCGGGCGGCACGTGTCCAGCCACGTGAGTGCTCCGCTTGGGCCGCAGGTCCGGCCCGGATCTGGCCGGGAGTCGGGCAACCCCGGGCCAGCCACACTCGCAAGTGGGCGGCCACACGGGCATGGTGCGTGGTGACCGCGGCCGAGCGGGCCAGCCAGGTGCGGCCACCGGGTCTGCCTGGCAGCCGTATGGCCGGGTTCATTCGGCCACCGGTCACTGCCGGTCTACCCGCTGCCGCGGCCATGAGCCGGGCGCGCCGCTGCATCCGGCTCTCGACCCGCTGTCTCGCCGATAGTCCTCGCCGTCACATGACGGGCAAGGCGCAATCACGGCTTGATCTCTGGCGCGCCGTAACTGTCGGCGACGACCTTCGGACGTTCGAAGGCGCGCGCGTGTGCGGCCACGCCACCGTCGGCTGAATTGCGCCCACGACGCGCACTATCCCCAACGACGACGAACAGCGCTTCTGCTCGTGGGCGCACGGCGTGAGCCCGCCATCTGATCGGGCGTCCTCAACCCACGCAGCGAGCTCGCGCCCCAGGCCTCTGCTCCACTCCACGGCAGGCAAGCTGAGGAAACGCCGTGGCATCGAGTGGCTCGAAGGCCCTGGCCGGCCAGAGGTTCACACGCGGTCACGACTCCGCCATCTTCGTCACCCACTCGATCTCGTACTCCGTCGTCGGCCCCGGCCTGCATCGGATGGCAGTCGCGCCAACCTGCTCGACTCGATCACCATCGAGGATGTACGACGCGCTCGCGCTCACCCAGCGATAGTCGTCTCCGGGAGGCATGTGGTCGGTGCGGTGCAGTTCGTTGCCGATCAGCACCGTCCAGAAGATCGTCAGTCCGGCGTCCGCCAGTCGCGACACGAGGTCGCGCCGCATCACCAGAGTTCCCGGGCCAACGAAAATGACCGACGGGTCTTGGACAGCGACACCGGAATCCCGTCGATGCAGTCCGCGCCGGCCACCATGCCCGCCACCAGGCTGGTTACCTTCGCCGGCGCGTTCGCTCCGCCCACATCGTCGATGCACACGTGGTCAGCGACCAGCCGCCGAAGCCCGGCCCGATCAGCGAGCGCCAGCAGTGGCGCCAACCCGGCGCACGACACCAGATTCGGATCGTCAAACGATACGGAAACAGCGCAGCGCGCGTGGGACAATCGCATCTCTCAGATGCCCTCTCGACTCGGTCAGATGTGTGCCTCGCAAGTCACATCGTCCCAAGTCGGAGGGCATCTGATTTTCAGGCGTGCCGCACCATCACAAGATCATCGGTGGATCCAGGCTCAGCTACTGACACCCGGCCGGCTTACCGGCGCCGGACGCGCAACTGCGTGCATCGCTCCACGCCCGCAGGCCCGTGGAATGGTTCGTGGAATGAAATTGCGGCTACCGGAGAGGCTGTCGGCACTCAGAGTTACTCCAAATGTGGTCTAAATAGGCTGCGGATGGCCCAGACGAGCCAGTCATCCGGCCTCCGGAGGCGGGAGCGCAGGTTCGAATCCTGCCGGGGGCGCCCGTTGCGGGCACCTGCTCCCCTGCATCATGACGAATGACCGATTCCAGGGCCGGCGACGCCGAGGAGGAACCGCGTGGCGGGGACGAGACTGGCTGTCACGGGCTCGACGGGTCGGCTGGGCCGACGGGTGGCGCACCGCATCGCCGATGCCGGTGTCGCGCAGCGGTTGATCGTCCGTGACCCGACGCGAGCACCTCGGCTCGACGCCGCCGACGTGGTCCGGGCGGAGTACGGCGACCGTGCGGCCGCGCGGCGTGCCCTCGATGGCGTCACGACCCTCTTCATGGTGTCCGGAGCAGAGACGCCCGACCGCGTCGATCGGCACCGGACCTTCGTCGACGCCGCGGTCGCTGCGGGCGTCGAGCACCTGGTCTACGTCTCCTTCTACGGTGCCGCGCCCGGTGCCACCTTCACGCTGGCCCGCCACCACTGGGCGACCGAGGAGCACATCAAGGCCGCCGGGCTGCGGTGGACGTTCCTGCGCGACAACCTCTACATGGACTTCATCCCCGCGTTGGTGGACGCCGACGGAACCCTCCGCGGGCCGGCCGGGGACGGTCGGGTGGCCGCAGTGGCCCAAGACGACATCGCCGACGTCGCCGTCGCGGTGCTGGGCCGCCCGTTCGCGCACGAGGGCGCAACCTACGACCTCACCGGCCCCGAGGCGCTGTCCCTGGCCGAGGTCGCCGAAATCCTGTCCCGGGCGGCAGGGCGGGCCATCAGGTACGTCCCGGAGACCCTGGACGAGGCCTACGCCTCGCGGGCGAGGCACAGCGCGCCCGACTGGCAGGTCGACGCCTGGGTCAGCACCTACGCCGCCATCGCCGCCGGCGAGCTGAGCGGCGTCAGCGACGTCGTCGATCGCATCGCCGGGCACGCGCCGACCTCACTCGACACCCTGCTCGCATCGCGGCGTGACCAACTGAACCTCGGCATGCCGCTCTAGTTCTCGAGGATGAGGCCCGTCGGGTCGGGATACGTGCAGGTGACACGTTGGCGCATCCGTATCCTGCCTCCAAGCGACTTCGTCCGCCGCAAGCCGCTGCCGACACGCCACGCTGACGGTCACCAGGAGACGATCCATGGGCATCACGAGGCTGAACCACGCGGTGCTGTACGTCCGCGACCTCGAGCGCAGCGTCGCGTTCTACACCGACGTGCTCGGCTTCCGCCGCGTCGACATGACGCCGGAGGGATTCGCCGGAGCGGCGTTCCTGCAGGCCCCCGGCTCGACCAACGACCACGACCTCGGCCTGTTCCAGATCGGCGCCGCGGCCGGAGCTTCCGCGGCCGGCCGGTCCACGGTAGGCCTCTACCATCTGGCGTGGGAGGTCGAGACACTCGCCGACATGAGGCAACTCGCCGCCGACCTGTCCCGGCACGGTGCCCTCGCCGGCACCTCGGACCACGGCACCACGAAGAGTCTGTACGCGAAGGATCCCGACGGCCTCGAGTTCGAGGTCGCGTGGATCGTGCCGGCCGACCGTCTCGACGACGCCGCACTGGCGGCGCGCAAGAGCATCCGGCCGCTCGACCTCGACAGCGAGATCGAGCGCTACGGCGCGCAGACGCGTGGCGGTGTCGGCATCTCGGTGAGGGCCGGCTAGGTGACGGACGACGCGACCATGGCCGACCAACCCGACGTCGACTGGGCGGAGCAGGCCGCCTATCTCGCGGACGCTGCCAGGACCGACGCCGAGTGGTACCGGAGCGTCGCGAGCAGGTTGGCACGCCCGGCCGACCGGCTGCTCGTCGACGTGGGATGCGGCGGCGGTGGGATGGCGGTGGCCCTGGCGCTGGCGGCTCCGGCGGCGCGGGTCGTGGCGGTGGACGACGAGCCCGCAGTGCTCGACGCGGCGGCGGAGCTGTTCGCCGAGGCGGGCGTCGACGTCCGCACCGCCGTCGCCGACGCCGGCGGCGATCCGCAGGCGCTCGCAGACGCGATCGGCGGGCCGGCTGACCTCGTGTGGGCGTCGGCGGTCGTCCACCATGCCCCGGATCAGCAGGCCACGGTCGACGTCCTGGCCGGTCTGCTGGCGCCCCAGGGACGGCTGGCGCTGGCCGAGGGCGGGCTGCCCAGGCGACACCTCCCATGGGATCTCGGTACCGGGCGGCCGGGCCTGGAGTCCCGGCTCGAGCAGGCGCAGGACGGGTGGTTCGCGGCGATGCGCGACAGCCTGCCCGGGGCTGTGCGCCTGCCCTACGGGTGGCCGAACGCGTTGCGGAGGGCCGGCCTGGCCGACGTGACGACCTGGACCTCACTGATCGAGCGCCCGGCGCCTCTGTCACCGGCCGAACGCGAGCGAGTGGCCGGAAAGCTCGCCCACCGGGTCGAGTGGCTGCGCGAACGCAGGCTGCTACCCGCCGAGGACGACGGAGCCTGGTCGCGGTTGCTCGATCCGGATCGACCGGAGTGGATCGGTCACCGCGACGACGTGTTCGTGCTGGACGCGCGCAGCGTCCACGTCGGCCGCGTCCACGCGCCGTAGCGGCCGCGAGGACCGATCGGTCCCGAGTTTGCTGGTGAGCGCGTCGGGTAAGCGTCACCATTCATGAGCGACACGCCGCCGCCGTCCGAGGCAGATCCGGAGGATGGCTTCCGCGACACCCCCGGCGGTGAGGCGACCGAGCCTGCTCCGGTGGCAGACGAACCGACCTTGGTGGTGGGTGAGCCAATCGCCGAGACGGACGAACCGACACTGGAGAACGCACTCGTTCAGGCCGGAGACGAACCGGTCTTCGTCGATGCGAGCGGTCGGCGTCGGACACTTCTGCGGCGCGTCGGCATCGGCATCGGGGCACTTGCCGCGGCGTACATGGCGCTGCTCGTCGTCAGCCTGGCCGGTGGGCCGAGACCACCCTGGGTCCCGCTGCCCGAGGCCATCGCCGGCGACCCGGACCAGACGCAGACAGAACCAGACGGCGTGGAGCCCGGCACTCCGGTAACGCGCTCGTCGGAGCCGACCGGCAGTTCACCGACGGCCACCGCGGGGCCCGGATCGGAAGGCGCGCCGGCGAGTCCATCGGCCGGTCCGACGCCGCCGGCCGTTCCTCCGGACGCAGCAGTGCCGCCCGTACCACCCCAGACGGCCGTGCCGGGATCACCGACGACGCCGGCATCTCCGACGACTCCGGCTTCGCCGACGACTCCGGGGTCGGCGACGCCCTCACCGGCGTCCCCCGGTCCAGCGGTGACCATCCCGACTCCGGCCGAGGACCCGACCGAAGTGGCTCAGCCGTGACCCCGATTGCGCGTCGATCCGCTCAGGTCGAACCTCGCCTGCATTGGCTGCTCTTGCTCATGGTTCTCGTCGTGATCGCTGCTGCGTTGGCGATCAGCGGGCTGATCCACGACCAAGCGGGTCGCACAGGCACATTGTCGGAACCGAGCCATCCGGCGCCGCCCGACGTCACCAGCCTGGGACCCGTCATCGATGCGAGGATGACATCGGGCGACGGTAGTGAGCCCAAACCCGGCGTCGTCGCACTCACCTTCGACGACGGGCCGGACCCTACGTGGACGCCGCGGATCCTCGAGATTCTCGAGCGCCACGACGTGCCGGCCACCTTCTTCGTCGTCGGCGCCAGGATCACGCAGCACCCGGGACTGCTTCGCCGCACTGTCGAGTCCGGGCACGAGATCGGTGTGCACACGTTCACTCATGCCGACCTGGGCGTCGTGAGCCCGCGCCAGGCAGAGATCGAGCTGTCCCAGACACAGCTCGCGATTGCCGCCGCCACCGGCCACCGGACCGCACTGATGCGACCACCGTTCTCGTCGACCCCCGAAGGACTCGATCAACGCGACCATGCGGCGCTCACCGACGTCGTGCAGGACGGCTACATCGCCGTGCTCTCGACGCACGACTCCCAGGACTGGTCGAGGCCGGGCGCCGACGCGATCGTGGAGAGGTCACTTCCGAGTGACGGCGAGGGAGCCATAGTGCTCCTGCACGACGGCGGAGGAGACAGGCAACAGACGGTCACCGCCGTAGAGGAGCTGATCCCCCGGCTGAAGGCCGAGGGCTACGAGTTCGCGACCGTCACCGACGCAGTGGGGCGGCCTGACGCAGTCATGGAGGCACCGGCCGAACAGAGGTGGCGCGGGACATTCGTCGTCGGGGCGGTGCGTGCGTCCGGGATCATGATCTCGGTCCTGTCGTGGGCACTGGTCGCCCTCGGCGTGCTCACTGCGGCCCGCATGCTCGTGCTTCTGGTCGCGGCCGGCATCCATGTCCGCTCCCGCCGCCGCGCCACGTGGGGCCGCGAGGTTCTCGAACCTGTGACGGTGATCGTGCCCGCCTTCAACGAGGCTGCCGGAATCGTTCGCACGATCCGGTCCGTGTACGACTCGGAGTATCCCTACCTGGAGATCATCGTCGTGGACGACGGGTCGACCGACGGCACCGCACACGCCGTCGAGCAACTCGGCCTGCCCGGCGTACGGGTGATCAGCCAACCGAACCGCGGCAAGGCGGCGGCGATCCAGGCCGGGATCGACGAGGCGCAGGCCGACCTGATCATCCTCCTCGACGGCGACACGATCTTCGAGCGATCGACGATCCATCGTCTGGTGCAGCCGTTCGCCGATCCGCGCATCGGTGCGGTGGCCGGCAATGTGAAGGTCGGCAACAGGCGCGGCCTGCTCGGTCGATGGCAGCACATCGAGTACGTCATCGGCTTCAACCTCGACCGCCGCCTGTACGACCTTTTCGGCTGCATGCCGACCGTTCCGGGCGCGGTCGGGGCGTTCCGGCGGCGTGCCCTGGCGGACGCCGGCGGTATCACCGCTGACACACTCGCCGAGGACACGGACCTGACGATGGCAGTGATCCGGGCCGGCTGGCGGATCGTGTACGAGGAGGATGCTCGCGCCTGGACCGAGGTGCCGGCCACCCTCGGGGAGCTCTGGCGGCAGCGTTACAGGTGGTCCTACGGCACCCTGCAGGCGGTGTGGAAACACCGGCGCGCCCTGGTGAGCAGCGGGTCCGCCGGTCGATTGGGCAGACGCGGGCTGATCTACGTCGGTCTGTTCCACTTCCTGTTGCCGTTGCTCGGCCCGGTGATGGACATCGCCCTCATCTACGGGCTGGTGTTCATGGAGACGAGCGCGGTTGCCTTGATCTGGCTCGGCTTCCTCGGAGCCCAGGTTCTGATCGGCGTCGTCGCCTTCCG
>Ga0214469_1000051_pt1 | contig 30281 bp, 32 predicted proteins | sample RVTome_10_FD_187340 | JGI IMG/M metagenome (GOLD analysis project Ga0214469, IMG submission 187340) | Soil microbial communities from uranium-contaminated site in the Upper Colorado River Basin, Wyoming, United States - RVT153D57 HiSeq ... | reverse complement strand
AGCAGCTATTCCGCCAATTGACAAAGTGTTCAATCCTGTTCTAATTAGTGATCTATGGACTACCATCCCTCTAATTATTCCTATTAGAAAAAATGCTATAGCGGTGAATATTATTGAGAACAAGAAGGCATAAGACGTTGACCAAACGTTGCTAAATCCAGAGATATAAAGCAAAATAAACGGAAATAATGGAATCATACCAATCAAATTGAACGCCATAAAAGTTGTTATTGCGGTATCTCTAGCACTCCGATTCTTATCTTCAATTAAGCCTAATTCTTCTTTCATCATAGTGTCGATCCACACCTTCCTTGTGGAAATAATAACTCTCACTATCTCATCCAATAGCTCTTCCCTAAAGCCTTTCTCTTTATAGATATCTCTTATTTCTTGTTCCTCTTGCTCTGCCAGGTTGTCGATTTCCCATTCTTCCCTCCTTCTTTGATTTTGAATATATTCTCTATGTGTCTTCGCGCCTAGGTAATTTCCAATAGACATTGATAAGCCATCTGCAAAAAGATTAGCAAATCCTAATATCAAGACGATAGAAGGCGAAAGCGATGCTCCAATAACACCGGCAACAACTGCAAAGGTGGTTACTGCTCCATCGGTTGCACCGTATACAAAGTCTTCTATGGATAGTTTCACACAATAGGTTAAGTACAGTAAGGTATTTGCTTTTGCCTTCCTGCCTGTTAATTCAAGGCTGGGTTGGTACTTTTGGTCCATGTATAGTTAAATTTAAGATTGCTATTATTTGGAGATAATATCTCGATGTGCACTAGAGGTATGTACAGAAAGTGCATCGCAGCTGGGGACATTGAATATAGTTTTAATTTGGGTCATATTCCCCCCATGACCCTTTATCCTGATTAGCGTAATCTTCTGCGGAAGTAGCAGATCTCCTTGTCAATCAACTGGTCATTCTTGAGGACTTAATCCATGAGATATTAACCAAGAAACTGTCTAAAATTGGGTTACAAGCAACCCAGGTAGACTACAAAAAGCCTTTATTTCCACAAATTACAGAATTTGAGGTCTTGATAAACGGTCTAGGAAGTTCGATAAGGATGTGATAGATAATTGCCATAAACTAAAACTTGTGCAACAGATCGGTGAGGGTATAGACAATATTGATATTGATTATTGCGCGAATAATGATATTCTTGTTGCCAATACACCTGCTACAAATAATATTTCGGTATCGGAGCATACATTATTTCTTTTGTTATCTATAGCCAAGGCAATAAAGGGTGAAGGAGAAGGTCTGATGAATGGAAGAGTTCAAAGTGTTTTGGGTTCCGAGCTTTATGGCAAGACATTGCTAGTGATGGGATTGGGAGCTATCGGGACGGAGGTAGCAAGAGAGCCACTACGTTTGGCATACGGGTCCTTGCCCTTACAAAATTTCTTACAAGTGCTCTAATAGAATCATCATCGTCATCAGTAGTACAATAGTCACACTCGGATCCACACCAACGAGCATCTGAGACATCATATCAAGCTGCTAATATGAGGTCAAATTCTAGGAACGGTGCTGTGAACACTAACTTGAATTCGAGGTTTGTAAATGAAATCCATGGGACAGAAAAGCTGTTGGATTTAATTCCTGTTGCAGACTACGTATCACTTCATACTCCGCTCACGATGGAGACCAAAGCAATGATTGGATCTAGAGATCTTATGAAAAGATCTGCGTACCTTATTAACGTAGCAAGAGCTCAAATAGTTGATAGGGATTCCTTGTATAGATCTTTACCAAACAGATATTGCGGGTGCGGCTTTTGATGTATTCTGGCAGGAGCCCACCGATCCTGATGACAGATTACTAAAACTAGATAATTTTGTGTATCACCCCATATTGCTGGATGGACCGCTGAATCTGTACTAGCCGAAGCAGCAATAATCGCAGAGAACTTGTACAGACTCAAACAAGGCAAGGTATTACTTCCCTTAACCCTTGTGAATCCAGATGCTGCCAATGCCTCATAGTATTATCATAGTATTATCACTCAGCACCGCCATACAGTTGCTAGTACTGATATTCCGTCCTTATGTTGTTGTTAAACCCTAGTGCTCACTCAACAAAACAGGAAAGCATTTCAGATCACGAATATCAATTCCTTAACCTTGCTACTAATATGCCCGTTCCAATGAATTTCCGGTGTGACGTTGTAAACATGTTCCACGATAATCACACAATTTAGTTGTCATCTTTCCACATTTCACACATATACTCTCTAAGTGTCATGCTTTTTGGCTCATGGAAATCATGTGGCAAACGAATTCTTGCCATACAAGTTAAAATTCCATCATACCAATTAATATCCTTCAAGGTCCTACTATTACTCTGTCTCTGCACCGCGAGATCTGATGATGATGATATTTCAATGCTTCCTATTGCATCAGAATACTTACCAGCTATCCTATCATAATTGGTGCTTTGACTTCAATTACGACATCATAATCCTATGTCTTTTTGGTAATAATCCCTTTGGAGACGGGGCTGAAGAGACGAATCTGCTATTTTCTATGTATTAATATATCGCCAAACCAATATTCCGCAAATCGTTCATGTATTGTTTGTATATTTTGTGACAACATATTATCAGAAAGTAAGCTCTGTAGCAAATTTTGATTTTTCATTAACATTCTAAAAATGTCTTTGTCAGTAATTATGCCTGCAATTTCACCTGTTTTTTCTTTATCAGATATGACGGGCAATCTTCTTATATTTTTTGAGTACATAGTTTGGATTCCATCTCTCAGTGAACCATTCGAGTGTATGGTGATCAATGGTTTGCTCATCAGTGCGCTCAATGGAGTGCTAAGGTGCCATGGCTCAAGTTTACCCAGAATACGTACCACGTCTCTTTCAGTGATAATTCCTACTGCCCTCTTATCTCTTTCATTATCTACAACAATAATACTTCCAATATTGTTTTCATCCATCTTTTTGGATACAGAGAAAATATTCTGCTCTTCCGTATCTGTTATGATTTTGGTCGTCATAAAGCTGGATATGGATATTGAATCAATACTCATGTGACCATACCAATGTTAGAATTCCTCACCTATCTCGCTTTCGGTTCTTCTTAATCCATGCGTTTCCTAAATAAGATAAGTAAGCAATGTTATAGGTTTCAACTTGATAGAATGAAGTGTTGTTACGACAACGCATTTATTTATGGCCGATTTTAGATATGATGCTTTGTCTTCATCAGCTGCCTCTAACTTTTCTAAAGGTACGTCCCTCATTCTTGTTCCCCACGACGGTTCTGAAATGTCAGAGAAAGCTCTTAATAAGGCTGTAGAATTTGCCAAGGCGTTAAGGGCCAAGATCATTCTTCTACAGATGATAGGATTGTACCCCCCAGTGATACAATCGGCTTTGTGAGTGACGAACAGCCTTCCCTTGAAATCGCTAAAACACAACTTATTAGAATTCTGAAGCAAGGCGCTGAACTTATGCTTAAGGATAGGATATCAAAGGTGAAACAAATGGGAATCGAAATTCTGTTTATGATGGGAGTTGGATCACCTGCGGACGAAATTGTCATTATTTCCGAATCTGAACATGTGGACCTAATTATTATGGGAAGTCGACGTTTGAATGAGATATTCAAGAACATCACCCTAGGCAGTGTAGCAAGAAGGGTCTCTGAAATTGCCAAATGCCCAGTCATGATAATTCATTGAGCATAACTTAAAACCCGGTAGGTTTTACTATCCTGTTTGGCAACTGATCTCAATCTTATCGGTAGAGTTATCGAAATCTTTACGGTTTAGTACCTACCTACTGATTTCCATTTCAATGATTATTATTACCTAGTCCCAAAAAACTTGGTTGTATTGTGTCGTAACGAATATACGGACCAGTTCTTGCTGTGACAAAATATGTAAACATTTCTGTATTCTAATAGATGTGTAAGCCTAAGGTTTTTATCAAAGACTTAAAAAGAAAAAGTCGGTACTATATAGACGCAAATTCATTTTCTAACAAATGAATGAGCTTTCTATGCGCTATCAATATTCTTTAACCGTTAGTCAGGTGCAAATAATGAGAGCATTCTGGACCTGCATTAACAGCTATGCACATTAGGTCTTAAAAGAAGATCTTATATTATCTCCATTGTTAGCAAAGTGTGTTACAAGACACACTATTTTGTTATTGTGCTTGTGCCGTTTATGTTTAGATTTTATTCTTACTTTGAGTCCAACAAGTCAAAACAAAAAGCATACAATTGAAAGGTGGAAATTGATACGGGTTACTTTGCTTATACATTTTGAGTATCATTCCCAACCGTCCAACGGGCAAACATTCCCCTGATAACTTGCTATTTTACAATTATGATAGTGTATCTGCCATAATGAACGAGCTTAGATGACGTACTTCCTACTAGAAAACTATCAGATGATAGGTATTTGCCTCTACCCCCAACCACAATGGCATCCATATTTTCGTCTCTTGCAATTTCTAATATTTTCTCGGCAACATCTGTTCCTTTGCCTTCAATCACATGCACCTTGGAAGATTTCAACCCTGAATCTTTTGCTTTAATTTGACATTTTTGGAGAATTCGTTGGCTGTCTTGTTCTAATTCGCTCACGACAGAGTGGCCGACAGTCCCATATTCTTCGATTATATGCGCTATGAGTAAACTGGATTCAAATTTCTTTGAAATAGCAACAGCAAAATTAAAAGCCTTTTTACCTCCCTCAGAATCATCAACGGCTACAAGGATTCTAGAAAGCATTCATTTGTAATGATTGTAGTTCGGTATATTTGTGTTATCTATAAATAAATCGGGTCTATGATAAATCTTATCACATTAGTATTTTTGATACAGTATCTTGCAATTACAAAATGATTGGATTGGAAAAAAGGCAAAAAAGCCGCTTTAAAGCAAAGATAAAAGCTTTCATATCGTCTAGTTCATGATTAGGAGATACGTACAAATCCTACCCGTACCTAGCAGTTCTGATGTATGGTTATCTAAGTTACTCCCTTCAGTAATTTTATTGCAGTGTGGAATCGAACATCTGTGGGCTGGTCTTTCCTTGCCAACTTTATGAGAAGCTCTTCACTTTTTTCTCTTGGATAATGCCATGAAATGATCCATTAATAAATTGACGGCAAGTATCTTCTCCCACGTGCCCCCATTTGACATAGTTTCTGCCTTCTCTAAAAGAGTAATATCATTTCGTTTTCCATTCCGCAATAAGGATGCGAAAGAATTATCTAAAAATCATTTGTCCGTCATCTCCCATATTCATAACATATATGGACCAACTGGAGCGAGGTTTTTGTAGAATGCCTATCTTTAAATTAACTCAGCCCTAAAATTTTAGCCCTAGTCAGGGGGGATTCTCGAACGCAGAGCAATTGGCAAAACAAAAAAATTCCCTCTTCGTATATTTTTATCCATTCAAAAGATCTGGCGAACCGATTCTGGTTATCTTCCCCACCTCTCTCCAAATAAATTCTCACTGAGTCTCTCTAAAAGATCCTTGTGACTTATGAATGACCGGTCAGCAAGGATCTCCGTCATGAAATCTTGATTATTGATTATAGCTTTGAATATATCCTTGTCAGTGACAATTCCAAGCAGCGTATTGACCTTATTAGGCGAATTTTCTTCACTCTTTTCAGCATGATGGCCTGGAGCTTTGATTACTACAAGTCTTCGGATGTTTTTTTGAAGCATAGTGTCCATCGAATCCCTAATTGTGCCATTTGGAAAAATCGTAATGAGTGGAGTACTCATTATCTTACTTGCAAATAATTCTAGTACAGAGGATCTATACGAAGCAGGGTCTAGTTTTAGCGCTATTTTGTTTACTATGTCCCTTTCAGTAATTATACCAACTGGTTCTATTCCAGCCTTAGCCTCGGCCACATTTTCTGCTTCTTCTCTTCTTTTTGTAATGACAACGCTTCCTATATTGTTTTCATGCATAATCTTACAAACTTCATAAAGACTTTGGTCTTCGTTGGCTGTCCTAACTTCTTTTGTCATAATAGATGAAATCGGTACCGTACCAAGAAAGTTACTACTGTTACCGTCATTTTTGCCCATACTCACTCAGATCTCCCACTGTCATCCCATATTCGATCGGTTATTATTGTTCCGATCTTCCCAAAAGATACTAATACTTAAATTTGCTTATGGCAGGTTTACTGTACCTCAAAACCACGGTGCTTCGATCAGGTTCTTGTGTATGTGCGAATCAGGGATCCGTCTTGGTCGCGCTACCTCTCGATCTAAGTTTTGAATACTGTCTATTCATGCATTGATAAACGGTATCTTCTCATTGACTGACACAAGTCACGACGAGTACGCGGGATCCAAAAAGCAAGAGCTAGAGTCTTCTTTTCTTAACATTCTCTAATGATACCCACGTGTATCATCGTGAGTTTGATTATCACCGTTCTATAACTAGGTACTAGTTCGTAGTTGGTTTCCAATGGAAGAATGCAATGTCGTTATTCAAGCGATCATATGCCAGCTTGATTATCAGCTTCATCGTATCTATCACGTATCAAATCCTTTTAAGAACTCTTCTCTGTATGACGACACAATGGCTTTATTTAAATCAGAGGAGAATACTAGGAATAGCTATTCTTGCGAGGTCATCTTTATTCATGGAATCTACTTCTGTGCTAATTTCCCGCAAAATCTCTATTGCTTTCTGTGATGCCCTTCTATATCCATCAACAAGGACCGTTGGATGGACATTCTTATTTATCAAATCTTCAGCTTTTTCAAGCAAAAATCCTGCAAGGACAGCAACAGATTTTGTGCCATGTCCAACTTTGTTATCAACAGATTTGGTTACCTCTACCAACATTTTTGCGGCTGGATGTTGCACTTCGATCTGTTTGAGGATAGTCGCACAGTCATTGGTAATCGTTACGTCGCCGAGTGAATCGACGAGCATGTAAGAGTCTTCTCAGCAAGCTAGCATATCCACACAGAATATCAACAATTCAAACTCAGGATACACATATCTCGTGGATTTTTTTGGCTGGACCCTATGCATATAAGATTAAAGAACAAGTCAAGTTCGGTGACGTTCTTGATATCTCAACATTGGGCTTAAGAAAACAGTATTGCTACTAAAATAGTAGAAGGAGAATCTTTTATGGGCTTGGTAAAGTCAACCATGAAAGAGTCTGAACCTATGCATCCATGGGAAAACATATCCTTATTAGAAGAGGCTCCATTGGAGAATCAATTGGTTGTCTTCTTTCCTTTTATACCAGGCCTAATGAATCCAGGATATGATGTACTTGTTCATGGAGTTGATTGCCAAAACGAAAATATGACGAACACTTCCATAAACTGGTCTATAAATTAGCCAACCTACGCTTAGTCTATACTTTATTCCAATTCTAGCCCCTTTATTCGGTTTATTGTCGCCATAACTCGTGGCTGATCCTTTACTAGTTAGTTCGGGAACAAGATTACGATCTGCTTTTCAGCCAGTCTACTACTTCTGGCCAGAGTTCTTTGTGGGCACTTTTACCTATCATAAGGCCAACATGCCCTGAATTATGTTCAATGAGTTTCTTGTCATAGCTTTCTGTCAATGCGGTGTTAAGTGCCTTACTAGAGCTGGGGGCCACTAAATCATCCTTCTTGGCAACTATATTAAGGAAGGGCATATTGATATTCTTCAAATTAACCAACATGCTGGAGTTGTTATTACTATCTTCTATTCTCATCCTATTTTTGATAAGTAAATTTTGTTTATAACATCGTTCTACGAATTCTCTGTATATCTCACCTATTATTGGAGGACTATCATATAGCCAAGTCTCAATCGCAAAGAATTCTGCTACCGACTCTAAATTACGAGGCTGTTCAAAAAAATGAAAATATTTATGACCATATTCAATAGGATTTCTGAGGATAAATGCGGCATTTAACATTATCCCAGGTAAATTCCCAAACGTATCTAGAAGATAATTCTCTTTCATGGCTTTAGCCCAAACAGCAAGCAATGAATCATCGAGCTCAAAATCCCCTGGTGTAGCAATAGTGATCAGATTCTTTACTTTTTCAGGATGAAGAGCAGAATAGATAATTGCAAGATCACCACCCCAACAATAACCTAATAAAGATACTTTCTCCGATTTCGTAATCTTTCTTATAAGATCAACAGACTTGTCCATATAATCATTAATGAAATGACCTATCGTCAGATTCTTATCGTATGCTGAAGGCGTCCCCCAATCTGTTGCAAAAATATCAAGCCCAGATTTCAATTACACTCACTTCGGGCAAGAGGTCTAGAATGTAATGCCTATTTATAAAAGCGTAAACCACAAGTATAGGGATATTCTTTTGGTTTACCATTGATTCGCTCTCTTTTTCAGGAAAAGCAGATGTGGTTCTGGTTGACTTACCATTATTGTAGTGAAAAAGTGAGTAATTCTCTATTTCGCAGAGCTTCTCTGAGGGAGTACGAAATAGAGTATCTCTTATCGGTTCTATGAAGTCATTGTTCCAAACTGACGACCTATTGGACAGAACCTGATATGTCTTTCCTAGACCGATGCCCTTTGATAATTCTGAAAAGTCGCTAATAGTATCCGAAAGGGCTCCCATGAAATCTTTTTTTCTGAACCATTCATCAATTGTCCTACGGGTTCTTCTCCGCAGAATTTTCTCTAGCTCATATATATTCGACCAGGACTTGCCATATTTTGAAACTGTATCCAGATATACTAAGTAGGATTCAGCAAAGGCATTAAATAATCTCAGATTAAACTGACTTGAGCTCGATAAAGAACGGGTGAAAGCATTACATATATCCGAGAACGAACTCAGATAAACAGAGGCGCCCTTATCGAGTCTATCCGAATTAAATCCTGTTTCACTCATAATCCATAACCAAAATTTTACTTTCTTTGTTGTTTTGTACTAAGTACGCTACTATAACCTTGGGATAGTAGCTTCATTGGACATCTTTAGGCTTCATCATCGCTGTTTTGTTCCTAGAAATATATTGATATATGATTTGGATAATTGCTGAAACAGAATCGATGGAGTGACAATTTTTTAAAATTTGTAGATGTTGTAACGATCGGTCCTTTTTATATTCAACCACTTTTTGAAATCAAATAATTCGAGGCCTACGGCCTCATGCAGACTCTATATATCGAGCCCAATTGAGCATAAGTGTTTTTAATGATTTGTATCCGCTTTACCAAATATTTGCAATCGATAAAATAATAAAAAATAAAAAAAGAAGTAAACCGAATAGGAATTCGAAGCGCTATCTTTCAAGCAGCTATGGCTGCACTAACTCTTTCTTCAACTCATTGTAATTTTGATAGATTATTCTGTTTGCGATATTATCCACACTATTCTGGATTTATTATTCTGCCTTATGGCATACTGCTGAAGATATGGAAGACAAGCTTAACGGACCACAGCCATACCACTATCTGAAATCAAGCGTAGTTTTTCTGTTTTATTGGACATTTGAATCTACAACCGGATAGCCTATAGGTAAGAAAGTAATGATCTAAAGACAACTAATCGTAATGGAACTAAGAGATAGAGAAAATGGTGGCTTTAACTGAAGTCGTCAAAGCATCCTTTCTTCTGATTAATGTGATAGTAGGACGGATATGATTCGGCAAAGAATCTTCAATAGATCAAGTAGTACCATAGTGATTACGACAAAGACAGATATTGGTTCTTCAGACAGAAAAATAGGATACAAAGATTGATATATTAATTATTAATTACAGGATGACTTTCTTATTATCAAGTCATCGTCGCGGTAAAATGACATCTCATATTCTCCAAAGTATTTTTGGCAAATAAGACAGCAATTAACGTGAATTCAGTCAAAATTAATCTACCTTGGCTTGTCATTAAAGGTTTTTTAAGCTATCTACTCCTGACGCCTTGACTCAATTTATGGAATCAATACCTATAATATATGACTCGATGTTATTACGGTATGCACCCGGTTTCAGTTCTGATGGTTTCTACTGAATACCCACCTATGCCAGGAGGTGTCGGTCGGTATACTAGAAATTTGACTTTAGCATTAAAAAAATTGGGAATCGATGTATATATCGTATGCAATGAAAGAGGAGAAGGAAATTTTTTCGGTCTTGATGCATCAAATAAAGAGAATTCTAGAACTTTACTAAAAATAATCAACCAGATTAGACCTGACTTGGTACACATACAACTGGAACATGGTCTATACGGCCTTAATTTGGGCTCGATAAAAAAATTTCGTATGCAAACTAACATTGATCAATTCTATGCAAAATGTCAAACTCCAATTGTCACAACTTTTCATTCTGCTTACCCTATCGAACAGTGGATAAATTTAGTGCGATCAGATCACCTTACCAAATTTCGTCTATTAGATCTACCAATTGCACTGTCAAGCCTTGCACTGAAATACGGGAACCGTATGCTTACTTATGAATTATTTAACAGAGCAAATAGAGAAAAAATGCTAAGGAGCGCAGCAAGTATAGCCTTTTCTGAGTATATGGCCAAAATGTTGTCAAACAGCAGTTACAAAGTCAATGTGATTTATCATGGGGCAGAACCCAGTTTGATGAATCAACCGACTAAGGAAGTCGCAAGGTCGTATTACTCTTTGCCATTGGATAGGAGGATAGCTTTGGCCTTGGGTTTTGCAACCCATACTAAGGGTTGGGAGATACTAAAGGAAATGAAAATACCAGACAATTGGATTATACTGGTTAACCATTCAAGAAATCATTACAGTAATGAGAGTGATGTACCAATTTCTTTGCCTTTAAATAACAACAGCGGTGTCGGTCATCATCAAAATAGCCATGGACTATTGGAATTAAACCATGGCTACCTACCTGATGACGCATTATCTCTATTGTTTTATGCATCAGACACAGTGATAATGCCATACAGCGTGGCATCCGGTTCAGGGGTGATGTTTGACGCCCTTGCTCATGGCCTCCCATTTATAGCCAGTGATCTGGGCTTCTTTAAAGAATTTGCAAGAAAAGGGTTAGGGATTGCAGTAAAAAGAAAACCATTCGAACTCTCTGAAGCTTTCAAAATGCTGGAAAGTGACTATCCTCATTACAAGAAAGAAGTTGAACGCTTTAAGAATAATCTGAAGTGGGATTCTGTTGCTAAGCAGCATATCGAGATCTATATGAGAGTATTGGCTAAGAGTCACGAGCATCGGAGTTTTGCTCCAGAGGCCGTGAGACGGAAAATCCTTTAGGCTCAACTGGAGGGATTAGAATTGAACGGTGTGCTAAACACATATTTTGATCTCTTTTGATTAATTGAGATCATGAATGGTAAAGTATCTCAAAACATCATAGAGATAACTGCCAACATTGATAATGATGATAATAATAGCGTAGTTACAGGACAAGATCTAAAAGTTGTAACAATATTTCCTACAAAGAATGAAGAATCCACAATTGAAAGTGTTGTAAATGTTGCATCAACAAGTAAATTCAACCCTGAAGTAATTGTTGTTGATGCATACTCCAGCGATAGTACAGCAGATTTAGCAAAAAAAGCAGGGGCGATTGTGATCCAGCAGCCAGAACAGATATTTCCAGGTAAAGGAAATGCAATGAAAGCAGGCTTAAGAGAGGCAGTGAGGAATCGCGCTGCTGACATTGCTTTATTTCTTGACGCAGACATAAGGAATCTATCGTCTGAGTGGATAGATAAGTTGGTCGAAGCTCTGCTACAAAATAACTGTGATATGTCAAGAGGATTCTATCAGAGACAACCAAGAGATGCCGCAGTTACAAAGCTTATTGCAAGACCAATGCTGAACATATTCTTTCCCGAGCTTTCACATTTTGAACAGCCCTTGAGCGGTGAAGTTTGCGCTAGAAGACAGATGTGGGAAAGATTGCTAAGCGTACCAGGTTCTCCAGATGGATGGGGCATAGACATATGGTTTCTGATAGAGACAGCCATGCTAGGTTATCACAGTAAGGAGGTTTTCCTGGGAAGCAAGAATCATACTTCTTATGAAGATTACAAGGAAGATGTATCTAAACTAAGTAAAATGGCTGAACAGGTTGATATAACAATAATTAGAGAAGCTATAAAGTATGGGAGAATCCATTTGCAAGGCAATGTCAAAGTGTAATGAGTGGTATCAAAAATTGTTGTTATAGTGTGAAGTACCTTAATACTTCATTTGAACGGTGTGTTTTGGTTGTTATAGTGCTCCTGATGAATCTTGATAAACTAGTCTGCGTCGTCCTGACTAAATACGGTCTTGATGGTCAATTATGACTATGGTGTTGTCGTCATCATGGATGTACTTTCATGTGATATCAAGGCGTCGTTATCTTGTTTTGCTTTTATTCCATCGACCCACACTGGATTCAATAAATGAGTCACTTATTTGCTTGATTTCAGCGTAATATAATGCACCGAATGAAAGGGATTGATGGTGCAACCGTTCTAGTTGGTATAGAATGATTCAGAGTGTTGTGGGCACAAGGAAAGATTGAATTTAACTGCATCATTAATTTGGCGCGGATTGGTTGAACACAACAATAATCAAAGCAATATTCTAAGAAGACATCCTAGGAATCCGATTCTTATTCGTGATGAACAAAATTGGTGGGAATCTGGAGCTGTTTTCAACTGTGCAACCCTCTATGATGGACATAGGGTGCATATGCTTTATCGGAACATTGAAAGAAAGGCGAAATTGCCTAATAGATATTAAAGTATATTTTCGATGGTGTAAGATACAATAAAATAAAGTAATTCGTCAAGGATAAAATAGCCTGTACATGTCAAATTCAGAACGGGATATGAGAATTCCGATATTTGTTAAGATACTCAAATCAACTGTTGATGGTGCGAACAAGAGTAAAATACTCAAAGAAGCAACTCCTCTGACTCATGAACAATTAAGGAGAATAACTGCAGAATTAGTAGACAAGGAACTTTTAAGGTACGTCGATGGGAAACGAGTTTATATTACCACCGACAAAGGGCATCAATTCCTAGATCAAAATAGGAATCTAGAAGACGCGGAATAAGGCAAGAGTGCCCTGCAATTTCAGCGTCATGTCTCTGCTGCGCAAAACTAGCAACAGAGGGGCATGAGCCCACTATAAAGAACGCTACAATAAGATGCACTAACACGTATAGGCCCCTTCTCTGTCTTTCTTATGACAGGTGATGTGCTTGTGCTCGTATTTTACATCTTCAAGATATCACAACTATCCCCTGCCGATACTACTTCAAATATCCCTTGCAGTGTTAGTGCTTTAACTGAAAGGCTGAGAATTGCAGCATGATAAAAGGTTGAATAAATGATGATTATTCATTATGGATACTCTTCATTATTCATTCAGGTATTTGGACACTGCATTAACGGTTGTTCTTTGAATTTGATGGACGTTTGTATGTTGGCTAAGATGTTACGAGCATCAACTTTCAATATAAAGTCTAAGGGACAATTATAGCCCTTCCACTTATGTTACCAGCTTTGAGAAGATCAATTGCCTTATTTATCTCCTGCAAAGAAAACCTGTTTAATCTATGTTTCAGTTTATGGTTTACTGCTAGTTCAATGACTTCACATAGTTCATTATAATTTCCCCACAGTGATCCATAGATTTTGTACTCATTAATTACAAGTGGCAGGAGGGGCGCTTGAATCTGTTTACCGAACAAACCAACAACAACGAGTGCCCCACCTTTGTTTAATATTCTGAGAGAGTCGTATATAGTATTCTCAGCTCCGACACAATCAACAATCACGTCTACTCCTTTTCCGTTTGTAATTTTTGATACTTCCCCTTTCAATTTTGAAGAATTTGATTTTGACTCCACTGATGATGAGATTTTCAATACATGATCAGCTCCCCTTTGTTTCGCAAGCTCCAACTTCGCATCTTTTGTGTCTAGGGCAATAACTTTAGCCGATTGTCCTAATATCTTGGCATATTGTATAGCATAATATCCTAAACCTCCTATACCCAGTACCGCTATGCTCTTACCTGGACCTAGTATACTTCTAACCTTCTTAATTGCCCTGTACGTGGTTAGGCCAGCGTCTGTTAGTGGAGCAATTTCTTCCAACATGTTTAATCCGCTTTTGACTCCTCGACTTCTGCTATCGATCCCATTGATCTTAACTAGAAATCTATAAGAATCAACAACTATTTGCTCCGCAAAGCCGCCATTAGTCATTATCCCAGGCCAGTTTGCATAAGAACAAGATTGCTCATCACCACCCTTACAGTAGGTGCACATCCCGCAGCCCCAACCACCAAAAACCGCTACCGCATCACCATTTTTCAAGAACTGTTGAGGTACTGAATTTCCAATCTCTTCTATGCGTCCAACTATTTCATGTCCTGGCGTAATAGGTAAATTAAGAGGGATTGATTTCTTCCAATCACCGTTCATCAAGTGAAGGTCACTATGGCATAACCCACAAGCTTTCACCTTGACAATCACTTGATGACCATGCGATAGACTAGGTGGAGGAATATCCTCTATTACCAATGGCTCTCCATAGTTATGAATCCTTGCTGATTGCATATCGGTGTCAATATAATTACGGTTACTTTATATTCTTATCTTGAAGTAAGCAATATGACGTGGCCCGCCGCAAGGTGTAAAGAAGTCTAGATGGTCGTTCCCTTATTTGATTTACAACAATATGCCAATACATCACCCACACGTACACCGCTTAATTACTTGTGTTCACATGAACAGAAATTAACTTTTCTCGGTCCAGCAAATTGGTCAGACTTTTGGCATATTAATCCTGAAAATAGTAATTTAACAATAGATCAAGAATAATTATAATATGATTACATAACGTGATACCATATTTAAGTAGTGAGTCAAACCTCTCTCTATTGATTAGTCATTTATATGGCGATCATGTTGCACGTTTTCTTATCATAGACAATGAGGCAAACTATAACTTCAGGAACTACTAACTTCATAAAGTATGTTATTTCAAATTCTTGCATTTTGAGGATGCATACCTGAAACTGCAAAGGGTTGCATAGATATGACAAACGCCTCCAGTACGTATCTAAGTATTGCTTTGGGAGCTCTGCTTGGCGTTGCAATAGCTTGGTGGATCTATAAAATACAGAAAAAAACAGCAATGAAACAGGATGAGACTCTCAGACGGATTAACGGGCTGGAGGAGAGTCACTATAAAGTCTTGAAATCAATACAATTTGTTCAGAGACATCAGGACAGACTTCTTAGGGAAATACTTAATTTGGACAGGAAGATTGATGCCGTGACCGAGAAGGAAAAAAGATGATTCTAGCTGGTAATCTTACCGGCAAAGATAATGATACATAAACGGTATCTATCCTAGTTTGGTCGCTATGGGACTTAGGCAAATCTCAGGAATAGCCAAGCAACCCCAATTGTCACTAACAAGTAGGCGACTGTAATCGGCTACACAAGTGACCTACGGATTGATGTCAATCCTCTTAACACAAAAAATGAATAGTGGAAATTTCTGCATATACACGTCGTATGTTGAACGAGAAACCGAACGTTATTGTAATCATAGTCGTTGTAATAACAACAAATGTAACGACAATCATGATACTCAATTATCAGATGACTTCTGCATCATTAGATGATAATGATGATGATGAGTCAATGTCGACAAACGAGATAAAGAATACGGAATAGGAATGGTGCATGGAAGAGATGATAACAGAGGTGGTAACGAACATAATGATAGATGTCTTCCAGGGGACAATGATATCCTGTGGTGCATAGGATATGAAATAGGTTACAATGATGGTTATTATGGTAGTTCTAGGGCTTACAGAAATAATAGATAGAGACACTTGAAGCAGACCTACACCTAAAATTCTTCAGATAATTTAGATTCTCTTGCATAATTTGAATCAGGCAATAAATTGAGTTACTGGTGGAGCGACTGATGGATCAGTCAATTGAAGAGTAATATGTCAGACGATAAAATTTGGAGAAATAGGAAAGGGAGATATTGTAACTTGCATCACTCTCCCCATGACACTTTATCCTGATTAGCATAAGATATGTAGGGAGACACAGGACTCTTAAACTAGTGGGTTGTTCTAGAAAACCTTACTCTATGACAAATTTTTTTCGTTCGACTTCTACTAACGGTAAGATCTTTTCTACTATTATTTGATGAGATCTATTGGTCGAATTTTGTTCTCTTTGAATCATTAAAAGCATATAGTAATCATTGTTTATTGGCACAGTTGCTCTGTCTACATTCTTGTATCTGCCGAAAGCATAAATCACTTTACCTATTTTGGGTTCGAATTCTATCCTTTTCTTGTGCCTGGTTATTGATTGAGATGCATATTCTTCGTTTTCTTCGTCAGTTAACAAGGGTGTAACATGGTCCTTGTGCTCTACATTAAGGAGAACCCCAAACTTGTTCATGATCCCGACATGTATTATCGAATCATCAAGATTCAAGATATCTTTTGTAAATGAATAAAGAAAGTCGTATTCTACTATGATCTTTCGCCATCCCATATCGTAATAAGGCCAAATATAACCATTAATCCGAACCTTCTTCCATTTGTCTTTTTCTAGTAGTTGGGATAACCTTTTCCATAATTATTTTGTCGACTTCATTTTCTTCTATGTCTATGGCGACAAGTAGATAGTATTTTCGATTAATCGGAATTATTGCCCTATTCACGCTTTCATATTTTACTAGCGCGTATTCTAATTCTCCGAGCTTGGGCTCAAATTTTAGCCTCTTCTTGTGTCGGTCCATAGTATGTGAAGCATAGTCCTCATTTTCCTCCTTTGTTAGAAAGGGTTTCAAACCTTCTCTATATTTTTCGCTAATCTGAATCCCGTCTTCATTAGTAATACCTACCCATCTAATTGATTTGTTTAAACCTAGCAGTTCATTTTCAAGTGCCCCTAGGAAGTCATTATTGGTTATCATCGTTCTTCACTATCGTTTCTCCGTGAATGCTCATAACTAATTCCTTGTACTTAATTCATATCTTATTTCCTTTGTGTTTGATCTGCGATTGCGAGAAGATACATTTTCACTAATTATTAGGATGGAAAAACTTTACACCTTCTGAAATCGTTCCTTCAGTGGGAGGAAATTTGCAGGATCTGAAGACTAGAGGGGGCACATAGGATGACAAAATAAACTATATCAACTTTCAATGATATACCGTTTCTGTGAACATAATGATCTTGTCCCACGGTTATGGTCTAAAAGAGATCTTAGCTGAGGAATTGTCTAAAATCGGATTGCAAGCCACCTTGGTAGACTACAAAAAACCTATTTTGCCACAAATCTCAGAAGCTGAGATCTTGATAAATGGCCTAGGAAAGATCGATAAGGAAGTAATAGACAATTGCTCTAGACTAAAACTTGTACATCAGATCGGTGCTGGTACAGATAAAATTGATATTGATTATTGTACATATAAAGCGATTCTTGTTGCTAATACCACACTATAGATCGTAGCAGTCCAGGAAGTCATATAAGACCGCTTTGATGCACTTTGCCAAACTTCTTAAGGCTATGCCTCGTCTCTGTATCCAGACCCTGACTTAATAGTTCCACCATTTCCTAGATAAGTTTGTTTCATACCCTACTCCAAAAGAATATCAACAGTATCGTTGCTAAGAATGAAGGTAATAGAATCTTGTACGGATATTTCTAGAGGTTCTTATCATATTTATTTGGAAAAGGAGTAGTATTTAAGCGAATAAGTACCAAATCGTTCTCTGGTGCAATACGCTGCACCTACTCGTTCATCATCGATGTTTAACATTTTGTGGATTGCAATTTCCTACACTTGATTAAAGACCGAGAAGTATGTTCCAAATCTCTTTATCCTTTATTCATCACATATAATACGATAGTTAATCTGTACTAGAACTGGCGGCCCAATGTTCCTAATGGTCGCCTTTTCTCTTATTATCCCAATATTATTATTTGCTGGTGCCGTTGAGTTGAGTATTCGAATTAGATTTCTTAAAGAATTCTAAATAACATTCAGACACGCTGCAAGCATTAGTCGCATAACTTCCTCGGTGGTGGGAATGGGATTTAATTCCAGCTGTCCTTGCACCGTAGTATTGGGCGATCCGGTCAATAATACACCAGTCCCTTTGAATGCTGTTGATACAATTGCCAGCAGCATCGTTGAGGGTTTATTCCATTCATTTAACATGGTGTATGGAAGTAATGACTGTATTCTTATGGATTTATGCCCACAAGGAGGATCAAAAACCAATTCTACCGTGGAATTAGGGTTTTGACTGTTAGAGAATGCGCGCGCGGTTGAGCTAGCACATACTTACAATAGATTTAGTGGTCAATATAGAATGGCTTGCTCAGGTGATCGTTTTTCCACATATTTTAGCCGAGGGAAGTCTACACCTTTAAATCTCCACATCGAAAAGTAATTGTTGAAGTGGAATAATTCGCTATGACTTTGCTATTCGACAACAACGGAGCAAATTATTGTTACATATGGATCCGTTCTAAGCGAACATTGTTTCTAGCAGATCGTTTGAGGTTCAATATACAGGCTCGGGATAATATCTAAATAAAAATTAGATTTGGTTTTGATAAATTATAACTGGCAACCTCCTCGCGAAGAGAACAAATAAAAACTTTTGCCGATTCAAGGCTTAGAGCTTCTTGCTGTTATTAATCGATCTTTATTTGTTTTCCTTTGGGTTTGGTCTCTTTTTTCTTGTCAAACGTTATTTCGAGTATCCCATTATTGTACTTGGACTTTGCTGTCTCTAGATCAGCTTCCAAAGGTAAGTCTATTGTCTTGTGATATTTGCGTTGAGGATCTTCACTCTTCACCTCCACCGTACTATCGTACGCATCAATTTTGATCTTGTCTTTGGATACGCCAGGCATTTCTACTGTGACCTTAACTTCTTTATCTGTAGTCACCACATCTATCATTGGTTCCATTTCGCCTGCAATTTGAGCCTTCGATGGTCCGATACCAAAGCCTAATCCTGAAGGCCTTTTGACATTGCCAAATTCTCTCACCTTAGGTTTACCATCAGGCCCTATAGTCATTGAATACCCATATACCAAGGGTCCTACCTCTTGCACTTTTCCACCTTCAGGCGTTTCGTATTCCCTTACTAGGTCCTTTGGCAGGTTCTTTTTCATATCTTCCAATTCCTTATCCATTTCTCTTTGCCATTGTTCAAATCCTCTGAAGACATCGTCAAAGGAACCAAGTCCCGATCCTCCCTTTCTAGAGGAAAAGAACCTTCTAAACCAATCGTATGGTTCTATGTCCCACGAACTCAAATGTAATATTCACCTGAAGAAGATGACACATGCGATTTATTTAACTCTTATGCTAAAAGATAACGATCGAGTATTAGAATATCTGCTACTGTAATTCTGGTTTTGCTTAATACGTTTAGAGAAATGTGAAAATTACAATATATCAATATCACAATTCTGTGTCTTGTATTTTGTCTAATCTGTACAATGTCATTGTTACGTTTGTTGATTGCAGATGCAATGCACTGCAATCGTACTTGATACTGTTACCAATCACTTTCTATAATTCTATCAAGCGGTTTGGGTCCATATAGAAATGACATTTTCTAAATCCAGAATTTACTACTTTTGTACTAGCAATCACACATAGACACCACCGGAATCAAAAACTGCTCTAGGATTTGAGACTTCTAAAATGTAGCAATTAAACTTGGTGCTACTACATTCAAAGGACCGTATGGCTCGAAAATTAAGAACCAATTGTTTGAACAATTAATAGATACTTAAGAGTTCAAAGGATTTGGTGTACGGTTTAATCGAAACGGTGCTTCTGTTGTATCGACTGTATAGCTTCAATTGAAGAAGAGCTCACGCCTATTTCATTACAAGTATTTATCTTTGAAGAATGTCACTTTGTCGCGAACACTTTCTTATCTGCAGTGGGTATATTCCACCGCCAATGCTCGATAAAGTAGATAAGAAGCGTGAGCAAGATCTTAAGGCATACAGATTTTATTTGAAAAGAGTCGAGAATGAGAAGGCAAATAATATGTCCACTTTTAACGATTTTCGAAGATAAACTGTAATGTCATAGACCCCCTATTATCAAAAAAAGCCAAAATATTGGTCCATTTGTTATTGAGCTTAATCCAGTCAGAATTACTTAAATGTCTAAATCATTCACTAAATAGTTGGATGTCTAATGAAAAATGATAACAAGACAGGAGTGGGTACAAGCGAAAATGTCGAGAACCCTGAGATAGTGGAATGTGGAATCTGTGGTTATCACTATCAGAAAAACAAGAGATGTCCTCAATGTTCCATAAAAGAGGGGACATGAGCGAATTCAGATTCACAGCGTCGACGAAGTCACTCTCTTAATGAAAGATAAACTAACTAATTGTCTCAGGATCTAGGACAAATCATCGATTTCAAAAATTCACCATTAAATATAGCTGTGGAGATACGGTTTATGTTGACTAGCCAATATGACTAACAAATATTCAATCATCACTTTTTAGCTAACCCCACGTCATATAAGTAGAAAGAGCAGATGATAGCAAGAATTGCAGCTTAAAATTGAACTTTTAATGAAACAATTTTAAAAGCTCCAATGTTTATTCTAATAATATTACCTTCAACGTAAGCATGATACCTATGATGAGTATTATTTTTTTGGATTCTAGAATGAGTAACAAGAATCGGGATTTCTTGAATTTCATTTTCAAGCAGATCTATGATTGATGCAGATTTTATTTGCCTGTAGAATATCAATGATGCATTATCTATCGCTCTTCCCTCGGTTTCGTAAATTCTAACAACTAACGACCGGTTATCATTATTATCGTCATCACGTTCATCAAGCTTTAACGTACTAAGGACTACATTACTTGGATGAATCTCTAAAAATGAATGTTGATAATTTTGTAATCTTTCGGCAGATACTCTGCTATCAAAATTATTTTCTTGTATAGCATGTTGTGATACTTCCGTTCCTCCTAGGTGCGTTGCAATTAAAGGCATGTTAAATTCCAGAGCTCGTCTGTATGTACCACTCTCTTTCCAACTTTCTTCATGGGGGAGTACAGAATACCTAAATGTGTATGGTATCATTTCTGCGGCATCAGGTGTAGGAACACACGGACCCATGATACCATCAGCCGACAATACCATGATACTCCTTAAGAGAGTGAGATAAATTGAATTGTCTCTCACCTCATGAGATGGTATTCCTCTGTGCAGTACGCTGATTCCTATCTTCGCACATTCTTTTTCTTCCTCATTACCTGAATAGTCTATCCAGTCCAAGGATGGGAAAACTCCACTTGGCATTTCGGTCCAACCACTTTCGTTCTTATTATAATAGAGGTTTGTCTTCCTTTTGATAGCACCAAACTGGGTGCCGCACCAATAATCATCAGAGGAGCATGGAGTTCGAAACCTTACTCTTAACCTTGAATGAGGATGTCGATCGTATATGTGCGTCACAAAGTCTATCCTATCAAGAGATTTGTAGATTATGATTTCTTTCTCAATATCAACAAAATTATGCCTATACATAATTGGTTTTAACTTATGGGTCAACCTATAAGGCCATCTTAACGCATAGTATTTACTTTTCAGCGTGATATGATACGTCAATTTACCTTCAAGTACACCAAAGCTGTCACACTTAAATGAGCCGTACTTGACACCTTCCCCGGTCTCTGACTTTAGTAGCCCCAAATTATCTCTGTGATAGTAAAGATCCCCAAGTTCTTCCTCCAATAGAATTTCATTTCCCTTAAAGTAGTCCTTTCCATCCTTGGATACGCTTAAAAGACCATTCTCAGGATCAATTGAGACTTCAAAATTACTCCCATTTTTAAAAGTAGTGGAGTGAGATAGAATTCTTTCTGAAGGGGTATTTTCTCCAGGCACTATTCGATATAACTTGTATCCTAGGGCGGGTATCTCGGCTATGAAACCTATCTTTACTGTTTGAATGGATCCATCAGGATAGGGTGAACATTCGATGATTTCTATGTCAATCCTATTCTCTTCTTTGTTGATACTAACTTTGTTCTTATTTCGTATTTTCTGACCTTGGGTCTCAGCAGAAACATCAGAGGACTTACTTGAAGTTAAATGAGAAATCCCCCTTATCCTACCCTCATCAAATTCCAGGACACATTCTACCCAATCCTTGACTTTCCAGGTATGTGAATTAAATACCACCAAATCTTGATCACCGCCTTTACAAAAGCAGGATAGCAAGTTTAATTGACAATGAACAATTAATTTTCGAATGGGCCCAAAATCCGATCTGAATGATTGCCTTATCTGATTATATACCTCGTCTATTCCGGTTCCAGGTAGGGCATCATGCATTGACATAAAAAGAAGTCTGTTCCAGTAGTTTTTTAGTCGGTCAAAAACATCATGATCTACCCCCTCAAGCTCACTCAGAGCATGCCATCTTTCTAGAGTTAGCAATAAATTTTCATATTCCTTCACTCCTTGTTTAATCCACATCCTGGATGAAGTACAGTCAGGAAAAACTTCTGAAAATCTCCCAGAATACATTTCACCCTTTCGTGTCACCAATTTCGATTCATTCTGATCCCTTTCAAGGTTTGAAAAATACTCAGAAGGGGTAGATATCAGGATCCTTGGTTTCTTAGTATAGTTATGCATTACGGTAGATGTATCTGTGTCAGACACGGAAGATGAGGTAATCACAAAATTGTTATGATGGCCGGTATTATAGACCCCAATATCGGCGTTCCACTTTCTTATTGTATCAACTGTCTCTGGTTGTGGAAGTGTAACTCCGCTACCAGATGGCATGAAGATATGATGTGTAGCAGCCAAATTCTCAAGTTCTATATAGGATTTCTGAAGTTGTGTTAAATCAAGACCAGCTCTGTAACCCAATGGCATCCAATGAGACAAGATACGCGAACCATCTAATCCTTCCCACCAAAATTCGGATGGTTTAGACTCATCCGCACCCCTTCTAAAAGCAAAATATTTGTATCCACATCCCAGTAAGATTTGAGGCCACTGTGCATTAAAACCAAATTCATCAGCCCCCCATCCAACAATTACATCTTGATCGAATTTGCCTTTGATGTATCTTTTGCCTTTAAGAATCTCCCTGATGAGCGTTTCTCCATGGGGTAACATTACATCTGACATCAAATACTGACCACCTGCGATTTCCATTCTCTTTTCCTTGGTTAGTCTTGTTATGTCTGCAAAAAGTGAAGGGTAATTCGCTTCCACGTGTTCGAGAAGATAGGTTTGTTCGATTGTAAATTTATACTCCGGATTGGCCTTCATTAGTTCTACTGCCGTCTTTAAAATAAATTCTATATTAATATAAAAATAATCCTCTCTATTGAATACCCATATTGCGTCGTAATGTGTGTGAGGAACGAGGTAGATAATTGGCTCTATGCCCCTGTTGGTTGTTGCAGCAGCCGCAGCCACCGTTGTAATATCGCCCTTAGGGTTCCAAATCTTATTCATGTCAGAAGTTTCTCAAATAACATACAAGGCCAATCCATCAATTTTAGAGTAGAATACTATTCATTACATCCTCTTACGGTTTTTTTATGTTTTATCCTGTTTCGTGATGAACTTGATCAGACTTACCAACCTGCAAGCAAATCCCCACTCATTATCGTACCATGACAGTATTTTTACTACATTATTCTTATTTCCCAAAACCATGGTACTCAAGCCATCTACGATCGAAGAATGAGGATTGCCTACAATATCCGCTGATACTATTGGCTCATCGGTGTACTCTAAAACTCCTTTCAAGTTAGCCTCTGAAGCTTGTTTCAATGCATTATTGACTTCTTCTCGTGTTACTTCTTTTTTTAACGTAAATACCATATCTGTAATCGATCCGCTGCTGACAGGTACTCTGAGGGCCATCCCATCTATTTTTCCCTCCAATTCAGGAATTATGGAACCAATTGCCTTGGCCGCTCCGGTGGTAGTAGGGATAATAGACATAGTAGCCGCTCTGGCCCTTCTCAGATCCTTATGTGGCAAATCAAGTAATCTTTGGTCATTTGTAAATGCATGGGTAGTAGTCATATAGCCCTTTTCGATACCAAATCTATCGTTTATGACTTTCACCACAGGGGCTAAGCAGTTAGTAGTACACGAAGCCATGGAAATGATATTATGTTTTTTGTTATCAAATTTATCTTCATTAACTCCTAACACTATAGTTGTATCAGGACCCTTTGCTGGAGCAGAAATGATCACGCGCTTTGCACCTGCTACAGTTATATGTTTCCCAGCTTCTGTGGCATCATTAAATTTTCCTGAAGATTCCAAAACTAAGTCAATCTTCATATCTCTCCATGGTAATTTTGAGGGCTCTTTTTCAGACATCACTCTAATATCTATACCATCTACACTCAAGGTATCTTCATTCTTTACCGTCACAGTACCATCAAATCTTCCAAAAACAGAGTCATACTTGAAAAGATGAACAAGAGTCTTGGCATCAGCCATGTCGTTAATCGCTACTACATCAATCATTCCCATGAATTCCTTGTCTTTGATCGCAGACCTTAGAAAGCATCTTCCAATTCTGCCGAATCCATTTATTGCTAATCTTAATTTTTCACTCAATTACCATTTACAATTCTTGTTATGGTTTTATGAATGTTATATATGGATAGTCTGCTTTTCATAAAGCTGCCTATGGATAGATGAAGGCAAACGATCTAAAATTAGGCACATCTCATATCGAAGGTGACCAAGATTGCTAATTTTTTTGGCAATTACACGAGAAGCTACGCATAGATGAAGTTAAATTGGTAGGCTATTCCTGATCCATTCAATGGCTACTTTTGAGATTCATTGAAAATGGCCATCTTTCCCTCAATTAGATTCATTACACTTTTTTACTCCTTTGAGGCTATGCTTTGAATATGGATTTTCCCGAGCTGGAAAAGAATAGAAGTGACCATCTCCTGGGTGGCGGAGCCATGAAGAAACAAGAACGCAAAAAGAAAGGAAAGCTCACTGCGCTTGAGAGGATTGAGTTGATCTGTGATTCTAAATCCTTTACAGAGATCGATCCATTCGTAACACATGAATGCCACAACTTTGAGATGCAAGATAAAAAGTTCCTTGGCGATGGCGTTGTTACAGGTTTCGGAACGATTGACAATCGATTGGCTTATTTGTTCTCTCACGACTTTACAATCCTAGGTGGTTCTTTAGGTCTTGCATTTGCTTCAAAGGTATGTAAGGTAATGGATCTGGCGTTAAAACAAGGGGTGCCAATAATAGGAATAAATGATTCAGGAGGGGCACGTATACAGGAAGGAGTAGATAGTCTTGCCGGCTATGCTGGGATATTTCATAGAAATGTAAAAGCCTCTGGAGTCATTCCTCAAATATCTCTCATAATGGGCCCTTGCGCCGGTGGTGCTGTCTACTCTCCTGCTCTGACTGATTTTGTTATTATGATTAAATCTGCATACATGTTTATCACAGGACCTGAAGTAGTGAAAGAGGTAACCGAAGAAAATGTAACTTTTGAAGATTTGGGAGGTGCAGAAATTCACAATAAAAAAAGTGGAGTTGCACATTTCATTGCAGATAACGAACAAGAATGCTTTGGAATTCTCAGAAACCTACTGTCATTTTTCCCTTCTAATAACCTTGAGAACCCTCCTCGCGCGGTAACTAAGGATGATCCCAAGCGGCAGGACAAATCCCTTAATTCATTCTTGCCATCGAGTCCCCATAGACCCTATAGCATGGAAACAATCATCAAGAAAATTATTGATGATTCCAATTTTCTTGAGGTTCATAGGTACTGGGCCAGTAATATTATTGTGGGATTCGCAAGGCTTGATGGTAACTCTGTGGGTATTGTTGCCAATAATCCAGAAAATCTAGCGGGGGTTCTTGATATAGACGCATGTGACAAGGCTTGTCGCTTCGTAAGATTTTGCGACTCGTTCAATATTCCACTGGTCGCCTTAGTTGATGTTCCTGGTTTTCTTCCCGGGACTGTTCAGGAATGGGGCGGGATTATTCGGCATGGAGCGAAGCTGCTTTATGCATTCTCTGAAGCTACTGTGCCTAAACTCACTGTGATAACTAGGAAAGCCTATGGGGGTGCCTACGACGTAATGAACAGCAAACATCTGGGAGCTGACTATAACTTTGCTTGGCCTAAAGCCGAGATCGCAGTGATGGGTCCTGAAGGCGCATGCAGTATTATCTTTAAACAGAAGATCCAACAATCACAAGATCATGAAAAGAAGAGAACCGAATTGGCAGAACAGTATAGGCTAAAATTCGCTAATCCATACATTGCGGCATCGAAAGGTTATATTGATGATGTGATTGAGCCAAGTGAAACAAGAACAAGGTTGATAGCTTCCCTCAAGGCAATAATTAGAAAACGAGAAGAGAGGCCGAGAAGGAAACATGGCAATATCCCTGTCTAGACCCCCACTCCACCAGAAAATAAAATGTGTTACTGTTGAGTATTGGTAGACGATATTGGAGGGAGAGCAATAATAATGCTAAGTGTTAGTAGGGAAGAATAGTATCGCGGAGGAAATAATCAAACAGCATATACGATTGATATAATACTTGCTGAATGCTCTGTCTCTTCGTTCCTGTCATGAATGCATTCCTAAAATACGAAATGGCAGGCGTCCAGTATGGATTGAATTTTGTCCGACATAAGTTCATTCCTGTCTACTCATAGGCGCTTCAGGTCGATCAGTCCCCGTTTATTAGGAGAGATAGTATTTTCAAGTTATGACTCCTCAAATTAGGCAGTATTTTGGACTATGAAATACTAGAATTATTCTAGCTGGTTACGGTGAGATTGATCCAAGGATCAAAACATACCATTTGAAAAGCAGCGGTTTTATTGTGGATTGTTTCTACATCTTCAGTACTATTATCACCTCTTGAAAAGTGATAACAAGCCTCATTGTCTGGTAGAGTCAAAAGTTACAAGTATATCGCCCGCCTTCACCGACTGACCTTTGGAAACAACAATATCTTTTATCCATCTAGTTGCAGGCGATTTGATCTCATTTTCCATCTTCATTGCCTCAAGGACAATTATTACCTGTCCTCGTTCAACTCTGTACCCCTTTCTTGCTGGAATATCAATAACCCTGCCACTTATAGGGGCTCTTATCTCATCAGATACCTTTTCGGTAAGATAGCTTCTCGAGACTAGATATGCCATACCATTTATGATCATTAGAGAAGGATCGCCTTCTTCTTCGAAATCCAAATGGAATTCTGTTCCCTTTATAACGATGCAGTCATCAAAAGATTTTGCAACCACCTCCTCTCCGTTCACTTTTACAATGTCCTTTCCTACAATCACAATATCGTATAGATTGTCGTTTACTTTGACTTTCAATCAGGATTTCCACCTAAATGCCGACGATGCTAAATTAGAATCATAAGGGTTTGCCCAGTCAAATCTACTGACGTTCCAAGGGTCATTTCCATTCTGAAGTTCCTGTTTCACGTATACTGTCCTAATTCTGGCTCTTTGTGATATGGCAGCCAAAACAGCCGCTGCCAATTCTCCACTCTCTGAAGAGTAAGATTTGAGTTTTTCAACAAAAGATGTATTGTATGTTCCGTCGACAAACCTGTCGTCCTTCAATGCCGAAATGTGAAATGGTATCGAAGTCGGAATCCCCGTAATCCTCAACGAGGAAAGTGCAGAGACCATTTTATTGATCGCTTCTTTTCTATCAAATCCATGACAAATCAGCTTAGCGATAAGGGAATCATAAAATTGAGGAATCGAATATCCTGAGTATAAAGCGGAATCTAATCTAATTCCCTCTCCTGAAGGAGCCACAAATTTGTTAACCTTACCTGAGACGGGTGCAAAACTCAAAGGATGTTCTGCATTAATTCTGCATTCTATCGCATGACCTTTTGAACTGATCATCTCCTGCTTCACGGACAAACCTTGCCCTAGGGCAGCACGAAGTTGTTGTTCTACGATATCCACTCCAGTAACAAGTTCTGTTATAGGATGTTCAACCTGTATTCTCGCATTGATCTCCATGAAATAGTACTTGTTACCTTTGAGTAGGAATTCGACCGTTCCTGCGTTATCGTAACCGATCTCATTCATTATTGAAACAGCCTCACTTAAAATATCTTGTCTTGTTTCATCATCCAACGCTGGAGAGGGTGTTTCTTCGATTAGCTTTTGGTGGCGCCTTTGGATTGAACATTCCCTTTCTCCTAGTTGGATAACATCAGAACTGTCTGCAATAATCTGTACTTCTATATGTTTGGGATTCTCCAAGTATTGTTCAATATAAACCCGGTTTGAACCAAAACTCATCATAGACTCAGTTTGTGCCGATGCAAGCCTCTGATGAAGTTCCTCAGTCGATCTCAAGATTCTTAGACCTCTTCCCCCACCTCCTTCAACAGCTTTCAAGATTACAGGAAAACCAATTTTGTTTATCAAAGAAAATGCCTCCTTTTCATTTGATACCTCGGCACCCTCGACAACGGAAGCCACCCTTGAAGCCGCATTCCGGGCTTTCACCTTATCGCCCGAAATAGCCATGACCTCAGTGGAGGGTCCCACAAAAATAATCCCTTCTTTTTTGCATTGCTCTGCAAATTTTGGACTTTCAGACAGAAAGCCATAACCAGGATGGATCATATCACAGCTAAGTTTGTTGGCCGCTTCGATAATTTTGTCAATGACAAGATAACTTTCGATCGGCAATAATCCCCCTATATTGACGGCTCCTTCGCAATACTTTATGTGCAGAGATTCATTATCGGCCTCGGAGTAGATGCCATATGGTATCATGCCAGCTTTCTTGCAAGCCTTAGCAATTCTTATTGCTATTTCTCCGCGGTTAGCTATTAGTACCTTAGTATTCATGATTCAAATCTAAAATATAGTAGCAGCTCGAATTCTTGGGCTAGGTATCCAATCCGAAGGCTTGTCTATACTGATTTAGGGTGCTATCAAACTGCATACCGGGTATCATCATATATAATATTCTAACATCTTCTCGATTTCATCTTTATCTACTTCGTCATTTGGAAATTCTTCATATCTTGCAAAATCAAGGGGAGTAATTATACCAACAAGGTTACTCGAATCTGATTTATCACTATTATTGTAATTATCAATGACGAGTAAATGTCTTACATTGTGCTGTAACATCATATCAGCAGCTACAGCTGGGGAAGAGGCTGAATCGATGGCGATGAGTGGCACTGACATTATCTGCTTATTTGTTATTGTACTCGTGAAGGTATCACTAGTAGATACTTTAGTAACTATATCTCGCTCAGTGACTACACCTTGAGGTTTACCTTCTCTGTCGACTACTATCAACGAGCTGACCTCCCTATCCTTCAATTTCTTAGCAGCATCTTGCACGGAAGCTGAATCCTCTATAGTTTCTAGCCGTTTTCTCATAATGTCCCTCACGACCGTGGTCATCGATAGGAATAATATCTTGTCAAACTCTTAAACATATTGAATAAATAAGTTTTTTCATATTGAATAAATGGGAGGCTCATGTTACAGTATGAGGCTTAGACCACAGATTTTTGATAAGATTAGAGATAACGATGTTACATTGCTATCTACCTTCCTTGGTCATATCTGTTGATTGATAAACATTCGAAGTATAGGATTAGTAACTAAACCTTTTGGCCATAGTTGTTCTGCCCCCCATGGTAGATTAAGTAGATGATGTGGATGTCAAGAAATTTATCCGGTTAGATGATGAAATATTCTTGCCTTATATTGATGAACATCTGTAATAAGCATATTGTAAGCTTGACTGAACCACACGGAGAAAGAATAGTAAACATGGGAGTAGTACAAATGCGAGTAACAACGGAGTTAGAAACTAATGTTAGAACCATAATTTCGTATGTAAGGAATGCATCACAAAGAAGAATAAGCCTACTTTGTTTTCCTGAATGTTGCCTTTCAGGTTATATAGTTGACCTTGCAAAGCTCGACTATAAGGCTATTGCTCACTCTCTTATTGAGCTGCAGGAAGTATCTAACAGGTTCAATGTATCTCTGCTGATAGGTACACCATGGAAATCACACGGTAAAATTTTTAATGCCGCATTCATTATTAAACCTGAATCCGGAATCATTACAAAGTATTACAAGAACGATTTGACTGATTATGACGTAAGGTTTTTTTCGAAAGGGACTTCCACTAAGAGCCCCA
>Ga0214469_1000050_pt1 | contig 30376 bp, 34 predicted proteins | sample RVTome_10_FD_187340 | JGI IMG/M metagenome (GOLD analysis project Ga0214469, IMG submission 187340) | Soil microbial communities from uranium-contaminated site in the Upper Colorado River Basin, Wyoming, United States - RVT153D57 HiSeq ... | reverse complement strand
CGTGGTTTGGGTCATTGGACCAGTCGATGTCGTGGTTGCCGGGCTGGTCTGTTTGGTCGTTGATGTGACATCGGCAGATCCTGAGCATGCGACGACAACCGAGATGACCCCGGCAAGGAGAAAACGTGAAACGACGGCAACACCCTTCCGCGGTCGAGTCCTTCGTTTCATGCCTTAAGTGTCGCTGTCTCGACCACTCACGACAATGAGGGCATTTCACTCTCGTTTTGGTGGAAATTCACAGCTGATGAGGATTGACAGCGTTGCTCGTGCAAGAGGTCTCGGTTTCCGAGACCTCTTGCACGTACAACACCGGTGAACCCTAGGGGCACCGGAACTCCACGGATCTCGCCAGCCCGACGAGCCCTACCGGCCGACCAACCGCTGTTTAGGGTCTTCGGATGCGCATCGGACTGATCAACCAGTTACACGGACGACCCTCCTCCGAAACGCCGGCGCCGACCTGGATGTCGATCCACGAGCGGGCGACGACCGCTGAGCTGGTGGGCTTCGACATATTCGTCTTCGAGGACGCTTTGCTCTACAGGGGCGAGGACGGCAGCGACGGGCTCTGGGAGTCGGTGTCGATCGCCGCGGCGCTCGCCGCCACCACCGCCAGCATCGACCTGGGGCAATCCGTGATCAACTCCCCATACCGCTCCCCGGCGCTGACCGCGAAGATCGCCGAGACGATCGACGAGATCTCGGGCGGTCGCTTCGTGTTGGGCATCGGGGCCGGAAACACACCGGACTCCGACTACGAGGCTTTCGGATTTCCCACCGACCGGAGATACTCACGCTTTGCAGAGGCCATCCACATCATCCACGGTCTGCTGAAAGACGGTGCCGCTGACTTCGACGGCGAGTTCTACACGGCCCGGAACGCGGAGCTGGTGCTGCGAGGACCGCGCCCTCACGGACCACCGATCAACATCGCCGGCGCGGGGCCGAAGATGTTGAAACTGGCGGCTCGCTATGGCGATGCGTGGAACTGGTGGGTCGCCGAGGAGGGGTTGGAAGAGGCAAAGACCAGGCTGGCGTCACTCATGGAATCAGTCGACGAAGCCTGCATGGAAGCTGGTCGTGACCCGGCCACATTGCAACGCACCCTCGATCTCTACACGGTCATCCCCGGGACTTACGTCGAAGAGGCTGAGAAGGCGGGGCACCCGATCGACAAGCGCGTCACCGGCAGCTCCGATGCGATCGCCGAACATCTACTCGCTCTGGCGGATCTCGGGTTCGTCGAGATCAGATGTGACGTATGGCCGAGGACCACGGGGGCGATCGAGGCCATGAGGCCGGTCGTGGACACTCTCCACGCCGTCTGACAGGCGCCACTCGCGCCAGCTTCGAGGTTTAGCATTTTCGCGGTCTTGGGTACCTGAGAGCTCCATTCGAATTCACCGTGGAAAGGAGAGGCCGTGCCGCGTTCTGGACTCATCTGGACGATCGTGGGCATCCTGCTCATCATCGCCCTGCTCATCTACATCCTCTAGAAACCAATTTATCCCAGAGGCCGCCCGTCCATAGGCGGTCTCTGCGCGTACGGTCTCGACAACGACACCAGGAGACGCAATGGCAGGAGTGTGGGTCGGCCACATCGACGTGAAGGACGACGACAAATATGCGGAGTACATCAAAGGCTCGGGCCGCGTCGTCGCCGCATACGACGGTCAGTTCATTGCCCGCGGCGGGCGGTATAAGCAAGTGGAGGGCAAGGAGTACCCGCGCAACGTCATCGTCCGCTTCCCCACCTACGAGCGGGCCGTGGAGGCCTACGAGTCGGACGAGTACCAGGCCATCGTCGGCATAGCCAAAGACGCCGCCGACAGGGCGTTGACGATCATCGAGGTCGACGACTGAGTCGACCGGAGCCATTTCACCCAAGGGATGACGGCTGGCTACCGTCTCGAACCGTCTCTTGAACCGACCCAGCCCACCTTTGGTTTCGATCGGGCTCCCCGTCTACAACGGGGAGCGATTCATCGAGCGGGCCATCCAGTCGATGGTCGACCAGACTCTCAATGATTGGGAGCTGATCATCACCGACAACGGCTCCGAGGACCGCACCGAAGAGATCGCCAGACGCTTCGCCGCCGCGGACGATCGCATCAGCTACACGCGAAACGCCACCAACCTCGGGGCTTCCAAGAACTTCGAGATCGCCTTCGAGAAGGCCAATGGGAAGTACTTCGCCTGGCTCGCATACGACGACTGGTTCGACGCCCGATATCTCGAGGAATGCGTGAAGGTGTTGGATCGAGACGAGTCCGCGGCCATGTGCTTCGCAGAGATGGGAGTGGTGGACGACACCGGCGAGGTCTTCCGCACCAAGTCAGAGCCGGTGGGGCCGGGAATCCGCTCGAATAGCCCGACCCGGAGGCTCCACGCCCTGCTTTGGCATCTGGAGGACCCGACGGCACCCGTGTTCGGCCTCTGCCGACGCCATCTGCTGGCAAGGACGGGGCTCATCCGCAACGCCAACGAACCGGACCGGATCCTCATGGCCGAGTTGAGCATGCTCGGCACCATCCATCAGATTCCCGAGGTCCTGTTCCTCCACTACGGGCCGGCCGGCCACACCGACCGCGACAACTGGTCCTGGCTCAACCCGAAGAACCGGGGCAAGCCACGGTTGGCCACCTTCAGGATCGGCTACCACCAGATGCGGGCAGTGCTCGGTTCCGACGCAGGGATCCCCTCGAAGACAGCGATGGTCGCCGACCTCATCGTGGCCACCGTGGTCAAGCGGACACAGGGCAAGCTCAAGGCGCTGCGCAAACGTCGGCTCAAACGACGCCGCGCGCCGGCGGAGGCCTAAGCCCGATCGAGCAGCCGGCTGAGTGTGGCAACTGTCTCGGAGATCTCGCGCGCCGAGACGTGTAGGTAGCGGCCGAGATCCATCCGGGACACGCCGGGGGCACCCAGATCCTGGGCGATGACATAGGAAGAGTCGAGCAGCCTCAGCTCGAGTCGAGCCCAAGCATGGAAGAGCCGGTGCTGATCGAGAGACCAATCGGTCTGTAGGGAGGCATAGGCGCGGATACCCTCCTCCGTCAGATCGTCGCTGCGCCCCTTGAGAAGGCTGGCGAGATCGAACTGAGGGAGCCTCCACCCGGCCCACTCCCAATCGACCACCTGGATGTCCGACTCCGGCTTGACCAGCACGTTGGCGCGGTTGGCGTCGCCGTGCGCCGGGCGTCTGTTCTCGGGGTCGTGGAAGGTAGAGACGTCGTGGACCTTCTCCAGGTCGTCCCAGATGCCCAGCACCTGATCCACTGCCGGGTCCGGCGCCAACTCCTGGTACTTCTCGAGACTCTCCCGGCAGAGACGTCGCAGCTCCGTGGACCACTCCTCGTCATACGTGTAGAGGCTCTCGCCCTCCCAAGCGGCCACTGTGGACCCCAACGCAGCGTGGAAGGCCGGCAGCTGGGCGATGGCTCCCAGGACGTCCTTGTCGGTGATCACGGGCCCGTAACCCTGTACTTGGAGATCCTCGAGAACCACGATGTGCCTCACGCGGTGCTCGATCTCTTCGAGGTGGAGCCGCCTCGGCACGAACCTCTCGAGATCGGGCCCGGTGGCGGCGTAGACCTGGAACTCCGAGCCCGGGATCAGGGGCAGTCCTCCGAGCCCGGGAGTCTCTGCATCGGTGAGGACGCTGTTCTTGTGGATACAAGTCCAGGTTTTGGAGTCGTCGAAATGGGCGAAGACACGGAAGGCGCCGGAAGCGGCGGTACGCCAGCCCGAGAGCTGCAGATGGGAGACGCTCGCAGGCTGTTCACCGGTCTCCTGGCTGCAGATCCGGTCGAGGAGGTCGGAGTCGAGCCCGGGGGGCAGGCCTTCGGTCGGCTTGCGCTTGCCCTTGATGGCGCGACGGAGGCGCACGCGCACGCCGGTGGGAATGACCTTCGCCACCAGGTCACGAGCACTGTGACGAAGCGAAGAACGGGTCTTTGGACTTGGTTCGGTCATTGGGTCACGTTACTTGCCAGGTTCTACTTGCCCACCCTGAGTGTTCGGCCGCCACGTCACGAGCCCGTGGCCATGGCGCGGAAGGCGTCGTGACCCTCGATCAGTTGCTCGTAGGAGCCTTCGCCGGTTATCCGACCATCCTCCACGAAGAAGACACGATCACTCGAGGCCACCGTGGAGAGGCGGTGGGCGATCAGCACGATGGTGTGATCCCCACGCAGACGCTCGATCGAGGCCATGATCTCGGCCTCGGTCGCGTTGTCCAGAGCAGATGTCCCCTCGTCGAAGACGAGAATCGAAGGATTGTTGTACAACGCACGTGCGATGGCCACCCGCTGCCTCTGGCCTCCGGAGACCCTGACACCCCGCTCTCCCACCGTCGTCTCCAGTCCTTCAGGAAGCGAGGAGACGAACTCGCGTAGCTGAGCCATGTCGACCGCCCGGTCGAGCGCCTCCTCGTCGATGTCGTCGTCCGCCAGACCGAGGGCGATGTTTCGGCGCAGACTGTCATCGAGGAGAAACACCATTTGAGGGACGACCCCGAGGTTTCGCTGCCAGCTGCGAACGTGCTGACCCATGTCGACTCCGTCAACGGTGATCTGGCCCGACGTCGGCTTCAAGAGCCCGGTCATCAAATCGACCAGCGTCGTCTTCCCACCACCGGTAGGCCCGCAGATCCCGATCTGCTCGCCCGGACGGACGACGAAATCGATGTCGTGCAGCGCGGGTTGGTGGGCTCCTTCGTACGTGAAGGAGACGTCACCGAGACGCAATTCCTCCTTGAACGTGAGTCGTCCTTTCTCCCGTCTTCTCGGCGGAAGCGATTCGATCAGGGTCATGTCGGCGTAGATGTCTGCGAGAGGCGCCGTGGAGTACTTGAGATCGTTGATGCCACTGATGATCTTCTGCAACGAGGGTTGCAGGCGCATGCCCGCATAGGCGAAGAGGCCGAGCGTGGAGAGAACCTGACTCGACCCCGTGCCGGACGTGACGGCGAGACCGAACGACAAGAGAATGAATCCGAACAGGGCCAGTTCCATGATGACACTGGGCATGGCGGTGATGGTCGCCCGCAGATAACGGGCTCGCGCGAAGGACAGCCGGTGGCGGGCATAGTCCTTGGCGAAGTACCTCTCCCTTCCGAGCATCTTGATGTCCCGCACACCGTGGAGAGCCTGCTGCAACGACTTGAGAGTGCTCTGCGAGGTGTCGTGGGCAGTGTGTCCGATCCGCTTCAACCTCGGCTGGACGATGAAGAGCAGGATCATCGCAGCGCCTCCGATGATGCCGGCCGCCAGGAAGGTCGCCTCCGGGGCTATGAACATCAGGACGGTGAGCATTCCCACAACGAGAAACGACTCGGCGGCCACCTTGATCAGGGGAAGGAAAACCGTCGCCACCAACTCGTTGATCGCCTGGTGGCCATTCCGGATCAACTCGGCCGAGTTACGCCGCAGATGTAAGGCGTAAGGCCAGTTCAGGTAGCCCGCGACCAGGCGGTTGGAGAGGCGCGCTCCGGCGTTGTAGGCCACGCGGACTTCGAGGTACTTCGCTCCCACGGTGATCACGGCTCGGAACAGGAAGAAAACCCCGATCACAACGACCACAGTCAGGAGGAGAGACTCCTGATCCATGTCACCGGCGAGGTCACGCACATCACCCACCAACGGCAGGGCGATGGCCGCCTCCGGGTCGACCACGAGGTTGAGAAGGATGAAGATCAGCACGGCACCGATCATCTCGAGACCGCTGACAAACAGTGCAACCAGGATCAGCAGGGCCCATCGGCCCGGGTTGTCCTTGCCGATGAGGCGATATGCCTGTCTGAGAGTCGTCAACATCCGTATGCCCCCGCACCGATTCGAGACGTGGAAAACGTCCGGTGTCGTGATGAGAGTACCGGGATCAGGGCAGTTCGACTCCACTCGGAGTGAGTCGATCGCGTCATATGACGGCCCGAGATCCCGGTCACGAGAACTGCTCATCCCCCATTTGCAATCCAAGACGGTAGCGCTGGGGCGGCGAGAGCCAACCCCGGATGTCGGCCGGATGGTCACGCCCCGCCAACCACCGCCCGGTACATGGCAGCCATGGCGGGTGCCACCGCCTGGATGGTGTAGCGCTCCTCGAAGACCCGACGCGCCCTTGCTGACCGCGCCGACGCCCCCGTCGGGTCGGCCAGACTCGCCACTAGCGCATCTGACAGCGAGCGCGCGTTCCCGGGTGGGCTGAACAGGGCAGCGTCCGGCTCGCCCAGTACCTCTCTCAGGGCGGGGATGTCCGAGCAGACGATCGGTATGCCCATCGCCATGGCCTCGATCATGGCTCCCCCGAAGCCTTCGTAATGAGACGGGAATGCGAACACATCGGCGGCAGCGAGCAGAGCGGGAACGTCGGTTCGGAAGGAAGTGCGAACTACCGCCTCTGTCAGGTCGAGACGGTCCACGGTCCGGTCAACGGCTTCCGTGGCATTGCCCGGGCGGCCGACGAGAACGAGACGGGCGCTCGATAACTGGCGGCGAACCAGATCGATCGCCTCTACCAGGACGGTGTGCGCCTTCTGAAACTCCTCGCGCCCGACGGACACGATGACCGGCTCGTCACCAATTCCAAGTTCGTCGCGAATTCTCCTCCGCTCGGCATGTCGATCGATCTCGAAACGGCGTGCGTCGCGAGCGCGCGGGACCACAGTCACGTTCCGACGGTCGATGCCGAGGCTGCGAACTGCTTCGTCCGCCGCGGTCTCGGTGAGGGAATGGAAGTGATCGGTCCAGTGACGGGCTCCGAAGCCGTCGACGAGACGCGCCGCTTCCAGTTTCCAGGGTCGCACTCGAGGGTCCAGTCGTCTCGAATCGTCGTAGCTCGTGTTGACGATGCTGGTCATGAGAGGAGTGTCGTTGCCTATGTTGGCGAGACGACCGACCAAATCGGACGTGAACAGTGTGGTGTGTATCACGTCCGGCGGAACCCGGCGGATCACACCGCGTGCCTCCCGCACCCGACCCAACAGACCCTCGGGAGCGATCGTCTCCACTGGTACACCGAGGGCACGCACTTCGGATTCGTATCCGTGGGCTCGCTGGTCGAGACAGAGGAAGGAGAGGCGAACGTCGTTTTCCATCAGGGCAGGCAGGAGCTCCAGAAAGGAGCGTTCCGCCCCTCCTGCTCCGAGACTGTCGATCATGGCAAGCACATTGACTCGCGCCACAGGACTCCCCGATCCGGCCCGGCAGGGATCGCAAACGACCAGGAACGACCACCACCGGGGCTGCAGAGAGGCAACAGTAACGCGACCAGCGCGGTGCCCGGATGGGCATCAGACGCCCCCTCGGAACCGTCGGGGATCGTCACAGGCAACCTGCTGCGACGCCCCACTCGCCGTGATCTCATCGAGCGGAGGGTAAGAAATCTGGGCTATCATTTCGACCACGGACGACGGGGGGTAATGGGACAAGTGTTGGGGGCTCTTCTCTATCGAGTGCCGATGCACGTGCGTCGGGCCACCGGCGTCCACCAGACAGCCAAGCGGACGCTCGGGCTCCCTCCGGGTCTCGACCGCGACGTGCTCCACGAGGTGGTGCGCGAGAGGCTGGGGACCGAAGTCGGAGGCGTTTCGTATGAACACCTCTCCAACTGGAAGCCGACCGGTGCCTACCGGGTCATCGTCGAAGACGGGCGGGGTCGGCCCGGCACATTGATCTTCAAGAACGCCGACTACTCGCTGGACAGCGTCCCCGCTCAGGAGGAGCTGCCTGTCACCATCGGAGCACCCGAATACGCGGTGATGTCGGCTCTGAGAGAGCCCCTCCAATCGTTTCTCCCCGACGTCTACTGGACCGATGACGTCGCCGGTGAGCAACGCTTCCGCTACTTGATGGAGGACCTTCACTGGCGGTGGTACCGGCCGATGAGGGGCCGCGACATCATGGCAGCGGCACGAGCCATACCCCGACTGCATGAGGCCATCCGGGCCGTGGTCGACCCCAATGCAGCAGGCCTGATCCACTACGACGAGCGGTACTCCGTGGGTCTCCGCGTCTACGTGACCGAGAACGTGGAACGCTATCTGAGCATCCACCCCGACGAGGCGTCGGAGAGGCTGTGGGACGAGTGGCCCCGGCTGGAGGCCGCTCACATCGAGAGAGGACCGGATCCGGCGGTCGGAAACCGGCTGATCCACGGTGACTTCAACATCGCCAACCTCTACCTGCATTGGCGTCGCCGCGATCGCCTCAAGGCAGTCGACTGGGAGTGGTGCGGTCTGGGCTACCCCCACACCGACCTGGCTTCGGTCCTCAAGCACGCCTCTCCCGACGCGGTCAACATGGCCACTTCCTGGTACAGCAGTGTGTTTCCCGAGATGTCTCCGGTAGACCACGAGCGTGCCTACGCCTGGTGCCGTCTCCAGGACGCCATCCGCGATGCCGGCTACGTCGCCGCGCAGTTCACTGATTTCGGGCACCGCCCCCGTGTCGAGCCGTCGGTCTACCTGGCCCGCACGCTCCGTCGTGCCCGGAGTGCGGTGGACATGCTGGAACAGAACGACTCCTGAGATGGAGCTGCACATCTACGGGCAAGACCGATGAAGATCGCCTACCTATATCCACAGTGGAAGCCGGGACGGCACTCCTATGCGATGGATGTCCTGGGGCGCACACTCGCACGAGAAGTCTCCCAAGATCACGAGGTGAGCCTGTTGAGCCGCGGGAAGGGGCGGGAGACGGGAGTCAAGCCACCCCTGGAACTGGTCGGCCACGGCCTCGACAGGGTGTTGGCGCCGCTCGTCCACCGAATCTGGCCATTGGCTCAACGAACGCGACTGGCCGCGCGCTCCCGGCCGATCAGTTCCACAATTTGGGGGTTCCCGGGATATGCCAGGGCCGCAGCCCGTCAGGTGAGGGAGATGGAGGCTGACATCGCCCACGTGCACATCTACGAGCAGCTCGTGCCGTTGATCCGCCGATCCTCGCCTACGACGAAGATCGTGCTCCATGTCCACGACCATTCCCAACTGCAACAGGAGGAGGCAGTCGTGCGACGGAGACTCGAGCAGGCCGACCTGATCGTCGGCTGCAGTCGATATATGGCGGGAGCAGTGGCAGCACGGTTCCCGTCTCTGTCCGACCGGGTCTTGGCCATTCCAAACTCGATCCCCGGGCCGTGGCAGGAGAGAGAGCAATTGGACCACGATGGCTCCATCGTCTTCGTCGGGCGCTTGTCTCCTGAGAAGGGTGTCCATGTCCTCGTCGAGGCATTCAATGAGATCGGGAAACGTCTTCCCCGGGCCACCTTGACATTGGTAGGGCCCAGCGCGGTCCCCGGGCATTCAGTGGTTCAGTCCCATCTCGACACACCGGCATTCGCACCTGTTCGTCATTTCTACGGCCAGGGGAACGCATATCGCCGTCATCTGGCCGATCTCGTCGATCCGAGCCTCCAAGACCGGGTCGACTGGGTCGGAGAGATGCCGAACGAGGAGGCCACCAAGAGGCTCCTGTCCAGCGACGTCCTAGTGATGCCCTCGATCTGGAACGAGCCTTTCGGGATGCCGGTCCTCGAAGGCATGGCTGCCGGGCTCCCGGTGGTCGCCACCAACCTCGGCGCTTTCCCCGACACGGTCGCGGACGGTGAGACCGGGCTCCTGGTCGAACCGGGCGACGCGGCCGGTCTGGCCGGCGCCATCGAGTCGATCCTCTCCGATCCGGTTCGAGCCCGATCCATGGGTGACGCGGGCAGGGCCCGAGCGGTCGCCGAGTTCGGCTGGCGACAATACGTCGACAGCTGGCTGAGTGCCTACGTCGATCTGGCCCAAGTCGAGCGTTAGGGGCCGGTTCGTCGCGGTGACGGGAGCACCGATACCGCGGCCTCGGCCAGCTCGCGCATGAGGATTTTGGCGCTGGCGAAGCCGTTGTCCGACAGAGTGGCCAACAAGCCTCCCAGGCACCTCACTCGGTCCGCAGTCGAAAGCGGATGATCCCATATCGCCCTCCCGTAGTCGGCATAGCGACGCCACCGTGGAAAGCGATCGAGCTTGCGCTGGGCTGGGTCCCACCAGAGCTGTTTCAGGTTGGGCTCGTTCTGATCTCGGTCGTTGGCCATTCGCACATACCGCTGCGGGTGGTCCCTGCTCAGGAACAAGGGCTCGGGGATCTCTGCGAAGGGCCCGCGAAGAGCGAGCTCGGCAGCCAGCACACGATCTGCTCCGAAGTACGCCCCGTGCTGGCCAGTCGACCTCATGGTCGAGAGTCTCATCATTCCGAACACGACGATGGAGGGATGCGGCGAGGAGATGGCTGCGCGGAATCGTCTGTGGACAGCATGTTGGAGGAGGTCATCGTGGCGGACACGGTCACCGAGCAGCTCGCCTTCGGCGTCGATCTCGAGCACCTGCGAGAAGACGACTGCCGTGACGGGGCGATCGGCGAAGACCTCCAGGCCACGCTCGACGAACGAGGGAGCGCGGAGGTCGTCGTGCGCGTTCCACATGAAGTATTCCCCCACCGCCTCGGCCACAGTGAAGTTGTAGTTTGCCGGGGCGCCGAGATTCACCTCGTGGCGGAAGTACCTGATGCGTCCATCCTCCGCCGCAGCGGCCTCACAGATCTCCCGGGTTCGATCCGTCGAGGCGTTGTCCGCGATGATGATCTCGAGGTCCTCGAAGGTCTGGACGCGAAGCGACTGGAGAGTCTCGGCCAGGTAGTTCTCCCCGTTGTAGACGGGAAGGCCGATAGACACCCGGGGGCTCACGACCCACCCTCCCCACTCCGCAGGATTGGTGTGAGCTGGCCCCGGAGCTCCCGTTCGGACACGGCGAGCTCTCCCGTGTTCTCGACCACGCAGACCGGCACCGCCATCTCGTCGAGGTGGTCCAGGACTCTCTCCAGACAACGCTGGGCGCTGTACATGAAGGCCGTCCTCTCCTCGATCGGGAAGCCGTCGAAGCGGACCGACCAGTCCCCAATTCGCTCGATGCAGGTGTCCACAGGCGTGGCCATGTAGACCACGGCTGCGGGACGAGGGATCGAATGCATATAGCGAGCGAGATCGTCTTCGTCGTCGTCGCCGAAGCGGTAGCCGAACAGGGAGATGGCGCGGTTGGTGAATCCTTCGTCGAAGAGGACGATCGGATCACCCGGCAAACGGTCGGCGGCTGAATAGACCGCGGCGAGATGGAGCCACCATCCGAGGATCTTGTCGAACCTGGGTTCAAAATCCGAGCGACGACCACTGCTGGCGAGGACCACCCCGATGAGGTCCGGATGCCGCTGCATGAAGTCGCGTATGCCGGTGAAATGATCGGTGGAGCGGACGAACGCGGGTTGTGCGAATCTACTCAGGAGGCCGGCTGGCACAACGCGGCCCATGGCCCTCCAAACCGGATCCGAGCTGTGCCGCTTCAAATAGTTGGTGACCACCGCATTGGTCGACAGGGTTGGAGCCCCCTGACCCCACGTCGAAGTCGCCCGGCGCAGAGTCGATTTGCCCGAGCCGGGCAACCCCAACCAGTCAATGTGTCTCATTCGAACCCAACGTCCACCTCTAGCAACCCGGTGACCAGAGGCCCCCAAACTGCCAGGCTAGCCAGGGGCCCGACTCCTCCAACTGCAACGCTCATCTCTCTCCAGCGCCTGACGCCGGCCGCACCACGTCCGTGCGCTGGCGCTCCCGTGCACCGAGATACCAACCGAAGACGATCGTGACGATCAGGGCAGGCCCGGCGATAGCGACAGCAACGTAAGGGCTGTCCTGGAGGCCGGCGACGCGCGCGACCACCAGGACCGAGCCGGCATGGAGAGCCAGCAGCCACCAGGGCCTTATTCGCCCCGCATGTGTCCCGAGGATCGCGACCGAGAAAGCCCCGATGGTTGCCCATCCGCCGACTACCGAGCCGAAGCGGTCCTCTCCACCCACTGCGATCGCCACCGCGAACAGCCCCACCAGCGCATATGCGCCGGCGGTGCCGATCCTCGCCCTGCGCAGAGGCCAGGCGGCGAGCATTACCGCCGCGGTCACCCCCAGGACGACCCGCGCCAGATTCGGCTCGGGAATGGTCGCCCAGACGCCGAAGGCCATCCCGCCGACCATCAAGGCCGGAATCCCCGACTCCCCATGGAGATCGTCGATCCTCGAGACGAGCCAACCCGCGGCCACGATGAACGGTGCAGTGGCGACCTTGATCCAGAGATCGTCGTAGACCAGACCCGAAGCCACTGCCACCGCCACCGCTCCAGCGACGACCATGGCCCAGCCAACCACCGGGTTCCGATCCATGCTGAACCCGCCCAGGGCCAGCAACCCCAGGCCCCCGATCACGCCCAGATGGCGGACCGTCAGTCCTCCACCAGCGGCGACCACAGCCGCGGCGGCCACGATGCCCCACCCCGGCAGGGGATGGTCGCGCCGTCGCACCGCCAGGAGAACGAGCAGCCCAACCGCGCCGGCGACGACCCCCGCCCTGAAGTCCGACATGAACAGGAGATCGAAAAGGGTCTCCGGGTTCACTTGCTAGGGCCTGCGTGGGTCACCACATCATCTTGGCAACACGCTCAGGAAATGCCGACAAATGCCTATCGGGCGAGGGCGACGGTGACAACGAAAAACCGGACAGCTTTCGGTGACACGCGGCGTGATCGCGCCACCACTCGAGCGAGGTAGGTTCCCGGGCTCAGGAGGTGACATGCCGAACAACCCACCCGATGGCTACCACACCCTCACACCACAGACGATCGTGGACGACGCCGCCGAGACGATCGCCTTCCTCGAGACAGTCTTCGACGCCGCGGTCGAAGAGGTCTACGAGAACGACGGATTCATCCAACACGCCCAGGTGCGAATCGGGGACTCCCCACTCATGCTCGCCTCGTCGAGTGAGTCGTTTGGCGAATTCCCCGTGATGATGAACGTCTACGTGGACGACGTCGACGCGGTCTTCGCCAGGGCCGTCGAACACGGCGCAACACCGCTGCGCGAGCCCGAAGACCAGTTCTACGGGGATCGCACCGGCGGTGTGCGCGATGGCCAGGGCAACCAGTGGTGGATCTCGACCAGGATCGAGGACGTCTCGGAGGAAGAGATCAGGCGGCGCATGGCGGAGTTGAACCGTTGACCGAACCCATCTATCACCTCGCCGAGCCAGCCGATTGGGCAGCCAGCACCGACTCCTACGGCCCGCCCAGTGTCGACGAAGAAGGCTTCGTCCACTGCTCGACGGCCGACCAATTGCCAGGCGTCGCCCACGACAGGTTCGGCGACCACAACGGACTGATTCTGCTCACGATCGACCCGGCGGGGCTGGAAGCCGACAGACTGGTCTATGAGGATCTCGATGAGCTCGGATGGGACTTCCCCCATGTCTACGGGCCGATTCCGACGTCGGCAGTGATTGGCACAGGCCCATACTTGACCCACCTCGAAGAGGGCCTGTGGATGTCGGACAAGCGACTCGACCCAAATTGGATGGACAGGATCCTCCACCCCGAGTTCGAAGAGGTGGGGCGAGCCGGTCGAACCTACGACCGTCAGGGAGCGATCGGGGCCGGCCGCCCGAAAAAGTCGTTCGAGGTCGAGTTCCCCCACCTCGACTATCGCCTGGAACTGATCGACGAGGACGTGGCGTTGGTCAGGTACACCAGCAGACCTAGATACGACGGTTCCGAGCGGCTCGATCAGCGGACCTCGATCTGGATCAACACCAACGAGGGCTGGCGTCTTCGCTTCCACCAGGGCACCGCAATCTCTGGCTAGACGGCCTCCCGATACTGCATGGTGATTCCATCCCAGGCGCTGCCGACCCGTTCCACTCGCTCCTCGGCGTTGTCACCGAACACCTCGAATCCGGAGTTCTCGAGACGGACGGTCGTGCCCGAGACTCCCGGGGTGAAGGTCACGCTGACCGTGGTCGCCCTGTCCGGATCGAGAAAGATGTGCCACGAGTACTCGACTCGGTTCGGCGGGTCCCAGGCAACGATCTCCCCCCACTCGTATTCCATCCCATCAGGCCCGCGCTCATAGACCCGGCCCCCGACGAACGGCTCGAACACGACCTCGAAGCCGTCGGCCTGACTCATGCTGTGGGAGCGGGGCCACCAGAGCGTGCAGCGATCTGTCCACATGGCGAAGGCGTGGTCAACTGGAGCTCCGACTGCGAACTCGACGACGATCGGCTTCATCGCTCCTCTTCTGTGTTCTCGGCGGCGATGCGGTAACGGGCGGCCGCCTCGCCCCACACCTGCTCCATGAATGACCGGGCTTGGGCGATGCCGGCATCGTCGAGCCTATATAGACGTTGTGCGCCCGAGGCGCGGTCGGTCACCAAGCCGGCATCCTTGAGCAGGCGGAGGTGCCTGGAGACCGCGGGCCGGCTGATCGGCAGGTCGTCCGCCAACTCCTGTACCGAGCTCTCTCCCGTGGCGAGGGCTTCCACGATGGCCCGGCGGTGCGCGTCGCCCAGAGCGGCGAAGGGATCGGCGTGGGCGGGCGGTGTCACTTCGAGTCGCCGGCCACCTCGAGACCATCCGCGAAGATCTCGAATGAGTCTGTGCTGTCGGGAATCGACTTCACGCTGCCTCCTGACGAAGTGTTATCGTAACCGAATTGTTACCGTCACGAAAGATAGGGCAGGGGTGTGAGCAAGGCCGACTTCACGGGCACCGGAACGCCTGAGGACCCTTGGGCTCTGTACACGCCGAGCCTTGGCTCCCAGATCCAGATGCACAGGGACGACGACCACGAGCCACCGATCCTGGTATGCACCGTCGGCAAGACGGTTCTCCATTACGACCTACGCATCATCGAGGATCTGCATCAAATGCTCGAGGAGCGTGGTGACTGGGTGGAGCTGGGCAACGCTGACGAGCAGAGGCCGGCGAAGGAAGGGACAGTCGAGGCCTGGGCCAGGTCCGGCGAGAATCCCATCGGAGGGTGGTATGGGCTGAAGAAGGGCCTGCGCGGTCGGGTGGGCAACTACATCCCGCCGGTGCTGGAGGCTCTCGGTCTGGCGGAGGTCGAGCACAACGCCCGGGGCAATCGGATGCGCGCTATCTGACAGATCGTCAGATGATCAGCAGGACGGCCCCGACTGCAGATAACACCAACACGGCGAGGAGGAACTGACGCTGGGGGATCCTGTGATAGAGCACGCGACCGGCCACGACGCCGAGAAGGATCCCAGGAATCAGGGCCAGATTCCACAAGAGGCTCTCCCCGGTGAAGAAGGGGCCACCGTCCGACCAGGCGCCGAGCGCGAGGTAGAAGGGGATCTTGGCGAGGTTGACTGCGAAATAGAGCCACGCCGCCGTTCCGAGCAGCTCACTCTTCTGTGGCCGCAGCGTGGCGAGATAGGTGTTGATCAGCGGCCCAGCGGCGTTGGCCACGAAGGTGGTGAAGCCACCTCCGGTGCCGAACCCCGCGACGGCCGCCCGACTCACCTCAGATGACGTTTCCCGGAACATCCGCCATATCTGGAAGACCACTATGACGACCAGGATGATCCCGATGGACCGTTCGAGCTGGCGGGTGGCGGTGCCCACCAGGACAAAGAACGTGATGCCGAGGGCAAAGCCGACGCCGAGGGATGGCGCCAACCCACGCAGGACGTCCCAGCGGGCGAACCTGTGGTACCAGGCTATGGCAAAGAGGTCGCCCACGATCAGAAGCGGCAGCGTGGCTCCCGGGATCAGCCGCCCGTCGACCACGAGCGCGACCAGCGGGACGGCGGCCAACGCACTGCCGGGCAGACCCGTCTTCGACATGCCGATGATGACGGCCGCGACGGCGCCTGCAATGAGACCGCCAGGTGTGAACACGATCGGCGACGGTAGCCCGCGATCTGGTCTGGTCTCCTAGTCTGCGACTTCTTGGCCAGCCCAGAGCTCCCCGAACTGCTGCTATCCGACTCGAAAGAGTGGCGTAACTGGCTCGAGCTGAACCACGCCTCGACTCCAGGCGTGCGACTCGTGCTCCACAAATCGGGGGGAGACGTGACCACCCTGACCTACGACGAGGCGGTCGAGGAGGCGCTGTGCTTCGGGTGGATCGACGGCCAGGCGAGCAGCCGAGACGAAGGAAGTTGGCGGGTGCGCATGACCCCGCGACGGCCGAAGAGCAACTGGTCCACGAGCAACGTCGGCCGCGTGGCCCGTCTCGAAGCCGACGGTCGCATGCATGATTCCGGCCGGGCTGCGGTCGAGTCGGCCAAGGCGGACGGGCGGTGGCCGTTGGGCTGAGGACCTTGGGCGCCCTCAGCCGCGTAGATCTCGACGCCGGAAGAGCGGGATCGAGACCGCGACCAGCGCCAAGAACACGGCGGCCAGTAGGGCCGCACCGGTCCAGTCCATCCCATTGACCATCGGGTCACTCCCCAGATACCACTCGAAGGGCGACAGGTTCGCCAGCGGCTCGGAGGTCGGCGAGAGCGGGAGGAAGCTGAACATGAACCACGTCACGATGGCCACACCGATCGTGACCCAGGACGCCAGCCTGCGCCGACCGGTGGCAGCACCGGTCAAGAGAGCCACTCCACCGAAGACCAGGCCGAAGAGTGCCAGGAGGGAAGTGGTAGATGCGATCCCAGCCAGTGAGATCTCGTGCTGCCCGCCGACAGCCACCCCGACCCAGACGCCCACAGCCGTCGCGACGGCGAACATCGCCGCGTAGGCAATCATCGCCGCTGCCTTCTTCACCACCAGCTCGCTACGGGAGACGGGGTTGGCGAGCAGCAGGCCCATGGTGTGGTCTTCCTCCTCACCGGCGAGGGCCCGCGCTCCCATCGCGGCGAGGAGCACGATGATCGCAATCGGCCCGACCAAGGAGAAGATCTCGCCCGTTATGAAACCTGCCGGTGTCGACATGTCGACGCCTCCGATCATCGCCACGAGCGCGTCGGGGAAGGTTGAGAAGATCTCGACGAAGTCGTCGGGGATGAAGTTGAACAAGATCGGGATGAAGAAGCCCATGTAGAACATGATCCCGGCGGTGACGGTCAGCAGCCCCTGGAATTCCGAGCCGCTCTTGGCGACGATGCCGGACACCCGGGCCGACCCGGCGATGCGCTCGATGGCCTTCCGGGTCATGGGGTTTGCCCGCAGACGATCGAGCAGGGTCGACTCGGCGCCTCTCTCCCTCAAGTCGCGTCGCTGGATCCCGACCCAGGCAAAGGCCAAACACAGCACCGAGAGGCCGGCGAGCACCGTGACATCGGCGGCGTCGAGGCCGTTGTTGAGCGGGGAGCTCGACTTGTAGTAGTACCACGGCAGGATTCGAGCCACACCTTCCAAGTCGGCGAGAGGCAGCAGACCGACTCCCAGGTACCCCAGGACCATCAACCCGCCGGACAAGCCCGAGGCCAGACCTCGGCGCCCTGTCCAAGATCCGATGGCGAGGGCCAGCAGACCGTAGAAGAGGCCATTCAGAGTGAGGGCGAAGGCGATTGCGCCGAGATGGACACCGGTGGTCTCGATGTCGAGCAATGCTGCCGACAAGACCGCGGACGCCCAGAGGAGCCCGCCCATGACCACCAGGATCACTATCAGGGAAGCGGTCTTCGAGATCAGAACACGGTGTCTGCTGACAGGATTGCCGAGCAGGAGGCCGAAGGTCCCCGCGCGCTCTTCGCCGGCTATCGCAGCCGCGCCGATGCTGATGGCCACGCCACCGACGATGAACGCGCCCATGAAGTCGTACATTGCTCCGAAGGCCATCGAACCGACACCAAAGCTCTCCGGGTCGATGCCCATGAGCTCAAGGACGGCGACAGGCAGGTCGTAGTAAAAGCTGATATCGACGTCGCGATAGGCCCAAAGCCCGAACAGGACCAGCGCACCCAGGCTGACCGCCCCGATCAGGCCGCTTCCGAGACGGTCGCGCAGCGACTTGGTGAAGACACTGGCAAGCATCACGTCCCGACCTTCTCCTGATCCCGGTAGTACTCGAGGAAGATCTCCTCGAGATCGGCTTCCTCGGTGCTGACGTCGACGAGTGTGTAATGCTCGGTGGCCACGCTCAACAGGTGGTCCATCTTGCCGTCGAACGACATCCTGGCGTGGTGGCCGGCGACCTCGACCTCACGCACACCTGGGACACCCGCGAAGACAGAGGCGTCGACGAGGCCGTCGAACTGCAACTCGACGGTGCGGATGGCCTTGGACCGGAGATCGTCGACGAACTCGACGTCGACGAGACGGCCACTGCGAATGATCCCCACCCGATCGGCAACACGTTGCACCTCCGAGAGTGTGTGGCTCGAGAGGAAGACGCACCTCCCGTCGGCGGCGACCTCGCGCATCATCATCTGGAACTCACGCTGGACGAGCGGGTCGAGCCCCGTGCTGGGCTCGTCCATGATGATCAATTCCGGCCGGCTCATGAAGGTGAGGATGAGCCCGACCTTCTGCCGATTCCCCGAGGAGAGGTCGCCCACCTTCTTGCCCAGGTCCGCCTGAAGCCGATCGGCGATGTCGGAGACATGTCCCCGATCCACCCCACCCCTGAGATTGGCGAAGTAGGTGATCATGTCTCTACCAGTGAGGTCGGGGTACATGGCGAGATCCGACGGCAGGTAGCCGATGTGCCGTCGGATCTCGACTGAGTCCTCGTGCGAGTCGAGGCCCATGACCGATGCCTTCCCGGCGGTGGGACGGATCAGATCGAGGATCGTGCGGATCATCGTGGTCTTCCCGGCGCCATTGGGGCCCAGGAAGCCGAAGACCTCTCCCATCTCGACTTGGAGGTCGAGGTCGACGAGGGCCTCCACCTCCCCATAGTGCTTGGTCAGGCGCTGGGTGACGATCGCGTGTTGTGTGGTCACTTGTCTCTCTCCTTGTCGAGATACTCGAGCAACTCCTCCATGAAGGCCGGCCATTTGTCCAGGAAGAACTGCGCGATCAACCCGACGTCGGTGACGCGATGGGGGCGCTCTCCGGGCACGACGTCGGCCGCGGCCTCGGAGATCGCCTGCATTCGCTTCAGGTGGTCGATCTCGGTCCACATGACGTGGACCCAGACATCCGGCTTCAGCTGGTAGTACGTCACCCTGTCACCGGGAAACGTCACCCGCTCCACGAATTCGAGCTCTTCGAGAAAGCGCACCTGGGTCGAGACCGAACCGGTGCTGATCTCCAGAGCCGAAACGAGCTCGGTGGCCGATTGATGCGGTGGCTCGCAGATCATCAGCCAGCCGAGGATGCGACCGGCGGAGCGGCTCCCCGTGCCTGTCTCCCACCACCGACCCATGTGCTCGATGAACTCGTGTTGCCCGGAAGTCGGCTTACTTGATTTCAAGTGTTTCAGTATTACTTGAAACTAGTGAAGAGTCAACTCGAGAAAGAGGGGAGGAAACCGTTGACGGCTCCTCCCCTCACGGCCCCTGACTCCGCCCGGATCTAAGCGGACAACGCAGCTCCGAGGACGGCCTGCCCGAAGTAGATCAGGAAGGCGACGGTCACCACCCACATGAGGGGATGGATGTCGCCGAGCTTTCCCTTGACCACCTTGATCAGCGTGTACATGACGAACCCGGCCCCGATGCCGACCGTGATGCTGAAGGTCAAGGGCATCAGGACGATCGCGAGGAGAGCCGGGAAACCCTCTTCGAGATCGGCGAAGTCGATGCCCTTGATGAGACCCGCCATCAAGAAACCAACCAGGATCAGCACTGGCGCCGTCGCCTGGGGCGGGACGATGCCCGCCAATGGCGACAGGAAGATGGCGAGGAGGAAGAGCACCCCGACCACCACCGAGGTGAGACCGGTGCGTCCTCCTTCGGCGACGCCTGCGGAGCTCTCGATGTAGCTGGTGTTGGAGCTGACACCGGCGGCTCCACCGGCCGCGGCACCGATGGAGTCGACGAACAAGAGCTTGCCGATGTCGTCGATGTTGCCCTCGTCGTCGGTCAACCCGGCCTGCTCGGTGATAGCCGTGGCCGTTCCCATCGTGTCGAAGAAGTCGGTCAGCATGAAGCTGAAGATGGTCAGCGCTGCTGCCACGAATCCGAGTTGGGTGAACACGTTGCCCAAATCGAATGCACCGAGCGTGTCGAAGCTGGGCGCCGCGGAGAAAGTGTCGGGGACGTCGGCTACTCCCCAGATGAGGGCCACGACAGTCGTCGCCAGGATGCTGATGATGAGGGCTCCCGGGATCTTTCTCGCGTAGAGGACCACCGTGATCAACAGACCCACCAAGGTCACCCAGGCACCGTCCGAGTTGGGAAAGACAAACCCAACAGGGGCAGCAGGTGCGCCAGTTCCTTCGATCAGGCCGCCACTGACGAATCCGATGAAGAGGATGAATAGGCCGATGCCGACCCCGATGGCTCGCTTCAAGGCCAGCGGCACCGCGTTCATGATCGCCTCGCGCAGGCCGACGAGCACCAGCGCTGCAACGATCAGGCCCTCGAGGACGATCACGCCCATCGCCCCCTCGGGGGTGAGCCCGTCGGTGAGCACCAACCCGAAGGCAACCGCGGCATTGATGCCGAGCCCGGCGGCCATTGCGAGGGGCACATTCGCCACCACGCCCATGAGGATCGACAGAAGACCCGCAACCAGGGCGGTGGCCGCACCCACCGCGGCCCCATCGAGGCCGGCCTCCGCGAGGATCGACGGGTTGACGAAGATGATGTAGGCCATCACCAGGAAGGTGGTGAGGCCTGCCCTGATCTCGGTGCCGACGGAGGTTCCCCGTTCGGTCAGCTTGAAGTAAGAGTCGAGACCCGATCCGCCTCCAGACGGTGGGGCGGGTGCCCGCTGTTCAGTGTCAGTCATTCTCTCCTCCTGCAGCGAGGTCACCGCGACCTCCGCAGCGGAATGAACCTAAACCCAGCCGGTGGTCCCGCGTCGCCCGAAACGGGTACTTTCACGCGAATGGACACAGCCCTGATCCGCGAGCTGCCCGACACCTTCGATCGCGCCATCGTGCGCGATGCAACGCGCAAACCCGATGTCGCCCTGGCGCGCCGCCAACACACCCGCTATCGAGAGCTGCTCGAAACAGCCGGCTACGCCGTCGAGGTCTTGCCGGGCGATGACACCCACCCGGACTGCGTGTTCATAGAAGACACCGCCGTCATCGTCGGCGGCGTGGCGGTGGCTGCTCGTCCCGGTGAGAGCGCGCGGCGTGGGGAGGTCGATCCGGTCACCGACCGACTGGAGGACAGGTTCGAAGTGGTGCGAATCGATTCCCCCGGCACCCTCGACGGCGGCGACGTGATGATCATGGGCGACACCCTGTTCGTAGGGCGATCGTCCCGGACCAACGAAGAGGGCATCAGCCAACTCGCTCGAGTAGCGAGGTCACAGGGTCTGACCACCACCCCGGTCCCCGTGAGTGGAGTCCTCCATCTCAAGTCGGCGGTGCTCCCCGTCGACGAGCACACAGTGGTGGTCACGCCGGGGACCATCGACGAGTCGCTGCTGTCGGATCTGCGGGTGGTCCACGAGATGGCACACGAACGACACTCATTCAGCGCACTGCGGATGCGCAACGGGGATGTGCTGGCCACGAACAACGCACCGGACACCACTGAAAGGTTGAGCAGTCTCGGACTGAGCATGGTCCCGATCGACGTCTCGGAGATCCAGGCGGCCGACGGAGGGCTGACGTGCATGTCGATCCTGATCGACGACTGATCGCTAGACCAGCGCCCGCACCAGCCAGAAGATGACCAACCCGACGACGAGGGTCAGGATGTGATTGCGGGTCTTGTAGGCCACCGCCCCTCCGGCGGCGAGCGCAACCACCTCCGGCATCCCGATGGCGACCACGCCTGAGTCGTCTATCAGCAATGCCACCACCAGAGCTCCGAGGACCGCAGGGGCGACGAACTGGAGAGTCACCAGAACCGTCTCGGGGATGTTCTTCCTGGCCAGTGCCAGGATGAAGATGCCACGGCTCAGATAGGTGCCGATCCCCACGACGACAGTGGCCAGGAACGCGGTCACCGGTGGTACCTCTCCAGGACGGTCCCGACGAGGATGCCCACGAGCGCCCCGACGAGAAGCCCGCTCCGGCTGGGCAGTGCGGCGAAGAGAAAGGTGACACCGGCACCGGCGAACGCCGCGACCAGCTTGGAGACCTTGTCGATCCCGATGACGATCAGCCCGACGAAGAGGAGCGGGACGGCGAACTCGAGATTCCACTCCTCGGGTACCACCGGGCCGATCGCGATCCCTAGAGCCGTGGTTATCTGCCACAGCGTCCAAAAAGTCGCTCCCGTCGTCAGGTAATAGGTCCGGAAAGTCTCCGGGTCGTTCTCGGCCGCGATCACGGCGAGGGCGAAGTTCTGGTCGATGAGGACATAGGGGCCCAGCCAGCGAAACCAGGCCGGCTGACCCTGGAAGGTGGGGGCCAGGGCGGCCGAGTACATGAGGTGCCTGGCGTTGACGACGAGAGCTGCCGTGGAAGCTGCCACCACCGCCGCTCCCGAGCCGAGGAGCGAGATCAGCGTGAGCTGTGCCGCCCCACCGAAGATCAGCCAGGAGCCAGACCAGCCCGAGAAGACGTTGATGCCGGACTCGACGATGGCGAGCCCGATCACCAGGGCGAATGGCACCGCCGGGACATAGAGCGGCAGGGCATCCAGGATGCCCCGTCGGACAGTGGCTCGGTCCACAGACATGACCCGGCACCATAGCGTAATGAGCAACTGTCCCGACACTCATTACCGACGGCTCGCGACCGAGCCTGCTTGACTGCCCCGACATGGCTACGTTCCGGCACTTGCTGATGATCCGCTTCGAGGAAGACGTCACCCGAGACCAGACGGAGGAGCTCTTGACGGCGTTCGCGCGGATGCCCGCGGTGATGGGCTTCATACGCCGCTACGAGTTCGGATTCGATCTCGGCAACCTCGGCCCCGGGAGTCCCGACTTCGGCCTCGTCGCAGATTTCGACTCCGAGGAAGACTGGCGTCGATATAGCACCAATCCCGAGCACGATGTCCTCGCCGACCTGGTGCGTGACGTGGCGGCGGAGCTGATTCGCCTCCAGTACCTGGTCGACTAGCCGACGTCGATCCTCACGGTCTCCAGGGCGATCTCCACCATCTCGTCGAAAGTGGACTGACGTTCCTCCGACGAGGTTGCCTCACCGGTCCGGATGTGGTCGGAGACGGTGCAAATCGTGAGAGCTCTGGCGCCGTGCTCGGCGGCGACCCCGTAGAGCCCGGCCGCCTCCATCTCGACGGCGAGCACGCCCATCGCCTCCATGCGGTCGAAGGCCTCGGGATCGGGGTTGTAGAAGAGGTCGGCTGAGTGGACATTGCCCACTTTCACCTGGACGCCCTTGACCGAGGACGCCTCGACCGCCGCCTGGAGCAGCCAGAAGTCGGCCGTGGCCGCGAAGTCGAGCCCGCCGTACCGGGTCCGGTTCACCAGGGAGTCGGTGCACGCCCCAATGGCGAGGATGACATCTCGCACATCGACTCTCGTCGTCACCGCACCGCATGACCCGACCCGGATGAGTCGCTCGACGTCGTATTCGTTGACCAGCTCCGTGGCGTAGATCGAAGCGGACGGTATTCCCATTCCCGTGCCCATCACCGATATGGGGATCCCCTGGTAGGCACCTGTGAAACCAAGCATGTTGCGGACATCGTTCACCTGTGTGACGTCCTCGAGGAAGTTGTCGGCGATGTGCTTCGCCCGGAGTGGGTCGCCCGGTAACAGGACCGACGGAGCGAAGTCTCCCTTCGCGGCGGAGATGTGTGGAGTGGCCATTCTTTGCCTCTTCTCTCTGGATCTGGTGGGAGGACAACATATCCCACCCGGTGTCCTGGCCACCAACCCGGAGCGGTATCGTCGCACGACCATGTACCAGGAAACCGATCGGGAGGTCGTGGCCACGATGCTGCGCCGGGCGAGCGAGGGCACCCTTCCGGGCCACATGGGCCTGGAGCTGATCGACATCGGCGAGGGCAGCGCCCGGATGCGTTGTGAGATCCGGTCGTTTCACCTCGCTCCCAACGGATACCTCCACGCCGGTGCGGTGATCACCCTCGCCGATACCGCCGCCGGTTTCGGGTGTGTCGGCAACTTCCCCGACGGGGCCATCGGATTCACCACGATCGAGCTCAAGTCCAACTTCACGGGGACATTGCTCGAGGGGGTGATGGTCGCCGAGGCTGAGCTGATCCACTCCGGGCGCACCACCCAGGTCTGGGATGTCGAGGTCTCTGCCGAGCTCACAGACAAGAAACTGGCGTACTTCCGGGCTACCCAGATGATCCTGTACCCGAGGGACTGAGCGGGACTTAGGCTCAGCCCATGTCCGACACCTATGACTTCACGATGAGCCTGCGGGCTATCCGCGACTACGAGCCCGAGCCCCTGAGCAACGAGGATCTCGGCGCCATCCTGGAAGCGGGTCGGTGGACCGGCAGCTCGAAGAACAGCCAGTCTTGGACCTTCATCGCCATCACCGACCCGGAAAGGATCGAAGGCCTCGCCGAGCACGGTGACTTCACCCAGCCGGTGCGTGACTCTGCTGTCACCGTGGTCCTGGTCCGGGAGCGCGATGGCAACGACTTCGACATCGGGAGGGCGGCGCAGAGCATGATGCTGGCCGCCAAGGCGATAGGAGTGGCCTCGTGCCCGATCACGTTGCACCGCGAACGTGATGCGGCAGCTTTCCTCGGTCTCCCCGACGGAGCCACCGCGCGCTATGCAGTCGCACTCGGTTACCCGTCGCCCGACGCCCGACCGCGCCAATTCGGCGGTCGCAAGCCGGCTGCCGAGGTCGTGCGTCTCGACCGCTATTGACCTCCAAAGGCGATCATGCCAGGCGACGCCGACGGGCCGCTCGGAACCGACTCCCGACTCCGGTGAATTGGTTGGGGACTTGTCCCACGTCGGCACTACCGTCACATCACGCATGACCGAACCTCTCGTACAGGCACGCGGTCTCACCAAACGCTTCGGTGAGTTCACCGCCGTCGACGCCATCGACTTCGACATTCAGAAGGGCGAAGCCTTCGGGTTCCTGGGCCCCAACGGGGCCGGGAAGACCTCCACGATGAAGATGATCACCACGGTGAGCCCGATCACCGAAGGCAAGCTCACCGTGTTCGGAGTCGATCCGACGATCGACGGCCGCTCGATCCGGCAGCGTCTCGGTGTGGTGCCCCAGGAGGACAACCTCGACCTGGAACTCACGGTGGCCGAGAACCTCTACATCTACGGCCGCTATCACGACATGAAGAAGTCGGAGATCAATCCGCGGATCGACGAGCTGCTCGAGTTCGCCCAGCTCACCGAGCGCAGGGACTCCGAGGTGGAACCTCTCTCCGGGGGGATGAAGCGTCGTCTCACCATCGCCCGGGCTCTGATCAACAACCCTGACCTGATCATCCTCGACGAGCCCACAACGGGGCTCGATCCCCAGGCGCGCCATCTGCTCTGGGACCGTCTCTACCGGCTCAAACAGCAGGGTGCGACGCTGATCATCACCACCCACTACATGGACGAGGCCGAGCAGCTCTGCGACCGTCTCGTGGTGATGGATCAAGGCAAGATCGCCGCAGAGGGCTCGCCACGCCAGCTCATCCAGCGTTACGCCCCTCGTGAGGTCGTCGAGCTCCGCTTCGAAGAAGGGGACAAGGACGACGCCGTGCTGAAGATGGATGGTCTCGCCCAACGCTCCGAGATCCTCGCCGACCGGGTCCTCCTCTACACCGACGATGCCGATGCCACTCAGCACGGGCTCCACGAACGGGGCATCAATCCCGAGCAAGTGCTGGTGCGCCGCTCCACCCTGGAAGACGTCTTCCTCAGGCTCACGGGGCGAGGGCTCGTCGACTGATGATGGGCCATCGGTGACGTCGACGACTCTCAGCCGGTCGCTGCGCTATGCCGAGTCCGAGGTCATCGCCTACCGGCGCACCTGGCGGGGCACGGTCATCACCTCGTTCGTCAACCCGGTCTTCTTTCTCGCTGCGATGGGGGCAGGGCTGGGCACTCTCGTCGACGACGGCACCGGGCAGGCTCTGTCCATCTCCTACCTCACCTTCGTCGCCAGCGGGCTGATGGCCGCCAACGCGATGCAGAACGGGGCGGGGGACGGCTCGTTCCCGGTGATGGCCGGCGTTCTGTGGCGGAAGAACTTCCACGGGACGGTCACGACTCCCCTCGGGCCTGCCGACATCATGTGGGGCCGTCTCATCTGGGGCATGGGACGCCTCCTGTTCGTCCTGGTGGTCTTCGCCATCATCGCGGTGTTGTTCGGGGCCCTCGAGATCGGGCCCGCGCTGACAGCGATTCCGCCGGCGTTGCTGACCGGGATCGCCTTCACCACCGCCATCTCGGCCTGGACACTGACCCAGAAGGACGGTCGCAGCCTCTCGACCTTGTTCCGTTTTCTCATCGTGCCGCTGTTCCTGTTCTCGGGCACTTTCTTCCCCATCAGCCAGCTACCCGACTGGCTGGAGCCGGTCGCCTATGCCACCCCGCTGTTCCACGGCGTCGAGCTGGTGCGCAAGTTCGCGCTCCCAGGTGTCGACGAGTCGATAATCACCAGCATCCCCGGCTGGGTCCACTTCGGCTATCTGCTCGTCATGGCTGCAGTCGGCATGTACTGGTCGATCCGGTTGCTCGACAAGAGGATACGGCTGTGAGCGTCTCCGCTCCCTCCCGTCTCACGCCGGTGGGCCGGGTGACGCCCTTTCGCGCCCAGCGGATCTGGGAGAAGAACTTCGTCTCGTACCGGAAGTTCTGGAAAGTGGTGGTCAGCGGGTTCTTCGAGCCGGTGTTCTACCTGTTCGCCGTCGGGATCGGGGTCGGCGCCCTCGTCGGCGACGTGGTCCTCCCTGGTGGCGAGGCGGTGTCGTACGCGGCTTTCGTGGCGCCCGCGATGATGGCGGCCTCGGCGATGAACGGCGCCGTCATCGAGACCACGTTCAACATCTTCTTCAAGCTCCACTTCGGCAAGGTCTATGAGGGGATCCTCACCACACCCATGCAGCCGATGGACATCGCCATCGGGGAGATCGGATGGGCTCTTCTGCGCGGTCTCCTCTACTCGACTGCCTTCGTCGGGGTCATGTGGGCAATGGGGATGACGGAGTCGTGGCTGGCGATTTTCGCCGTTCCGGCCGCCACCCTGGTCGGTTTCGCCTTCGGTGCGGCCGGCCTCGCCGCGGCGACATGGATGAAGTCGTGGCAGGACTTCGACCTGGTCACCCTGGTGACAATGCCTCTCTTCCTCTTCTCGGGGAGCTTCTACCCCCTCGACGTCTACCCGCCGGTGCTGCAGCTGGTCACCAGGCTGTCACCCCTCTATCACGGCAACGAGCTGTTGCGCGGATTCACCCTCGGGATGGTCGACTGGACCATGCTGGGCCACGCCGCCTTCCTATTGGTCATGGGGCTCGTCGGCGCCGGAATCGCCTCACGCCGTCTCGACGGGATGCTCAGGAAATAGCCGCCAATAACATCACTGTCATGCCCCTCGCCATCGGCCCGCTTCAGGTCGACCCACCAGTCGTGCTCGCCCCAATGGCGGGTGTCACCAACGCGCCGTTCCGGCGGTTGTGCCGCGAGTTCGGGGCAGGCCTCTACGTCTCGGAGATGATCGGGGCGCGCGGGCTCTTCGAGCGCAACGAGAAGACCCTGGCCCTGGCCCGCTTCGACGCCGACGAGATGCCCCGCTCCATCCAGCTCTACGGAACCGACCCCGAGTCGCTGGGCGGGGCGGTGCAGTTCCTCGTCACGGAGCGGGGGGTGGACCACATCGACTTGAACTTCGGCTGCCCCATGGGCAAGGTGACCAGGCATGGCGGCGGTGCCGCCCTGCCCTGGAAGAGGGACCTGTTCCGCTCGGTCGTGAGAGCCGCGGTGTCCAGCGCGGCGGAGGTTCCCGTGACGGTGAAGTTCCGCAAGGGCATCGACGACGACCACCTCACCTATCTCGAGACCGGGTTGATCGCCGAGGAGGAGGGGGCGGCCGCGGTGGCGCTACATGCCCGCACCGCGGGTCAGCTCTACTCGGGGGAAGCGGACTGGGATGCGATAAGAAACCTCGTGGAGGCCGTCACCTCGATCCCGGTGCTCGGCAACGGTGACATATGGACCGCCGATGACGCGGTCAGGATGATGGAGACAACGGGTTGCCACGGAGTCGTCGTCGGTCGAGGTTGTCTGGGTCGACCGTGGCTCTTTCGTGACTTGTCCGATGTCCTGGCCGGGCGACCGCCTCAGGACCCGCCCAATCTCGGCGAGGTAGGCGAGATCATGATCCGTCACGCCCGGCTGCTCGCGGAGCACTTCGGCGACCCCTTCGGGATCAACCTCTTCCGTAAACACCCGCCCTGGTACCTCAAGGGATTTCCGGTCGGTCCCGTCCTGCGCGATGCCTTCTCGAGGGTGTCGTCCGTCGAGGAGCTCTCCGACCTCGTCGGCAAGCTCGACGCCGAGATCCCCTTCCCCGAGGAGGCCCATCGCATGGTTCGGGGACACAGCCACGGTCCCCGCCCGGTCCGGCTCCCCCATGGGTTCCTCGCCAACCGGACAGGAGACCAAGTCGACCGTGGCGCCGAGCAGGTGGTCAGCGGAGGCTGACCGCCTGCTTACCTGAGGTCAGCGGTGTCACGGGTGGCGAACCCGGCTGCCGCCGTCAAGAGAAGGTGGGCCAGGACGTCGACGGTTTGGTGGTTCGGGTCGGCGCTGGGGTCGACCTCGACGAAGTCGAGGGCGACCACCGAGTCGTGAGCGGCGCACCGAGCCACCCCCTGAGCCAACTGCCGCACCGTCAACCCGCCAGGACGTGAGCCGGGACAGGCCGGTGCGAAAGCTCGGTCGAGAACGTCGATGTCGACGTCGACATAGATGGTGTCACACGTCGCGCTCAGCCGGCTGAGGGCGACGCCGACCGCAGTCTCCATCCCGATACGCTCGACCTCGTCGATCGTGACCGTGGTGATACCGACGCTGTCGCAGAAAGAGCGGTATGCCGCCGAGTTGGCGAACGAGTGGATCCCGATCTGGACCACGTTGCCACCGGTGAGACCGTGCTCCTCGATGAGGCCCCTGATCGGGTTCCCGTTGCTCGGGCCTTCCTCGAGGACACGCACGTCGTGATGGGCATCGAAGGTGATCACGCCGACTGAGGACAGGTCGTCGGCACTCGCGGCCACCAGCGGCCGGGTGATGGCGTTGTCGCCGCCGAGGAACAGCTTGAGCTTGGCCTGGGGGAGGCTCTTGGCAAGCCGCATCACCTCGTCGACGAGAGCCACCGCATCGAGCTCGGAGACCGCCCAGTTGCCGACGTCGCGCACCGCAACCGAGCCGAGGTCCACCCCCAACTCACTGTGGAATGTCGAAAAACGATCGAGGCGATGGCGCACCTCGAGCGGGGCCAGGTCTGCCCGCGAGGACACCAGACTCGACCTCGAGGAGGGCACCCCCACGACCAGGAGGTCGGGGACGGCGGCCTCGTCGGCGAGCCAGGCGCTCGCCCTGGGCCAGTCTCGATCAGCCGGTGTCATCGAGCATCGGAATGTCGACACCGCGCTCGCGGGCCACCTGACGGGCGCGCGGGTACCCGGCGTCGGCGTGCCGCATCACACCGGACCCGGGGTCGTTGGTCAGCACCCGCTCGACGCGGAACGCCCCCTGATCGGTCCCGTCGGCAACGACCTGTGCGCCGGCGTGGATCGAGTTGCCGATGCCAACGCCCCCGCCGTGATGGACGGCAACCCAGGCCGCGCCGGAGGAGACATTGAGCATGGCGTTGAGGATCGGCCAATCGGCGACGGCGTCGGAGCCGTCGGCCATCGCCTCGGTCTCACGGTACGGCGATGCCACCGATCCCGAGTCGAGGTGGTCCCTCCCGATGACGATCGGGGCCGAGACCTCCCCAGAGGCCACGAGCTCGTTGAACCGGAGACCGGCGAGATGGCGCTCTCCGTAGGACAGCCAGCAGATACGTGCCGGGAGACCCTGGAACTGAATCCGGTCCCTCGCCATCCGTAACCAGCGTTGCAGCAGTTGGTTGTCGGGAAAGAGGTCGCTGAGGGCGCGATCGGTCGCCGCGATATCGGCGGGATCCCCGCTCAATGCCACCCAGCGAAATGGCCCCGACCCCTCGGCGAACAGGTCGCGGATGTAGGCGGGAACGAAACCGGGATAGGAGAAAGCGTCGGCGTAGCCCGCGGTCTGCGCCTCGCCACGCAGGTTGTTGCCGTAGTCGAACACCTCCGACCCGGCCTGTTGGAAACCCACCATGGCCTCACAATGGGTCGCCATCGCCTCACGGGCCGACTTGATGTAGGTGTCCGGGTCGTCCTTCCTCAGTCGGGCCGCCTCCTCGGGGCTGTAGCCGGATGGGATGTACCCGTACAAGGGGTCGTGGGCCGAGGTCTGATCGGTGACTATGTCCACCTCGAAGTCCATCTCGAGCATCTGAGGGAAAAGGT
>Ga0214469_1000049_pt1 | contig 30390 bp, 32 predicted proteins | sample RVTome_10_FD_187340 | JGI IMG/M metagenome (GOLD analysis project Ga0214469, IMG submission 187340) | Soil microbial communities from uranium-contaminated site in the Upper Colorado River Basin, Wyoming, United States - RVT153D57 HiSeq ... | reverse complement strand
ACGGCTTCATCGGCAAGCTGCGGAGCTACCAGGCGGAGGCGCGGGGCTGGCTGGCATTTCTCGATCGAGTCGGGCTCGGCGGCTGCCTGGCCATGGACATGGGCCTCGGCAAGACCCCGACGATGCTCGCCCACCTGCTGGACACCCGCGGGCAGGGCCCCGTGCTGGTGATCGCCCCGCCCGCGGTACTGGGCAACTGGGCCGCGGAGGCCAGGCGGTTCACCCCGGATCTGCGGGTACAGCTCCACCACGGCGCCGCCCGCGCCGAGGCCCACGAGGTCGCCGAGGTCGCCGGCGACGCCGACGTGGTGCTCACCACCTACGGCACGGCCGTGCGTGACGTCGACGCGCTGTCCTCCGTCGACTGGCATCGGGTGGTGCTCGACGAGGCGCAGGCCGTCAAGAATCCCGCCAGCGAGGTGGCGCGCGAGCTTCGGCGGATCCCCGCCGAGTCGCGGCTGGCGCTGACCGGCACCCCGATCGAGAACGGGCTGGGCGACCTGTGGTCGATCCTCGACTACACCAACCCCGGACTCGTGGGCCCCCGCCCTGCGTTCATCCAGCAGCTGTCGACGCCGCGCAACGGTTCCGGCGCCCCGGGCGAGGCGGCGTTGCGGGCCCTCAACGGTCTGCTGGTGTTCCGGCGCACCAAGGCCGAGCCCGAGATCGCCGCCGAGCTGCCCGACAAGATCGACGAGCTCGACCACTGCGGCATGACCGCCGAGCAGATCGGCCTCTACCAGGCCGTGCTCGACAACCTGTTGGGCGTCAACCTCGACACCGAGGACCGCCGATCCCGCACCGGTCACGTGCTCGCCGCCATCACGGCCCTCAAGCAGATCTGCGACCACCCGGCCGCGTATCTCGACGGCGACGAGGGACCCCTCGAGGGCCGGTCGGGCAAGCTCGCCCGCCTCGACGAGCTGGTCGACAACGTGTTCGCCGCCGGGGAACGCGTGCTGGTGTTCACCCACTTCGCCCGCTGGGGCGAGCGCTTGGCCGAGCATCTGACCAAGCGCACCGGCGTCCCGGTCGCCTGCTACCACGGTGGCCTGACGCGAGGCACTCGCGACCGCTTGGTGCGCGAGTTCCAGGAGGGGAAGGGCCCGGGAGCCCTGGTGCTGTCGATCAAGGCCGGCGGGTCCGGCCTCAACCTCACCGCCGCCAACCACGTCGTGCTGTACGACCGCTGGTGGAATCCGGCGGTCGAGGACCAGGCCCGCGACCGGGCCTGGCGCATTGGCCAGGTAAACACGGTCATCAGCCACCGGCTCGTGTGCCCCGGCACCGTGGACGAGCAGGTGGAGGAGGTCGTCGCGGGCAAGCGCCGCATAGCCGACCTGGTGCTTCCGGCCAGCAGCTCGGTCGGCGACCTCACGCCCGACCAGCTGCGGCAGGCGCTGGGGCTGCGTCCGGAGGCGCTGGTGGACGAGACGACCGCCGACACGCTCGCCCACGACCAAGCCGACAACACCGACAAGGAGGCTGCGGCATGAGTACCCGTCGACGCCGACGCTCCCAGAACCAGCCATCCAAGTCGCAGGCCTTCTGGGCCGACAACGGGTATCAGCCGGCTCCGAGCCCGCAGATCAGACCCACGTCGGATCCCGGCGCCCTGCCGCGCTCGCTCGGCGACCCGCCGTTGGCGCCGGCGGTGTCGCAGCACCACCTCGATGCTGTCTACGAGGAGGCGGTCCGCGCCGCGATCGCCCTAGCGGCCGCCAACGGGCTGGTCGCCGCTGACGTCGCCGACGGCGATGAGGGCTAAGCCCGCCGGCGGGTCGTGGCATTGGACCCTGCCGCAGACACCAAGGCGGTCGAGCTCGAGCATGGCTGCGACCTCTCAGCATTTCGGCGTTCGAACCTGACGAATCGCGGCGGCACGTTGGAACGTCGGTTCAGATGAGCCGGAGCTGGCTCGGGGTTGGCGTCGGCTTGGCCGGGGAGTCGGTGGGCGCAGGATCGCGGCCGGTGTGGTGCCGTCGGTCGGTGCGCTCGGCTGGGAGCCCGCCGCTGCGCCGCACGAGCTCGTGGATGCGGGTCTCCAGCGCCTGTTGCTCGGCCTTGGGCGCGTAGGCACGGTCGCGGTAGCGGCGGCGGTAGCTCGCCAGGAGGTGGGGATGGGTCTCGGCCAGGCGGTCGAGGAACACCTCCTGCACGCCCGGGCGCAGGTGGAGCAGCACCGAGGAGATCGACCGGGCGCCGGCGTCGACACAGGCCCGCACCACAGCCTGGAGCTGTTCGGGACCGTCGGACAGGTCGGGCAGCACGGGGGCGACGAGCACGCCGGTGGGCACTCCTGCGGCGTTCAGCTGCTCGACGGCGCGCACGCGGTGAGCCGGGTGCGGGGTGCCCGGCTCGGTGGTACGCCACACCGCCTCGTCGAGCGTGCCGATCGACAGGTTGACCCGCACGTCGGCGCGCCGGGCCGCCTCGGCCAGCAGCTCGAGGTCGCGCAGCACCAGCGTCGACTTGGTCAGAATGGAGAACGGGTTTGCATGCTCCACCAGCGCCTCGACGATGCCGCGAGTGAGCCGGTACTTGCCCTCGGCGCGCTGGTAGGGATCGGTGTTGGTGCCCATGGCGATGAGCTCCCCGGCCCACCGGCGCGGGTCGAGCTCGTGGCGCAGCCGCGACACGGCGTTGACCTTGACCACGATCCGGCGCTCGAAGTCGCGATCGGCGTCGAGGTCGAGATAGGTGTGCGTGGGCCTGGCGAAGCAGTTGTGGCTCACGACCCCGTCGGCGATGAAGTCGCCGGTGCCCGTGGTGATGTCGAACAGCGTGAGGTCGGTGTTGAGCGGTTCGATGGCCACCACCCGGCGCGGGGCTCCACCGCTGACGGCGGCGGCGGCGGGCCCATCGACTGGGTCGCCCTGACCGTCGCGCACGGGGTCGACGCCGAGCAGCGAATGGTGCCGGGTGAGATGGGGCCGTGGACCAGCGCCCAGTCCGGTGCGGGAGACGTGCTTCCAGCCTCGGTCGGTGAGGAACCGGTGGTCGCCGCTGGCGACCAGGCGGGTGTCGTCGGCCAACGTAAGCCGGTAGGCGGGCTTCACCGTGGACCAGTGGTCGACGACCGTGGTAGGGACGCAGCGTCGGCGGCCGCCGTCGCGAACTGTGCCCCAGACCGCATCGCCGGGCCGCACGTCGGCCAGCGGCCTGGTGCTGCCGTCGGCCATGAGGATGGGGGTCTCGCCGGCCAGGCAGTAGGTGCACGCGTGGCTACAGCCCCGGTAGGGGTTGATGGTGTAGCGGAAGCCGAATGGTGCCCCCGGTACCTCGTTGATGATGCGCTGGGCCCGTACGTGCAGGAACTCCATGCCGCGGAACTCGCCGCGGCCCGGCTCTCGCTCGAACACCGGCTCGTCGAACAACGCTCCCTGGGCGTGAGGCCGGTCGGCCTGGCGCCACCGCAACTCCGTCATGGCATCCGACTATAGCGAACATATGTACGTCTACGAAGCGCGATTCTCCCGCCGCACCGAGGGCAGCCGGGGGGTGGAGCCTCAGTTGGCGGGCGCCAGGGCGTCTGCCGGCGCCAGGAGATCCTGCAGCACCGCCCGCACGGCGACGAAGGGCTCGGTCGTGCGCTCGCCCTTGCCGATGACGACCGTCCCCTCGATGGCGGCGACGATGAGGGTCGCCAGGCCATGGGCCTCGGCGGGGGAGCGTCCCTCGGCCTCGAGGGCCTCCGCGAACCGGTCGATCCATCCCCGCAGGGCCCGCCCTGTGGCCGCGGCGAGGGCCTCGTGGGCGGCGGCCGCATCCAGCGCGACCGTGGCGACGGCACAACCCTCTGCGAAGTCGGTGCGGTGGAAGTGCTCGATGTAGTCGTCGAAGAACGTGGAGACGGCTTCGCTGACGGTGTCGGCCTCCTCGAGCCCGGCTTCCAGGCGCCGCATGACGCGCTCGGCGAAGTGGTCGACGGCGGCGGCCGCCAGCTCCTCCTTGCCGCCCGGGAAGTGGAAGTACATCGAGCCCTTGGGGGCCTGGGCCTCGGCCATCACCTGGTTGAGCCCGGTTGCGCCGTATCCCTGCCTGCGCAGGAGGCGGCTGGTGGTGCGGACGAGACGGTCGCGTGTGTCGGATGCCACATCACCAGCCTACATCTATGGCGACCGGTCTATTGACTATGACGACTGGTCTAGTTACGTTCGATCTATGCAGCTCCGAGCATCGAGAGCCGGAGACCTCGAGTCCTTGCGGGCCTTGATTGCCCGTTGCTCTCCCCAGACCCTGTACCGGCGGTTCCACGGAACCGGGCCGCAGGCGATCGAGCGCGAGCTCACCCGGACCGCGTCGCCGGACGACAACCACCGGTCGTGGGTCGTCGTCGACGGGGGCGAGGTGCGGGGCACGGCCACCCTGGCGCGCTCGCGTTCCGGTTCGACCGAGATGGCGGTGTTGGTGGAGGACCGGTGGTTCCGGCGGGGGATCGGCCGGGCGCTCCTCGGCGCGCTCACCGCTCACGCGGAGCACGCCGGGCTCGACACGGTCACGGCCTGGGTCCAGGCCGACAACGAACGGGCTGTGCGGTTCATCCGGGCCGTGGCTCCCCGGGCGAGCATCCACTTCGTCGGCGGTGCCGAGCTCGAGGTGCGGATTCCGGTGGGTGCGATGCCCGCTGGATCCGCGATCTCGATCCCGACGCGGGAGGCGGCGTGAAACCCCGGCGCCGGCCCGACGTGTCGGTCCTGGCCGACATTGCGCCGTTCGACCGGTACGCGCGCAGCTCCCTGGCGCCCCTCGTTCCCCACGCCGACCGCTTGCGGGTCGCAGACGGCACCGTCGTCGCACGCGAGGGCCACCGAGCGAGGCAGCTCGTCATCGTGGTGGCGGGTGTGCTGCTCGCCACCCGTGGCGGGCGTCCGGTCGGGGCGCTGGGCCCGGGCACCTGGATCGGCGCCGAGGAACTGCTCGCCGACCGGGCGCACGACTGCACGCTGGTGGCCGGGGAAGGGCTCGAGGTGCTCGTGATGAACGGGCCCGCCTATCGCTGGGCGGTCCAGACGTTGCCGGGACTGGCCGATGTGCGTGTCCTCGACTTGCGGCGGGCCGAGGCGGCGCTCGAGCGGCAGGCTACGTTCTCGGGGTGACCGAAGCGGGCGCCACCCGGGCGGATAGCACTGAGATGCGGCCCGCACAGGCCGACAAGGCGGCACGGTTCCTCTCGTTGCACAGCGGCCCGGCTCCGCTGCTCATGCCCAATCCCTGGGACCCGGGGTCGGCCAAGCTGCTCGATTCGCTCGGGTTCGAGGCACTGGCGACCACCAGCAGCGGGTTCGCCGCCACCCTGGGGCGGCTCGACGGATCCGTCAGCCGCGAGGAGGCCCTCGCGCACGCCGCTTCGATCGTGGCTGCCACGGACCGGCCCGTGTCGGCCGACCTCGAGAACTGCTTCGCCGACGACCCGGCCGGCGTCGCCGCGACGGTCCGCCTGGCGGTCGATACCGGTCTGGCCGGGTGCTCGGTCGAGGACTTCAGCCGGCGGCCCGACGCCCCGATCTACGACGCGGGCCTGGCAGCCGAGCGGGTGGCGGCTGCCATCGAGGCTGCGCATGCCGGTCCGGTCCACTTCGTGATCACGGCGCGCGCCGAGAACCACGTCCGCGGCCGCCGGGACCTGGCCGACACCATCGCCCGGCTGCAGGCCTATCAGGAGGCGGGTGCCGACGTGCTGTTCGCTCCCGGCCTGACCGACCTCGACGACGTGCGCCAAGTGGTGGCGGCGGTCGACCGGCCCGTCAATGTCCTCCCCTGGCAGGGTGGTCCAACGGTGGCCCAGCTCGGCGAGGTGGGGGTCCGGCGCATCTCGGTGGGTGGGGCCTTCGCGTTCGCCGCGCTGGGCAGCGTGGTCGAAGCAGCCCGCGAACTGCTCGAGCAGGGTACCTATGGATTTCGCGAGCGATCCCGCGTCGGCCTGACGGCGGTCAGGGAGGCGTTCGCCGACCCCGAGGGGGACCGATCATGACCGATGGCACGACCGCGACGGTGACCATCTTCGACGACCTCGAGGCCGAGCAGGAACGCCTCGAGGCGATCCTCGACGGGCTCGACGACGCCGCCTGGCGATCGCCGTCGGGCGCCGCGGGTTGGAGTGTGGCCGACGTCGTCCTGCACCTGGCGCAGACCGAGGATGCAGTCGTCTGGAGCGCCGCCGGCGGTGACAGGTCCGATAGTGCGTGGTCCGAGTCGAGCGGCGTCGACGACGCCGCCGAGCGGATGGTCCAAGCCGAGCGTGCCGAGCCCGCCGTTGTCTTCGAGCGCTGGAAGGCGGGGCGCCGGGCTGCACTGGCGGCGCTGCGTGGCGCCGACCCGCAGCAACCGATCCCGTGGGTGACCAACTCCCTCAAGCCCGCCACGCTGGCGACGACGCGGCTGGCCGAGCACTGGGCGCACGGGCTCGACATCACCGGTCCACTCGGGGCGCCGTTCCCCGACACCGATCGGCTGCGCCACATCGCCTGGCTGGCCCACGGCACGCTGCCCTACGCCTTCGCGCTCGTGGGTCAGGAGGCCCATCCCGTGTTCTGCGAACTGACCGGGCCTGCGGGCGACACGTGGCGCTACGGACCGACGGGCGCCGACTCTACGATCGCCGGTCCGGCCGCCGCCTTTTGCCGGGTCGGGGCGCAGCGGCTGGCCCCCGAGGACTCGGGCCTCGTCGCCACGGGACCCTATGGCGACGCAGCGCTGCGGGTCCTGCGCACCTACGCCGGCTGACACCGACGCCACAGGCGGTCAGAGGCTGAGCGGCTTGATCGGCGCGGCGACGAGCGCCGGGTCCGAGCGCCAATCGACGCCGGGAACGTCGATGTAGAGCTCGATCTCGTTGCCGTCGGGGTCCGCGATGTAGAGGCTGTGGGTGACCGTGTGGTCGCTGGCGCCCAGGATGGGTGTCCCGGCCTCCCGCAACCGGTCGAGTGCCTCGCGCAGCTCGTCGTCGGAGTCCCCGACCTTGAGCCCGAAGTGGTAGAGGCCCACGCGGCGGCCCTCGGGCTGCGAGGCTGCGTCGGGCCCGACCTCGATGAGCAGCAGTTCGTGATGCGTGCGCCCCGAGGGTGCCGAGAACGCCGCCACCGGGGCCCGGAGCGGGGACGACCGGTCGTCGGCGTTGGGCACGATCTGCCGCCAGCCCAGCACATCGCGGTAGAAGCGGGCGGACCGCTCCACGTCGCGCACGTAGAGGACGATGTGTCCGAGTTCCTTGATCTCCATGGAACGCCCTAGATCCCGACCGGGTGCCAGACGGTCTTGGTCTCGAGGAAGGCGAGCAGCCGCTCGAGGCCGGGGTCGGCGGCCCAGTCGGGCTCGGTGGCGTTGCCCGCCGGCGGTCGCACGACCCGCTTGAGGTTCTCGGCGGCCGCCGTCTCGAGCTCGGCCGCCAGCTCCGGGTCGTCGATGCCGCTCAGGTCGATGGCGTTGACGTCCATGTGTGAGGCGAGCCACGGGGCGATCTCGGCCGGGTGACCGGTGAGCAGGTTGACGACGCCCCCGGGGAGGTCGGACGTCGCCAGCACCTCCGCCAGCGTGATGGCCGGGAGTGGCGCCGACTCCGACGCCACGACCACGGCCGCGTTGCCGGTGACGACCACCGGCGCCATCACCGACACGAGCCCGAGAAGTGACGAGGCCGGCGGAGCGACCAGCGCCACCACTCCGGTGGGCTCGGGGACCGAGAAGTCGAAGTAGGGCCCGGCCACCGGGTTGGACGAGCCGTGCACCTGGTGGATCTTGTCGCTCCAGCCGGCGTACCAGACCCAGCGATCGATGGCGGCATCGACCGCGGCCTCGGCGTCGGCCCGTCCCAGGCCCTCGCCGGCGCCCACCTCGTCGACGAACTGCGAGCGCCGGCCCTCGAGCATCTCGGCCACCCGATAGAGCACCTGGCCCCGGTTGTAGGCGGTGGCCGCCGACCACCCCGAGAACGCCTTGCGGGCCGCGACCACTGCGTCGCGGGCGTCCTTGCGCGACGCCAGCGCGGCATTGGCGAGGAAGCGCGCTCCGTCGGCCGAGCGGATCTCGTAGGTGCGCCCGGACTCCGATCGGTGAAAGGCACCGCCGATGTACAGCTTGTACGTCTTGCGGACCTCCAGCCGGCCGTTCCGCTCAGACATCGAGGTAACCCTCGAGGCCGTGGCGGCCGCCCTCGCGGCCGTAGCCCGATTCCTTGTAGCCGCCGAACGGGCTGGTGGGATCGAACCGGTTGAACGTGTTGGCCCACACCACCCCGGCGCGCAGCCGCTGCGCCATCCACAGGATGCGGCTGCCCTTCTCGGTCCAGACGCCTGCCGACAGCCCGTAGGGGGTGTTGTTGGCCTTCTCGACGGCTTCGGCGGGGGTGCGGAACGTGAGGACCGACAGCACGGGCCCGAAGATCTCCTCGCGGGCGATGCGGTGCGACTGCGACACGCCCGTGAAGACGGTGGGCGGGAACCAGAAGCCCCGCCCGGGCAGCTCGCAGGGCGGCGACCAGCGCTCGGCGCCCTCGGTCTCGCCGACCTCGGACAGGAGGCGGATCTTGGCGAGCTGCTCGGCGCTGTTGATGGCCCCGATGTCGGTGTTCTTGTCGAGCGGGTCGCCGAGCCGCAGGGTCGTGAGGCGGCGCTTCAGCCCCGCCAGCAGTTCGTCGGCCACCGACTCCTGCACCAGCAGCCGGCTGCCCGCACAGCACACGTGACCCTGGTTGAAGAAGATCCCGTTGACGATGCCCTCGATCGCCTGGTCGAGCGGGGCGTCGTCGAACACGACGTTCGCGGCCTTGCCGCCCAGCTCGAGGGTGACCTTCTTGCGGGTGCCGGCCACCGAGCGGGCGATCTGGCGCCCGACCTCGGTCGAGCCCGTGAACGCCACCTTGTCGACCCCGGGGTGTTCTACGAGCGCCCGCCCGGTGTCGCCGGCGCCGGTCAGGATGTTGACGACGCCCGGGGGCAGGTCGGCCTGCTGGCAGATGTCTGCGAACGCCAGTGCGGTCAGGGGCGTCGTCTCGGCCGGCTTGAGCACCACCGTGTTGCCGCACGCCAGCGCCGGGGCGATCTTCCACGCCAGCATCAGCAGGGGAAAGTTCCAGGGGATGACCTGGGCGGCCACCCCCAGCGCCCGGGGATCGGGGCCGAAGCCGGCGTAGTCGAGCTTGTCGGCCCAGCCGGCGTAGTAGAAGAAGTGGGCCGCCACCAGGGGCACATCGACGTCGCGGCTCTCGCGGATGGGCTTGCCGTTGTCGATCGACTCGAGCACCGCCAGCTCACGGGACCGCTCCTGCACGAGGCGGGCCAGTCGATAGAGGTACTTGCCGCGGTCGCGGCCGCTCAGTCGGGACCAGGTGCCGTCGTAGGCGGACCGGGCGGCGTCGACTGCCCGGTCGACGTCCTGGGGGCCGGCGGCCACGACCTCGGAGAGCACCTCCTCCGTGGCCGGGTTGACGGTCTTGAAGCGGGTTCCGTCGATCGGTTCGACCATCTCGCCGCCGATGTACAGGCCGTACGACGGCTGGATGTCGACGATGGAGCGGGACTCGGGTGCGGGGGCGTACTCGAAGGTTGGCATGGTCGGTGCGACCCTCAGTCGAGGGTGAAGTAGTCGGGGCCGGCGTAGTGGCCGGTGGTGAGTTTCTGGCGTTGCATGAGGAGGTCGTTGAGGAGGCTGGACGCACCGAAGCGGAACCAGTCCGGGCTGAGCCAGTCGTCGCCCGCCACCTCGTTGACTACGACCAGGTAGCGCACGGCGTCCTTGGCGGCCCGGATCCCGCCCGCGGCCTTGACCCCGACCTGTCGGCCGGTCTGATCGCGGAAGTCGCGGACCGCCTCGAGCATCACCAGCGTGACCGGGAGCGTGGCGGTGGGTGAGACCTTGCCGGTCGAGGTCTTGATGAAGTCGCCGCCCGCCAGCATGGCGAGCCATGACGCCCGGCGGACGTTGTCGTACGTGGCCAGCTCGCCCGTCTCCAGGATGACCTTGAGGTGGGCGTCACCGCTGGCCTGCTTGGTGGCGACGATCTCGTCGTACACGTCGAGGTAGCGCCCGGCGAGGAACGCGCCCCGGTCGATGACCATGTCGATCTCGTCGGCGCCGGCGGCGACTGCGGCCTTGGTGTCGGCGAGCTTCACGTCGAGCGGAGCGCGGCCGGAGGGAAATGCGGTGGCGACGGCGGCGATGTGGACACCCGATCCCTCGAGCGCCTCGACCGCTGTAGGCACCAGGTCGCCGTACAGGCAGATGGCGGCTACCGCCGGGCACGACGGATCGGTGGGGTCGGGCCGGAGTCCCTTGGCGCACAGGGCGCGCACCTTGCCGGGCGTGTCCTGGCCTTCGAGCGTGGTCAGATCGACCATCCTGATCGCCAAGTCGAGGGCGAAGGCCTTGGCCGTGGTCTTTATGGAGCGCGTGGCGAGCGTGGCGGCCCGCGCCTCGACGCCCACCTGGTCGACACCTGGAAGCCCGTGGAGGAATCGCCGCAGCGTGTCGTTGCTGGCGGTGACGTCGGCGAGGCCCGGAGGAACGGTGACGGTCACCCGTTCAGGCTACTGCCAGGTTCCCGGGGTGGTCGCCTGGGGGCCAGGCGCGCGGTGTGTGCAGGGTCCGACTGGGCACCACGGTCGGTGGCTGCGGCATGATGTCGGACCGTGCCTCGACGAGCGGCAGGATCAGATCGACCTCAGCCGGATCGTCGCCGAGAAGACCGATGATCGCCTCGTCCTGTTCGGCCGGCCGTTGGCCCCCGGCCCGAGTGACGCTCCCTACGCCTCGGCCAGCTTCGAGCGGGCCGGCGACCACTGGGCTTAGACCGGGTGGGGGCAGTGTCGCATCAGGTCGCTGCCTCCGTCTGGGGCAGCGCTCACTTCGTCCTGAACCCCGACGTCGAACCGGATCCCACGTCGACGACCGTCTCGGTGCTCGGCTACGAGCGGGCCTGCGCCGGCGGGGAGCCCCCCGGAGATCGTGAGGTCCGCCACGTGCTGATCGCCGAAGACAGCACGGTGTCGCTCCTGCTACTGGTCGAATCACCCTCCGGAGCCCAGACCTGCCCCAGCAATCCTGCTTTTGCGTACGAGTTCGAACTCGAGGCGCCTCTGGGTGCTCGGGCGGTGCTCGACGCCAGCGTCGATCCACCCCTCGAACGCCCGTGGCCACCCACGCGCGCGAGCCTCGACTCGCTCGACTGGGAGGAGTAGAGGGCGCTACAGCGCCTCGGCCCGGAGGGCGGAGAAGCCGGGCTTGATCGTGCCCTCGATGATGCGCAGCCGCTGGTCGAAGGGCCAGAACGACGACTTCATTGCGTTGATGGTGAGCCACTGGAGCTCGTCCCAGCCGTAGCCGAAAGCCTCGACCAGCTTGTACAGCTCATCGCTGAGCGTGATGTCGGACATCAGCCGGTTGTCGGTGTTGACCGTCACCCGGAAGCGCAGTGCGGTCAGCAGGCCGATCGGGTGCTCGCCGATCGACGGTGCAACGCCGGTGTGGACGTTGGACGTGGGGCACATCTCCAGCGGGACCCGGCGGTCCCGCACGAACGCCGCCAGTCGGCCCAGGGTGGCCCGGCCCTCGTCGTCGACGGCGATGTCGTCGACGATCCGGACCCCGTGCCCTAGGCGCTCGGCGCCGCAGAGCTGCAGCGCCTCCCAGATCGACGGCAGGCCGAACGCCTCGCCCGCGTGGATGGTGATGTGGCTGTTGGCCTTGGCGATCTCCTGGAAGGCGGCGAGGTGCCGCGTGGGTGGGTTGCCGGCCTCGCTGCCGGCGATGTCGAACCCGACGACGCCGGCGTCTCGGTGCCGCAGCGCCAGCTGGGCGATCTCGCTCGAGTTCGCGGCGTGGCGCATGGCGGTGGCCAGGGTCCCGATCGTGATGCCGCGGCCGGCGGCACCCAGCCGGAATCCCTCGAGCACCGCCTCGACCACCTCGTCGAGCGTGAGCCCACCCTGGATGTGCTGCTCGGGCGCGAAGCGCACCTCGGCGTAGACCACGCCGTCGTCGGCCAGGTCCTCGGCACACTCCGCGGCCACCCGCTGCAGGGCGTCCTTCGTCTGCATCACGCCGGTGGTGTGCTCGAAGGTCTCGAGGTAGAGGTCGAGGTCGTGCCGGTAGGCGCCCTCGGTGAACCACCGCGCCAGCTCACCGGCATCGGTGGTGGGCAGCGTGTGACCCACGTCGCGAGCCAGCTCGATGACCGTGGTGGGCCGCAACCCACCGTCGAGGTGGTCGTGCAGCAGCACCTTGGGGGCTCGCCGGACCTGATCGAGGCTGGGTAGCGCCGCCATGGAGGAACGCTACCGCCCGATCTCCCCCAACCACTCAGAGGCTGCGCCGATAGGCGCAGCCGTGGCCCAGCGGCCCGGCGCCGCCGGCGCCAAGAGCGGAGATGACGCATCGTTTGACCTCTCGGTGGCGAAGCCGCCGAGAAAGCAACCGTGACCTACCCGCGCACTCTCTCAGGCAATGCGATCGACGATGAGGGGCCGGGGTTCCGGCGGCTCCGGCCCCACCTCGATGGCGCCGTCGAGCGCGGCGAGGGCGCCCTCCAGCCGTGTGGGGTCGTCGCAATGCAGGACCAGCACCGGCTCGCCGGCCTCCACCTCGTCCCTCGGCTTGTGCAGGCAGACCGCGCCCGCGGTGGGCGACACCGGGTGTTCCTTGCGCGAGCGCCCGGCCCCGAGGCGCCACACCGCCACACCCACGGCCCGGGCGTCGAGGCGCCGGAGGTATCCGCGAGCCGGCGCCGGCACCTCGTGTTGCACGGCGGCGACGGGCAGCTCCGCGTCGGGGTCGCCGCCCTGCGCCCGGATCATGGCGTCCCACGTCGCGTGGGCCCGCCCGTCGGCCAGCGCCGCCGCCGGGTCGGCGCCCGATTCAGAGTCGAGACCGGCCAGCTCCAGCATCTCGCGGGCCAGGGCCAGGGTGACCTCCACAAGGTCGGGCGGACCGCCGCCCCGCAGGACCTCGACCGCCTCGGCCACCTCGAGCCCATTGCCGCAGGCCCGGCCCAGGGGCGTGTCCATGTCGGTGATCAGCGCCACCGTGCGCACCCCCTCCGCCCGGCCCAGCGTCACCATCGTCTCGGCGAGCCGCCGCGCCCGGTCGATCTCGGGGAGGAAGGCACCCGAGCCCACCTTTACGTCGAGGACCAGCGCCCCGGTGCCCTCGGCGATCTTCTTGGACATGATCGAGCTGGCGATGAGGGGGATGGCCTCGACCGTGGCCGTCACGTCCCGCAGGGCATACAGCTTCCGGTCGGCCGGGCACAGCGTGTCGCTGGCGGCGCAGATCACGACCCCGACGTCGCGCAGCTGGGCGACCATCCGCTCGGTCGGCAGCGTTGCCTGCCATCCGGGGATCGCCTCGAGCTTGTCGAGCGTGCCGCCGGTGTGGCCGAGCCCCCGCCCTGACAGCTGGGGGACCGCCGCCCCGCACGCGGCCACCAGCGGCGCCAGGGCGAGCGACACGTTGTCGCCCACCCCGCCCGTCGAGTGCTTGTCGACCGTGGGCCGGGCCAGCGACGAGAGGTCGATGCGCTCGCCGGAGTCGATCATCGCCTGGGTCCACGACGCCAGCTCATCGGGTTCCATGTCGCGCAGGAGGATGGCCATGCACAGGGCCGCCGCCTGCTCGTCGGCGATGGTGCCGGCGGTGTAGCCCTCGACGAAGAACCGCACCTGCTCGTCGGACAGCCGCCCGCCGTCGCGCTTGGTGCGGATGACGTCGAGGATGTCGGTGGCCACTACTCGAGGTCCTCGGGGCCGAAGGCGCCCGGAAGCAACTCGGCCATGCGCACCTCGTTGACCACCAGTTCGGATCCTCCGGCCTCGTAGAGCAGCTGCCGGCAGCGACCGCACGGGGACAGGGTCCGGCCGTCGGGATCGGACACCGCCACTGCGACCAGGCGCCCACCGCCGCCGGCGTGCAGCGCGGAGACGAGCCCGCACTCGGCGCACAGCGTCAGCCCGTACGAGGCGTTCTCGACGTTGCAGCCGACGACGACCCTTCCGTCGTTCGTGAGCCCGGCGGCGCCGACACGGAAGCTCGAATAGGGGGCGTAGGCCCGCTGCGCCGCCGCGGCCGCGGCCTCGCGCAACGCCTCCCAGTCGACCGCAGGTGCAGCGGGCACGGCGCCGTTCACTCGACGGCGTAGACCTGGCCGTCGGCCGCCGGCGGTCGCGACCGACCCACCAGGCCGGCTACCACGATGATCGTGACGACATAGGGCGTCATCAGCAGCAACTCGGACGGGATGGGCGTGTCGAGCACGGCCAGCCGCTGCTGGAGCTCCTCCGAGAACCCGAAGACCAGGGCGGCGATGAACGCCCCGACGGGGTGCCAACGCCCGAAGATCAGCGCCGCCAGCGCGATGAAGCCCCGACCGGCGGTCATGTTCTCGTCGAAGCTGCTCACGGCGTCGAGCGTGAACCACGTGCCACCCAGACCGGCGATCGCACCCCCCAGCATCACCGCGCGGTAGCGCGTGCGGAGCACGTTGATGCCAACCGTGTCCGCAGCGCGGGGATGCTCGCCGACGGCACGCACGCGCAGCCCCCAGCGCGTCCGGAACAGCGCCCACCACAACCCGAACACCAGCAGGAACAACAAGTACACGTAGATCGTGTTGTCGAACAGCAGCGGCCCGAGGAACGGCACGCGCTCGAGGCCGGGGATGCCGAACGTCCGGAAGGAACCGGGCTCGTTGAGGCTCGGGTACTCGACGAGCACGCGAGCTGTCAGGTAGCTGGTCATGCCCAGGGCGAAGAAGTTGATCACCGTGCCGCCGATGATCTGGTCGACCCGGTAGCGGATCGACATCACCCCGAGGAACGCGCCGAGCAGCACCCCGGTGGCGACGCCGCTGAGCAGGCCCACCCACGTGTTGTCGGCGGCGCTGGCCATGATCGCCGCCGTGAAGGCCCCGACCAGCAACATGCCCTCGATGCCGATGTTGATCACGCCCGACCGTTCGCAGAGCAATCCTGCGAAGGCGCCGAGCGCCAGCGGGATCGACCGGCGCAGCGTGCCATCGAGCAGGCCGATGATGCTGATGTCGTCGCCGCGAGCCGCCCACGCCAGCAGAGCGATGATGAAGAGGGCGAGTGCGATGCCGAACACGAGATAGATGCGCGTGCGCAACACGCCCACGACCAGCAGCGTGCCGAGCGCCAGGATCACGATGGCGAGCACGATGGCCGTGGTCCTGGCCGGGAGGGTGAGGTCGGGGATCTGCACGGCGTCGGCCTCGCGGCTGAACACGAACGTGAAGTCGAGTCCCGACTCGCTGCCCAGCCCGAACGCCACCAGCGCGATCAGGCCGAGCACCAGCGTGGCGATGCCGAAGCCGATCCGCCGGTGGCGCAGCGGATCGGCGGTCTCGAGCCAGGGCTCCTCCTCCGGGGCCGGCGCGAGGGGCTCGGTGATCGTGGCCATCGCTCACGCCCCCCAGCTCGTGGTGAAGGTCTGGCCCGCGCCCCGGCCGGCCCGGATGCGGTAGATGGACCGCACGAGCGCCGGTGCCGCCACGAACAGGATGATCAGCGCCTGGATGACGACGATGATGTCGACCGGGGTCGACGTCGCCGCCTGCATGCCGGTGGCCCCTGACCGGAACACGCCGAACAGGAAGGCGGCGCCGAGCACGCCCACCGGGCTGGCGCGGCCGAGCAGGGCCACTGCGATGGCATCGAACCCGATGAACGAGTAGTAGCCGCCGGTGAGGCTGAAGCTGGGCCGGCCCAGGATGTTGGACGTACCCGCCAGCCCCGACAGGCCCCCGGCGATCAGCATGGCCAGGAGGTACGTGCCGCCGACCGCCATGCCCGCGTAACGCGACGCGAAGGGGTTGGCCCCGACCGCGCGCATCCGGAAGCCCACCGTTGACCGGTCGAGCAGCCACCACACGACCACGGCCGTACCGAGGGCAAGGAACAACCCCGCGTGCACCGTGATGTCGCCGAAGCTCATGTCGGGGAGGCGTGCCGACTCGGCCACCGGCTTGGATATGGGGTCCTCGCGACCCGGCCGTTGGAACGCATTCGTCCGCAGCGCGTAGGCGAGCAGCAGGAACGAGATGTAGTTCAGCATGATCGTGGTGATCACCTCGTGGGCGCCGGTGCGCGCCTTGAGGAAACCGGCGATGCCGCCCCAGACGGCGCCGCCTACGAAGCCTGCGAGCACCGCCACCACGACGTGCAGGACACGCGGCAGGTCCCAGGTGAAGCCCACCCAGCCGGCGCACATGGCGCCGACCACGAGTTGGCCCGCGCCGCCGATGTTGAAGAGGCCGGCCCGGAACGCGAGCGCCACCGACAATCCGGCCAACGCCAGCGGCGTGGCTTCGACCAGCGTGCGGCCGATGGCCGCCTGCGTGCCCAGCGAGCTGGTGTAGAGGCCCTTGTAGGAGTCGTAGACGACGTCCCACGAGTCCGAAAGCGTCTGGCCCGGATGGCTGAAGAACCCACCCCACGAGTCGAGGGTGTCGGGGTCGGAGAAGATGATGACCAGCCCGCCCACGGCCAAGGCCGTGACCAGGGCCAGCACGGGGACGACCAGGCTGTTGGCCAGGGAGCCCAGCCACGCCAGCGGCCCGGGCGTCACGCCCGTGGTCGGCGCGCCGGCGCCGTCGCCCGACGGCCCCGGCGGCGCAGCAGCGTCCGTCACGGTCATGAGCGCAGCCCCTCGGGGTGCCCGGTCATGTGACCGTCACCTCCTCCTCGCCGGCAGGGATCTCGACCTCGGCCGCCTTCTCCACCGCGCCGGCCATGAGCAGGCCGATGCGTTCGCGGCTGGCCTCCTCACGGTCCAGGACCCCGACGATCCGGCCCCGGTAGATCACGACCACGCGGTCGGCGAGCGCCAGCACCTCGTCCAGCTCCGAGGAGTTGAGCAGGACGCCGATCCCCTCGTCCCGCTTGGCCACGACCTGGCGGTGGATGTACTGGATGGAACCGACGTCCAGGCCCCGGGTCGGCTGCGAGAGCACCAGCAGGCGGTCGGCATGGAAGAACTCGCGGGCGATGATCACCTTCTGCTGGTTGCCGCCCGACAGGGTCGACGCCGCCGACTGCACCGACGCGGTGCGGACGTCGAACTGGTCGACCAGTTCCTCGGCGTGCTTGCGGACGGCGCGGCGATCGATGCGCAGCCGCCGCGAGAAGGGCCGCTCCTCGATCTGGTTGAGGACCAGGTTGGACGACACCGCGAACGAGCCGATCAGGCCGTCGCGCTGGCGGTCTTCGGGCACGTGCGCGAGGCCGGCCCGGAACAGGTCGTCCGGTGTCCAGCCGGTGACGTCGCGGCCGTCGAACCGCACCGAGCCGGAGCGGGGCGCCCGCAGCCCGGTGATGGCCTCGACCAGTTCGGTCTGGCCGTTGCCCTGCACTCCCGCCAGGGCCACGATCTCGCCGGCCCTGACCTCGAAGCTCACGCCGTCGACCACCCGCTGCCCCCGGTCGTCGCTCACGACCAGGTTGTCGACGCCGAGGACCGGCTCGCCGAGGGTTGCGGGCGCTTTGTCGACGACGAGCTTCACGTCGCGGCCGACCATCAGCGTGGCCAGGGCCTGCTCGTCGCTCTCGCCGGGCGTGGTGTGACCCACGACCTTGCCGTCGCGGAGCACGCTGATCTCGTCGGCGATGGCCAGCACCTCGCGGAGCTTGTGGCTGATGAAGATCACCGACCGGTCGCCCTCGGCCAGTTGGCGGACGATCCCCATCAGCTCGGCGATCTCGGGCGGCGTGAGAACGGCCGTCGGTTCGTCGAGGATGAGGCAGCGGGCATCGCGGTACAGCGCCTTGAGGATCTCGACCCGTTGCTGGATCCCCACCGGAAGATCCTCGATGGTGGCTTCGGGGTCGACCTCCATGCCGTAGCGCTCGGACAGCTCCGCGACCCGCTGATGCGCCTCGGCGCGTTCGAGCTGGCCCATGCGGCCGGTGGGCTCGACCCCGAGCATCACGTTCTCGGCCACTGTGAACACCGGCACCAGCATGAAGTGCTGGTGCACCATGCCGATGCCGGCGGCGATGGCATCGGCGGGCGAACGGAAGCGCTGCGGCTCGCCGTTGAGGAGGATCTCGCCCTCGTCGGGCCGGTAGAGCCCGAAGAGGATGTTCATGAGCGTGGACTTGCCGGCCCCGTTCTCGCCGAGGAGGGCGTGGACCTCTCCGCTGTCCACGGAGAGGTCCACGCCGTCACAGGCGACCACGCCGGGGAACCGCTTGGTGATGCCCCGGAGTTCGACTTTCATGTCGTCGGCGTCGTCAGCGGCTCGTCGGCTACCCGGGTCAGCCCTCTGGGAAGGTGGTGATCTCGCCGTCGACGATCTGCTGGCGCAGGTCGTCGACCGCGGTCTTCACCTCGTCGGGGACCTGCTCCTCGAACTCGTTGAACGGGGCGATGTCTACGCCCTCGTTCTCGAGCGTGCCGGTGTAGAGGCCGCCCTCGAACTCTCCTTCGGCCGTCTCGACCGTGGCGTCGTGCACGGCCACGTCCATGTTCTTCATGACCGAGGTCAGGAACAGGTCGCAGTCGTCGGGCACGCTGACACAGCCGTCGGTGTCGACCCAGATGACCTTGGCGTTGCTGTCGGGGCGGGCGCGGATCGCCTCGATCGTGCCCAGTCCCACGGGGCCGGCCACCGGCATGATGATGTCGGCGCCCTGATCCAAAAGGCCCTCGGTGGTTGCCCGACCGTTGGCCTGGTTCTCGAAGTCACCGGTGAACAGGCCGTCGTCGGCGGCGTTGTCCCAGCCCTCCAGCTGGACGTCGGTGCCGTTCTCCTCGTTGTAGTGCTCGACGCCGAGCTGGAAGCCCTTCATGAAGATGGTCACCGTGGGGAGGTTGATGCCCCCGTAGGTGCCGACCGTGCCGGACTCGCTCATCGCCGCGGCCACGTAGCCGGCCAGGAACGCAGCCTGGTCGGTCGAGAACGTCAGCTCCTTGACGTTGTCGAACTCGTCGGCGGAGTCGCCGGCGGCGGCGCTGAAGTCGTAGTCGACGATGGCGAAGTTCTGATCGGGGTTGGCCTCGGCGGCGGTGGCGGTGGCGCCTCCGAGGAGGAAGCCGACCGTGACGATCAGGTCGCAGCCCTGGTCGATGAAGGCCTGAATGTTCGGCGCGAAGTCGGACTCGGCCTGAGATTCCAGGACGTCGGGCTCGAAGCCGAGCTCGTCGGCCGCTTGTTCCACCCCTGCGAAGGCCGTCTGGTTGAACGAGCGGTCGTCGACACCGCCCGTATCGGTGACTTGGCAGGCCGTGAAGTCGGTCGCCGCAGCCTCGCCACCGTCCTCTGCCTCCGTGGTGTCGCTCCCCGCGTCCGCATCGTCGTCGTCGTCGCCGCAGGCGGCGGCGACCAGTGCCAGCCCTAGGAGGATCGCCAGCCCCTTCAGGAACCATCGCTGTCGCATCTGAAGTCTCCTGTCCCGAAAAGCTCGTGGCCCGCGCGGGCCACGGCCCGCACGTTAGTCACTCCGTAGGATCGAGGCCGATGACCCCCGACGATCTGGTGGCGGCGGCGCAGGCGTGGCGTGACGACGACCCCGATCCCGAGACCAGGGCCGAGGTCGACCGCTTGCTGGACGGCAACGGCGATGGACCGGACCTCGACGGACTGAGGGACCGGTTCGGGGCGACTCTGGCCTTCGGGACGGCCGGCCTACGGGGGGAGATGGGTGCCGGGCCCAACCGCATGAACCGGGTGACGGTCGTGCGCGCAACCGCCGGGCTGGCGCGCTACCTGGCCGACAGCGGGCAGGCCGGCCAGCCGGTGATCGTGGGCTTCGACGCGCGTCACGGCTCGGCCACGTTCGCCGCCGACGCCGCCGCCGTCCTCGCGGCCGCCGGGTTCAGGGTCCACCTCGCCGATCGGCCCGTCCCCACGCCCGTGCTGGCCTTTGGCGTCGGTCACCTGGCCGCCTGCGCCGGTGTCCAGATCACCGCGAGCCACAATCCGCCCCGCGACAACGGCTACAAGGTGTACCTGGGAGACGGCGCCCAGATCGTCCCGCCCGCCGACGCCGAGATCGCAGCGCGCATCGACGCCGTCGGGCCGCTGGCGTCGGTGGCGCGGGCGCCGGCGGGCGACCCCCGCGTGGTCCGCGTCGGCGCCGACCTGATCGAGGCGTACGTGGCCGCCGCCGTAGACGCGGTGCCGCGCCGGTCCGGTTCGGACGGTCCGGCAGTTCGGGTCGTGTACACGCCCTTGCACGGCGTCGCGCGGGACGTTCTGCTGGCCGCGTTCGCACGGGCAGGTTTCCCGGCCCCGGCGGTCGTGCCGGAGCAGTCGGATCCCGATCCCGACTTTCCGACCGTGGGGTTCCCCAACCCCGAGGAGCCCGGCGCCCTGGACCTCGCCCTCGGGTTGGCGGTCGAGAGTGGCGCCGAGGTCGTGATCGCCAACGACCCCGACGGGGACCGGCTCGCGGTTGCCGTGCCCACGGGATCGGGCGGCGAGTGGCGGGCGCTCACGGGCGACGAGATCGGCGTTCTGCTCGCCGATTGGCTGCTCGAGCAGGGCGACGGCGCCGACCGGCTGGTGGTCACCACCGTGGTGTCGTCGTCGATGCTCGGGCGGCTGGCCAAGGCCAGGGGCGTGGCCTTCGCCGAGACGCTGACCGGGTTCAAGTGGATTGCCCGGGCGGCCCTCGACCGGCCGGAGCTGCGCTTCGTCTACGGCTACGAGGAGGCGCTGGGGTCGTGTGTCGGGACGCTGGTGCGCGACAAGGACGGCATCACCGCGGCGCTGGCGTTCGCCGACCTTGCCAGCGCCGAGAAGCAACGGAGCCGCAGCGTGCTCGACCGCCTCGACGACCTCGCCCGCGAGCTGGGCGTCCATGCGACCGGCCAGCGGTCCGTCCCCTTCGAGGGGCTGGACGGCATGGCGCGCATGCAGGCCGCGGTCGATGCGCTGGCTGACGCTCCGCCCCCGACCCTGGTGGCAGGGGCTCCGGTCACCGAGGTCGAGGACCTTCGCCGGGGCGGGCGCCTGCCCCCCACCGAGGGGATCGTGCTACGGGCCGAGGCCATGCGCCTGGTGGTGCGCCCCTCGGGCACCGAGCCCAAGCTCAAGTGCTATGCCGAGGCGGTCGTCCCCGTGCCGGGCGAACGTGACGAGGACCTGGTCGCCGCCCGGGCGGAGGGTGCCGCCAGGGTGGCGGCGCTGCTCGACGCTGCGGTGGGCCTGGTGGCCTGACCAGACACATGCGCCTATCCGTCCCTGCTTTCAGGCAGTCCCGAAGAGGCGGTCACCGGCGTCGCCCAGCCCCGGAACGATGAACGCCCGCTCGTCGAGGTGATCGTCGACCGCCGCCGTCACCACTCGTTCCACGAGGCCCGACTGCTCGACCCGGCGGAGCCCCGCGGGGGCGGCCAGCACACACACCCCGGTCATGGGCCCGGCGGCGCGATCACGCAGGAGCCGGCAGGCGTGCTCGAGTGATCCGCCGGTCGCGAGCATGGGGTCGAGGACCAGCACGGGGCGGCCGGCAAGGTCGGCGGGCACCGAGTTCATGTACGGCTCGGGCTTGAGCGTCTCCTCGTTGCGTGACACACCGACGAAGGCGGTCTCGGTCTCGGGCAGCAGGCGGATGACTGCGCCGTGGAGCCCGAGGCCGGCGCGCAGCACTGGCACCACCAGCGGGGGGCTGGCGATGCGGACGCCGGTCGCGGGCCCCATGGGGGTGCGGATGTCGACCGGCTCGGTCGGCAGCGTGCGACACGCCTCGTAGACGAGCATGCCAGCGAGCTCGTCCATGGCCAGCCGGAAGTCGGCACGGTCCGTCGTCTCGTCGCGCAGGCGGGTGAGCAGCCGAGCGGCCAGCGGATGGTCCACGGTGAGGACGTCCATACGGGTGCGCAGTCTCGCGGATGGCGCCGGCCCCTGGTCGATCGAGCGGCGACCCGGCGGGCGAGTGACTGACGGCATCTCCGGGTAGTCATCATGCATCGTCTCCGACCGTGAACCCCGCACGCCGCGGGTCGCCGTGTTCGCACCCGCCCCGGTCCTGGTGTGCACGTTCGAGTACCCCCATGACCGTCCGGAGCCGGTGGTGGCGCTCAACGTCGGCGGCCAGGGTCCTTGGGTCGCCCGGGCGATCGACGCGCTCGGCGCGGACGCGGTGCTGGTGGTGCCGCTCGGCGGGGACACGGGCCGCGTCGCCCGGCACCTGCTGGCCGAGGAGCCGCACGAGGTGCGGGCGGTGGACACGAAGGCGCCGATCGCCTGCTATCTGGAGGAGCGCCGCGAGGGGAAGCGCACGTGCATCCGCGACGCCCCGCCCGGCAGGTTCGGTCCGCGGGAGCTCGACGACCTCTACAGTGCCGCCCTCACGGCGGGCCTCGACGCGGACGTGTGCGTGATCACCGGCTCGCCGTGGGGCGACCACGTCGACTCGGCGCTGCTCACCCGGCTGACCGCCGATCTCGCCACGTTCGGCCGGACGACCGTCGCCGACCTGTCGGGCGACCAGCTCGACGCCGCCCTGGCCGGGGGAGTCGACTGGCTGAAGATCGCAGACGACGAGCTGGCCGAGCTCGACGACGACGTCCCCGACGACGAGGGCGGCCTTTGGGAACGCGCCCGGGCGCTGGCCGGCGCCCACGGTCACCGGCGCCGCGTGGTCGTCTCGCGTGCCGATCGGCCGACCCTCGTGATCGCCGATGACGCCTGCTACACGGTCTCGGCACTCGGGCTGTCGACGGTCGACGCCCGGGGCTCGGGTGACGCCATGACCGCGGCGTTGGCCTCCGGGCTGGCCGCCGACCTGCCGCTGGATGCACTGCTCCGCCGCGCCGCGGCGGCCGGGGCGGCAAACGCCGTTCACAAGGGGAGCGCCACGCCCGACGCCGACCTCGTGGACCGGCTGGCCGAGGAGATCGAGGTGGCCGAGGTGGGACGGCCGTGCTGAGCGGCTAGTAAGGGAACCATGGTTGATACCCCTCCCGCTGCTGCCGCCGGCACGATCTCGATCGGCGGCGACCTGTCCGTCAACCGTCTGGGCTTCGGCGCCATGCGCATCACCGGGCCCGGCATCTGGGGCCCGCCCGCCGACCACGACGAAGCGGTGCAGGTCCTCCGCCGGGCGGTGGAGCTCGGCGTCGATTTCATCGACACGGCCGACAGCTACGGACCCGAGGTCAGCGAGGAGCTGATCGCCGGCGCGCTGGCGCCCTATCCGGACGGCCTGGTCATCGCCACCAAGGGCGGCTTCCTTCGCCCCGGGCCCGACAACTGGCGGCCCGAGGGCCATCCTGAGCACCTCCGGGCGGCGTGTGAGGGGAGCCTGGCGCGCCTGGGCGTCGAGCAGATCCCCCTGTACCAGCTCCACCGGCCCGATCCGGCCGTGCCCCTCGAGGACTCCGTGGGCGAGCTTGTCGCGCTGCGGGACGAGGGCAAGATCCGGCACATCGGGCTGTCCAACGTCGACGCCAACCAGCTCGAGCGGGCCATGGCGCTCACGCCCATCGTGTCGGTCCAGAACCGCTACAACGCCGCGGACCGGGCGGCCGAGCCCCTGGTCGAGCTGGCGGAGGCCCATGGCTTCGCGTTCATCCCCTGGGCGCCGGTCGGGGGCTACCGGCCCGGCGCCGGCGAGGGCCTGGCGACGGTGGCCAAGCGATTGGGCGTGTCAAAGGTGCAGGTGGCCATCGCCTGGCAGCTGGCCCGCTCGCCGCAGATGCTGCCCATCCCCGGCACGTCGTCGGTGGCGCACCTCGAGGAGAACGTGGCCGCGGCGGCGATCGAGCTGTCCGACGACGACCTTGCCGTTCTCGGCTAGGGCTGGAGGCGCGCCGTCGGGTAGGGCTCCTAGTGCCGTGACGGCACTAGCTCGGAACGGCGGCGGCCCCGGGGTTCACGTGGTCGCGCACCTTGCGCAACAACGCGGCGAGCTGACGCTGTTCGTCGGCGGCGAGCGCGCTGGTGAAGTAGCGGTCCACGTGTCGGAGGTGGGGGCGGACGGCCGCTCGGATGCGCTCCAACCCTGACGGCGTGAGCGACGCGAAGGCGCCCCGGCGATCGGACGGGCAGGGGAGGCGCTCCACAAGGCCTGCGGCCTCCAACCGGTCGATGGCCCGGGTGAGCCCGCTCGGGGTGAGGCTGGTCTGGGCGGCCAGATCGCTCATCCGCAAGCGCTGGTCGGGGGAGCGAGCCAGCCGGATCAGCAGCTCGAACCAGAGCAACGGCAGGTTGGCATCTCGCTCGAGCCCCCGGTCGAGCTCGGTCCGCAACGCGGTGTAGCTCTCGATGAGGAGGCCAACCAGCGTTATCCGGTCGTCCTGCAGGCCGTCCATCAGCTCAGCCTACGGGGGGATAGTTGCGCAATGAACTAATACCTGCCGGGGCGCTGGTGCGCCCAACTAGTAGGGCCAGGGGTACGCAGACCAGTCGGGGTCACGTCGCTCGAGAAAGGCGTCGCGACCCTCCTCGGCTTCGGTGGTGCCGTAGGCCAGCCGGGTGGCCTCGGCCGCGAACACCTGCTGTCCCACCAAGCCGTCGTCGATGAGGTTGAAGGCGTACTTCAGCATGCGGATCGATGTCGGGCTCTTGCCCATGACCTGGCGGGCCCAGTCGAGCCCGACCTGCTCGAGCCGATCGTGCTCCACCACGGCGTTCACCATTCCCATGCGGTGGGCGTCGTCAGCCGAATAGGTGTCGCCCAGGAAGAAGATCTCGCGGGCGAACTTCTGGCCCACCTGCCGTGCCAGGTAGGCCGAGCCGAACCCGCCGTCGAAGCTGGCGACGTCGGCATCGGTCTGCCGGAAGCGGGCGTGCTCACGGCTGGCCAGTGTGAGGTCGCAGACCACGTGGAGGCTGTGCCCGCCTCCCGCCGCCCACCCCGGCACCAGGCAGATGACCACCTTGGGCATGAACCGGATGAGCCGGTGCACCTCCATGATGTGCAGCCTGCCAGTGCGCGCGGGGTCGATCGTGTCGGTGGTCTCGCCCTCGGCGTAGCGGTAGCCGTCACGGCCGCGGATGCGCTGGTCGCCCCCGGAACAGAACGCCCAGCCGCCGTCGCGGGGCGACGGCCCGTTGCCGGTCAGGAGCACGCAGCCGACGTCGGACGTCTGCCGCGCGTGGTCGAGCGCCCGGTACAGCTCGTCCACGGTGTGCGGGCGGAAGGCGTTGCGGACCTCGGGGCGGTCGAAGGCGACGCGGACGGCGCCCACGTCGACGGCGCGGTGGTAGGTGATGTCGGTGAAGTCGAAGCCCTCGACGGAACGCCACGCCGCAGCGTCGAACAGGGCGGAGACCATGGGCATCTCCGTGGGTCTAGCCGAGCGGCGAGCAATGATCACGTTCGGTACGTCGGCGGCCCCCGCGGCGGACGTGTCTACGCCATGGCCTTTTCGATGCGGTCCATGGTCTCGTCGTCCAGCCGCCCGAGCACGTCGAGCGCGCCCAGGTTCTCGTGGATCTGCTCGACGCGGCTCGCTCCCGTGATGACCGTCGAGACGTGCGGGTTGCGGAGGCACCACGCGATGGCGAGCTGCGCCAGCGAGCAGCCGAGGTCGTCGGCCACGGCACCGAGCCGCCGCACCTTGTCGTTGCGGGCGGGGTCGGTGAGGTAGTCGCGGAGCCACTCGTAGCCCGGCAGGGCGGCGCGGCTGCCCTCCGGCACGCCGTCCAAGTACTTGCCGGTGAGCAGGCCCGACGCCAGCGGGCTCCAGGTGGTGAGGCCGCTGCCGATCTCGTCGTAGAGCCGCCGGTACTCACGCTCCACCTTGCGTCGGTTGAACAGGTTGTACTCCGGCTGCTCGACAACCGGCTTGTGGAGGTGATGGCGCTCGGCGATCTCCCACGCGGCCCGGATGTCGGCCGCCGACCACTCCGAGGTGCCCCAGTAGTGGGCCCTGCCCGACGACACGACACCCGACATGGCCCACACCGTCTCCTCGACCGTGGTCTCCGGGTCGGAGCGGTGGCAGTAGACGATGTCGAGGTGGTCGAGCCCGAAACGCTCGAGGGAGGGGTCGATCGCCTCGAGCAGGTACTTGCGGTTGAGGGTGTTGCGGGCGTTGACGGTGTCGTCGAGGCCCCAGAAGTACTTCGACGACACCAGGAAGGTGTGGCGGGGCCATCCGAGCTCGGCGATGGCCCGCCCCATGATCCGCTCGGACTCGCCCCCGGCGTAGGACTCGGCGTTGTCGAAGAAGTTGATGCCGGCCTCGTAGGCGGCGGCCAGGCAGTCGCGGGCGCGGGCAACGTCGAGCTGGGGGCCGAACGACACCCACGATCCGAACGACAGGGCGCTCACCTTGAGGCCCGAGCGGCCGAGCCTGCGGTACTCCATCTGCTTTGGCATGGCCCCCTTCTTACCGGTGTGCGACCCCGATGGCTTGCGCGCGGCTCTGACGGGCACACGCCGCCCCCATGGACGCCATCACGATGCTGAGAGACGACCACAGGACGGTAGAGAAGCTGGTCAAGGCTTTCGAGGACGCGGGGCCACGAGCGTTCGTCGAGAGGCGCAGGATCGTCGACCGCATCATCGAGGAGCTCTCGGTCCACGCCGCGATCGAGGAGCAGACCTTCTACCCGGTGACCAGGGCGACCGTGCCTGCGGTCGAAGAAGTGGCACTCGAGAGCCTCGAGGAACATCACGTGGTCAAGTGGGTGCTCTCCGAGCTCGAGGCCATGGACCCCGAGGACGAACGGTTCGGCGCCAAGGTGACCGTGTTGATCGAGAGCGTGCGCCACCACGTTCGCGAAGAAGAGTCCGACTATTTCCGCGAGGTTCGCTCGGAGCTCGGCGGCAAGGCCCTCAACGAGCTGGGCGAGGCCCTGGCGAAGGCCCGGGAGACGGCGCCGACGCGTCCGCATCCCCGGCTGCCCGACACGCCGCCAGGCAACATCCTGGGCGGTGCGACCGTCAGCATGATCGATCGTGTCTTCAGCACCCTCAGCGGCGTTGCCCAGGGTGGTGTGGCCGCTGTACAGGACCTGATCGACCGCGTGCGCGGCCAGACGCCCAGGCGAGCGGCTCCGACGGGTCCGCGCCAGGCGCGCAAGACGGCCATGTCAGTGCGGACCGGCTCGGATGATGTCGTCGAACACGCGTCATCGCCAGCGTCGTCGAGGCCAAGGCGGGTGCCGAGAAGGTGGCCAGGGATGCCCGCACCGGGGCCGCCGGGACCGCCAGGGCGGCAAAGTCGCCGCCGAAGCGCGCGCCCGCAACCGGCTGAACGGCGACACCGCCGGGCAATCACGGCGAGGGCTACCCTGCGCCACGCTGCGAACCAGTACTGGGGCACTAGCGTGGACGAGTCGGGGTGGCAGCCGGGCCGAATCCGCTGGTCACGGCCAGCCCGGGGCACCCGGCGCAGTGGGGTGAACGGACGTGACGAGCGCGGTGGTCATCTACGAGAGCCTCACCGGCCACACGGCGCGGGCGGCCAGGCTCATCGGCGAGGCGGTGGCCCGCGAGGGTGTCGACGTGTCCATCTACCCCATCACCGCCATCGGGCTGAAGGATCTGGCCGCCGCCGACATCGTGTTCGTCGGTACCTGGGTCGACGGCCTGGTGCTCTTCGGCCACCGACCGGGCAGGGCCGGGAGGATCCGGTCGATGCCGGTGATCGACGGCAAGCGGGTGGCGGCGTTCATGACCTACGCGATCCACGCCGGCAAGGCGCTCGACAAGTTCGCGGACGTGCTGTCCGAGCGGGGCGCCACCGTGGTGGCCCGGGCCCTGCTGCGCCGCGACCGGCTCGACGCCGGCCTGGACGAGTTCGTGCTCGACGCTCTGGCCGCCGTTCCGGCCTGAGGGGCCGCGGGGCGCCGACCGAGTGGGCTAGGTGCGCGCTGACCGGCCCCACGACCAGGCATAGTCGGCGTCGTCGCAGGCCCGGGCGCCGTCCGCCAGCTGCAGCGGGTCGAAGGTGTCGAGCATGACCGCCACCTCGTCGGTCGCCTCCTGGCCCAAGGCCCGCTCGACGCTTCCGGGCTGGGGCCCGTGGATGAAGCCTGCGGGATGGAGGCTGATGGACCCTGGCTCTATGCCTGCGCCCTTGCGGCTGGTGAAGTCGCCGGCGCAGTAGTAGAGCACCTCGTCGCTGTCGACGTTGGCGTGGTTGTAGGGCACGGGCACGGCCAGCGGGTGGTAGTCGAGCTTGCGGGGCACGAAGCTGCACACGACGAAGCGGGGCCCGGCGAAGGTCTGGTGGACCGGCGGCGGCTGGTGCACCCGCCCGGTGATGGGCTCGAAGTCGTGGATCGACAGCTTGTAGGGATACAGGCACCCGTCCCAGCCCACGACGTCGAAGGGGTGGTGGGAGTAGCGGTAGCGGGTCAGCCCGTCTCGCTGGCGCACCACCACGTCGGCCGGCTGCTCGGCGTCGTCGCCGCTGGCGATCAGCGGCTGGTCGGGCGCGTGCAGGTCGCGCTCGCAATAGGGGCTGTGCTCGAGGAACTGGCCGGTGGCCGACAGATAGCGCTCCGGCGGGCCGACGTGGCCCCGGGCCTCGAGGACCAGTGCGTGCACCGGCTCACCCTCGTCGACGATCCACCGGTGGGTGGTGGAGGTGGGCACCACGACGTAGTCGCCGGCGTGGCACTCGAGCGACCCGAACACGCTGTCGAGGCGGGCACGGCCCTGCCGCAGGTACACGATCTCGTCGCCGGTGGCGTTGCGATAGAGCCCGCTCGACCCGGTGGGCTGCGCCACCAGTAGCCGCACCGAGGCGTTCGCAAGCAGCAGCGTGCGGTCCGCGACCAGGTCGCCGCCCGCCGCCAGGGTGCCGGTCCGCAGGTGGCGGGGGAGGAGCGGTTCGTTGGGGCCGAGGCCCGGGTCCGTCTCGGGCACCGCTTCGGCCGCCACCAGGGCCGTCGGCGGGCGGCGGTGGTAGAGCAGCGACGACGACGAGGAGAAGCCCTCGGTGCCCATGAGCTCTTCGGCGTACAACTGCCCGTCGGGCGCCCGGAACTGGGTGTGGCGCTTGGGCGGGATCTCACCCACCCGTCGGTAGTACGGCATGGTCACCTCCGAAGGACGGCGTGTGGGGACGGAGCTTGCCGCTGACCTCGGCGGCGGCGGTGCGCACGGCACCGGACACCGCCCGCACCGGGGGGAACCGGTGGGCGGGCGCCACCAGCCCGATGCTCGCGATCGGCCTGCTTCCGCTCGAGTCGAAGATCGGTGCGGCCACGCCCCGGACACCGGGCTCCAACTCGCCTTCCGACACGATCGCCGGGGAGCCGACGCCGTCGGCCGGCAGGGGGGCGAGCAGCGCGCGGCCGTGGGCGGCCACGTCGAGCGGATGGCGGTACCCGGTCCGGTAGCGCACCTGGACGATCTGGTTGCCGGCGCCGAGGACCTGGTCGATCGCCACCGCCTCGTCACCCTCGCGCACGGTCAGCAGCGCGGTCTCGCCGAACCGCTCGGCGAGGGCCTCCAGGACGGGCCGGGCGGCGTCTCGCAGGACTGGCTCGACGTTCGCGGCCAGCGCCAGCAATCCCAGGCCGAGGCCCCAGCCGGCGCCGCTCCGGCGGGCGAGGCCGTGGGCCTCCAGGGTGGTGAGGAGCCGCGCCGTCGCCGAACGTGAGATCCGCAGGCTGCGGGCCAACGCGGCTGCCGTACAGTCACCCTGCCCCTGGCTGAGGAGCGCCAGCAGGGTGAGGCCTGCGTCGACGGTCTTGGACTGCTCGGCACCGATAGTCGGAAACTAACCTCCGACCACCGGAGGTACAACGTGACAAAGCCCCTCGCGGCGGTCGTCGAGCGATTGTTCGACGATGCCAGTCTCTTTCCTCCCGCCCGCCTTCCCATGGCCGCGGCGCTGACCGCCCACCAGCGACTCCGCCGGGGCCCGCTGGCGCCCATGGTGGGCCCGTTCCTGTACCCGGCGTCGCGCTTCGACGAGCTCGAGGCCTGCCTGTCCTCGGGCCTGCCCCGACCGCCGGAGCTCGGGGTCATCGCCTATGGCGGCGACGCTCGGTGGGCGGTCATCTACGCCGCGCCGGGGATCGTGCAGGTCGAGGCGCCGCAGTCGGCGCGACCACCCGAGCCGCCTCGGGGCGTGCGGCGCTACGTGGAGATCGCTCCCGATGCCGACCCACGGGCGCTGGTCGCCGGCTTGGACGCGGTCGCCGGCAGCGGGGCCCGGGCGAAGGTCCGCTGTGGCGGACTGACGCCCGAGGACGTGCCCGGCTGCGACTGGCTCGCGGCCGTGCTCGCAGGCTGCGTCGAGCGGGGGATCACCGTCAAGGCCACCGCCGGCCTCCACCACGCCTTCCGCTCCACGGGCCCCGACGGGCCACGCCACGGCCTGGTCAACCTGCTGGCTGCTGCCGCCGCCGCCCATGCCGGTGCCGACACCGCGACGCTGAGCGAGATCCTGGCCGTCGAGGGGGACGGGACGCCGGCGTTGGTGGAGCGAGTGGGGGGCGCCCGGGAGGTGCTCGCGTCGGTGGGC
>Ga0214469_1000047_pt1 | contig 30652 bp, 28 predicted proteins | sample RVTome_10_FD_187340 | JGI IMG/M metagenome (GOLD analysis project Ga0214469, IMG submission 187340) | Soil microbial communities from uranium-contaminated site in the Upper Colorado River Basin, Wyoming, United States - RVT153D57 HiSeq ... | reverse complement strand
ACCGCTGGGCCGGATGCCCGGCAATGGTTGCATCGTCGAACCGAATGGTTCTATTGGTCGAACTATGTCCGGCGATGGGGCCGATCCTGCCGACTTGCAGCGGCGGATCGTCGCCTTCGTGCGGGCGTTCGGTCTGCACCAGCCCGACGAGACGCCGTGCGGCGGCCCGGTCCCTGTGTCCGCGGCGCACGCCCTCGCCGTGCTGGCGGAGCGGGGTGGGCTGTCGCAGACCGAGCTCGGCGCGCGGCTCCCGCTGCGCAAGTCGACAGTCAGCCGCCTCGTCGACCAGCTTGAGCGACGCGGTTGGGCCCGGCGGACGGTCGAGGGGAGCGATGGCCGGCAGCGCACGGTCGTGCTCACCGCGGCGGGGCGACAGGCGGCCGACGAGATCGGTGGCCGGCGAGCCACCCGCATGGCCCGCCTGTTCGACCGGATCCCGGAGAGAGACCGCCCAGCGGTGATGGCTGCCCTCGATCCATTCGTGGAGGCGGCGCATGACGACTGAGCGCGCAGCCCGGTGGGGGGTGCTGCTCGCCGCTGCGACCGCGCTCCTGGTGGCGGGCTGCGGCGACGACCAGGTTGCATCAGCCGACCGCCAGGTCGATGTGGCGAGCCGCGGCGCCGAGGTCATGCCCTTCGACCTCGAGGCGACCACGCACCGGTTCGAACCGGTCGACGACGGACTCGTCGAAACCGTCGTTGCCGACGACCACGACGACAGCGAACAGGTCGAGCTCGTCCGGCAGCACCTGGCCCACGAGGCGTCCCGGTTCTCCCAGGGCGACTACGGCGACCCCGCGACCATCCACGGCGACGACATGCCGGGCCTCGCCGAGCTGGACGCGGGCGCGGCCGACATCCGGGTCGTCTACCAGCCGGTCGACGCCGGGGGCCGTATCACCTACACGTCCTCGACCCCGGCGCTCGTCGACGCCCTCCACCGGTGGGGCGAGGCCCAGACCTCCGACCACGGCGCCCACGCCGAGCAAGGCTGAGCCCGCCACCGAGGCTGTCGCCGGCGTGGCCCTCACGCAGCTCGTACATGGGCATCAGCGTCTCCGGCGCCGACCTCCTGGCCACCAGCCCCGGCTTGGCCGCCGCCACCGGCTCCGCCTGCCACGAAGGCGACCCCGATCTCCTCCGGGGTCCTGCTCGCCGTGGGACTCGGCCACGAGCGCGCCCGCTCTGCCATCCGCCTCACCCTGGGGCGATGGACCACCGAGGCCGAGATCGAGCAGGCCGCCGCGATCCTCGCCACCACCTACCACCCCGCATAGACCGCGGTCAGGTCAGGCCGTACGACGGGGGTGAGAGTTCGGCTTCGATGGCCAGGAGTCGGTTGTACTTGGCGACGCGTTCGCCGCGGGCCGGCGCGCCGGATTTGAGCTGGCCGCAGCCTGTCGCCACGGTCAGGTCGGCGATGAAGCTGTCCGCGGTCTCGCCTGAACGGTGGGACACCATCTGCGCGTAGCCGGCGTCTCGGCACACGGACATGGCATCGAGGGTCTCGGTGACCGTGCCGATCTGGTTGAGCTTGATGAGCGCGGCATTACCGACGCGTTTAGTGATGGCGTCGCGGATGATGGCGGGGTTGGTGACGAAGATGTCATCGCCGACGAGTTGCAGGCGTGACCCGAGCCGGGCGGTGAGGTGCTTCCATCCGTCCCAGTCGTCTTCGGCGAGGCCGTCCTCGATGGACCAAATGGGGTAGCGCTCGGAGAGAGCTTCGTAGCGGTCGATCATCTCGGCGCTGGTGCACAGCTGCCCGGTGGCGTAGCGGTAGCGGCCGTCGGCTTCACGAAACTCTGACGACGCCGGGTCGAGCGCCACCGCGACCCCGCCGATGTCGGGGTCGTAGCCGGCGGCGGTAATGGCCTCGACGAGCAGGTCCAGGACTTCTTCGGGTGTGCCCAGGTCGGGGGCGAAGCCGCCTTCGTCGCCGAGCCCGGTCGACTGGTGCCGCTCGTGCAGCAGGCCGCGCAAGGTCTGGTAGATCTCGTCGCCGGCGCGGAGGGCCTCGGCGAAGGTGGGTGCGCCGATGGGGGCGATCATGAACTCCTGGAACTCGAGTCGGTTCTGGGCGTGGGCGCCGCCGTTGACGACGTTGAAGTGCGGGACGGGCAGGCGCGGCGGCATCCTCTCCGGCGCCAGCCACTGGTAGAGGGGTAGGCCGTCGGCGGCGGCCATGGCCCGCGCGGCGGCCATCGACACGCCGACGATGGCGTTGGCGCCGAGGCGGCGCTTGGTCTCAGTCCCGTCGAGCTCGATGAGCGCCCGGTCGAGTGCCTCGAGGTGCGGCCAGTCACGGCCCGAGAGCAGCTCGTTGATCTCACCGTTGACGTGGTCGACCGCGGTGGTGACGCCGCCGCCGCGGTAGCGGGCTTGGTCGCCGTCTCGCAGCTCGACGGCTTCGCGGGTCCCCGTCGAAGCACCCGACGGTACGCCGGCTGAGCCGGTGGCTCCCGAGGCGAGGCGGACGGTGACCTCGAGGGTCGGTCGGCCTCGGGAGTCGAGGATCTCTAGGGCGCTGGTGTGGTCGATCCGGTAGGTCATGGCGTATTGCTCCTGGCTGGTGATCGTGTGGCGGGACACACCGTCAGGCGTGCCACCACTTGGCGGCTGGTCGCCGCGGCGACGTCTGGAACACGTCGGCGAGATTGACGCAGGATCGGTGCTGACGCGCAGCACCTGTCGACCGGCGTCGGCGGTGGGGGCAGCGACACCGCTGGCGATGGTGGTCTTACCGACGCCGCCCTTGCCCGTGAACAGCGCAAACCGGGTATCGCAGGTGGCCCAGTTGAGCGGTGCGGGCGTTGGCGAGTCGCCCGCCATGGTCAGTCCAGGATGAGCGCGCGGCAGGGCAACATGATCCTGCCCATCAGGACTTCGCCGCGGTGGCCATCGGGGACACGATGTCGCCGCGAGCGAGATGGGCGGTGTGACACGACTCGCAGCGGATGAGTCGTGCCGGTGGTTCGACGCGCTCGACGCGCATGATCGTCTGGGTGGCGGTCAACCAGTGCCGCACCGGGACGGCGTGCTCGATGCAGAGGCCGGCGCCGCAGTCGACGCAGACCGCGACGGCATCGCGGTGGTTGCCGTCGGTGGCGCAGTCGTAGCAGTTCATGGGGCGGCCTCCTCGGTGGGGAAGTAGCGGCGTCGTGCCCCGAGGGCGACGTAGACGAGGGCGACGAGTACGGGCACTTCGATGAGCGGGCCGACGACGCCGGCGAGCGCTTGGCCGGAGGTGACGCCGAAGACGCTGATGGCCACGGCGATGGCGAGCTCGAAGTTGTTGCCCGCGGCGGTGAAGGCCACGCTCGCGGCACGGGGGTAGCCGAGCCCGACCCGGCGGGCGAGCCACAGCGCGCCGGTCCACATGACGGCGAAGTACGCGAGGAGCGGCACGGCGATGCGGGCGACGTCGAGGGGCTCGTTTGTGATCTTCTCGCCCTGCAAGGCGAAGAGCAGCACGACGGTGAACAGCAGGCCCCACAGCGCGACGGGCCCGATCTTGGGCAGGAACCGCGTCTCGTACCACTCGCGTCCTCGGCGGGCCTCGCCCCAGCGGCGGGTGAGGTAACCGGCGACGAGCGGCACGCCCAGGAAGATGGCGACGGCCTTGGCGATCTCGGCCATCGAGAAGTCGATGGAGGACTGCTCGAGGCCCAGCCAGCCGGGCAGCAGCTCGAGGTAGAAGTAGCCGAGCAGGCTGTAGGCGGTGATCTGGAACAGTGAGTTGATCGCCACGAGCACGGCGGCGGCTTCCCGGTCGCCGCAGGCCAGGTCGTTCCAGACCAGGACCATGGCGATGCAGCGGGCGAGCCCGACGATGATCAGCCCGGTCCGGTACTCGGGCAGGTCGGGCAGGAACACCCAGGCGAGGGCGAACATGAGCGCCGGGCCCACCAGCCAGTTCAGCACCAGGGACGTGCCGAGCATGCGCCGGTCGGCGGTGACGTGGCCGATGTCGCCGTAGCGGACCTTGGCGAGCACCGGGTACATCATCAACAGCAGCCCCACCGCGATCGGCAGGGACACCGCGTCGATCTTGACCCGGTCGAGGCTGTCGTTGAGGTCGGGGAAGAGGCGGCCGAGCGCGAGCCCCAGCGCCATGGCGGCGCCGATCCACACCGGGAGGAACCGGTCGAGGAGCGATAGCCGGTCGAGGACGGCCGCCTCCTCATGATCGACAGCTGCCGTGTCGGTGGCGGTCATCATCGGGCCGGCACGTCACAATCGGGCGCACACCCGGCCGGCTGGTCGACCGCGGCGGCGAAGCCCGCCGCGCCGAGCGCGCCGCCGATCAGTGTCGCGGCGCTGTCGGTCAGGCGGTAGTCGATGAACCGCCCTCGACGGCTGCCCTCGATGAGCCCGGCCTCGCGGAGTGTGCGCAGGTGATACGACAGCAGGTTGGCGGCCATCGGTGCCGCGGACTGGATGTCGCACACGCAGCGCTGGGCATCGGCGAGCACGGCGAGCACCCGCAGGCGGGCAGGGTCGGCCAGCGCCGCGAACACCCGGGCAGCGTCATCGACTTCAACCACCGTTGGTTCAAGAACCGTCGAACTGTTCATGGGTGCAGTATGCGCGACGGGTTGGCGGTTCGGGAGGGTCGAAGGTCCCGACTTGCTGAGCCTCCATTCCCCGTTCGATCGACCAACCAGGATCGTGTCGGACAGAACCGTCTACCGATTCGCGACGCCGTTGTCGGATCACGTTCCTCATAGCTCGATGCCGAGACCACGTTCGAGCCGATGATCCAGCTGCGGCCCGTTGATTCGCTCGATCATCTCGACTGTCTTCACGGCTGCGTTCCATTCGTGGTACTGAGCGCCGTCGATGGGCGGATGGCGGATGTCTTCCGGCTGGATGCCCCAATGCTCGCGGTAGGCCTCGACGCGGCCTGCGAGCCGGGACCAGCGCTCCCGGTGCGTCTGAGCGCGGCGAGCGCCGCCTCGGCCTCCTTGCGCGTCCCGCGCACCATGCGGCTCACGTAGCGGTACCGACCCTTGACCGGATCTCGCCCGGTGGACACCCGCAACTCCCACTTGCGGTCGCCGCGACGACGCAGCGATCCGCCCCCGTAGCCACTCGCGTCGCCATGTCGGAAGCGGTAGCCCGCCGGAGCCCGCCGGAGCACACACCCGCCGGAGCGGTCGGTTATGGGATCAATATGGGACGGGCCATGACCATCGTCGTCTCAGTCTCGAAAATATGGCCTCTGAGCAGGATATGTACTGGAGGCGGCGAGGGGAATCGAACCCCTGTACAGGGCTTTGCAGGCCCTTGCCTAAGCCACTCGGCCACGCCGCCGGAAGGGGACAACCATAGCGGCCACCTGCAGAACGCTCGGGATCCCGTTTCCGCTGACCGGCCACCATCAGCCTCCTTGCCCATCAAACGTTCGCTTGACAGACTGCGTTCGTGACGGTCACCGAGGGCAGCAAGCCACCGCCGTTCGACATCGACATCCTCGATCCCCGGCTCTACGACGATCCCTGGGAGGCGTATCGCTGGCTCCGCCGCAATGCGCCCATCTGGTGGGACGAACGCAATGAGCTCTACGTCATCTCCCGCCACGAGGACGTCAGCCACATCAGCCGCCACCAGGAGCTGTACTCGGCGGCCCAGGGCGTCCGGCCCAGGGTCCTGGCGCCGATGTCCATCATCTCGATGGACGACCCCGAGCACACCCGGCAGCGCCGGCTGGTCAGCAAGGGCTTGACGCCTCGGATGGTCCGCCAGCTGTCCGATCACATCCGTGACCTGTCGAACCAGATCATCGACGAGATCTCGGCCAAGGGCGCCTGCGACTTCGTCGAGGAGATCGCCATCCACGTGCCGCTCATCGTGATCGCCGAGCTGATGGGGCTCGATCCCGAACAGCGCCGCAACCTCTACCGCTGGAGTGACGCCATGATGGCCGGCGACGGCCACACCGCCGCCGACGACCCGGTGCTGCTGCGCGCCGCGGAGGCCGGCGGCGAGTTCGCCGCCATGTGCGTGGAGCTGATCGAGCAGCGACGGGCCGACGGGTCGACCGACGACATCATCGGCATCCTCACCCAGGCATACGACGAGGGTGCCCTGGCCCGGGCCCACGACCATGCCGGTGTCCGGGCCTATGGCGTCGACGCGATCGTCGACCAGCGGATGACCAGCGACGAGCTGATCATGTTCCTGATCCTGCTGGTGGTCGCCGGCAACGAGACCACGCGCAATGCCCTGGCCGGCGGGCTCGTGGCGTTCACCCGCTTCCCCGAGCAGCGGCGCCGGCTGCTCGAGCAGCCCGAGCTGATCGACCTGGCCGTCGACGAGATCGTGCGCTACGTCAGTCCGGTGATCTCGTTCATGCGGACGGTGACCGAGGACCACACCTACAAGGGCGTCGACTTCGTTGCCGGCGACCGCGTGTTCCTGCTCTACCAGTCGGCCAACCGGGACGAGGACGTGTTCGACGCGCCCGACGAGTTCCGCGTCGACCGCGATCCCAACCCGCACCTGGCGTTCGGGATCGGCACCCACTACTGCCTGGGTGCCAACCTCGCGCGGGCGGAGATCAAGGTCGTGTTCGAGGAGCTGTTCCGCCGGGTGCGCGACATCCGGGCCGTCGACACGGAGACGCTCGACCGGGGTGACTCCACCCTGGTGTTGGCCCTCAACCGGCTGCCGGCCGTCTTCACCCCGGAGACGGCGGAGCTCCGGCCGTGACCCGGTCCGCCCCCGTCGCCGACGCTGGCCCCCGCAGCCGGATCCTCGACGCCGCCCTGACCCTCATGAGCCAGCTGGGCTCGGCGGGCACGTCGATGCGCCGTCTGGCCTCCGCATGCGGGCTCAACGTCGCCACGATCTACCACTACTTCCCGTCCAAGGCCGACCTGCTGCGCGCCCTCATCGAAGAGCGGCGCTACGGCGAGCGGCTGGCCACCGAGGAACCGGCGATCGACGCCGAGCTCCCGCCCGGCGAGCGCCTGGCGGCGTTCCATCGCTGGGTCGCCGAGCGGACGCTCGACGAGGAGGTCGTGCTCCGGCTCCTCCTCGGCGAGGCGTTGCGGGGCGACGCCACCGCCCGTGACACGGCGGTCGGCCTGCTCGCCGAGCTCGACGTCGGACTGACGGCCTGGCTGGCCCGCGGGTTCCCCGAGCTCGACGCCCGGGGGCTGACGCCGGAGGTGAGTGCCCGGCTCGTCCGCCGCAGCCTGCTGGCGCTGATCACCGAGCACCTGGCCACCGGATCGGCTGACGTGGACGCTCACGCCACCGAGTTGGCCACCGTCATGTTCGGGGAGCGGGGAGGGCCCGACCCGACGGTGTCTAGTCGGTGAACGTGACGACGGCGTCCTCGCGTCCCCGGAAGGGTGCGATGAGCTCGGCCTCTTGCTCGATGGCGGTGCGCCGGCGATCGCTGAGCTTGGCGAAGGGGTCGATCGTCACCTCCAGTTGACTGCCGGCCCCGCGGGCACGCCACGTTCCCACCGGATGACCGGTGACCAGCACCAGCCCGGGCGCCCCCACCGGCCGCCACACAGCCCGCTGCGCCGTCTTGTCGGGGAGCAGTGTCGCCCGGTCGCGCTGGGCGAGGAACGGGTCGCCGGCAGGCAGCAGGCGGGCACCGGACGCCGTCGGGGGGTCGTCCAGGGCATCGGCATCGTCGGCCAACAGCCACGCCACTGCGCCGTCGAGCTTGGCCTCGACGAGGTCGGCGTCGAGCTCCACGAAGCGCTGGCGGGCCTCGGCGACGCCGATGCCTGTCCACGCCGCGAAGTGGACGGGCGTCACCGGTCCGTAGGCGTGCACGAACCGGCGGACCAGCTCGGTCCGGGCCGCAGGGACATCTCCCCCCAGTGGGCCACCCAACCAGATGTCGGTGCCCATGAGCGTCTGGCGGGAGCCTTGCGGCCAGCCGTAGCAGAACACCCCGGCGGTACCCGCCAGCCGCAGCAGCTGGTCCGGCACGTGATGCACGTCGCACACCTCGCACCACGGTTCGAGCTCGGCCGGCAGCCGACCATGGAGCGCCTCACTCAGCTGGCCCTTGGTTCTTGTCTCGCCGTCGGCCACCACGGCCGCCAGAACGCCGAGAACCATGGCCAGCGCCTCCCGGGCGGTCCAGCCCGCGGCCTCGATCGGTGGCCACGAGCCCGACAGCTGCTCGCGCAGCGACTCCTCGTCCGCCGCCAGCGCCCCGGGCCCGAACACCGCGGCGTCCTGCCGCGGCACGACGTAGGCGGCCCCTCGTGGGCCGAGGAAGCGCAGCAGCGACCGGTCGTCGAGGAGGGCGTCCTCGAGGGCCCCGGGCGTGAACCCGGCCACCCGGGCGGCGAGAGCCACGCCGGCGTTGCCGGGCGGCGTGTCCTGCACACCGCAGACCGCGGCCGCGTCGATGACACGATCCGCCGGTAGCCGCTCGTGCAGGTTGTGGGCGGCAACGCGGAAGGCAACGACCTGTTCGGCGGATACGCGATGCACTGCCTGCCTGCCCATCGGCGCCGAGGCTAGGGGCCACGTCGGCGCCGGGTCACCCGCAGCGCGGAGCGTGCTGAGATCGTCGCTGAACGTCCGTCGACCGGCGGGAGCACCGCCATCAGGCCGGCACCTCGCGCACGTGGGCAACCAGCGCGTCTAGGTAGCCCTGCGTCGCCCGTGCCTGCTGCCAGCGCGCCATCGGTCCCGCGAGCCGCACCAGGGGATGCCGCGGCCGCGAGAAGGCGGTGATGGCCAGCCGCACCTCGCCGCCACCGTCGGGGCCGGCGCCACGCTCGACCACGAACGCCTCCTCGCCGCTCTCCGGGTGGACCGGCAGCGTCCCGTAGCCGAAGCCGAACCGGTCGGCTTCGTCGACCACCCAGGCGATGCGGCACGAGGCGATCACGTGGATGGCGACCAGGGGAACGTCGACCGCCACTGTGGTGCCGACCTCCACGGGCGGGTCGTCGGGCACCACGCGGAAACCCTGCCGGCGGTGAAGCTGCCAGCGACGGATGCCGTCGACGGCGGCCGCGAATGCCGCGTCCCCGTGCCCGAGCACGCGAGTGGCGTGCACATGGTGATAGCCGTCCGGCAGGCCGTCGGGATCCGCCGTGGCCGCCACCCGGTCGTAGGTGAAGGGCGCATCGGCCACCTCGGCCAGGATCTGCGACAGCTCGGCGTCGGACGGACGGCGGACGAGGAACACCGGCAGCTCCAGCACGGTCGGGTGGTCCCGACCCTAGGCGGCGGTGTCCCCCTCGAATCCACAACCAGTCGATAGGGTCGCTCGTCATGAAATGCCCGGTGGGCGACGTCCAACTCTCGATCTCGTCACGCGAGGGCGTGGAGATCGACTTCTGCCCCCAGTGCCGCGGCGTGTGGCTCGACCGTGGTGAGCTAGACAAGGTCATCGAGCGGGCGGCAGCCTCCCTCGCGGTTGGTGGCGGCCGGCGACGCCTTGCTCGCCCCGACGGTGACCCGGCGGCTCATCGACGAGTTCGCGCGCCTGCGGCCCCGCATGGGACCGCGCCCTCACGTCCTGCGCGCCCTCACCCGGCGCGAGGCCGAGGTGCTCCGGCGCGTCGCCGAGGGACTCTCGAACGCGGAAATCTCGGAACGCGTGGTCGTGAGCGAGGAGACAGTGAGACCCACGTGAGCCGCGTGCTGGCGAAGCTCGGGGCGCCGCCCGTCCGGGGCGTGACCAGGCCGGACTCGGGAACCCCCCGAGCCACGGCCCGCCGCGGCTCCGTCCGGCATAATCTGGTGCTCGCGGGTCGAGGAGGTACGGATGGTCGAAAACCAACGCTTGCGGCCGGTCGAGCGCCGGGTCCTGCGATGGGCCCAGGCCGGTGTGGGTGACGCGGAGATCGGCCATCGCTTCCGCCGGAGCGAACGCTGGGCAAAGCAGGTTCGGTTCCTCGCCGGCCTCGACCGGAGCGGCAACGCGCCGCTCCCCCAGGACCTCCTTCGTCCCCTGGAGCGCCGCGTGCTTCGCTGGCGTGAACAGGGCGAAGACCTGGTCGACCTGAGCGACCGCTTCCTGCGGAGCCCCGCGCACCTGGCCCGCGTCGAGGAGTATGCCCGCTACAAGCTGGCCGCCGCTAAGTAGGTCCAGCCCGCCAACCCTCGACATCATCCTCCAGTGGAGGTTGAGGGTCGGCGTAGATCACCGCTCTCTCAGCACCGTCTGCTCGTCGTGCCGGTGGGTCAGCACGGAGTCGACGTACGAGCGCAGCGCCTCGTCCATGGGGACCTCGCTGCCGGCCCGCTCGGACATGTAGTAGCGGTGCTCCAGGAGCTCGTGGAACAGCTCCGCGGGCTCTAGGCGCCCGCGCAACGCGGGCGGGACTCGAGCCGTCACCGGCTCGTAGACCTCGGCGAGCCAACGGGCCGCAATCACTGCCTGGGGGACCTCGGCGTCCGCTTCGCCGCTGAGCGACGCGCCGAACGCGGCGATGTCGTTCAGGAGGCGACGGGCCTGGTTCTCCTGCACCTCCAGACCGGTCAGTCGCCGTAGCTCCCGGGCGTGATGCCCCTCCTCCACCAGCACGGGACGGACCCGCAGCCGGGCTCCGTCGGGGTCGTGCTCGACGAGCAGCTCATCCACGTCGAAGCCCAGCTCGTTGAGCCGGCGGATGCGGCGGTCGATCAGATGACGATCGTCGAGCGCGAGCTCTTCGGTGCCCGTCAGCTCGTCCCACAGGGCCCGGTAGCGGTCCTCGAGCTGATCGGCGACCTCCACGACGTCGATCTCGGGTCCTAGGTCGCCGCTCGCCTGCAGGTCGAGCAGTCCGCCGGCGACGTTCTCGCGGGCGATGTCGATGTCGCTCGCCCGCATGCCCTCGGGCAACTCGTCGTGACGTTCGGCGGTCTCGGCATCGACGAGGTACGCCATCAGTGCGCCGGCGTCCCGACGGAACAACAGGTTCGACAAGGAGCAGTCGCCCCAGAAGAACCCCTCCAGGTGCAGGCGCACCAGCAGCACCACGCCGGCGTCGATGAGGAGGCCGGACAGATCCGGACGCCGCTCCTGGGTGAACAGGTAGCGGTAGGGCAGGGAGAAGTCGAGGTAGCGACTGATGAGCACCGATGCCAGCGGCTCCCCCGTCGGCGCCCGCCGCCCGGTGACGACGCCCGTGGGCTGCACGGCGGGGAGCCCCTCGGCGGTGAGGCGTCGCAGCATGCCGTACTCGCGCCGGGCGTCGAGCTCCGTGGTCTCCTTGAGCGCGAACACCCGGCTCGCGTCGGCCACGAAACGGACGACGTGGCGGCTCGTGCCGTGCACCATGTCGACCAGGCGGGGATCGTCCCAGGATGCCAGCGGCGTGCTCCACGGCAGGTCGAGCAGTCCGCCCGGTTCGTTGCCCGGAACGAACTGCAGCCGGACGACCATCACGCTCACGCTACGCCCGGCTCACGCGACGCGAGGCCGCACCCCCTGGCTGCAATGCATTTGGTCTAGGCTCTAATGCGCATGCCTGACACGGCGACGCCACCGCTGGCCGTCACGGCGACCGGGGCCACGACCGCCCAACGGCTCATCGACGCGGCGGAGGTCCTGCTCGCCGCCCACGGCATCGACGGCGTCAGCCTGCGGGAGATCAACCGCGCCGCCGGTGCCCGCAACGCCTCGGCCCTCCAGTACCACTTCGGTGGCCGTGACGGGCTCCTCCGGGCGGTACTCGCGAAGCACCACCATGCGGTCGAGGCCCGGCGGCACGCCATGCTCGACGCCTACGAGGCCGACGGCGACGCCGACCTCCGCGCACTGGCGGGCGCCCTGGTGCGACCCAGCGCCGCCATGCTCGCCGACGGCGACGGCGGACCCGCCTACCTGCAGATCATGGCCGACCTCATGAACCGGCCCCGGCCCGTGATCGACCCTGCGGCGCTCGACGACCCGGCGTCGAGCATCTACCGCTGGCGCACGCTGGTCGCCGGCCTGCTCGACAACGACGCCACCCGCCTACACCGCCGGTTCGTGGCCATGCGATTCGCCGCCGTCGAGCTGGCCCGGCGCGCAAGGTCGGGGCCCCACACCGACGACCGACTGTTCGTCAGCCACCTCGTCGACCTGGTCGCCGGGGTGCTGGCCGCGCCCCTGTCCGACGAGACCCGACGCCTCGACGCCGAGCGGGCCCGGGCGGTCGGCTCCGACCCCGACAGTCCCCCAGGAGGCTGACCCGCCATGGCAATCGACTTCACACTCACCCCGGAGCTCGAGGACATCCGCGTGCGGGTCCGCTCGTTCGTCGACGGCGTGGTCAGGCCAGGTGAAGCCCGCATCGGCAACCGCGAGGAGATCGAGCGCGCCGACTACATCAAGATCCTCCTCGAGATGCGGGCCGCCGCGCAGGAGGCTGGCCTGTGGCTTCCCCACATGCCCAAGGAGTGGGGCGGCATGGGCCTCGGCCACGTCGAGCTCGCCATGGTCCAGGCCGAGGCGGCCAAGTCGACCTTCGGCCCCTGGGTCTTCAACTGCCAGGCGCCCGATGAGGGCAACATGCACACGCTGCTGCACTGGGGCACCGAGGAGCAGAAGCAGCGCTACCTGCGCCCGCTGTGCGAGGGCCGGGCCATGAGCTGCTTCGCCATGACCGAACCCGAGGTGGCGGGCTCGGACCCCACGCTGATCCGCACCCACGCCTACCAGGACGGCGACGAGTGGGTGATCAGCGGCCACAAGTGGTTCATCTCCAACGCACACCGCGCCAGCTTCGCCATCCTCATCGCCCGCACCGAGGACGACCCCGAGCTGCCCCAGGCCGCCAACACCGCGTTCATCGTCGACATCCCGTCGGAGGGATGGACGGAGGTACGGCAGATCGAGACGATGCACGGCTCGACCGGCCACTCCGAGATCCGCATCGAGGACCTCCGGGTGCCCGACGATCACATGCTGGGCGGGCGAGGCCAGGGCCACATGCTGGGCCAATACCGGCTCGGCCCGGCCCGGCTCGCGCATTGCATGCGTTGGATCGCCCAGGCCGAGACGGCGCTCGACATGATGGTCGACCGCGCCCTCAACCGCTTCTCCCACGGGTCGCTGCTGGCGGAGAAGCAGGGCATCCAGTGGATGATCGCCGACTCCACCATGGAGCTCTACCAGGCGAAGCTGATGGTGCTGCACGCCGCATACCGGATCGACAACAAGCTCGACTTCAAGAGCGAGGTGTCCATGGCCAAGCACTTCGTGGCCAACGCGCTCAACCGCATCATCGACCGGTCGATCCAGGTGCACGGGGCCCTCGGCTATTCCACCGACACACCCCTGGCCAACATGTTCCAGCACGCCCGCTGGGCCCGGTTCGCCGACGGTGCCGACGAGGTCCACCAGATGCGCATCGCGCAGCGCACCATCGCCGCGTACAAGGACCACGGCTCGACGCGGACCGCTACCGGCGACCTGCCGGTGTGATTGCCGGGTCGCCGGTCACTGCCCTGGTGCCGTCCTGTCTGGACCATCGCGCTGTCGCTCCCCGCGCCGCCACGGCAGCAGGCGGTGCAGGCCCGACAAGCGGTTGCGCATGACCTGCGTCTCGGGCGCGGGCATCTCGCCGCGGCTGTCCAGGTAGACGGCCTTGCCGGCGGCGAACAAGGGCGTCGCCACGAGCGCGCCGGGGACCCCCGCTGCGGCCCCGCCGACCAGGACCGCCAGCATCGTCGCCGGCGGCGACAGGTTGACCGCCCGCCCCACGATGGCGGGGCTGATGACGTGGTTCTCGAGGTTCTGGTAGGCAATGACGACCGCCAGGGCGATCACGGCGACGACCGGCCCTTGCGTGACGGCGAGAAGCACGAAGAAGCCTCCACCCAGGAGCCCCCCGATCTGGGGGATCAGGTTGGTGAACGTGGTCCAGAGCCCCGCCACCGGTGCCAACGGCACGCCCAGCAACAGGCCGGTCGACAGGGTCACCAACCCGGCGAGTACGGCCACGAACATGGAGCCTGCGAAGTAGCTGCCGAACGTCGCGTAGACGATCCGCCCCAGGCGATCCGCGTGTCCCTGGTGGCCCAGGGGAACGAGCACCCGAAATCGGCGCACCACCGCCTCGCCGTCGACCATCACCCCGAGCGCGGTGACGAGCACGACAAAGGCGCTGAGCACACCGCCGAGCAGTCGCTCACCGAGGTCGGCCAGTGTGGCATCGTCGACATTGGCAGGCGCGTCCTCGATCCAGTCCTCGATCGAGCCGGCGGCGTCGGCTTCCTCGAGGCGGGGGCCGACGATCGGCCAGCTGTAGAACTCGCGCACGGTCGAGGGCAGCTCGTCGCTGAACTCTTGCGATTGCCGGATCGCCGCCGGCGCAACCAGCAGCACGACCACGGCCACGGCGACTGTCAGGCCGGCGCCCACGGCCACCACCGCGGTGCCGCGGGTCGTGTGCCACCGGCGTTGCGCGGCGTTGACGACCGGGGTGAGCGCCAGGCCCAGCAACACGCCGACGCCGATGCCCGTGACCATGTCGCCGGCCTGATCGCTGATGGCGAACAGCGCCACCGCCACGGCCGCCGCCAGGGCCAGCGCCACGAACGACCACGGATCGATGTCGACGAGGACGCGCCCGCCCGACGGACCGCGTTGATCGGGCCGATCGTCCTGCGGCTCTGAGCGTTGCTCGGCGGCTACCCCGTCGGCCACACCGGTACGGTACGCCTCGGTGCAGCCCGGCAAACGCCCCACCGAGCACCGCGTGGTGCGCATCACGGCCCGATCGGCGGCGTTGGGCGTGGCCGTGGTGGTGGCGGCGGTGGTGGCACAACGGGTATTCGTGGCCGCCCATCGTCCGCTGGGGTGGGCGGCGGCGGCGGTCGTGGTCGCCGTTCTCATCGACCCGATCGTCGACCTGCTGGACCGGCGAATCCCCCGGCTGGCGGCGGTCATCGTCGCCCTGGTGGCCCTCGGCGGCGTGATCCTGGCCGTGACCTACTTGGCCTTCGACGATCTGGCCGACGGGCTCGATCGGCTGGGCCGAGCCGCCGAGGACGCGGCCGCCCGGCTGGAGGACAGGGACGACGGTGTGGGCGACCTGGCCCGTGACATCGACGCATCCCGTCGAGTGGACCTGTTCGTCGACACCCTCGACGAGCGCGTCACCGGAGGTGACGACGTGTTGGTGTCCACCGCCGGGACGGCACCGACGTACCTGGTGGGCGGCATCCTGACCCTGTTCCTGATGTCGTACGGGCCCCGGTTCGCGCAATCCGCCGTGAACCAATTGGCCTCGCCCCGCCAGCGGCAAGAGGTGGCCGCGGTGGTGACCCGGGCGCTCAACCGGTCCCGCCGGGCGGTCCTACTGATGCTCGCCCAGGGTCTGCTGGTCGGGCTGATCGTGACCGGCATCGCGCACCTGCTCGACGTGCCCGCGCCGGCGGCGCTCGGACTGGCGGCCGGGCTGCTGGCGATGCTGCCGCACGTTGGCATCGTGCTGGGCAACCTGCCACTCATCCTGCTGCTCCTGGCGTTGCGGTCCGATCTCGCGGCGATCGTGGCCGCCGTCGTGATCGTGGCCTGCCAGCTGGTGGACTCCTACGTGGTCCGGCGTCGCATCTCGCTGTACAGCGTGCACGTCGGATTGCTCGTGCCGTGGGTCGTGGTGCTGGTCGGCTACGCCGTGTACGGGGTCGGCGGCGCCGCCTTCGGGCTGGCGTTCGCGGTGTTCGGCCTCGCCATCCTCGACGAGTTGGGCGCCCGCCGGCGCGCGGCCGAGGCGGAATCCGAGTCGGCCACCGAGGCCGAGCGGGGTGTCGAGGCGCCAACGGACGATGTTCCGGCCGCCGAGTTGGCCGAGGGCCCGGCGCCGCCGCCGACGCCGAGCCCCACGCCGACCCCGACCCCGACGCTGACCCAGAGCCAGTCGCCTGCACCGACGCCGACGCCGAGCCCCACGCCGACCCCGGCGCGGGCGCCCGGACACGGTCCCGAGGCAATGGGCTCCGCCAGCGAGAGGTCGAGGTCATAGGTTCCGGATGCGGACCCCATGACCTCGGGCCTGGCACGTCGGAACCGAAGACCTCCGCGAACCGGATCAAGGCGCCGAGGCAGGCGGGCATCCTTCCCCGACCGTCGACCGCCTGCCAGGCTACGACCGTGCCCAGCGACGAGGGCGAGAGCGACGCCGACTTCCCCGACTACCGCTTCACGCTGGCCAACGAGCGCACCTTCCTGGCCTGGATGCGGACATCGTTGGCGCTGCTGGCCGGCGGCATCGCGCTCCGCCAGGTCGTGCCGTCGTTCGGGGTGCGGGGCGTACGCACCACGCTGGCGGTCGCGGCCGTGGTGCTCAGCCTGGTCTTGGCGGTGGCCAGCTACGTGCGCTGGAACCAGATCGAGCGGGCCATGCGCCGGGGCCAACCGCTCCCCCATCCCCTAGCCGTCCCCGTCATGGCCACCGCGATCGCGGCGGTGGCCGGCACGGTGGCGGTCGTCCTCCTGGTGCGCTGATGGGAGCACCCGGCCCGAACGTCGACACCACCGGCCTCCAGGCGGAACGCACACAGCTCGCCTGGGTCCGCACCGCCCTCGCCGCCGGCGCACTGGCCGCGTTGGCCACCCGGCTGACTGGTGGCGGTCCGTCCCCCGTCCTCGCGGTGATCTTCGGTCTCGTCGTCGCCATGCCGGGCGTCGCGGCCGCGTTGGCGCGCATCCGCACCCTCGAGCGACAGGCGGTGCCCCGGGCGGCCGCGCCGTGGACCGTGGCTCTGCTGGCAACCTCGCTGGCGCTGGCCGACGTGTTGGCGCTCGCCCTGTTGGTGGCCTGAGGTCCCGACACGACCCACAACCCGGGTTACCCGGGCGGGCACGGGGTAGCGGCCAGAGCGATGGTCATCACCCTGCGGTCGCCGCCCGTCGTCGAACCTCGGGCCACCCCGATGCCGCCGCCCGATCCGGGCCCCGAACGGCCGCCCGACCCCAATCCGCCAATCCCGACACCGCCGCCGTCGCCGCCGCCCGAGCCGCCCGTCCCTCCCGGCCCGGCGCCGGCCCCCCGCCCCATCCCCACGGTCGTCATCACTCCCCGTGGGTGAGAGGTGAGCCTGCCAATGGACAATCCCGGCGAGGCGCAACACGAGCCGGTGCCGGTGGGAACCCGGATCGACACCGGGACCCCGGCCCCGCGGGCCGGCGCATGGGAGCTCGTCGACCACGCCGACTGCCCGGGCGACGGCACCCTGCAGGCGTTCGCCCCGAGGGCGGTGGCGCCGCGGTGCCCCCACTGCCAGGCCGAGGTCACCTGGCAGCTCAGCCACCTCGCACCGTCGGTGGCCGCCGATCACCGCGACGTCGGGCGCCTGCCCTGAGCCCTACGATGCCGGCGTGATTCCCTGGGCCGACGGTCCGGGCATCGTGGAGTTCCCGGATGGCCGCAGGATCCGTGGCCGCGGCCTGCGGCAACCACAGCCAGATGGCCAGGAGCCGGAGTTCGGCGTGTACCTGCTGGCTCGGAGTCCCCCACCGTTCGAGTGGCAGCAACGCTGGGTGCGGTGGCCCGACTTTCGCACTCCCGCATCCACGAACGACGCGATCTCCGCGCTCCAGGAGGCTTACGAACGGTCCGCGATGGAGCGGGTCGAGATCGCATGCGGAGGGGGTGTCGGCCGGACCGGGACCGCGCTGGCGGGAATGGCCGTTCTGGCTGGTGTTCCCCGCACCGAAGCGGTCGCATGGGTGCGACGTCGGTACAACAAGCGTGCTGTAGAGACGCCGTGGCAGAGACGCTGGGTCCTCGAGGTCGGCCGCCAGATCGAATCGGGTTGACTCGACACCCTCCAGTCCCTCAGGCGCCTGTCCTGGCCGCCGCGGAGCGGACGGCCCGGAGCGCTTCTTCGCCGAGCTGATCCTTCGAGAGCCGGCGTCCCCGTTCGGCAAGCTCTGCGAACAGGCTGGGCCCGAGCTCATCCGTGAGGCGGACCTCGGCCCGCGCCAGGCGGCGGGCATCGGCGCCGTATGGTTCCGGCCCTCGGGCCGGATGGGTGGCGGCGCCATGGAGCAGGGCGGCGTCGCAACTCGCCCCGGTGCTGGCGAGGAGCGTGACGAGGGACCGGAGTGTCACCCACTGCCCCGTCCAGGAGCCGCTGCGCAGCCATAAGGTGAGCACGGACTCGTAGTGGCGGAGCGCCGACTGCACATCGCGGGTGCGGCCGGAGAGGCTGGCCAGTGACAGGTCGACGAGAGCGAGGACATAGCGGCTCCCGACCGTGCTCGCCTGTGAGCGCGCCTCGTCGAGATGGCGCTCGGCGATCTCGGGTCGGGCCTCCATTTCGACCTCGCCGAGGGCGAAGTGGGCGTACGCCAGCGCTGAAGGGCTCCCACTCTCTCGGGCGGTGCGCAGGGCCTGTTGCGCTGCCGGGATCGCCAGCTCGGTCTGGCCGCCGTACGCGTGAGCCAGGGCACTACTCCCGTCATCCCAGACGGCTTGGCTCAGATCGCCACACTCGAGGGCGAGGTGGCGAGCCCGGCGGTAGCAGCGAACAGCCTCCGGAAGGTCACCCTCGAGCAAGGCGAGGTCGCCCATGACGTCGAGCGGACGCCGGCTGAGGGAGTCGTCCATCTCTCGGCTCCGTGCCAGTCCCGCTTGGGCAGCGTGCCGAGCGGCGGCGAGCTCGCCGCGCTGCCAGGCACCGGTCCCGGCCGCCGCGAACGCCGCCGGAAGCCACTGCGAGCTGCGATCTCGGGCGGCGTTGGCAGCACGCTCGGCCCAGCGAAAGATCTCGCACTCACCCCGCCAGAGGGCGAAGAAATGGAGCGCGGCCACAACCCGGCAGGCGGCGTCGTCGTCGTTGGCGACGAGCCAGTCGAGAGCGGCTCGGACGTCGTCGAAACTGTCGTAGACGCGAACCGCCCAGGCTTCTTCGTCGTGTCCGGCGAGACCGTTCGACGCCGACTCGCAGAAATCGACAGCCCACGCTGCGTGGGCCTTCGAGGTCTCCTCGAGCTCGCCCGTCTGTCCCATGTGCTCCAGGCCGAACTCCTTCAGGGTGTCGAGCATGGAGTAGACGCTTCCGGCCGGGCTGTGGGACCGGTTGACGAGCGAGCAGTCGACGAGCCGCAGCACCACCGGAACGAGGTCGCGGTCGTCCAGACCACTGCCGCTGAGTACGGTTCGAGCGGCGTCGAGGTCGAACGGGCCGCAGAAGATGCCCAGGCGGCGGAACACGACACGTGCCCGTTCGTCCAACTCGTTGTACGACCACTCGATCATCGCATTGAGGGAGCGGTGACGAGGTCGGGTCCGACTTCCGTCGACGAGAAGCGTCAACCGCTGATCGAGGCGCGCTTCGAGCTCCGGCAGGCTCACATCCTTCGACCGTGCCGCAGCCAACTCGATGGCGAGCGGAAGGCCGTCGAGCCGTTCGCAGATGCGCGCCATCGTTGCCGGCTCGGCCCGACCCGACCGGTGCGTCGGATCGACGGCCTGCCATCGGTCGGCGAACAAGGCGGCGGCCGGGCTGTCGGGGCCCGTGGCACCCAGCGGAGAGACGGGCCACAGATGCTCTCCATCGGCGCTCAGGCGCTCACGACTCGTTGCCAAGATGTCTGCATACGCCGTGTGCTGACTGAGGATCTCGGCGACCTCCGCCGCGCTGTCGAGCACTCGCTCGCAGCAGTCGAGTACGACCAGCGTGTGTTCGTTCTCGAGTTGTCGGGCAACTTGGATCGGAATCGGGTCGGCGCCGCGCTCGCTGAGACCAATCGTGGTGGCCACGATCGCAGCGACGTCGGCCGGCTCTCCGGCCCCAGAGAGGTCGCAGAACCACGTCCCACCGGGATAGCGGTCGAGCACCCGAGCGGCGGCCGCAATCGCGAGCCGCGTCTTGCCGACGCCCCCTGGCCCGACGAGGGTCACGATGCGTGCTCGATCGAGTAGATCGACGACGGCGGCGACGTCGTCATCGCGACCGACGAGCGAGCTGGTCGGCCGCGGTAGGAGCGAGAACCAGCGCGGGCAGTCTCGCGTGGCCCTCTGCGTGTGGAGCAGCACCCGGACCTCGGCCTCCCGCAGCTCAGGTGACGGTTCGAGCCCGCGTTCGATCAGGTGATGTCGCCAGTGCTCGTACAGCGCGAGCGCGTCGGTCTGCCGACCCTCGATCGAGAGGGCGTCCATGAGCAGGGCCCGAGCATGTTCCCGTTGAGGCTCCTCGACCAGGAGGGCCTCCAGATCGGGGATCGCCGTAGCCGCCCGCTGCACGGCGAGCAGCGCTTTCGCACGGCGCTCCCGTGCGATGCCGCGCAACGCGTCGAGCCGACGGGCTTCTGCCTCGAAGAGCGGAAGATCGGCCAGCTCCACCAAGGCGTTCGCTCGCCAGCAGGCCAGGGCGCGGTCGAGAACGACGACGCGCCCCTCCCCGTCGATCTCCTCGGCGGAGGCGAGCATGTCCTCGAAACGGCAGGCATCGACCTGGTCGCGCTGGGCGCGAAGGCAGTAGCCACCGGGTTCCGTCGACAGCGGCCCCGCCTCACCACTGAGAAGCCGACGGACCCGCGCGATGTGGCTCCGCAACGCCGCCCGCGGATCCGCGGGTAGCGAGTCGCCCCACAGGGCCTCGATGAGCCGGTCCGCCGACACCGGGCGGCCCATGTCGACGAGGAGCAGCGCGAGCGCGGTCCGCTGGTACCGGCTCAGCGTCAACGCCGCGCCGTCGCGATTCCAGCACTCGACCGTTCCCAGCAATCCGAACCGGTACCCGGCCATGGCGTTCCCACACCCCGCGTCAGATCGTGCCTGCGGTGGGCATCAGCCTCAAGCGTAGGTGACACGGCCGCGACACAGTGCTGACACGCCTCTCGCCAAACCTGCGACTGCGCGGTCCAAGGCGGCGTCGAGCGTCCTGAAGGGAGCCGGGCGATGCGGGTGGATGACATCGAGTTGCGAGGACGGGTCCTACGGGCCGGGGACAGCGGATACGACACCGCCCGCCGGGTGTTCAACGCGATGATCGACCGCCACCCGGCGCTGATCCTCAGGTGCGCGGACGTCGAGGATGTCGTGAGCGGCGTCACGTTCGCCCGGACCCACGCACTCCCGCTCACGGTGAAGGGCGGTGGCCACGGTGTCGCGGGTCATGCCGTCTGTGACAAGGGGCTCCTCCTCGACCTGTCGACCATGAAGGGGCTCCGAGTCGATCCGGACCGGCGTGTCGCGACCGTGCAGGCCGGCGTGACGCTCGGGGATCTCGACCGTGCGACACAGGCGTTCGGGCTCGCGACGCCGACCGGGGTTGTATCGATGACCGGGCTGTCGGGGCTCGCGCTCGGTGGCGGGCTGGGATGGCTCAGCGGCCAGTACGGGCTCACCTGCGACAACCTGTTGGCGGTCGACCTCGTGGCCGCGAGCGCAGATCGGATCACCGCCAGCGCACAGGAGAACCAGGATCTCTTCTGGGGCCTCCGCGGCGGGGGCGGGAACTTCGGGGTGGCGACCTCGTTCACCGTGCGGCTGCACCCCGTCGACCAGGTCCTCGCCGGTGCCGTGACCTACCCACCGAGCAAAGCCCGGGCAGCGCTGCGCGTCTATCGCGAGCTCGCGAGCACCAGCGCCGACCAGCTCAGCGCCAATGCGTCGGTGTGCAAGTCCCCTGAGGGCGACGCCGCAGTCAGCGTCGCGGTCTGCTACACGGGCGCCGTTGCCGACGGCGACCAACTGCTGGTGCCGCTGCGGAAACTCGGCCCGGAGTCGGATGCCATCCAGCCGATGTCGTACCGAGCGCTCCAGCAAGCCTCCGACGAGACGTTCCCTCCCGGACAGCAGCATTACTGGAAGTCCGGCTGGCTGACGGTTCTCGGCGACGATGTCATCGATCTCATGGTCGAAGGGGTGGCCAAGGCGCCGTCGGAGACCTCAGCTGTCGGCCTGCAGCAACTCCACGGCGCGGCCGCTCGTATCGACCCAACTGACACCGCGTTCGCACACCGTGGCCCGCGCTACGACTGCCTGATCCTCTCCCAGTGGCCAGACCCCGCCGACTCCCCCCGCAACATCGCCTGGACTCGCGAGCTCTTCGCGGCGTTGCAGCCGTTCTTCGGAGCCAGCGTCTACGTGAACAACCTGGGAGACGAAGGTGCGCACCGCGTGAAGCAAGCCTACGGGCCCAACTACGAGCATCTGGTGGCACTCAAGACCAAGTACGACCCGACGAACTTCTTTCACCACAACCAGAACATCCCGCCCCACGGATGACCAGACGGGGTGGTGCCCGTCATGTGTCTCCCCGCGCTCGCGGCTCAGGTCGACGGCCGAGTTGCTTCTGCAACAGTACCCCCCTAGGGTATCTACGGGAGGTACCGCCATGTCCGGCGCACCAGCGCACTCCGACATCCATGCCGATCACCGGGTCGACCACGAGGCATCACCCCACCAGGCGCACGCCCACGCCGCCGACGCCCATGCGGACGACGCCGGGCATGCCGGACATGGCGGGCACGACGGGCACGCCGGGCACGACCCGGAGATGTTCCGGCGGCGCTTCTGGCTGAGCCTCGTGCTGACGATCCCGCTGGTGGTGACCAGCGAGATGGTCATGGACTGGTTCGGCTACTCCCTCGACTTCTGGGGGATGGACCTGCTGGGTCCCGTCCTCGGGTCGCTCGTCTTCTGGTGGGGCGGCTGGCCCTTCCTGGCCGGGGGTGTCGCCGAGCTCCGGGCGCGCCAGCCGGGGATGATGCTGCTCATCTCGATGGCCATCGTCGTCGCCTACGGGGCCTCGATGGCCACCAGCCTCGACTGGCTGGACCTCGAGTTCTGGTGGGAGCTGGCGGCGCTGGTCACCATCATGCTGCTGGGCCACTGGCAGGAGATGAAGGCGATCGGCCAGGCCCAGGGCGCCCTGGCAGCGCTGGCCGAGCTGCTGCCCGACGACGCCGAGCTCATCGGGCCCGACGGCCAGGTGACGACCGTCTCCGTGGCCGGCCTGCGTCCCGGCGACGTGGTGCTGGTGCGCCCGGGCGCCCGAGTCCCGGCCGACGGCGAGATCGTCGAGGGCGAGGCCGAGCTGGACGAGTCCATGATCACCGGCGAGTCGCGGCCGGTTCCCAAGTCGCCGGGCGACAAGGTCGTGGCCGGCACGGTGTCGATCGCTTCGGCCATTCGCGTGCGCGTCGAGGCGGTGGGCGACGATACCGCCCTGGCAGGCATCCAGCGGCTGGTCGCCGAGGCGCAGGCGAGCCGCAGCCGCGCCCAGGCGCTCGCCGACCGGTTCGCAGCGCTGCTGTTCTATGTCGCGGCCGGCGCCGGCCTGGTCACGTTTCTGGTGTGGTTGGCGCTGGGCGACACCGACAACGCCGTGGTCCGCACCGTGACCGTGCTGGTGATCGCCTGCCCGCATGCCCTCGGCCTGGCCATTCCGCTCGTCATCTCGCTCTCGACCGCGGTGTCGGCCAAGGCCGGGATCCTGGTCAAGGACCGGCTCGCCCTCGAGCGGATGCGCACCATCGACGCCGTCCTGTTCGACAAGACCGGCACGCTGACGCGGGGCGCCCACGTGGTCACCGGCGTGGCGGCGGCCGAGGGCTTCACCGAGGACGAGGTGTTGCGCATCGCAGGCGGCGTCGAGTCCGACAGCGAACATCCGCTGGCCCGGGCCATCGTGGCCGCGGCCAAGGAACGGGGCGACGTCGCGCCGGGGAGCTCGTTCCGGTCCCTTCCAGGGCGGGGCGTCGAGGCCATCGTCGACGGGACCACCTACGCCGTAGGCGGGCCGGCCCTGCTCCGGGAGAGGGGCGTGAAGATCCCTCCCGCGCTCGAGGACACCATCGAGGGCTGGCACGCCCGGGGCGCCGCCGTGCTCCATCTCGTGCGCGGAGACACGGTGATCGGGTCGTTCGCGCTGGAGGACGAGGTCCGGCCCGAGGCGCGCCAGGCCGTCGCTCAGCTGCGGTCGATGGGGATCAAGGTCGTGATGATCACCGGCGATGCCCGGCCGGTCGCTGAAGCCGTCGCGGCCGATCTGGGCATCGACGAGGTGTTCGCCGAGGTGCTGCCGGAGGACAAGGTCCGGGCCGTCGCCGAGCTCCAGGACCGCGGCCTTTCGGTCGCGATGGTGGGCGACGGCGTGAACGATGCCCCGGCGCTGGCGCGGGCCGACGTCGGGATCGCCATCGGTGCTGGCACCGACGTGGCCATCGAGTCGGCCGGTGTGGTCCTCGCCGGCAGCGACCCGCGGGGCGTGGTCGGGGTGATCGAGCTGTCGCGGGCCAGCTACCGGAAGATGATCGAGAACCTGATCTGGGCAGCCGGGTACAACGTGCTGGCCATCCCGTTGGCGGCCGGGGTGCTGGCCTGGGCCGGCCTGACGCTGTCACCCGCCGTCGGCGCCATCCTCATGAGCGCGTCGACCATCGTGGTCGCCTTCAACGCCCAGCTGCTGCGCCGGGTCGACCTTTCGCCCGAGCCGGTCCAGCCGGTCGGCGCCGCCTAGTGTCGCCGACGACCTCGTCCTCGTAGGCCTGGCGCACCCGCTTGGGCGCCCTGATGAGCCAGGACTCGGTGATCAGCTCGCGCAGCTCGTCGACGTCGAGGGCGGGCAGGTTCACCAGCACCGTGGGATAGCCGTCGTAGTGCGGCGTGGTGAAGAACTTGTCCGGCTCGGAGGCGAGCAGGGCCTCCTTCTCGCCGAGATCCGAGACGAACACGACCAGGCCGCCCTCCGCCTCGCTGCGGATGCGGAGGAAGCCCTTGTCCTTCACCCGGAACCCGGGGGTGCCGAACCAGGGCTTCTCGATCGTCTCGGGCAACGACAGAGCGAGCCGCCGCACGTCGTCCTCGGTGGCCACGAGACCCACGATAGGTCGGCGTCGCCTCCATGCCGTCAGCTGAGCGCACGGGGCCGAACGACTTGACGAGGCCAGTCGCCTCGAGGACACCTTCCGCCACGACCGGCCAGTATTCCCGGGACGTGGCACGCACCCCAGCCAATTCCCGCTACCGCGGGACTTACGGCTCCCCCCGGTGCGCGGCCGGTGGATCAGGCCGCCACGGCCGTGAAGCGGTCGACCTCGACCGGCGCCTCGCGGATCGCCTGGAGCCACGCTTCGAAGCTGAGCTCGGCGGCGCGGGGGCGGTAGGCCATGACCAGGACAGGATCGAGCCGCCCCGCCTGGGCCCGAAGACTTCGGGCCCGACCCACCAGCGAGGCCGGTGTCGCGTCGGCGCAGCTCTGAGGCTCCGCGCCGTCCGAATCGGGTGCGGTGGTCGGAGGCATCTCGCTCTCCCGGGTGTCAGTTCGTCGAGGACTTGGTTCGGACGGACGTGCCACCCGGAACTCGTCGGTCGTTCCGGCAATGCTCGATCGCGTCCCGGTGGAGCAAGGCCAGGAGAGACTCGACGTCGACCTGCCCGAAGGCATCGACACAAGCCGCCAGGTGCTCGCGACGGGTGGCGTCGACCACCGCGCGGGCGTCGGTCGCACTGACGTCCGCGGCCGCGAGTGCGCACCGTGCACGCTGCAACGCGCTGTTCACCGATGCAACCGTCGATCCGAGCAGGTCGGCGACCTCCTCGGCCCTCCAGCGCAGGACCTCACGCAGGATCAGAACGGCGCGTTGGCGGGACGGCAACTGCTGCAGCACCGTGAGCGCGAGCAGCAGCGTCTCCCGCGACGCGGCCATCTCCGCAGGGTCGGCCTCCGCCGGGGCGGCGCCGCTGCAGGGCGCCCGCGCCGCTCCCGGCGGTGCCTCGTCGTGGGTCAGGGGGCCGAGGTCCATCGGCCGGGAACGGCGCTGGGGCCTACGCATCATGTCGGCGCACACGTTCGTCGCTATCCGGTACAGCCACGACCGCAACGTCGCCCGACCCTCGAAGCGATCGAAGTTCCGCCATGCCCGCACCAGCGTCTCCTGGACGGCGTCCTCGGCTTCGAACGACGATCCGAGCACCCGCCGGCAGTAGCCGGTGAGCTCGCGCCGGTGTTGCTCCAGCCCAGGCTGCAACGTCGCCGGTTCCCGGGGCGCGGCGCAATCGGCACTCTCGCGTGTCGCTTCGAGGACGGGCATCGGGCGATCACCTCCACGGGGCACGCTCGCATTGCACGGGGCCCACGACATCGCCCACCTGGCTGATTCAGGGACCAGTGGTGGCCGAGATCCCCTGCGTGCCGGGCGGATCGGTGGCTGGGCTGAGCTGCACGTTGACGATCGACCAGCGACCGTCGCGGCGGATGGCGACCAGGGTGCCGAGGAACCGTCCGCTGCAGTCCACACCCTGGTAGCAGGCCGTCTGGGTTTGGATCCCCATGGCGACGGCGGCGTCGTCGCGCACCCGGACACGCGTCTCCTGCCAGGCGAAGGCGTCGTTGGCCAGGTCCCCAGTGCGGTAGCGATCGAGCCACGCCTGCTTGGTCAGCACGAAGCCGCGGGGCCCGTCGCCCCGGAAGTCGTCGTCCAGCAGGTCATCGAGCACGGCGGCATCGCCGCGCGCCTCGGCTTCGATCCATCCGGACAGCACGTCGTCGAAGGTTTCCAGGCCGCCGACGCTCGCACCATCGCGGGCGGGGAACATCGGCCACTTGGCTAAACGGGCCGCTGCGGGGTCGCCGCCGCGCAAGACTGACCACATCGTGCGATGCCTGGACGCACCCGATGAACGCTGACGAGCGCGCGTCGATACTGCCGGCTGGGACGGTGACGTTCCTGGTCAGCGACGCGCACCGATCCGACGTGGTCGCGGCCCTCGTCGCCCCACACAACGGTCTGAGAGCCGATGCCCACGGCCCGGCCGCTCCGGACGGCATGGTCGTCGCAGTGTTCGGGTCGGCGGCCGACGCCGCGGCCGCCGCCCTCGACATCCAGCGTCACCTTCTGGCCGAGCCCGGGCCCGACCACGCCCAGCGCCAGGCCCGGACCGGGCTGCACACCGGCGAGGCCCTCCTGCGCGACGAGCGCTACTACACCGGCGCGGCGTTGACGCGCTGCGTCCGCCTGCGCGACATCGCCCGCGAGGGCCAGACCGTGCTGTCGTCGGCGACGGCGTCGCTGGTCGCCGATGCGCTGCCGGAGGGGGCTGTGGTCCGCGACCTGGGGACGCACCGGCTGCGGGACCTGTCCCACCCGGAACGGGTCTTCGAGCTGAGCCCCGCCGGCCTCGACCGCGACTTCCCGCCGCTGCGGTCGCTGGACGCGGTGGCCCACAACCTGCCGATCCAGCTGACCAGCTTCGTGGGCCGGGCCGACGAGCTGGCCGCCGTCGAGCGCCTGGTCCGCGGCGAACGCCTGGTGACGCTCACCGGGGCGGGCGGCGCCGGCAAAACGCGGCTGGCGGTGCAGGCCGCCGCCGACCTGGCCGACCACTGGCCGGACGGGGTGTGGTGGGTCGACCTGGGTCCCGTCACCGATCCCGCCCTGGTCGCGGAGTTGACCGCCTCGACCATCGGCGTCATGGTCGAGCCAATCGGCGGATCGCGGCGGGCGCTGGCGCTGCAACTGCGAGACCGCCGTGTCCTCGTGTGCCTCGACAACTGCGAGCATCTGCTGGAGGCGAGCGCCGAGCTGGTCGAGGCGCTCCTGCGGTCGTGTCCCGAGGTGTCGGTGCTGGCAACCAGCCGGGAACCGCTGGGCGTCGCGGGTGAGACGGTGTGGCGGGTGCCGTCCCTTCAGGAGGAGGAGGCGGTGGCGCTGTTCGTCGATCGCGCCAGCCGCGTGCGTCCCTGGTTCACGCTGGACGGCACCAACGAAGCGGCCGTCCGCACGCTGTGCCGGCGCCTGGACGGGATCCCCCTGGCGGTCGAGCTCGCGGCGGCGTGGCTGCGCACGCTCACCCCAGCGCAGATCGCGACCGGGCTCGACGACCGGTTCGCGCTGCTGGTGCGCGGGCCCCGGGGCGCCGCCAGGCGCCAGCAGACCCTCGCCGCCTCGATGGACTGGAGCCACGACCTGCTCGACGAGACCGACCGCGTGGTGTTCCGCCGCCTCGGCGCGTTCACGGGCGGGTTCACCCTGGACGCCGCCCGAGCCGTGTGCGCCGACGGGCCGGGAGGCCCGGTCGGAGAGCCTGACGTGCTCACCGCCCTGGGCCGCCTGGTCGACAAGTCACTGGTCGCCATGGAGGAGCACGGGCGTGAAGCCCGGTACCGGCTGCTGGAGACGATTCGGCAGTATGCCGTCGCCAGGTTGGACGCCGCCGGAGAGCGTGACGCGGTCCGCCAGCGCCATCTCGACCACTTCCTCGCACTCGGCGAGCTGACCGAGCCCGAGCTCGAAGGCCCCGACCAGGACGCCAGCCTCGACCGGGTCGAGGCTGAGCACGACAACTTCCGGGCGGCACTCGACTGGGGCCTGGCCCTAGCGGATCCCGAGCGTGGGCGACGGCTGGCGGCGTCCCTGGTCTGGCTCTGGTACAAGCACGGCCACGGCGACGAGGGCCTGGATTTCCTCCGGCGGGCGATCGACCTGGCGCCCGACGACCGCTCGACCGTCCAGGCGCGGCTGCTCGTGAGCGCGGCTGCGCTCGCCCAGGTGTGCGGGCAGTTCCCCCTCGTGGTCGGTTACGCGCAGCGCGCCCTCGACATCGCCACGCTCAACCACGACGACCGAATCAGGGGGCAGTGCCTGTTCCTGTTGGCCTTCGTGCAGTTCTACCTGGACCTCGATGCCTCCTGGGAGCTGTGCGTCCAGGCCCGGGACTGTGCGGAGGCAGCCCGCGACGCCTTCACTGCGGACGGAGCCCTGGTCGTCCAGGGCTCCGTCCCGTGCATGCGGGACCGTTACGAGGCCGCCCTGCCATTGCTCCAGGAGGGAGGCGAGCGCTGCCTGCGCCGCGGCGACCGCACGTTCGCGGCCCTGGCGCTCAACTACCAGGACGACATCGCCGTGAGCACCGGGGACATCGCGCTGGCGGATCGCCTTGCCACCCAGGCACTGGAGGTCGCCCAGCCACTGGGCGACTACTACGCGGTCGGGCTGTCGAAGTGTCACCTGGCCTTCGTCAGGGGTGTGGCGGGCGACATCGACGGCGGGCTGCGGCTCATGCAACCGGTGGTCCGCTCGGTCGAAGGCGCGGACCATTCCGTGTTCATCCCGAGGATGGGGTCGGTCCTGGGCATGTTGCACCTGTGGAACGGCGATCCCGAGGGCGCGATCGCCTGGTTCGAGCGGGACGTGCGGACGGCGGATCCGGTCCCGCCCGACAACCTCATCGTCGCCCGCTCCCTACCGGGGCTGGTTGCGGCCCTGCGGCATCTCGGTCGCCGGGACGAGGCCCGAGGACTGGTCGATCGGGCGCTCGCCCTGGCCCGCAAGCTCGACGTTCCCCATCTCGTTGCCGACGCCCTCGAGCAATCCGGACTCTTGACCGCGGCCGACGATCCGGATGCAGCCGAGGACCTCCATCATCAGGCCCTGGCCCTGCGGATCGACCACGGATTGCGCACGTTCATGGTCGACAACCTCGACGCCCTGGCGGAACTGGCCTGCCGCGCCGAGAGCCATGCGGAAGCGGTCCGCCTCCTCGCCGCCAGTGACGCCGCGCGCGCCGCGATGGGCCATCCGCGCCCACCGATCAATCGACCCGACCACGAGGCCACTGTGGCTCGCCTACGTGCCGCGCTGGGCGAAGAGGCCTTCTCGGACGTGTGGACCGAGGGCGCCAACCTCTCGCTCGACGACGCCGTCGGCTACGCCCGCCGGGCCCGAGGGTCCCGCAATCGACCGTCCACCGGCTGGGCGAGCCTCACGCCGACCGAGCTCGACGTGGTCCGCCTCGTCGCGGAGGGCCTGACCAACCCCGAGATCGGGTCGCGCCTGTTCATCAGCCGAGCCACCGTCAAGACGCACCTGTCGCACGTCTACGCCAAGCTCGACGTGTCCAATCGCACCGAGCTGGCGGCGCTGGCAAGCACCCGTTCGGGCGCAGGCTGACGCCGATGGTGATGGAATCGGTGTGGTCGTCGGAGATCGAGGGGCGACGGTCAGTCCAGCTCGAACAGTGGCCCGGTAATCGTCAGTCCCAGGTCCGAACCAACGTGGGCGACGAGCGCGAAGAGCGCCAGGCAGGCACCGACCAGCGCCAGGTTCTTCATGAACTGCGCCCGTTCGACGTTGAGCTGCTCAGGGTCGTCCACGTCCCAGAATGCGTGGAAGAGGACGGCGGCCGGTAGCAGGAACGCGGCCAGGATCAGGAACCCCAGGTCCATCCACACCCCGAGCACGACCATCAGGCCGCCGACCAACATCTGCACGCCAGAGACCTGTACCAACAGCGACGCGTTGGGAAGGCCCTTGCTGTTCACGAACCCGGCCATGTCGCGCGTCTGTGTGAGGTGCGCGACTCCTGAACCGAGGAAGATCGCTGCGAAGAGAAGCCGGCCGATCAGGACGATCACGTCCACGGAAACACCCCCAACCATTCGGCTCGGGCCCAACGACGGCCTCGAGCTCCTACGTGTGCAACGGCGCAGACTATGTGACTCCAACAGCATGCGCTGGAGCTTGAGGGGTTCCTGCGCTCAGGACGCGTCCCAGTCGCCGACTCGGGTCAGTGAACCGCGAGCACGAACTCGGCGACTACTGCTCGCCGCGGAACGGCAACAACTGATCGACGAGGACGGGGGCGATCTCAGGACCGACCGGCTGGCCGAGCATCAAGCGCCGGAGGAGGATCGGCCCGACCAAGGCATCAGCCAGCAGCTCGGGATCGGCGGTGGCCGGTAGCTCGCCCGTCTCGACCGCGTCGCGCAAGATGCCGACCAGTAC
>Ga0214469_1000046_pt1 | contig 30908 bp, 26 predicted proteins | sample RVTome_10_FD_187340 | JGI IMG/M metagenome (GOLD analysis project Ga0214469, IMG submission 187340) | Soil microbial communities from uranium-contaminated site in the Upper Colorado River Basin, Wyoming, United States - RVT153D57 HiSeq ... | reverse complement strand
ACTATCCGTTCCTCGCCGACACCGCCGGCCATGCCCGCCACATCCCGCCCGACGTCGAGTTCCACCGCGGACTCGCCGCGCTGCTCCGCGGCCTCGGCGCCCGGTAACCGCGATGATCCGCCCCCCGCGGGGCGTACCGTGTTCCGGGCTGGGATCGGCGGATCGAGGCATCGGCGGCTTGGATGCGAAGACGGCCATGACAAACGTGAACATCGACGATCAGCGGGTGCAGATGGTCGGGCCGACCGCCCGACTCGTGGAGTTCCTCCGCGAGCTGGCGCGGACCGGTCGCCCTCTCGCCCGCACCGTCGACCAGCACCCCGTGGTGCGATGGCTGTTCGACCTCCCCTCCGAGCTCACGCCGGACGCCGAGGCCGGGCCCGGCGAGACGGTCCTGTCGATCGATCCGGTGGTGTCGGAACCGCCGCCACCTGCCCCTGCGCCGATCGAGCCGTGGCTCAGCCGCGGCGACGTCGAGGATTCGACGCTCGACGCGCCCCCGCTCTCCGACGCCCTCCCCCACGACGCCCGCGACGAGGCCGAGCGGCACTACCGGCCGTGGCTCCGTCGCTGGCAGGTGTGGGCCGAGGGCGATCGCCTGCTCGTACCCCGTCGCTCGTGGTATGACGAGCTCGCCCGTGCGGGGCGCCAGCTCGAGCAGCAGGACGACGTCTACGAGCTGGTCATCGGCACCGGGCTGCTGACGTGGTCAACGCCGACCGGCGACATCCGCCATCCGCTGCTCACCACCCGGGTCGATGTCCGCACCGACCTGGCCACCGGGCGTGTGGACGTCGTCATCCCCGACGAGGGCACCACCTGCATCGGTGACCGGGCGTTGCTCGAAGGACAAGTCGACTTCGAGTCCCAACGGCCACAGCTGGTCCGCGACGAGATCCGCTCGAGCCCGGCCGTACCACTCGGGAACCACAACAAGGAGCTGCTGGCCAGGTGGCAGGCGCTCGCCCTGCGGCGGGCACTGCCCTACGAGCATTCATGGAAGCCGTCGGAGCCGGGAGACCGTGGCCCTGACCTGCGGTTCGCCCCGGCGATCATCCTGCGTGAGCGGGATCGTACGAGCTTGATCGACTACTTCGACCGGATGCTCGAGGCATTGTCGGGCCCCGACGCGATGGCGCCGCTGGGGCTCGCCCAGCTCCTGGCGGCACTCGAGCCCGGGGACCGGCTGGCCTGGCTCGAGCGCGAGGGCGCCACCGACGGCGGGACGGTGGGCCGCGATCCGTTGTTCCCTCTGCCGGCCAACCCCGAGCAGCGCCAGATCATCGATCGGCTACGCACCGACAACGGCGTGGTCGTGCTCGGTCCACCCGGCACCGGCAAGACCCACACGATTGCCAACCTCCTGTCGGCGCTGCTGGCCCGTGGTCAGCGCGTCCTCGTGACCAGCCAGAAGGCGCAGGCACTCCGCGTGCTGCGCGACAAGCTGCCGCCCGAGATCCAGAAGCTGTGCGTCTCGATGACCGACGTGTCCCGGGGTGGGTCTCGTGAGCTCGACGAAAGCGTCACCGCGCTGTCGGACCGCTACTCGACGTTCTCGGTCGACCGCCACGAGGAGGAGACGCGGCGGCGCACCGCGGCGCGGGACGCAGCGCGCCTGCGGGTCGCCGAGCTGAACGAGCGCATCCGCGCGCTGCGCGCCGCCGAGACCGAGGTCCATCCGCCCGTCGCCCATGGCTACGAGGGGACGAAGGCTCGAATCGCCGAGCGGCTGGGCCAGAATGCTCCGGCCTGCGACTGGATGCCGACGCCCTTCCCCGCTGGCGCACCCGTCGACCCGCCGCTACCGGTCGAGGAGCTCGTCGAGCTGCGGCGCCTCCTGGCGACGGGCACGCCCGAGCGGGTGGCACGGCTGCGCCAGCTCTTCCCGGACACGTCGTCGGTCCCGACCGGCGTGACGATCCGGGCGCTGGTCGAAGCGGAAGCCGCCGCCGCGATCAAGGCCAGGGACGCCGCCACCGAGCTGTCCATGGCCCTGTCGGGCCTCGACCACGAGGACCTGGCGGCGATCCGCACCGAGGTCGATCGATCGCAGGCCGCCATCCACTCCTTGGGCCTCGACCGCGACCCGGCGCTGTGGCCCGACGACTGGCGTCGCCGAGCGATCGGCGACGGCCTGGCCCGTCGTGAGCTGGGTGTGTGGCATCAACTAGCGCAGCTCGGTGGGCACGCCGGAGGCGCCCAGCAGCGGTTGAACTCGATCGGGCTCCGCAGCGTGGTGTTGCCACCGTTCGATCCCCACGGGCCCGGCAGCTTCGTCGGCCAGCTCAACGCCGGGCGGGCACTGGGCACGCACCTGGCCGCGGGCAACGTGCTCAAGAAGCGGTTCAGGCCGGCCGTGCAGAAGCGGGCGGAACACCTGCTCGAGGGTGCAACGGTCGATGGCGCTCCGGTGACCGATGCTGCGCGGCTCGAGTGTGTGATGGCCACGCTCGAGGCCGAGCACACCGCCATCGTGCTGGCCGGGCACTGGGCGCTCGTCGGCGTCCATCTCGACCCGAGCGTGCCGACCCCCCGGCGCGTCGCCCAGCTCGTGGACCTGGCGATGGCGCTCGACAACGTGCTGGCGGTCGCCGCGGCCCGGGACGCCGTCGAGCGGCGCCTCGCGACCCGCGGTGTCCGGGTCCCGTTGGCGTCGCCCGCCGATTGGGTGGACTTTGCCCGTGCGCTGAGCGCGGTCCAGGCCCGGCTCGAGGCCGAGCGCGCCACACAGGCCCTACGCGATCTGGCTGCTCGCTTCGAGCTCGAGGCCCAGTCGCCCGCGGCTGCCCCCGAGATCGGTCGGCTCGGGGCGGCGGTCGTGGAACGTGACGTCGCTGCGTACGAGGCCATGCTGCAAGCCCTGGCCCGCGCGCCCGCCGAGCAGGCCCGGCAACGCCGCTGCGACGAGCTGCGTGTTCGGCTGCATGGGACGCACCCGGTTCTGGCCGACCTGTTCGCCCGGTCCTGCCGGGACGACGAGTGGGACCAGCGGCTGGCCTCGTTCCCGTCGGCGTGGGCATGGGGCAAGGCCAAGACCTTCTTCGACGACGTGCGGGCGCCGGGCCTCGAGGACCGCCTCGCGGCGGAACTGCGGGATGCAGTCGACCGGGTCGGACGAGCGACCGCGGAGCTGGCGGCCGAGGAGGCCTGGGGCGAGTGCCTGCTGCGGATGTCCGCCCATCAGGAGCAGGCCCTGCGGTCCTACCGGTCCAACATCGAGGACCGAGGCAAGGGCACCGGCCGGTGGGCGCCCCGGTACGCGGCCGCCGCCCGGGCGGCGATGATCGAGGCCCGGGACGCGGTGCCGGCGTGGATCATGCCGCTGCGCGAGGTCGTCGACACCGTGCCCCCGGACCCGAACAGCTTCGACGTCGTGATCATCGACGAGGCGTCACAGGCGAGCATCGAGTCGCTGTTCCTGCTGTGGCTGGCGCCGCGCGTGATCGTGGTGGGTGACGAGCGCCAGTGCGCGCCCTCACAGGTGATCCGGGGCGAGCTGCAGCCGATCTTCGACCGGCTCGATGACTACCTGCCCGACGTGCCCGACTACCTGAAGCTGGGGTTCACGCCGAAGTCGAACCTGTTCAGCCTGCTGCAGACGCGGTTCGGGTCGGTCATCCGCCTGCGGGAGCACTTCCGGTGCATGCCCGAGATCGTCGGCTGGTCATCGCACCAGTTCTACGCCGATGCGCCGCTCGTCCCGCTCCGCCAGTTCGGGGCGGAGCGCCTGCCACCCCTCAGGACCGTCCACGTCACCGGCGCCTTCACCGAGGGGAGCTCCACCCGGCTGCGGAACCCCGTCGAAGCCCAAGCGCTGGTCGAGAGGGTGGCGGCATGCCTCGGGGACCCGGCCTACGAGGACCGGACGTTCGGCGTCGTGGTGCTGCAGGGCAGCGGACAGGTGCGGCTGATCGAGGACCTCCTCCAGCAGCGCGTGCCGCCCGAGGAGTGGGAGAGCCGGCGCCTCCGCGTGGGCACACCGCCCGACTTCCAGGGCGACGAGCGTGACGTCGTGTTCCTGTCGATGGTCGTCGCCGACCGCCGGCGCGCGGTCACGGCCCGCGACTGGCAGCGTCGCTTCAACGTGGCCGCCAGCCGGGGCAGGGACCAGATGTGGCTCTTCCACTCGGTGACCCCCGACCAGTTGTCGCCGATCGACCTCCGGCGGTCGCTGCTTTCGTACATGTCGAACCCACCGACCCCGCTGGCCGCGGCTCGCTACGACGACCTGACTTGGGATTCGGACACGCGTGACCCGTTCGAGTCGCGGTTCGAGCAGCGGGTGTTCGTGGCGCTCCGGGACAGGGGTTACCACGTGATGCCCCAGGTCGACGTGAACGGCCGGCAGATCGATCTCGTGGTGAGCGGCGCCAAGGGTCGGCTGGCGGTCGAGTGCGACGGCGACGGCTGGCACACCGGGCGCGAGGACCAGCTCGCCGACCTCGACCGCGAGCTCGAGCTGTACCGGGCCGGCTGGATGTTCTGGCGCGTGCGCGAGTCCGAGTTCTATGTCGACCCGGCGGCGGCGCTCAGCGGCTTGTGGACGACGCTCGAGTCCCGGGGCATCCGGCCGGGCGACGTCGCGGGTGGGGGGAACCGGTCCGAGCCGCTGGCCGAGACGTGGGCGGCTACGCCCCTGTCGGACGAGGAGGGGCTGGATGGCCTCGACGGCGCCGACCCCGCCGAGCTCGACATCGAGGTCGGCCGGCTGAGCGGAGGAGCCCTCAGCTCTTGACCAGGCGCTCGATGGCCCGGGTGGCCTCCGTGACCTTGTCGGCGGCGTCGGGAGCGCCGGTCGCCACGGCGTCGCTGACGCAGTGGTGGAGGTGCTCGTCGAGCAGGCCGACGGCCACGCTCTGCAGGGCGCTCGTGCACGCCGAGATCTGAGTCAGCACGTCTATGCAGTAGGTGTCGGACTCAACCAGGCGCTGCAAGCCCCGCACCTGTCCCTCGATGCGGCGCAGGCGCTTGAGGTAGTCGTCCTTGGTCATGGTGTAGCCGGGCACATATATACCCTAGCGGGGTATCAACCGATCCGGCCAGGCCGGTGGCGGGCGTAGCCTGAGGGGGTGCTCATCGGATCCCACGTCAACCAGGCCGACCCCCTCGCCATCGCCGCTGCCGAAGACGCCGATCTCGTGCAGATCTTCCTCGGCGATCCCCAGAGCTGGAAGAAGCCGCCGCCCCGGGACGACGTCGAGGAGCTTCGGGCGTCGCCGGTGCCGGTCTACGTCCACGCGCCGTACCTGGTGAACCTGGCGTCACCCAACAACCGCATCCGCATCCCCTCCCGCAAGATCCTGCAGAACACCTGTGACGCCGCCGCCGAGATCGGCGCCCGGGCCGTGATCGTCCACGGCGGGCACGTCACCGAGGACGACGAGCCCGGCGCCGGCTTCGCCCGCTGGCGCAAGGGCCTGGAGCAGCTCGAATCCGAGGTGCCGGTGTACCTCGAGAACACCGCCGGTGGCGACCACGCCATGGCCCGCCACTTCGACACGATCGCCGGACTGTGGGAGGCGATCGGCGACAAGGACATCGGCTTCTGCCTCGACACGTGCCACGCCTGGGCGGCCGGCGAGGCGCTGGTCGACGCTGTCGACCGCATCAGGGCGATCACCGGACGCATCGACCTGGTGCACTGCAACGATTCCAAGGACGCCGCCGGGTCCGGCGCCGACCGCCACGCCAACATCGGCACCGGCACCATCGACCCCGAACTGCTGGTCGCGGTGGTGGAGGCGGCCGGCGCTCCCGTGGTGTGCGAGACGGCCCCCGAGGGCCGCAAGGACGACGTCGCCTTCCTGCGCGACCGGACGTCCACCTAGCCCCGACACCGTTCCGCTAGACCCCCGATGTGCTTGCCGCCGCCTTCTGGGGCTTCTTCGCTGCCGGGTCCTTGCTGCTCGGCGCCGCGCTTGCCCTCTGGCGGCCCTGGTCGACGCGCGCCATCGGCCTCGTCATGGCCTTCGGGACGGGCGTGCTGTCAGCTCGGTGGCGTTCGACCTGGTGGAGGACGCCCTCGACACGGGCGGCGGCGGGCCCACGACGGGAGGGATCGCGGCGGGGGCGGCCGCATACTTCGTGGGCGACATGCTCGTGTCACGCCGCGGCGCCGCCAACCGCAAGAGCGCGCGGGGAGGCCACGGATCGACCGATGGCGACGAGGCCGGCAACCCCGCCGCCATCGTGCTGGGCGCCGTGCTCGACGGCAACCCCGAGTCGGTGGCCATCGGCATCTCGCTGCTCGAGGGCGGCCACATCGGAGGTGTGTTCGTGGCCGCGGTGTTCATGTCCAACATCCCCGAGGCGCTGTCTGCCTCGGCCGGGCTGTCCGAGCAGGGCCGATCGACGCGAAGCATCATCCGGATGTGGGCGATCGTCGTCGCAGTGTCGACGCTCGCGTCCGTCGCCGGCTACGCCCTGATCGACGGGACCAGCGTGGGCACGATCGCATTCCTGTCAGCCTTCGCCGCCGGCGCCGTGCTCACCATGCTGGCGTCGACGATGGTGCCTGAGGCCGCCCGCGAGGGCGGACCCGTCAGCGGCCTGGTCACCACCGGCGGCTTCCTGCTGGCGGTGTTGCTCGATTACGCCACCTGACCGCCGCGACCGGCGAGGGGGCTACGCCAGTCCCAGCGCGGTGGTCTCGTCGGCGGCGGTGACGTCGTCACGCACCAGCGTGCGGTAGAGCTCGGCGTACAGCCCGCCTCTGGCCACCAGCTCGGGGTGGCGGCCTCGCTCGACGATGCGGCCCTCGTCGAGCACCAGGATCTGGTCCGCGGACACGATCGTCGACAGGCGGTGGGCGATCACGAAGCTGGTGCGTCCGGCGAGGGCCACGCCCAGCGCCTCCTGAACCAGCGCCTCGTTCTCGGTGTCCAGGTTGCTGGTGGCCTCGTCGAGGATCACGACGGCCGGGTCCTTCAGCAGCATGCGGGCGATGGCCAGGCGCTGCTTCTCGCCCCCGGACAGGCGATAGCCCCGCTCCCCGACCACGGTGTCGTAGCCGTCGGGCATGCGGGCGATGACGTCGTGGATCTGCGCGGCGCGGCACGCGGCCTCGACCCCGTCCTGCGTGGCGCCGGGCTGCGCGTAGCGCAGGTTGTTGCCCACGCTGTCGTGGAACATGTGCGGGTCCTGGGTGACGACGCCGATGGCGCCGTGCAGCGACTCCAGCGTGAGGTCCCGGACGTCATGGTCGTCGATGCGTACGGCCCCTTCGGTCACGTCGTAGATGCGGGGGATCAGCATCGACAGGGTCGTCTTGCCCGACCCCGACGGCCCCACCAGGGCCACGAGCTCACCGGGCTCGACCCGGGCCGAGATGCCCCGCAGCACGTTGCGCGTAGGTGCTTGCCCCCCGTTCCCGCGGCCGTCTGTGGACGGGCTGGCGACGGCGGGATCGAGCTCGAGGGTGGGGACGATCGTGCCGGTCGGGTAGGCGAACCACACGTCGTCGATCTCGACCTCGCCCCGAACGTCGACCAGGTCCACGGCGCCCGGTCGGTCGGTGAGCGGCACCGGTGCGTCCAACACCTCGAACACCCGGTCGAACGACACGAAGGCGCTCATGAGGTCGACGGGCGCGTTGCTCAGCGCCGTCAGCGGCCCGTACAGCCGCCCGACGTAGGCCGCCATGGCAACCAGCGTCCCGATCGACAGGTCCTCTGAGATCACCAGGAGCCCGCCGACCCAGTAGATGGCGGCGGTGCCGATGGCCCCGACCAGCCCGAGAGCGATGAAGAAGGTGCGGCCGAGCAGCGCCGACCTGATCCCCGCCACCCGCACGCCGTCGGCCCGCGCCGCGAAGCTGCGCTCCTCGTCCTTGCCGCGGCCGAACAGCTTCACCAGCAGGGCGCCCGCCACGTTGAAGCGCTCGGTCATCGTGGTGTTCATCGAGGCGTTGAGGTCCATTTGCTGCCGGGTGACGGCCTGCAGGCGGCGCCCGACGCGCTTGGCCGGAAGGATGAACAGCGGCAGCACCACCAGCGACAGCAGCGTGAGCCGCCACTCCAGGAGGGCCATGGCGACGAGCGTGGTGACAAGCGTGATGACGTTGGAGACGACCGATCCGATCGTGCCGGTGAGGGCGCGCTGGGCGCCGATGACGTCGGTGTTCAGGCGGTTGGTCAGCGCCCCGGTCTGGGTCCGGGTGAAGAACGCCACCGGCATGCGCTGGACGTGGGCGAACAGCGCCACGCGCAGGTTGTAGATGACGCCCTCACCGATGCGGGACGAGACGTAGCGGTCGGCCACCGCCAGGGCGGCGCCCGCGAGGGCCGCGAGCACAGCCAAGCCGGCCAGCAGGTTGAGGTACCCCCGGTCACGATCGGGGATCGCCGAGTCGATGATGCTGCGGAACAGCAGCGGCGGCACCAGCTGAACGAGCGCGGTGATGACGATGATCGCCAGGTAGCCGAGGAGCATCCAGCGGTAGGGGCGGGCGAAACGCCACACCCGCCACACGAGCGAACGGTCGACGCTCGCGCCGGCGAGCTGGCTGGGGTCGGCGCCCAGCATCGGGTGCGCGCCAGTGCTGCCGCCACCGACTCGACCACCGACCCGCATTACTTCCCGCTCTTGCCGCTTCGCAGCGGGCCGCTCGTGCTGTCGGCGTGTTGTCTCCCGCCGCCACGGCCGCTCGGGCCGGGCTCGCTCTCTCGCCCTACGGGACGCTCGCTCATGGAATGCAGGGTACGGGTGTTTGTGCCGAGGCGAGCGGTTCCGAACGCTTTCCGTGTCGGCGGGCGGGACCGGTACTGTCGGCGCCGCCCTAGGAGACGTTCCACGGCCGCTGGGGGATCGTGACCGACATGGCTGCCAACACGACCGATAAGACCACCGCGACCGATACGACCGCCGCGACCGACACGACGGCGGCCACCAGGACGACCGATCCCGACACCAGCGACGGGAACCCCAGTGGCTCGACGCGGGTGCCTCGGTGGCTCGCCCTCCTGCTGGTGTCACTCGCCGGGCTGCTGCTCGAGGTCGGCTACACCCGCATCGTCGGCTACAAGCTCTGGTACTACTACACGTACCTGGTCATCGGCCTGAGCCTGCTCGGCATCGGCTCGGGCGCCATCCTCGTCGCGGTGTGGGCGCCGATCCGGCGCTGGGGCACCGAACGCATCATCGCCGTGTGCTCCGTCTGGGGCGCGGTGAGCATCGCGCTCGGTTACCTGGCCATCGCCCGGCTGCCCATCGACACGGTGGCGATCTGGGACTACGGGTCGGGCTCGTCGTTTCGCAACCTCGGTGCCCTGGCGCTCATCTGCCTGGTGCTGTTCGCCTCGTTCATCGCCCTGGGAGTGATCCTGGCGACCGTCCTCGGACGGGCCGGCGATGGAGTGGGACGCCTGTACTTCGCCGACCTCGTGGGCGCCGGGCTCGGCTGCGTGCTCGCGATCCCCCTCATCGTGTGGCTGGGACCGCCCGCGGTCGTCATGGTGGCGGCGCTGGTCTTCGCCGTGGTGGGCGTCGTGTTCAGTCCGCTTCGCTCACCCGTCTTCGCGGTGGGAGCGGTCGCCACGGTCGTGCTCGTGGCCCTCGTAGTCGGCCGGGGCATCCTGCCCGATGTCCGGAACGAGGCGGGCAAGCTCGGTGGCGGCGGCCCCGGTGTCGAGTACTCGGACTGGGGCCCGGTGTTCCGCGTCGATGTCACGGGTCCGCTTCCTCCCGGCCGCCTGGGCGAAAACCGCATGTTGATCCACGACGGCAACCCAGGCTCCGGGTTGTGGCCGTTCGACGGCGACCTTGCCTCGCTCACCCACTACGACCGCGACCCGCGGGCCATCCCGTTCGATGTTCTCGATGGCACGCCCGGGCGGGAGCTGATCATCGGCTCCGCAGGTGGCAACGAGATCCTCGCCTCGTTGTACTTCGGAGCGGAGGACATCGAGGCCGTCGAGCTCAACCCCGTGACCGTCTCACTGCTGGAGGACCACTTCGCCGACTACACGGGGCACCTGACCGAGCGGCCCGAGGTCAAGTTGCACCAAGGCGACGGGCGGTCCTACCTGGCCCGTCACGGCACGAACTACGACCTGGTGTGGTTCCCCGCGCCCGACAGCTACGCCGCCACCAACGCCGCCACCTCCGGCGCGTTCGTGTTGTCCGAGAGCTACCTCTACACCACCGAGATGATCGAGGAGACCCTCGACCACCTCACCGACGACGGGATCGCGGTCGTGCAGTTCGGCGAGTGGGACTTCGAGTCGCGACCCTCGCGCACGTCGAGATACATCACGACCGCTCGCCGGGCCCTCGTGGACATCGGCGTCGACGACCCCACCAGGCATCTCATGGTGACCGTGGAGCAGGACCCGGAGCTCGGCACTCTGTCGACGATCATCGTGAAGCGCACGCCGTTCACTGATGCCGAGGTCGACGCCTTCGCCGGCGCGGTGGCCCGGCTGCCCTACCACCACGGGGTGTACGCGCCCGGGGGCGACCCCGCAGCCAACCAGATGGACGATCACATCGTCGCCCGGCTGGCGGGCGGCAGCGAGGCGGACGTCGACGCGCTGGTCGCCGGCTTCAACCGGGAGATCGACGCCATCAGCGACGACGCCCCGTTCTTCTGGCACTTCCACGACTTCCCCGACGTTCTGCGCGACATCTTCGCGCCGCTCGACACCGGGGATCCCGAGGACGTCATCGGCGAGCGGGTGCTGATCTTGCTGCTGGCCATCGCGCTGGTCTACGCCGCTGTGTTCCTGCTGCTGCCGTTCGTCGCCGTGCGCGGCACGTGGCGGGCGCTGCCGGCCAAGGGCATCTCCGGCCTCTACTTCGCGGCTCTCGGCCTGGGGTTCATGTTCTTCGAGATCACGATGATCCAGCGGCTGGTGCTGTTCCTCGGCTACCCCACCTACTCGCTCACCGTCACACTGGCGGCGATCCTGGTGTTCACCGGCATCGGCGCGCTGGCGAGCCGGCGGCTGGCGGGGTGGGCGCGCTCGCCGCTGCCGCTCGTCCTGGCCGCGCTGGCCGGACTTACCGTGTTCTACCGGTTCGGCCTCGATCCGCTCACCGAGTCGCTGCTGTCGTCGTCTCTGGCGGTGCGGGTGCTGGTGGCCGTGGCCATTCTGGCGCCGCTCGGGGTGTGCCTGGGCATGTTCATGCCCCTCGGCCTGGCCACGGTGTCGCGGCTGACCGACCACGGCGACGCGTACGCCGCCTGGGGCTGGGCGGTGAACGGGTTCTTCTCGGTGATCGGCGCAGTGCTGACGACGATCCTGTCGATGACGTTCGGCTTCCGTGCCGTGCAGCTGGCGGCTCTGGCGGTCTACGCCGTGGCCGTTCTGGCGTTCCTGGCGTTGCGGCGGAGTGCGGCGCGGGAGGCTGGGGCGGCAGGCGAGCCGGGCGAGGGCGACGCGGCGCTGGCTCGTCGGGACGGTGAGACCCCGGCGAGGGCACTCACGCCCGCGGGGTCGCCGTCGGCGTCCTCGACCTGACGGACCGTCGGTCCGGCCCCGACCCCGCTCGCCGCTTGATGGCGTCGGTCTGCGACCGACCCGTACTGTCCCGGCGTGGACCTGCGGGAGAGCGCCGACGACCGGTCGTTCCGCCACGAGGTCCGCGCCTTCCTGGAGGACGGCCTCGGCGGCGACTTCGCGGCGGTGCGGGGCCGGGGCGGTCCGGGCGACGAGCACGCGCTGTTCGACGAGCGGCTGGCCTGGGAGCGCCACCTCGGCGCCCACGGCTGGACCTGTGTAGGCTGGCCCAAGGTGCACGGTGGGCGCGGCCTGGCGCTGCGCCAGCAGGTCATCTACTTCGAGGAGTACGCCCGGGCCCGGGGCCCCGGCCGCGTCGGCCACATCGGCGAGGGGCTGCTGGGCCCCACCGTCATCGCCTTCGGGACGACGAAGCAGCAGCGGCGGTTCCTCCCGCCGATCCTGGCCGGCACCGAGCTGTGGTGCCAGGGGTACTCGGAGCCCAACGCCGGCAGCGATCTCGCCAACATCGCGACCAGCGCGGCGCTCGACGGAGGCGACTGGGTGATCCACGGGCAGAAGGTCTGGACGTCTCTCGCCCACTGGGCGGACTGGTGCTTCGTCCTGGCCCGCACGTCGCCCGCGCACGAGGGGGCCGTAAGGCACGCGGGCATCTCCTATCTGTTGGTGCCCATGCGGCAGGACGGCGTCGAGACCCGGCCCATCGTGCAGCTCACCGGCGACAGCGAGTTCAACGAGGTCTTCTTCGACGGTGCCCGCACGGCGGCAGAGAACGTGGTGGGCGATGTGGGGGGCGGCTGGAACGTCGCCATGGGGACCCTGGCATTCGAGCGGGGGGCGTCGACCCTTGGTCAGCAGCTGAACTTCCGCAACGAGTTCGATGCGATCGTGGCGGTGGCGCGCCGCAGGGGCATCATCGACGACCCGGTCGTCCGCCAACGGCTGACACAGGCGCACATCGGGCTGGAGATCATGCGGCTCAACGCCCTGCGCACGCTGGCGGGCGGCGAGTCGGGCGCGCTGCGACCGGACCCGCTGATCGGCAAGCTCTGCTGGGCAACGTTCCACCGGGGGCTGGGCGAGTTGGCGATGGACGTGCTCGGCGCCGACGCGATGGCGACCGGAAACTCGGCGCTGCAGCGGCTGTTCCTGTTCAGCCGGGCGGACACGATCTACGCCGGCTCCAACCAGATCCAGCGCAACATCATCGGCGAACGCGCCCTCGGCCTGCCCAAGGAGCAACGGTGAGTGTTCAGTACCACCGATCGTCCCGAGGATTCGAAGGGATGGGGCGGTGACCGACGAGCGCCAGCGCCCCCAGCCGCCGGCGGAGCCGGCCGGGCACGGCCTGCTGGCCGGCAAGGTCGCGGTCGTCACCGCCGCCGCCGGCACCGGGATCGGGTCGGCCGCCGCCCGGCGCCTGCTGGTCGAAGGCGCCGAGGTGGTGATCAGCGATGCCCACGAACGGCGGCTCGGCGAGACGGCAGCGGAGCTGGGCGAGCTGGCCGAGACCATCGGTTCCGCGACGAGCGGCGAGCAACCGTTGGCCGTACCCTGCGACGTGACCGACGAGGTGCAGGTCCAGGAGCTGTTCACGGCCGCCGTCGAACGCCACGGACGCATCGACGTCGTGGTCAACAACGCCGGTCTCGGCGGCACCGCCGACCTGGTGGACATGACCGACGACCAATGGCACCGGGTCGTCGACGTGACCCTCACCGGGACGTTCCGCTGCACGCGATCTGCCCTGCGGATCCTCTGTCACCAGGGTTTGGGCGTGATCGTCAACAACGCCTCGGTGCTGGGATGGCGGGCCCAGGCGGGGCAGGCGCACTATGCGGCCGCCAAGGCCGGGGTCATGGCGCTGACCCGCAGCGCCGCCCTCGAGGCGGCGCCGTTCGGGGTGCGCGTCAATGCGGTGGCGCCCAGCCTGGCGATGCACCCGTTCCTGGCCAAGGTGACGAGCGACGAGCTGCTGGACGAGCTGGCAGGGCGCGAGGCGTTCGGCCGCGCCGCAGAGCCGTGGGAGGTGGCGACGGTCATCGCGTTCCTGGCCAGCGACTACTCCAGCTACATGACCGGCGAGGTCGTGAGCGTCAGCTCCCAGCACCCCTGACCCGGGGCCTCGATGGCGCAGACGGTGTTCACATCGCTGGGCGAGGTGCGCGCGGCCGTCGGCCAGCAACTGGGCGTCAGCGACTGGCTGGAAATCAGCCAGGACCACCTCGATCGCTTCGCCGCCGCCGTGCGGTTCCCCACGCCACTCCTCGCAGGCAACCGGGTGCGCGGTGCCGCCGAGCTGGTGGCGTGCGACGAAATCCCCGGCGGCGTGCAGACGACGATCCTCATCACCGTCGAAGTCGACGGCGCCGACCAACCCGCCTGCGTGGTCGAGTCGCTCAGCCGCTGGCTCGCCTAGCGCTGGCTGGAGCACCCGGTTTGGGGACGGGTCTCGCGGCGTGGTAGGCAAGCGGATCGCAACGCCCGAAGCCTGAGTTTTGACGGTGCCAAACCCCTTCATGCAGAACGACTTCACCCGCTCCGAACGCGAGGCGCTCAAGGCGATCTACCGCTTCACCCGCGACGGGTCCGAAGCGCACACGGGCACCCTGGCCGAACGGCTTGGGCTGTCACCCGGGACGGTCACCACGCTGGTCAAGCGGCTGGCCGATCGGGGGCTCGTCGACCACCGTCCGTACCAGGGCGTTCGGTTCACCGACGACGGGCGGCGGGCGGCCGTCGCCGCCATCCGGGTCCACCGCATCGTCGAGCGCTTCCTCGCCGACATGCTCGGCTACGCCTGGAACGAGGCCGACGCGCTGGCGGTGGCGTTCGAGCACGACCTGCCCGACGAGGTGATCGACCGGCTCTACGTGGCCTTGCACCGGCCGGAGACGTGCCCGCACGGGTTCCCGATTCCCCGGGCCGAGGCCGACGAGATGCCCAACACGCCCGAGCTCTACGACCTGGAGCCCGGCGACGTGGCCGAGGTGGCGGTGTCGGGGTCGACCGACGCTGAGATCCTGTCGTTCCTCGGGACGTTGGGGGTGGTGCCCGGCGTGCAGGTGACGGTCGTCGAGAAGCACCCGTTCGACGGGCCGCTCGTGGTCGAGGTCGACGGGCAGACCCGCACCATCGGCGAGCGCGTCGCTCGCCAGGTGTACGTGACCAGGCGCATACCTGCCGACGAGCAGCGGCGGGTCAACGGCGCACGACCGGCGGACGCGCGCACGGCCGACGCCTAGTCGGCGGACAGCTAGGAACACAGAGGAGAGGGAAGTACGACGATGGTGTCGCTACTCGCCGCGGAAGGCGGCTATCAGGAGTTCACCCTGCGAGGGGGTGAGTGGTTCGTCCTGATCGGCTCGGCGCTGACCGCCCTTCTGGCGCTCGGCATGGGCTTCGCGCTCATGCGCGGCGTGCTGGCGGCCGACCAGGGCACACCCCGGATGATCGAGATCGCCAAGGCGATCCAGGAGGGCGCGCTCGCCTACCTCAAGCGTCAGTTCCGCACGATCGGCTTCATCGTCGTGCCGCTGGCGGTGGTCGTCTTCCTCACCTCCGTGGCGGTCGAGAAGCCCAGCGGCGCCGAGGCGCTGTCGTTCGCCGAGTCGGGCACCTGGCGCACGCTGGCGTTCATCGCCGGTGGCGTCATGTCCGGCCTGACCGGGTTCATCGGCATGAGCCTGGCGGTGCGGGGCAACGTCCGCACCGCCGCCGCTGCCCGGACCGGCCAGATGCCGCCCGCCCTGCAGGTGGCGTTCCGCACCGGCGGTGTGTGCGGCATGTTCTGCGTGGGACTGGGCCTCATCGGCGCCACGCTCATCATGATGGTGTTCCAGAACACCAGCTCGGCCATCCTGATCGGCTTCGGGTTCGGCGGTTCACTGCTGGCCTTGTTCCTACGCGTCGGCGGCGGCATCTTCACCAAGGCGGCCGACGTGGGGGCCGACCTGGTGGGCAAGATCGAGGCCGGCATTCCCGAGGACGACCCCCGCAACCCCGCCACCATCGCCGACAACGTGGGCGACAACGTGGGCGACTGCGCCGGCATGGCGTCGGACCTGTTCGAGTCGTACGAGGTCACGCTGGTGGCGTCGATCATCCTCGGCGTGCCGGCGTTCCAGCGCATCTTCCCCGACGACCCCGGCCTGTGGGCCGCCGGCGCCCTGTTCCCGCTGGCGGCCCGGGCGCTGGGCGTCCTGGCGTCGATCGTCGGCGTGTTCGCCGTGCGGGCCCGCCATGACGACAAGTCCGCCATGGCGCCCATCAACCGCGGGTTCCTGACCGCCGGCGTCCTGACGGTCGTGGGCACGCTGGTGGTCGCGTTGGTCTACATCGGCGACCCCGACGGCCTCATCAGCAACGTCGGGCTGCGGATGTTCGGCGCCGTGGTCATCGGCCTGGTGCTGGCCCAGGTCGTCAGCCGCATCACCGAGTACTTCACGTCGACCGAGACCTCGCCGGTGCGGGAGATCGCCGATGCCGCCGAGACCGGTCCCGCCACGACCGTGCTGGCGGGCACCTCGTCGGGCCTGGAGTCGTCGGTGTGGGCCATCGTCGCCATCGCCATTGCGCTGGGCGCCGCCATCGGGCTGGGCGGCGGCGACACGCAGTTCACCCTGTACCTGGTCGCCCTCACCGGCATGGGCATGCTGGCCACCACCGGTGTGGTTGTCTCGGAGGACACGTTCGGTCCCGTGGCCGACAACGCCGCCGGCATCGCCGAGATGTCGGGCGAGTTCCAGGGCGACGCCCAGCGGGTGATGGTCGGCCTCGACGCGGTGGGCAACACCACCAAGGCGGTGACCAAGGGCTTCGCCATCGGCTCGGCGGTCATCGCCGCCGTGGCACTGTTCGCCAGCTTCATCGAGACGTCGGCCAACGAGATCCTGCCGGTCGCCGTCATCGAGCGGCTGCAGGACACGTCCGAGGGCATCTTCGGCATCATCCAGATCAACGTGGCCAACCCCAAGGTGTTCATCGGCCTGTTGATTGGTGGCGCCGTGCCGTTCCTGTTCTCGGGCTTGGCCATCCGCGCCGTGGGCCGCACCGCCGGCGTGGTCGTGCAGGAGGTCCGCCGCCAGTTCGCCGACGGCAAGATCATGTCGGGCGAGAAGCGGCCCGACTACGCGCCGGTGATCGACATCTGCACCGCGGCCTCGCTGCGCGAGCTCGCCACCCCGGCCCTGTTGGCCGTCCTGACGCCGGTGATCATCGGCTTCGGCATCGGCTATACGGCGCTGGGTGCGTTCCTGGCGGCGGTGATCCTGGTGGGCCAGCTCATGGCCAACTATCTGTCCAACGCGGGTGGCGCCTGGGACAACGCCAAGAAGTTCATCGAGGACGGGCACCACGGCGGCAAGGGCTCCGAGGCCCACAAGGCGGCGGTGATCGGCGACACGGTGGGCGATCCCTTCAAGGACACCGCCGGACCGGCGCTCAACCCCCTCATCAAGGTGATGAACCTGGTGTCGCTGCTGATCCTGCCGGCGATCATCAACCTGTCGAACATCGACAGCGACAACATCCTGTCCACGACGCCGGAGGCCGGCGGGTACGTGATCGCCGCGGTCGCGCTGGTGGTCCTCCTCGGCGCCATCGCCTTCTCCAAGCGATCGGGGGCGGGGATCGCCGGGGGCACCGGCCCCGACGGGCAGGCCCCCGGCGAGCCGGCGGCTGCCCCGGCCTCGGCGTCCGTGTCGCGCTAGGCGACCTGTCGCGTCAGCTCCGGCGTCGTTTCTCGCGGTGCTCGGGAGAAACGTCGCCGGAACGGGTTCAGGTCTCGGACGGCGTGGCGGCCGTCGGTTCTCCGACGCTCGGCCGCCAGCGCGTCAGCGCCACGCCGATGGCGGCCACGACCACCCCGATGATGACGGCGGCGATCTGCAGGCCACCGAAGTCGTCGTCGCCTATACCGATCACGCCAGCGAAGGCCCCCAAGAAAGCGATGACCGCACCGATCGCCGCGATGACCCAGCCCGCGAGTTTGCGTGTACGAGCGTCCACGATCGTCTCCTCCATTGTCGGCGGATCCTTGGGGCCCCCAGATGCGCCCCCACGATGCGCGGATCATAGACGGCAGCACGATCGCCGCGGACGTGCCACCATCGCGCCCCGGGGAAACCAGGCAACGAGGGGATCCGCATGACCCGAATCGATCGACGTACATTTCTGGCCGGCTCCGCGGCAGCCGGAGGCGCCGCCCTGGCCGGCCCCTTTGCCGGGTTCGTGGCGGGACCGGTGGCGGCGGCGCCCCGTCCCACCCTCGGCCCGATTCCCGACCTTCGGGACGGACAGGTGCGACTGTGGCTGCCGAAGGGGTTCCAGTACCGCTCGTTCCACGACACCGAGGAGACCGTGGTGCTCGACGACGGCACAGTGCTGCCGGGGCGCCACGACGGCATGGCCGCGTTCCGTGGCAAGAGGGGCAACGTACTTCTCGTTCGCAACCAGGAGATCAACAACCCGGTGCCGCCCTTCGGCGACGCCACCAAGGCCTACGACGCCATGGCCGGGGGCGGCACCACCACCATCGAGGTGACCCGCTTCGGCGAGGTGGTCAGCGCCCGCACCAGCCTCAACGGCACGCAGATGAACTGCTCGGGCGGGCACATGCCGTGGGACTCCTGGATCACCTGCGAGGAGACGATCAACGGGCCCGACGTCGGCCCCGACTTCACCGGTGTGTCGAACGTGCCGCTCACCCAACGGCACGGCTTCATCTTCGAGGTGCCGGCCGGTGGCGAGTCCGATCGCGAACCGATCACGGCCGCGGGGCGCTTCGCCCACGAGGCCGTGGCCTTCGATCCCCGCCACGGCGTGCTCTACCTGACCGAGGACAACTTCGGCTTCCCTTCGGGCCTCTACCGCTACATCCCGGACCGGCACCCGCGGAAGGCAGGCCGACTGGTCAACCAGGGACGGCTGCAGATGCTGGCCGTCAAGGGCGCGCCCAATGCCGATCTGGCGGCCACGCAGCCCGGCAACGCCCGCTACCGGGTCACGTGGGTCGACATCGACGACCCCGCCCCCACGTTCCCGTTCACGCCCGGCCAGACGGCACCCACGACCAACGACGAAGCGCTCAACCACGTTGGCAACCAGGGCCGAGCCCAGGGCGCGGCCGGGTTCTCGCGGCTCGAGGGCGCCACCTACGACCGCGGCACCATCTACTTCTGTTCCACGCAGGGCGGCGGCCCGGCCGAGCCGGGCAGCAGTGACACGGTGCAGGGCTGGGGCAACGGATCCGGTCAGATCTGGGCCTACGACATCTCGCCGGGATGGCTGAGGCTCGTGTTCCAGTCGCCGGGGCCCGACACACTCGACTTCCCCGACAACATCACCACCAGCAGGCGGGGCACGCTCGTCCTGTGCGAGGACAACGTCAACGACAACTTCGTGCGGGGGTTGTCCTCCAACGGGAAGCTGTGGGACATCGCCCTGAACCGGCTGGTCAGCTCCACCGGCGCCAACCGGTTCAACGACGAGTTCGCGGGGGCGACCTTCGACCCGGACGGGCACACCCTGTTCGTGAACATCCAGGCCAGCCGCGGGCTGACCTTCGCCATCTGGGGGCCCTGGCACAAGATCGGGGTATGAGGCTCGCGCCCTAGAACGTGCGCGGATAGGCACGTCCTCGTGCCTTACGGTGGTCAGAGCTCCTGTCAGGCCCAGCTATTTGGCTGCGACCCGGCAACAAATGCCCACGCGGGGGTGCCCTTCGAGCGCCCTATGCGCTGGGCCTCTTAGTTTCCCTTGACTTGGAGCGCACTCGAAGCCCTACGGTCGCATCGATGACCGTTGCGCTCGCCCCGCCATCCGCCGACATCGTCGAGGCGCAGGACGTCGCCTCTGCCTCCTGCAGTGCTCCGGCCCCCACGCTCCCACCTGACGGGCCGCAGTCCCTGCCGATCGCCGAGGCCTCCGAGCGGACGGGCATCACCGCGCACACGTTGCGCTACTACGAGCGAATCGGGCTGCTGGACGTCCCCCGCGACCACGCCGGGCGCCGCTGGTACACCGAGACCGAGCTCGCCCGCGTGGTGTTCATCACGCGCCTGCGGCTCACGGCCATGCCCATCCGCGACGTCCAGGCGTACTTCCGGCTGGTCGACGCGGGACCGGGCAACGAGACCGAGCGCCTCGCGCTGCTCGAGCGCCACCGGAGCCAGGTGAAAGACCGGCTCGTCGAGCTCCAAGCGGCGCTCAACGTGATCGATTTCAAGATCGCCACCTACGGCGGCATGTGCGACCCCTGACCTGCCCGCGATCCCTCCCGTCTCCAAGGAGTCACGCCATGGCAAACCAGCCCGACCCCCACCCGCCGCCCCGTGATGGCGTCGGTCTGTTAACCGACTCGCTGCCAACGCGCGCCCTCGGGCGCTCCGGACTCACCGTGTCGGCCCAGGGCCTCGGCTGCATGGGCATGAGCTTCGCCTACGGCACCCCCGATGCCGCAGAGGCCACGGCCACGATTCACCGGGCCCTCGAGCTCGGCATCACGCTGCTCGACACCGCCGACATCTACGGCTTCGGCGAGAACGAGCAGTTGGTCGGCAAGGCCATCGCCGGTCGCCGCGACGACGTGGTGCTGGCCACCAAGTTCGGGATCTTCATCGACCCCGAAGGCCGTGACGTCCGCGGCGTCCGGGGCGACCCCGAATACGTGCACCAGGCCTGCGACGCCTCGCTGGGACGTCTGGGAGTCGACCACATCGACCTCTACTACCAGCACCGACCCGACACCGAGGTGCCGATCGAGGAGACGGTGGGCGCCATGGCGGAGCTGGTCGTCGCCGGCAAGGTACGTCACCTCGGGCTGTCGGAGGCATCGGCGGACACGGTCCGGCGGGCGGCGGCCGTCCATCCCATCGCCGCGTTGCAGACCGAATGGTCGCTGTTCTCCCGCGACATCGAGGCCGGGATCGTGCCCACGTGCCGCCAGCTGGGCATCGGGCTTGTGCCCTACAGCCCGTTGGGTCGGGGTCTCCTAACCGGCACGGTTTCCAGCCTCGACGAGCTCCAAGGCGACGACTTCCGCCGGACCCAACCCCGCTTTCAGGACGACCACCTCGAGCGCAATCTCGAGCTGGTCGCGGTGGTGCGTGAGATCGCCGCAACGCACGACGCCACGCCCGGCCAGGTTGCGCTCGCCTGGCTGCAGGCTCGAGGCGACGACGTCGTTCCCATCCCCGGGACGAAGCGCCGTAGCTACCTCGAGGAGAACGTTGCCGCGCTCGGGCTCGACCTACCCGCCGACGACGTGGCCCGCCTGGAAGGCCTCACGCCGGTCGGCGCCCGGTATGCCGATCCGGGCTGGGTCAACCGCGACACGCCGGCCCAACCCGGGCGCGCAGACGCGTAGGGAACCGTCCGCCAACCCCCGGCAGCTGGCGGACGATCACCCCACTGATCCAAGAGCTTGCCATCCAGTGCAAGCGCGCTTCGCGCTGGTATCGCCACTCAACTCACTCATTGCTGGTTTTTCGGGGCCTCTCACGGCCGGCTACTGACGACACCGCAGGTCACACCCTGGTGAATGCACGAGGAAACCTCGGTTGCGAGCTTCTGCTCGTCCCAACCGTTGAAGAAGTCGGCGTGCGCGGTGAGCAGCGAACCCGAGGCCAGCGACAGGTCGTGGCCGCCGCCCGTCATCGGGTACGCGATCGAGAGCAACAGCTGGGGCACGGCCACCGGATGTGATTCCGGGCACGCGCCGTCGGCGCTGCGCGCCGTGTGGCTGACGTGGTCGCCGCTGTCGAGGTGCTCGCCGTCCCAGCAGTCCGGGAAACTCACCAGCAGCCGCAACGGCCGGCCCTCGGGGCAAGCGGGCGGGGTGGCGTGGCGTTCGGAGCCCGTCCCGCACGCCCAGGCGACGGTGTCGAGTGGCTGAGGCTCGGAGGCACCCTGGTCGCCGCCGATCATCTTGAGGCCGAAGGGGTAGGGCTCGACCGCGTCGGGATCGACGCCTACGCCCGGGCGGTAGTAGGCGACGGCATCGGTGGGTGTCACCATCCGACCGCGCTCGAGCAGGGCCGGCGCCCAATAGGACGCCCGGTCGAGCTCCTGCTCGCAGGTCGTGCCACCTTCAGCCAGGTCGCCGGCCGTGGTCGAGGCGTCAGTGACGGTGCTGCCGAAGAACGTGTGCAGGTGCGACCGGCCGGGATGGCCGAAGTGCACGATCGGATCGTCGGGACCGGCGTGGCTGAAGCCGCACTCGACGACGAACTGCGGCACCCGCCCCTGCGGTCCTGCCTGCGTCGGCGACACTCGCACCGCCGCGGCTGCGCCGGCATCGATCGACCGGTCCCCCTTCCCGCCACACGCTCCCAAGAGCGCGATGGCGAGCACCACTGCGATGACCCTTGGGGTCACTAGCGGGCGCTCGCGGGAGTCACGTGGATGTATCGCCGTGTCAGATTCGTCGCCGGCGAGGACGTAGGAGGGAGGCGCAGCCGTAGCTGCGGCGACGACGAGCACGAAGTCCAGCGGCGGATCTGGTCGGCGAGACGCCACGATGACTTCCGCGAGGGTCCGCTAGGCGTCGCTCTGCCTGTCCGGCACCGCGATGGCGTCGACGTCGACGTCCCCCGGCACGTCGGTGGCGGGGCGGGCCGGGGCGTCCTCGGCGTCGGGCATGTTCTCCTGATCGTCGGGCACCGGCGTGGACTTGTAGTCGCCCGAAGGCGGCTTCTCCTCCAGGAACCGGCTCAGGTCCAGCGCTCCGGCTGTCCAGTCGCCGCCGCTCCCCTCCCCCTCGCACGGTGCCAAGGCCTCGAGATCGGTGGGAGCGGTGGTGCCGTACTCGTTGTCGGCGAAGCAGTTGCCGAGCCCGGACACGTCCTCCAGCGATCCGATACCGATGTCGGCCAGGCGCGAGTCCTCGATCACGTTGCCGACGATGCGGTTGTCCCGCGGGTTCCACAGCACGGTGTCGGGGATCGTGGCGGGATCGGCGGTGGGCTCGCCCTTGGCCTCGCTGCAGGGCTGGTCGTCATCGGACGCAGGCGGCACGACGTCGTTGGCGTCTTCCTCGGGGAAGGGCAACAGGCCGATCCCGGTGAGGTCGTGGTCGTAGATCCGGTTGCGCTCGATGACGTTGCCGACGCCACCCGCGGGGACGATGCCGGTGCCCATGACCAGCAGCGCCACGTCGATCGCCGGGCTGTCCGCCTGGTTGTTCGAGTACACCAGATTCCCGACGATCGTGGTCTCACGCTCGGGGTAACACAGCTCGTAGCTGCCCGAGTTGGGCACGATGCCGGACCGGTTGAACCGGAACGTCGAGTTGACGATCAGCAGGTTGCCGCCCGAGTTGGTTCCCGAGTAGCCGAGCCCGTTGTACTCCGACACGACGTCGTCGATGACCGCATCGCACGGGTAGCACTGGCCGATGTAGACGCCGGCGTCGGGGCTGCCCGACGTGTAGCTGTGCTCGATCAGGCCCTCGACCGAGTCGAAGGCATAGATGCCGTAGTCGCCGATGCGGTACGTGGTGACGTAGGACGCGCGATAGCCCTCGACGCCGGTCCAGAAGAAGCCGTTCTTGGTGTAGTTGCGGGCAGTCATGTTCTCGATCGCCACGCCGGCGGCGCCCGTCACCCGGATGCCGTTGTCGAGCTCGAAGCCGCCGTCGAGAACCACCTCGTTGCGGTCGACGCCGCGGATCGTCAGCTCGTCCGTGGTGACGCTGACCGATTCCTCGTACGTGCCCGGCTGGATGAGGATCAGGTCGCCCGGCTCGGCCGCGTCGACCGCGGCCTGAATCGTGTCGTGGTCGTCGGGGACGTTGAGCGTGCTGCCGTCGCCGGCATCCCCCTCGCCCTCGGCCGAACCGCTGTCATCGTCGTCACTGCCGCAGGCGGCGAGGGCCAGGGCGCCGGCTACCAGCACCGCGAACAGGCGTCGAGTTGTCGGCATTCGCTTCTCCTCGGCTCAATCCGTGACGACGATCGTCCCGATCATGCCAGCGTCGGTGGTGCCGTGGATCGAGCAGTAGTAGCGGAACACGCCGGGCTCGTCGAAGGTGTGGGAGTAGACGGCGCCGGGCTGGAAGTCTTCGACCTCGACGCCCCAGTCGTCACCCTCCACGTGGAGCACGTTGTGCTCGTTGCGTCCCTTGTTGGTCCAGACGACCTCGGTGCCGGCCACCACCTCGATGTTCTCCGGGCGGAACGAGTTGTCGAGAGCGGTGACTTCGGCGGGGTTCGTGTCGACGACCACGACGTCTTCGGGCACCGAGCCCTCGGACGAGCCGTCGGCCATGGAGAGCCCTCCGTCGCCGTCGGCGCCGTCGTCGTCGCCACCACAGGCGGCGAGCGAACCGGCCGCGAGCAACAGGCCCAGCAGCGACGCGGTGACACGCTTCACCGTCCCGAGAGTAGATGCAACCTTACACCGTCAGGGAATCGGGCGGGTTGTTACCAGCGACGGCGCCGACCTACGTTGCGTCGGCCGTCTGACGAAGCGTCAGAATCCATCGAGCGCCGAGGGCCGCTGCGGATGCCGATCACCACCGAGCGCCACGACTCCGGGGTCGCCGAGGTCGTGATGGAGAACCCACCGGTCAACGCCCTGACCGTGGCGGGATGGTTCGAGCTGGCCGCCACCGTGCGGGGGCTCGGCGAGGACACCGCGGTGCGGGTCATCGTCCTGCGGGCCGAGGGGCGAGGATTCAACGCCGGCGTCGACATCAAGGAGATCCAGGCATCGCCGAAGGGCTTCGACGCCCTCGTGGGCGCCAATCGTGGCTGCTTCGAGGCGTTCGCCGCGGTCTACGAGTGCAAGGTGCCGGTACTGGCGGCAGTTCACGGCTACTGCCTGGGTGGCGGCATCGGCCTGGTCGGCAACGCCGACATCGTGGTGGCGTCCGACGACGCCACCTTCGGACTGCCCGAGGTCGACCGCGGCGCGCTGGGCGCCGCCACCCACCTGGCGCGGCTGGTCCCCCAGCACAAGATGCGCGCGATGGTCTACACCGCGGCCACCGCCACCGCCGACGAGCTGGCGGCGTTCGGATCGGTCCTGCGGGTGGTGCCCCGCGACGAGCTGCGGGCGACGGCGCTCGAGGTGGCCGAGGCGATCGCCGCCAAGTCGCCGACCGTGATCCGGGCCGCGAAGGAGTCGCTCAACGGCATCGATCTGTGGGATGTCAAACGCAGCTACCGCTTCGAGCAGGGCTTCACCTTCGAGCTGAACCTGTCGGGGGTGGCCGACGAGCACCGGGACGCGTTCATCGAGGGCCGCGACACCGATACCTCCCGCTGAGAGGCCGAGCGACATGGCAGACAAGTTGATGACCGAAGAGGAGGTGGTCGGCCGGCTGCGCTCGGGCATGACCATCGCCATCGGCGGATGGGCCAGCCGGCGCAAGCCGATGTCGATCGTCCGGGCGATGGTGCGCAGCGACCTCACCGACCTCACGATCGTCAGCCACGGCGGCCCCGACCTCGGCCTCCTGTGCGCCGCCGGCAAGGTCCGCAAGGCGATCTACGCCTTCGTGTCGCTGGACTCGATCCCCCTCGAGCCCCACTTCCGCGCCGCCCGCCAGGCGGGCGCAATCGAGGACGAGCCGCTCGACGAGGGCCTGTTCCACCTCGGACTACAGGCGGCTGCCTGGCGCTTGCCGTTCCTGCCCAGTCGGGCGGGTCTCGGTTCCGACCTGCTGCGCGACAACGGCCGCCTGCGGACGTTCGCGTCGCCGGTCCCCGGGCCCGACGGGGAGGGCGAGGAACTGGTGGCCATGCCCGCCCTTCGGCTCGACGCCAGCATCTGCCACCTCAACCGAGCGGATCGCCGGGGCAATGCGATGTTCCTCGGGCCCGATCTCTACTGGGACGATCTCATGCTGCAGGCCGCCCCCGACGGCGGCCGCTTCATCTCCGCCGAGCGCATCGTCGAGACGGCCGACCTGCGCCACCAGGGATGCATCCACCAGTTGCGGATCAGCAGGATGATGGTCGACGGCGTCGTGTCGGCCCCGGGTGGCGCCCACTTCACGCTGTGTGAGCCCGACTATCCCCGCGACGAGGCGGTGCAGCGGGCCTACGCGGCGTCGGCTCGGTCGCCCGAGGCGTGGGCCGAATTTCGCGCCGAGTGGATCGACATCCCCGAGGGCGACTACCAGCGCAAGGTCGAGGAGACCCTGAGCGAGCGCTCCGAAGGGCGACAGAGCGAACCCGGCCCGAGCGGCCGTGGGAGCGGGCAAGCAACACGTCGGAGCCCGAGCGGCCGTGGGAGCGGGCAAGCAACACGTCGGAGCCCGAGCGGCCCGCTGCGAAGCAGCAAGAGTGGGGAGCAAGGTTGAGCCCGCACGTCACTCGGGCCGAGGTCTGCGTGGTGGCGGTCGCCGAGTGCTTCCGCGGCGACGGCGAGCTGCTCGCCAACCCGATCGGCACCATCCCCATGATCGGCGGGCGGTTGGCGCGAGCCACGTTCGAGCCGGACCTGGCCATGACCGACGGCGAAGCCACGCTCGTTGCCAACGACCGCGCCATGGTCCCGCCCGAGGAGCGCGTGATCGAGTACTGGAACCCGTACCGGTCGATGTTCGATTGGGTGTGGTCGGGTCGCCGCCACGTGATGATGGGCGCCTCGCAGGTCGACCGCTACGGCAACCAGAACCTGGCCGCCATCGGGGACCACGGCCGGCCCAGGGTGCAGCTGCTCGGCTACCGCGGCGCCCCGGGGAACACCATCAACGACCCCACGAGCTACTGGGTGCCCAGCCACAGCCCCAAGGTCTTCGTCGAGAAGGTCGACACCGTCACCGGCATCGGCTGGGATCGGGCGGCGGCGCTGGGTCCTGCGGCGCGATTCGTCGACATCCGCCGGGTGGTGTCCAACCTCGGGGTGTTCGACTTCGAGTCCCCTGATCGGCGCATGCGAATGCGCTCGGTCCATCCCGGCGTGACCGTCGACGACGTCGCGGCGGCCACCGGCTTCGAGCTGACGGTGCCGGCAGACGTGCCCGAGTCGCGCCTGCCGACGGCCGAGGAGCTCGAGCTGATCCGCGAGATCATCGACCCCGAGGGCGCCCGGGAACGCGAGGTCCCCGACCCCGACTGACCGCGCCGACCTGGCGTCGATGCCTTGCGGTCCCCGCGAGAGATCGGCGCTGAACGGGGACCCGGCGTGGCCCTCCCGTAGCCTCGACGGAGGTGAACCGGTGGGAGCGCGCGACGGCGCTGTTCGTGAGCGGTGCGATGGTCGGGGCGGTTGCTGTACCGGGGGTGCGCATGCTTACCTCCCCCGACGCCTCCGATGGCTTCCCGCTCTCGACCTACCCGATGTTCGCCCACGATCCCGGTCAGGTGGCCGTGATGGCGACCGCGGTGGTGATCACCCCCTCGGGCGATGTCGAGCGGCTCTCGCCCGAGACGATCGCCGGAACCGACCAGGTGATCCAGGCGGCGATGACGGTCCGGCGGGCGATCGACCGGGGACGCGCTGCATCGGCCGCGCTGTGCCGGGACATCGCGGCGCGGGTCGAGGGGTCGGGGACGATCGCGGTCGTCATCGAGGAGCATGACGCCATCGCCTGGTCGGCGGGCGAGCGCGAACCGCGTCAGCGGCGCACCGTGTCGGATTGTGAGGCCGAGGGGTGACGGCTACCACGGTCACCCCCACCGAGGCACGGGACGTTCGACGTCCGCCGGAGAGATGGCGGCCGATGGCCTGGTTGTTCGCCCCCGCCCCGGCGACCCGTTTGGCGGCGCTGCGGATAGTGGTAGGTACGTACGCCACGGTGTGGGCCACGGTCCGCCTTCCCGCCCACCTCGGTCACGCCGACCAGGTTGCCGAGCGATGGCAACCGGTTGGGTTGCTGGCGCCGCTCGACGCGCCGCCGGTGGCCGGCGCGATCGTCGCGCTGTCCGTGGGCGCGCCCGTGGTCGGGCTCCTGTTCACTGCCGGCTGGCGTTACCGGCTCGTCGGCCCGCTGTTCGCGGTCGTCATCCTGGCGTTGGCGACGCTCGACAGCTCGTGGGGCCAGGTGTTCCACACCGAGAACCTGCTCGTCCTCCACCTGCTGATCCTCGCCGCAGCGCCGGCGGCCGCCGCGCTGGCCGTAGGGCATCCGGGGACGCGGCCGGACGACGTCGGCGAGCGTTACGGCTGGCCATTGCGACTGGCGGCGGTCGTGGTCGTGCTGGCCTACGTGATCGCGGGCATCGCCAAGCTCCGCGTCGGTGGCCTCGACTGGCTCGGTGGCGACGCACTGCGCCACTGGGTAGCTCAGGACAACCTGCGCAAGGCCCTGCTCGGCGACACCTACTCGCCGTTCGGCACACGGCTCGTGGGCCAGGCGTGGTTGCTCCCACCCATGGCGGTGGTGACTCTGGTCGTCGAGCTGGGGGCGCCGGTGGCGCTGGCGGGTGGGCGCTGGCGGACAGCTTGGGTGATCGCCGCCTGGCTGTTCCACGTGGGGGTGTTGGCGCTCATGGCGATCCTGTTCCCGTACCAGCTCAGCGGCGTCGCCTTCGCGCCGTTCTTCCGCCTCGAGCGGGTCGCCGACCCAGCGCGCAGGTTCGTCAACTCTCGGCGCGGAGGGCGTCGGCTTTGTTGGGGGCCGGGGTCCCGGGCTGGTGGAGCAGGTTCACCACGTCGGCGACGCCGGGCGTCGCCCGCACCTCGCGCTCGACGTGCTGGCCCGCCTGTTCATCGGGTACCTCGCCCCGGAGCGTGACCACCCGGTGGTTGACGTCGATCGTCAGGTGGGGACCGTCGACCCGCCCGAGCACCTCGCTGCGGATCTTGTCGGCCAGCGTCAGGTCGTCCTCGGGAATGTGCGGCCGGGGATGGCGGAGCTTGTGGATCGCGCCCTCGGCCCGGCCCTTGCCGTAGCTGGCCTGGCGTTCGACCGCCCGCACCTCGCGGCGCAAGGTCGCCCGTCCCCGATCCTTCAGCTCGGCCCGGCGCCGGCGACCACGGACCGGATCGAAGACGTAGGCGAGCGTGGCCCCCACGGCGGCGGCGATGGTCAGCTTGACGAGGTTTGCGCCCCTCATGAGTTCCACCTCCTCTCGGCTCACGGCCCGCCACCTTCAGGGTACGACCGCACACAAGGGGCAGCCTCCGGCCGGTGGCGGGTCCGTCGGACCGGCTCGTAGTCTGAGCCGGATGTCTGACACCCCGTCAGGTTCGGCACTGCACCCGGTCCTCCACACCCGGTTCTGCGACCTGGTGGGCTGCCGCTATCCGATCGTGCAGACCGGGATGGGCTGGGTGTCCGGCGCCTCGCTGACGGCCGCGACCAGTTGCGCCGGCGGGTTCGGGATCCTCGCCGCCGTCACCATGACGCCGGATCAAATGGTTGACGCGATCACCGCCGTCAAGGTACGCACCACCAATCCGTTCGGCGTCAACCTGCGAGCCGACCAGCCCGACCTCGCCGATCGCATCGAGCTGTGCATGCGGGAGGACGTCCGGATGGTCAGCTTCGCCGGCGCAACCACCAAGGATGCGATCGCGGAGCTCCACGGCGCGGGCGTGCTGGTCATGCCGACGGTGGGCGCCCTGCGCCACGCGGAGAAGATGCTGGACTGGGGTGTCGACGCCGTCATCGCTCAAGGCGGGGAAGGCGGCGGCCACACCGGCGTCGTCCCGACGTCGCTGCTGCTGCCGCAGGTGGTCGATGCCGTGGGCGCCGAGATCCCGGTGCTGGCTGCCGGTGGGTTCCACGACGGGCGTGGCCTGGTGGCGGCGCTTGCCTGGGGTGCCGACGGGGTGGCCATGGGCACGCGGTTCCTGCTCACCCAGGAGAGCCGGGTACCCGGAGCGATCAAGCGGCGCTACCTGGAAGCGGCCGTGACCGACACGGTCGTCACCACCGCGCTCGACGGTGCACGGCAACGCGTGATCCGCACGGACACGGTCGACCGCTTGGAGCGGGCCTCGCCGCTGAGCCGCTTGCCCCGGGCGCTGCGGGCGGCACTCGCCTTTCGCCGGTTGACCGGCACGCCGCTGCCCGACCTGATCCGCGAGGGCGTGGCCATGCGCAAGAACCAGGGGCTGTCGTGGGCGCAGGTGGCCATGGCCGCCAACGCCCCCATGCTCATCAAGGCCGCCCTCGTCGACGGCAAGGCCGAGGTCGGTGTCCTGCCGACGGGGCAGGTGACCGGGGTGATCGACGAGCTACCGACGGTGGCCGAGCTGCTCGACCGCATCGCCGCCGAGGCGACCGCCACCCTCGAGCGCCTGCAGGGCTCGCACGAATCCGAGGACGAATCGCTATGAGCGAGGCCTACATCGTCGACGCCGTTCGCACGCCCGTGGGCAAGCGCGGGGGTGGGTTGGCCCAGGTCCACCCCGCTGACCTGGGTGCGCACAGCCTGACGGCTCTGATCGAGCGTACGGGCATCGACCCGGCGGCGGTGGACGACGTCGTGTTCGGCTGCGTCGACACCGTCGGCGGTCAGGCCGGCGACGTCGCCCGCACGTGCTGGCTGGTGGCGGGGCTCCCCGAGCACGTGCCGGGAACCACCGTCGACCGGCAATGCGGATCGTCGCAGCAGGCGATCCACTTCGCCGCCCAGGCCGTGCTGTCGGGGACGATGGACGTCGTCGTGGCCGGCGGCGTCCAACAGATGTCGCAGATCCCCATCTCGTCGGCCATGACCGCCGGCCAACCGCTGGGCTTCGACGACCCGTTCACCGGGTCGCCGGGGTGGGTCGCCCGCTACGGCACGCAGGAGCTGAGCCAGTTCCGGTCGGCCGAGTTGATCGCCGAGAAGTGGGACATCGCGCGCGAAGAGATGGAGGCGTTCGCGGTCGAGTCGCACACCCGGGCCATCCGGGCCCGCGACCAGGGCCGCTTCGACGCCGAGATCGTGCCCCTGGGCGAGTGCACCGCCGACGAGGGCCCCCGGGAGCCCGACTGGGACAAGATCCGCTCGCTGCCGGTCCTGACCGGGGGCGGGCGCGTGACGGCGGCGTGCTCGTCGCAGATCTCCGACGCCTCGGCGGCATTGCTGATCGTCAACGAGCAGGGGCTGGCCGACCACGGGCTCTCGCCGCGAGCCCGGATCCACCACCTCTCGGTGCGGGCCGACGACCCGGTGCGGATGCTGACGGCCCCCATCCCTGCCACGGCCAACGCGCTGGCCAAGACCGGCATGCGCCTCGACGACATCGACCTGGTCGAGATCAACGAGGCCTTCGCCTCGGTCGTCATCGCCTGGGCGCGGGAGGCCGGCGCCAACCTGGCCAAGGTCAACGTCAACGGCGGCGCCATCGCCCTCGGCCACCCGCTCGGCGCCACCGGTGCCCGGCTCATGACGACCCTGCTCCACGAGCTGGAGCGGCGCGGCGGGCGTTGGGGGCTGCAGACGATGTGCGAGGGCGGCGGCCAGGCCAACGTGACCATCATCGAGCGCCTGTAATGCCGTGACCAGCTACTGACCACCAGGCGCCGCTGTGGGCCTGGCGACGCCTAGCCCACCTTGGGCT
>Ga0214469_1000045_pt1 | contig 31037 bp, 24 predicted proteins | sample RVTome_10_FD_187340 | JGI IMG/M metagenome (GOLD analysis project Ga0214469, IMG submission 187340) | Soil microbial communities from uranium-contaminated site in the Upper Colorado River Basin, Wyoming, United States - RVT153D57 HiSeq ... | reverse complement strand
GCGGATTGTCGTCAACCGGCATCGCGGCGATCTCCGTGTGACCTCGCAGCCGGGCGAGACGGTGTTCACCGTACGGCTCCCGCTGACGCCGCCAGCTGAGGATTGAGAACGAACCCATGCACTCCACGAAGCCGCGCTCCACGGGCAGGTCGCGCACGGCATGAACGGCTCAATGCCGTCGGATCCGCGTTCGTGGGGCAGACCGATGTGGGCAGCAGCCGGCGATATGCCCGTCGTACCTATCCCATGGTGGGTATGGACCGCCCTTGTCGCTTCACCATTCTTGGGCTAGCGGAGCACGTTCTGTTCAAGACCGGGCGGTATCGCGCCATGGCGCGCTGGTACTTCGACCAGCGGCAGCCGTTCTAGGTCCGCAACCGCCCCTTTGCCGCCCTGCCGTTCGGCTTGATGTTCGCGTGCTGGGTACCAGCGCCGGGACCTTCACCTGCGGGTTCGCGCCACCCAGCCTGGTCAACGTCAGGTGCTCAGCGACCAGTCGCGGTAACCCCGCTCCATCCGCCAGCTCAAGCACCGGCACCAACCCAGCGCACGACACGAGGTTGGGGTCGTCGAACACCGCCGTAACACCGTGCGAGACTCGCATCCACCGGATGCCCCTTCCGCTGACATGGAATCGTTCCCTAGACAAGATCGATTCTCTTGCAGCAGAAGGGCATCTCGGCCTTACGACTCGCGGCTCACCTCACGCAGGTCGGTGGATCCGGGCTTAGTGTCCACAAACCCGGTCCAGGACCCTCTGCTGGCCGGATGTCCGATCTGGGTACGGAGTCGCCCCGTTCTGCACGGAGTGGTGCGGCGACCGCGGCACACCTACCCGGCATGGAAGGCACAACACCCACCTTGAGCGGCCTAGAGCCGCTGATGAGCATCGAGGAACTCTCCGAGCACCTCAACGTGCCGGTCAGGACGCTGTACGGCTGGCGCCTCGCCGGCAAAGGGCCGTGCGCTGTTCACATCGGGCGCAGCTCCGGTACTTCGTCAGCGACGTCCACGACTGGCTTCGGCAGCAGCGCGAGGTCGAGCCTGGGCGCGCGCCGGAAGGGCGGTGACCAGCCATGGGTAGGCCGCGCACACCGATCGACACCTTCGGTGACCATCACCTACGTCAAGGTCGCAGGCGGGCGAGTCCGAGCCCGCACCCGCTATCGCGATGACGACGGCCAGGTTCGCCGAGTCTCTGCCACCGGTGCCACCAGTAAGGAGGCCGAGCGCAACCTGAAGAAGGTCCTCTCACAGCGACCGAGTCATATCGCATCGGGCGAGCTCACCGGCGACAGGTCGTTTGCGAAGCTGGTCGAGGTTTGGCTGGAAGACCTCGACCTGGAGAACAAGCTCGCCCCAAGCACCCGAGCCCTCTACGAGAGGAACATGCGCCAACTCGTCATGCCGGCCTTCGAGCACTACATCTTGCGCGAGATCATCGTGCGCAAGGTCGACCAGTTCATCAAGACGCTGGCCACGACGAAGAGCTACAGCATGGCGAAGCAGGCACGGGCCGTGTTGGCGACTCTGCGCCGGGCCGCTCGGAATGTGCGCATCGACACTCGCGGTTAGTCGCCGGGGATGACGTCGCGGGCCGACGTCATCCGGGCCGCGCCCACGCTGGCCGCGGTCACGCAGGCCATCGCGAGCAGTTGCAGTGGGGTGAGCCATTCCCGGAGGAGGACGGCCGCCACCAGCGCCGCGGCGGCCGGTTCGAGGCTCATCAAGATGCCGAACACCCTGGGCGGCAGGGTGCGTAGGGCGGCCATCTCAAGGCTGTAGGGAATCACCGAACTGAGCAGACCGACCAGAGCCCCCAGCACCAGCAGGCGTGGCTCGAGCAGGCGCGCGCCCGCCGTAGCCACGGCGAACGGCGCGATGGCAAGGGTCGCGACCGTGCTGGCCACCGCCAGCCCGTCGACGCCGGCCCAGCGGCGCCCGGTCGCCGCCGTCGAGACGATGTACAGCGCCCAGCAGCTGCCCGCGAGTAGTGCCAGGCCGAACCCGAGGGCGTCGACCTTCGTGGGTCCGGCGCCGAACAGGGCGATGCCCAGCGCGGCGAGGCCCACCCACACCAAATCGCGCGGGCGGCGGCTGCCCACGGCCGCAAGCGCCAACGGGCCGACGAACTCGATCGTCACCGCCACTCCGAGTGGGATCCGGGCGAAGGACTCGTAGAACGCCCAGTTCATCGCACCCAGCGCCAGCCCGAGCGCCAGCACCGGTCGCCAGTCCGCCGCGGTGCGACCATCCAGCCGGGGGCGGGCCAAGGCGAGCAGGATCAGCGAACTCGTGACGAGTCGCAGCAGCACCATCCCGATCGGCGGGATCTCGCCGAACAGCCCCTTCGAGACCGCCGCGCCGAACTGCACCGACAGGATGCCGATCAGAACCAGCCACACGGGTGACAAACGAGCAGCAGGCACCGGCGCAGCCTATGCGGGTTGGCCGGGGCCTCCTGTGTGGTGCGACTGTCAGCCGGCGACATGGAACTGCATCCTGGCTCGGAGTAACGTCCGGGCCGCGGGTGCGTCCGTCGCGCCAAGGGCCCAATCCGAGAGGGTAGGTCGTCGCTCATGACACAGCTCCGCACGAAGTTGCTCGTCGCCGCAGCCATGATCGTGACCGCAGCATCCGTGGCCCTCGCAGGTGTCGTGGGTGGCAGCGCCGCGGCCGCCGCACCGCAGGCACCGCCAGGGGCCGCCGTCCAACCCGACTTCGGCCCCAACGTACGGATCTTCGACCCGAGCATGCCCACGAGCGAGATCCAGGCAACAGTCAACGCGATCCGCGACGCCCAGGTCGACGCCGAGATGGGCACACAGCGGTACGCGTTGCTGTTCAAGCCCGGCACGTACGGCTCACCCGCGGAACCGCTGATCATTCAGGTTGGCTACTACACAGAGGTCGCCGGTCTAGGAGCGTCGCCGGCCGACGTCGTCATCAACGGTCACGTCGACGTCTACAACCGGTGCCTCGCTCCGGACAACTGCATCGCGCTGGTCAACTTCTGGCGGTCTGTGTCCAACCTGACGATCAACATCATGGGTGAGACCGGGTGTCGAGCATCGGCGAACTTCTGGGCCGCCTCGCAGGCGGCGCCGATGCGCCGCGTCAACGTCACCGGCGGCAACCTGACCCTCTTCGACTACTGCACTGCAGGACCGCAGTTCGCCAGCGGTGGCTTCATCGCGGACTCCAAGACAGGCTTCGTCATCAACGGGTCTCAGCAGCAGTACATCGTGCGGAACAGCAGCATCGGCGGCTGGTCCAACGCCGTATGGAACCAGGTATTCGCCGGTGTCCAGGGCGCCCCGGCGCAGACCTTCCCCAGCCCGCCGTACACCACCCTGGCGACGACGCCGGTCAGCCGCGAGAAGCCGTACCTGTACGTCGACGCCGAGGGTATGTACAACGTGTTCGTCCCCGACGCCCGCACCGACACGTCGGGCACCACGTGGGAGACGGGTCCGACGGCCGGAGAGTCGATCCCCCTCTCGGACTTCTTCCTGGCCAGGCCATCGGACTCCGTCAAGAGCATCAACAGAGAGCTCGCACGGGGGAAGCACCTGCTCTTGACGCCTGGCGTCTACGACGTCGACCGCTCCATCAGCGTCAAGCGGTCCGACACTGTGGTGCTGGGCCTTGGTGTAGCCACGCTCACGGCGGTCGACGGCGCCGTGCCGATGCGGGTCGCAGACGTCAAGGGTGTCGACGTCGCCGGCGTCATGATCGACGCGGGCACGGTCAACTCGCCGGTGCTGCTGCAGGTCGGCACCCCGCACGCGAAGAAGAGCGACCCGTCCAACCCGACCACGCTGCACGACGTGTTCTTCCGCATCGGCGGGCCGCACGTCGGCAAGGCCACCGTCAGCCTCGAGGTCAACAGCGACAACGTCCTGCTCGACCACGTCTGGGCGTGGCGTGCCGACCACGGAGTCGACGGTTCGTTCGGCTGGGAGGTCAACACCGCCGACACCGGAGTTGTCGTCAACGGTGACAACGTGACCGCCACCGGCCTGTTCGTCGAGCACTACCAGAAGTACAACACCATCTGGAACGGCGAGAACGGAACGACGATCCTGTTCCAGAACGAACTGCCCTACGACCCGCCCAACCAGGCCGCCTACCAGCACGACGGCGTCCTCGGCTGGGCCGCCTACAAGGTGGCCGACTCGGTCAGGCGCCATGAGCTGTGGGGCGGGGGCAGCTACGTGTTCTTCAACGTCAACCCGACGATCCACGCCACTCGCGGGTTCGAGGTGCCGGAGACTCCGGGCATCGAGATGCACCACCTGCTGACGGTCAACCTGAGCGCCGGCACGATCGACCATGTCGTCAATGACGTGGGGGCTCCGGCCACGACGGACGCAATCGGGGTCCCGAGCTTCGTGGTCAGCTTTCCGTAACGGCACCTCGGCTCGAAACCATCCTCAACGCGCTGTCCATGACCTACGGCGACCGCCTGGAGGGCGACGAGCCGAGGTGCTCATCGCGCTCGGCCGCTCCGCATCCGACCTCGACGCAATCCGGCCACCCGTCAAAGCATCGACGCAAGGGACGAAGCCGCTGCCGAGGAAGGGCGCGGCGGACCTGACCTCGCAGCCAGCCTGGTCAGGCTCATGGATGTGACACTCAGGTCGCGTACGTGGCCGCCCCGATCAGGTGCAGCGAGACGTACGGTTCGTCGCCGACCACCCAGCTGTCGTGCTCCTCCGGTGGGATGTAGAAGATCGTTCCGGGCACGAGGTCGACGATCCTGCCGTCGTCGAAGGCGGCCGCGGCCCGACCGCCGAGCACGATGCCGAGGTGTTCGTTGGTGCACCGACGAGCACAGACGCGACGGCCGACATGCTCGGACCACTTCCACCCGGATTGATACGTCGCGCGCCCGAGCGTCTGGCCGGAAATCGTGATCAGTTCCAGCCGCCCCTTCTCGAATGTGCGGATCTCGTCGGGCGAGTCGAATCTCCTGAGGATTGTCTGCATACACGAACTCCTACCCGACGTGTACCTCAGCCGGCTGCGAAGGTACCGACGAGCCGGCCCTGGGCGATGGCCGCACGCGAGATGGTCGTGAGGGCCTCGTCGGTGTCGGCGCCGTCGGCGAGGTCCAACGGCTCCTCGAACGCGTAGACCGTGAATCGGTAGTGGTGTGTGCCGCTCGGTGGGCAGGGTCCGGTGTAGCTGGCCTGCCCGTTCGAGTTCCGTCCCTGCTTGGCGTTGGCCGGCAGCGAGCCCTCCGCCAGCGACTCCGTCGATGGTGGCAGCCCGAACAGAATCCAGTGCGTGTACGTGCCGCGAGGGGCGTCCTGATCGTCGACGACGAGGGCCAGCTCGCGCGCGCCCTCGGGTACTCCGGTCCAGCTGAGCGGCGGCGATACGTTGCTCCCGGCGCAGGTGTAGGTGTCGGGGATCGGATGGTCCGCAGCGAAGGCCGTACTGGTCACCTCGATGACCTCGGGGGCCTGCGTGTCCGTCTCACCGCCTCCGCCAGCGCATGCGGTCAACGCCACAGATGCGAGCACCGCCGCGAGCGTCCGCACCAGGCCACGGTAGTCCTCGCGGTGGGACGATCAGACGCCTGGCATCCAGCCAACTAGCCTCGGTTCGAGCACGTGGTGGTGTCAGCTCGACGGCCGGCCTGAGGGGTGCGATGGCAAGCAACGCGGTGCAGGCCGTGGTCTTCGACCTCGACGGCGTTCTGGTCGATTCCGAGGGGTGGTGGGACGAGGTTCGCCGCGCTCTGGCCGCCGATGCCGGCCGGCCATGGCCCGAGGAGGCGACCCGCGCGATGCAGGGTATGAGCACGACTGAGTGGTCGGCCTACCTGACCGGCGTGGTCGGCGTGCCCGGCAACCCGGAGCACCTGGCAGCAACCGTGATCGACCGCATGGAGGCTCGGTACCGCTTGCGGCTGCCCCTCCTACCCGGCGCCGTCGAGGTTGTGCAGCGGCTGGGCAGCCACTGGACGCTGGGCGTCGCGACGTCATCGCCGCGACGGCTCCTCGACATCGTGCTGGACTCCGCAGGATTGGCGGGTTGGTTCCGAGTCAGCGTCTCCACCGAGGACGTTCCGGCCGGCAAGCCGTCGCCGGCCGTCTACGAGGAGGTGGTGCGGCGGCTGGACGTAGATCCGCAGCGAACTGTTGCGATCGAGGATTCGAGCAACGGACTGCGGTCGGCCGCAGCGGCCGGGTTGAGGGTCATCGCCGTCCCGAATGCCGCCTACCCTCCGGTCGAGGACGCTCTCGCGCTCGCCTCTGTCGTCGTCGACTCCCTGAACGAGATCACCCCGGAGTCGGTGTTGTCGCTGGGCCGAGGCTGAGGCGTCGGTGACGTGACGTCCTCTCCGGCCGCTGCGGCAGGCGTACACGGGTCCAGTTCCGCGTGGGATCCGTTGCGCGTGAGTGCCTTCCGCGCCCTCTGGTTGGCGCAGCTCGCAAGCATGACGGCCACCTGGATGCAGACCGTGGGTGCCCAGTGGCTGCTGATCGACGAGCCCAACGCGTCCACGTTGGTCGCTCTCGTGCAGACCATGAGCATGCTGCCGGTGTTGCTGCTGGCGCTGCCGGCCGGCGTGGTAGCCGATTCGTTCGACCGCAGGCGATGGCTGGTCGTCGTCCAGGCGTGCACGTTCGTTGTGGCCGCCGGGATGACTGCAGTCGCAGCTCTGGGCGAGATGTCACCGGCGTTGCTTCTGGGGTTCACGTTCCTGCTCGGGTGCGGCGCGGCGCTGACCGTGCCGGCGTGGCTGGCGATCATTCCGGACCTGGTACCGCGAGATCACCTGTCCGCCGCAGCGGCGCTCGGCTCTATCAGCATCAACGTGGCGCGCGCCGTCGGGCCGGCCGCGGCGGGTGTGCTCGTTGCCCAAGCAGGCGTGCCGGTCGTGTTCGCCTTCAGTGCGCTTTCGGCTGCGGTGCTGGCCGCCGCCTTGGCGGTGTGGGGACCCGGTCCCGCCGTGTCAGGTGACGTCCCCGAGCGGTTCGGCCAGGCCCTACGAGCTGGGGCCCGATACATCCGGCACTCCCCGGTGACGCGGCGAATCCTGCTGCGGTCAATCCTGTTCGTGCTGCCGGGTGCATCGCTGTGGGCGCTGCTGCCCCTCGTCGCGACCGAACGGCTCGGCTTGGGTGCCACCGGTTTCGGCATCCTGCTCGGTGCGGTCGGTGTCGGCGCGATTCTTGGCGCGTTCGTGCTGCCACCGGTTCGGGCCCGGACATCGTCCAGCCAGCTCATCGGCGGCGCAACCCTTGCCTACGCGGTGGCGCTGCTGGTATTGGCGCTCGTCCGCAACGTCCCGCTCGTCCTGGCCGTGCTCATGGTGGCCGGCGCCGCGTGGATGGCGGTGCTGTCCAGCCTGGGCGCCGCGATGCAGATGTTCCTGCCCGCCTGGGTTCGTGGCAGGGGCCTTTCGGCGCACACGGTCGTGTTCGTCGGGGGGCAGGCGCTGGGAGCGGCGGCGGCGGGGTTGGTGGCCCAGTACGCCGGGCTGGAGGTGGCATTCGTCACGGCCGCGATCGTGACCGGCGTAGGCACCGCGACGATGGCCGTCTGGCCACTGCTGGACTCCTCCCACCTGGATCGCAGCACGGTGTCGTACTGGGGCGATCCGGGTCTCGCCTTCGAGCCCGACCCCGACGAAGGCCCTGTGCTGATCAGCCTCACCTATTCGGTATCCGCGGAGCATGCCGACGAGTTCCTGGCCGCGATGGAGCGCGTACGCCGGTCGCGGCAGCGAACCGGGGCCACGAGATGGGTCCTGTACCAGGACGGCGCCGATCCGCGCCGGTTCCTCGAGGCGTACCTCGTTCCCTCGTGGCAGGAGCACCTTCGGCAACATGCGGACCGGCTCACCGGCGCAGACCAGGAGATCGAGGCGGCCGCGGTTGCTCTCACCGACGCGCCTCCCGAGGTTGCGCACCTGTTCCCCGCGCACCGAGACCGCTGACCGCGGCCGGGCCGCGGTGGTGCAGTCGTCGGCAGCGGAACTCGGCCGGCCGCGGTCCACGCCGGACTCCCTAGGTCGGTCGTCCGGTCGGGACGGAGATGGCGTCCTCGACGCGATCCGGGGTCGCAACCGCGGGCCGGCGGCTGCGCTGCTCGTGCACGGCAAGCAGGACGACCGACAGCACGACGATCAGCCCGCCCATCCACTGACTGGCGTCCAGGCGAGCGTCCAGGAGCGTGACACCGACGATGGCCGCAGTTACCGGAAACGCCAGCTCGGCGAGCGTGGCGCGCGACGCCGGCGTCGCTCGCAGTGCGAAGTAGTACAACAACAGGGCTGCGAGCCCGGGCACCAGCGCGAGCAGGACCAGGCGAGGCACGAGCGCGGCGTCGATAGAGACCGGTGATCCTGACAGGCCGGCGATGACGGCCATGGCCAGCAGGCCGACGGTGAAGCGCAGCGTCGTCACGTGCACGAACGAGAGCTCGGCGCTGACCATGCGACCGAGCACGGTTCCCGCGGCCCACAGGGCGGCCGCGCCGACGGCCAGTGACGCCGCCTGCAGGCCGGTCACGCTTACGCGGAACGGATCGGGGAAGGCCAGCAACCACGCGCCGGCTAGGGCGGGACCGGCGAACAACGCGAACCGTGGCGTGAGCCGCTCCCCGATCAACACGACCGCCAGCAGCATGGCGATCACCGGCTGGAGCTTCTGCAGCACCTGCGGCGTCACTGGATCCCCGAGCGCGAACGCCCGTGTGAACATGGTCGTAGCCAATGCCGACGATCCAGCACCGATCACCAGGATGCCGGCTTTTGTCCGCGCCGACGCAGCCCACATCGCGCGCAGTGCGGGCACAAGCCACGGCGAAATCAGGATGACCAGAGTGAGATGCTCAAACAACACGATCGTCGTTGCCGGAAGCTCCCTCGCCAACGGCTCTCGTAGCAGCGACGACCATCCCCACAGCGAGGCCGCCAGAGCGACCAGCCATGTCCGGTCTCGTGCCTGCAGGCCCGGTGCCGTTACCATCATTCCGGCTCCGTCCGACGATCTCTGCGGGCGCATGGGCACGTGGTGGGCTTACCCTAGCGGGGGCCACGGCAACGCTTCGTGAAGCCGTGGTCCGTCGCAACACTTCAGTGCCTCTTCCCGCTGGCTCATTCCGGGCGCCACGCAAGGACCTACGTCTATCCCGCCAGCGACGACGCTTCGACGCTGGTCAAGTGAGCGGCAACGGCTAGGCCCGGGATCGCGAGCGATGTTCTAACGCGGTACCAGCTGACATCTGTGCACTGGTTCGCAGTCGGCCCGATGAGTAGCCGCCCGGCGTCCTGGCAGGGTCGTCGCCGATGGCAATCGCGTCCCAATAGGTGGGCCCAGGACGAGTAGTCTCGCTGCGACAGGACAGTGCCGTCCCCGCCGTCGCGCAAGGACGACGCTCGACCAGCAGGCCTAGCAGACGTGATCGACAGAGCCGGAAGGACTGTCCCGCACCGCGTTCTGGCCGTGAGCGGGAGTACGCTCGCGTACGTTACCCTCGGGTAACTATCCCGGCTCAGTGACGCGGGCGGTGCGCATGGTCGGCATTGAACGCTGTACGGCGAGCCTGCACGGCGACGACCTGACCTACCGGGTGGCAGGCACCGACGGGGCGGTGATCGTCCTGCTGCACGGGGTCGCGGGCTGCAGCAACACCTGGGAGCCGGTGATGGAGCGCCTCGCCGTGGCGGCTCGCGTGGTCGCGCCTGACCTCTTGGGCCACGGCGAGTCGGCCAAGCCGCGCGGTGACTACTCCCTCGGCGCCTATGCAAGCGGCCTGCGAGACCTGCTCACTCTGCTCGGTCACGATCGCGTCACCCTGGTCGGGCACTCGCTGGGGGGCGGGGTGGCCATGCAATTCGCCTACCAGTACCCAGAGCGTGTGGCGCGGCTTGCGCTGGTCGCCAGCGGAGGCCTTGGACCCGACATCAGCGGATGGCTGCGCGCGGCCTCACTGCCGGGCGCCGAGCTCGTGCTACCAGTCATAGCGCACCGTCGGGTGCGCGACGCGGGATCGTCGATCAGTAGGTTCCTCGGCCGGTTCGGGTTGCAGCCGTCGCCGGCGGTGGAGGAGATCGCGCGCAGCTTCGCGACGCTCGCGGACGGTCAGTCTCGGGCCGCTTTCCTTGCCACCCTGCGATCCGTTGTCGATCCGGCCGGGCAGCGCGTGTCGGCGCTGGAGAAGCTCTACCTCGCTGCGGACGTCCCGACACTGCTGGTCTGGGGCAGCCGGGACCCGGTGATCCCGCTGGCCCACGGGCAGGCGGCGTACGCACGGATATCGGGCAGCCGACTCGAGGTCCTCGACGGTGCCGGCCACTACCCGCACCGCGACGACCCAGCCCGGTTCGCCCGCATCCTGCTCGACTTCGTCTCTTCGACGAAGCCGGCGAAGCTCCGGCCCGCAGACCTCGCCCGGCGCCTGCTTCCAGCAGCCGTCTGAAGCTTCGCCATTGCGGCGGAGCCACCACGTGCTGGCCTGGGCTCATGTGGATCAGCGTCGGATGTCGCGCCACAGCTGCTCGTAGCGCCCGGCGGCGTTACTCGTGGCGGACGCTAGCCGGTTGGGCGCCGCTTCGCCAAGCGCTCGACCAGTGCGATCGAGGGGTTTCGACGATCTGCTCGCGAAATTGGACCGGCACAAGACGGCCAAGAGGTCCTCGGCGACCAGCCCGAAGCGGCGTGCGACGTCATCGCTGCCATCGGCGCCGAGGCCTTCGTGCCGATGCCTCCTGACCGGCGTGCACGACGGCCCCGCATGCGTCGCATCGGTGAACTGGGTCTATCGCGCAACGACCCACTCCATCGGCTGTCCTGTAACGGCCGCGATGTGATCGAAGTCGGTGTCGTGGTGCAGCAGCGTGGCGCCGTAGTGGTCGGCTACGGCGGCGGTGAGGACGTCAATCACTCCGGCCGAACGATGTTGGCTGGTGCGGGCCATCAAGGCCTGAATGTCGCGAGCCCGATCGCAGACCTCCGTGATGATCGGGAGATCGACGAAGATCAGCTCCCGGTCTCGCCTCAGCTCGGCGTGCTCCGCAGGTGTCTTCGTCGCATACCCCATTTCCAGGTCAACCGTGACGCATGTCGCGAGTGACCTGGACCTGGCGAGATTGCGTAGGCGCTTGTCGACAATCTCATTCCGCACTGCCTGGGCGAAGGCCGACGTATCGGCCAGGTAGAGCCGCCGCGTCACCGACGAGCGCCCGCCATGATCTCGGGATCAGCCAGATCGGGCGTACCGAAGGCATAGCGCGATTCCATGATCGCTCGGTCCCGGTCGGGGATCTCTGCCACGTAGGCCAAGGCGGCACGAACCGTGTCGACCTTGGTCTTGGTGCCGAGCTGCGCGGCGGCACGGTCCAGCAAGACCTCATCGATATCAACGACAGTTCTCATGACATCAATGATATCACCGCGGAATGCGAGCGGTCCGGGTCGTGGCTTGCCGAGCCGCAGGGAGTGGCGGGCTCCCCGTCCGGTGCCACCGCGCTCTTGGAGGAGCTTCGTCACGACGATGCGGTCATCGGGCGGATCGAGTGCGGTGCCAGCGCGGTCGGCTATGACCAAGCCGACCGACAACTGCTGGCAACGTTGTCCGGGCAGGCGGCCACGGCGATCGCCAACGTACGGCTGGCAGCGCATCTGAGTGAGCAGCTTGCTGAGCTGGACCGCTCGCGGGCTCGGATCGTGGCCGCGCAGGACACCGAGCGGCGGCGGATAGAGCCGGACATCCATGACAGTGTGCAGCAGGAGGCGGTCGCGCTGATCGCAAAGCTGCGGTAGCCCGCAACCGGCACGGACGGGGTGAGATCCCCGACGTGCTTCTGGCCGAGCTGCAATCTGACGCCGGCGAGCTGCTCACCGATCTGCGCGAGCTTGCGCATGGCATTCACCCGCCGGTGCTCAGCGACGGCGGCCTGGTGGCGGCGCTTGAGGCCCGTGCGGGTTGCCTCCTGCTGGACGTGACGGTCCGTGCCGACGATGCGCTGCGGATGCGACGGCTCGACGCGGATGTGGAGGCGGCGGCGTACTTCCTGATCTGTGAAGCACCGACCAATGTCGTCAAGCAGTTCGTGCGCCGCGGTGTAGATCATCTTCAACAGTGCGGTGGCCTGCTTGCGGTCGTTGTAGGAGACGTAGCGCAGGCTGGCGCGGATCAGGTGCACCACGCAGGGTCTGCACGATGGTGTGCGCGAAGACGGTCTCGATCGCCTCGGGCAGGCCTTCCAGGCCTCGCAGCAGGCGATCAGCGCGTCGCGCACGCCCCGGTTGCGCAGCTCGGTGAGCACCGCCAGGCAGAACTTCGCGCCCTCGACGGACTGGACCCAGATCCCGAGCACGTGCTTGATCCCGTCGGTGTCCACGCCGACGACCAGGTGCGCGGCCTTGTTCACCACGTGCGCGCCGTCACGGACCTTCACCACCAGGGCGTCGAGGTAGACGATCGGGTAGATAGCGGTGATCCGGCTGATGGCTGCCCGCCTGGCCGGACAACAAACCCGCTACCGCAATATCCGCCCGGCAATGGCCTGACACCAATCGCTATCGCCCAGTCGCCCAACACTCTCTGAGCCGTACGGTGTTGCTGTGATCCGTCGGCTGCTGCTGGTGCACGCGCACCCGGATGACGAGAGCCTGTGGACCGGTGGCACCATCGCCCGCTACGCGGCCGCGGGCGTCGAGGTGAGCGTGGTGACCTGCACGCTGGGCGAGCAGGGCGAGGTGATTCCCGCCGAGTGGCGTGGGCTGGCTGCGGACGCCGGCGACCAGCTCGGCGGATACCGCGTCGGTGAGCTGCGCGCCGCTTGTGCCACCCTCGGGGTGGCCGTACAGCGGTTCCTCGGCGGAGCCGGCCGGTGGCGGGACTCCGGGATGGTGCGCAGCGGCAGCGACGGTCGGGCCGGTCCTCCAGCCCGGATGCATCCGCGAGCCTTCGCCGGTGGCGACGTGGCCGAACAGACCCGGCAGCTGGTCGACGTGCTGCGGGAAGTCCGGCCGCAGGTGGTGGTGAGCTACGGGCCGGACGGCGGGTACGGCCACCCAGACCACATCCGCGCGCACGAGATCACCATGGCGGCTGCGGCACAGGTGCCCGAGGTGCTCCGCGTCTTTTGGACGGTATTGCGGCGCTCCGCTGTGGACGCCGGGGTTGCGACGCTGCGTGCAACGGCCGGGTTGCCGTTCACCGTGGCCCCGCCTGGCTACCTGCCCTCCGTACCGGACGCCGATGTCGATGCCGTGATCGACGTCCGCTGCGTGATGGCGGTCAAGATGGCAGCCCTGCGAGCCCACGCTACGCAACTGCGGGTCTGGCAGGGCACGAACGGCGAGCGGGCCGTGACCCTCGCTGAGCCGATCGCCCTCCCGGTGCTCGACGCCGAGGTCTACAGCCTCGCCGCGGGTCATCGCACCACCTCCAAGACGGATCTGTTCGCCGGCATCGACTCCGGCCGACCCACGGCGCCGGCCCGGTGAGCTCGAGCATGAGCCAGGACGCCACCGTGGTCCCGGAACCCGGCCAGGTCACCGACGACCGAAGCGGTCCACTGGGCGCGGAACGCCTTGATCCGCAGTGCTGGATGGCGGCACGCGACATAAGACTCTCGGGCGGTCAGCCGATCGGAGCGGCCCGGGGCGTCGCGCCGAGATCGTGCAGGACCGGTAGGCCCGTGATCGCGCCCACCATCTCGGCGGTCCGACGGACAGCCGCCGGGGCAGTGAGCCGGTCGGTCAGTACCGCTTCCAGCATGGCGGCGAGCTGCGCAGACACGCGTGGGTACACCGGGGTGGCGGGTCTGGTCACTGCGTGTTCCAGGATCTCGGCCGTCATGGCGACGAAGGGGGACGCCGCGGCGGCCAGCGCGATGGCCGACCGGCGCGGCGGGATCCGGCCCGTCGCCTGCGCGACCCGCGCCAGCGCGTCCGGCGCGACGACGTGCTCGAGCAGGCGCATCGCCTGCTTCGGGTCGGCGGCCTGGCGGAAGATGCCGTAGACCATGGTGCCGGTCACGCTGGCCGGGAACCCCATCGGTCCTGCGGGGACGGCGACGAACCCGACCTCGTCCGCCAGGTCGTGCACCCTCATGCCGAGCATGTGTGCGAGCGTGCCGGCCTCGTAGCTGCCGCCGAAGCTGATCGCGGCCTGACGGTGGCCGAGCAGCCTGATCGGGCGGTTCCAGTCGTACCCCACCGACTCCTGCGCGAGCAGCCGCTCGTCGACCAGCTGGCGGACGAACTGGACCGCCTGTATGGCAGCCACCGAGTCGAGGCTGACGGCGCGCTCACCGAGCACCGAGGCACCGTTGGACGCCAGCAACGCGATCAGGCAGTAGGCCGTCGTCTCCCCGCCTCTGGAACCGGCCGGCATCACGATGGGGAAGGGTAGGCCGTCGCCAGCGAACCTCCGACCTACGGCCAGCAGGTCCGACCAGGTCCGGGGCGGGTCGAGACCCCGGGAGTCGAGCTGGTCCCGCCAGTACCACAGGCCGGCCACGTCTGCGACAGCGGACACAGCGAATGTCCGGCCGTCCCACAGCGTGGCGCCCAGGAGCGGCGGCAGGAAGTCCGCCTTGTGTTCACGCTGGACCCAGTCCTGGTCGAGCTCGTCCAAGCCGTGCAGGAATCCGGCCGCGGCGAACTCGGGCACCCAGACCGAGTCGAGCACGGCCAGGTCGGGCGCCAACCCGTCGGCGACCGCGTGGGTCAGCATGTGGTGCAGGTCGGCGCGCGGAACGGCGACGACGTTGACGTCCAGGTCGGCAGGCGCGGCGCCGCGGACGATCCGTTCCCACGGGCCTTCCTGCGGGACGACGATGCGGATCTCGCCTCGATCACGCCCACGGGGCGCCCAGTGCGGGTTCACGAACGTCCCGCGACCGCGGTGACGCAGTACCACGCCCTCGTCGGCCAACTCCGACAGTGCCCGGCTCACGGGCGTCCGGCTGATGCCAAAGGTCTCGCACAGCTCGTGCTCGGTGGGCAGCCGGTCTCCCGGCCCGTAGCGGCCGCCCAGGAGATCTTCGAGCAACAGGGTCTTGAGCTGGAAGTACAGGGGTATAGGCCGGCCCGGATCGATCGACATCGTCGTTGAACCTCCCACGGCCGCCCATGCCCCGCCTCTTGACGCCCGGGCCCTGATTTGTTATACGTCCACACTAATGACTTTGTCACGTTCATGTGACAAGACGTGCTCCCACGAACGGCGAGCGTCCGCGGACGACCGGGAGGCTGCAGTGGCCAGCCAGCAGCCGGTGGCGAGCCGGACAGTCGGCGCCGACGAGCTGGTCGGCAGGGCGTTGGCCGTACTGGAGGCCAACCAGCTCGGCCCGGTCACGGTCCCGTCTCCCCAGTTGTATCCGCATCAGTGGAGCTGGGACGCCGCCTTCATCGCGATGGCCTATGCCCACGTTGAACAGTCACGCGCGGAGGGTGAGCTGCGGGCGCTGTTCGCCGGGCAGTGGTCCAACGGCTTGCTGCCGCACATCGTCTTCGCGCCCGGCGGAGGTCCGTACTTCCCAGGCCCCGACTTCTGGCAGGTCGATCGCTCGCCACACGCCCCTCCGGGCCAAGCCACCTCGGGCATCGTGCAGCCGCCGGTGCACGCCAGCGCCGTCCTGCAGATCTGCCGGCATGCACGCGATCCGGAAGCAGCGGCCAGGTTCCGCACCGAGATGCTGCCCAAGCTCGACGCATGGCACGGCTACCTGCACCGCGAGCGCACCCGGGGCAACGGTCTGGTCGAGATCTGGCACCCCTGGGAATCGGGCATGGACAACTCCCCGATGTGGGACGACGCCCTTGCCCGGATCGTGCTGACTCCCGGCGACGTGCCGAGCTACGAACGGATCGACGTCCAGCTCGGTCCGATCGAGGAGCGCCCGACCGGGGACGAGTACGACCGCTACGCATACCTTGTCGCGCTCTTCCGTGACCTCGGCTACGATTCGGCCGCCATCCGGGACGCCTGCCCGTTCGTCGTCCAGGACGTCATGTTCAACGCGATGCTGGTGCAGGCCGATCGGGACCTGGCTACACTCGCCCAGCTCGACGGTGCCGACCCGGGGCCCTACGACCGCCGCGCCGACCGGACTGCGGCGGCGCTCGACGGTCTGTGGGATGACGACCGCGCGCTCCACGTCGGCTATGACGTACGCCGGCAGGCGACCATCACGACGGGAACCGCCGCCTGCTTCGCGCCCCTGTACGCGGGCGTACCGTCGGCCGCGCGCGCAGCCCGAATGGTTGAGGCGGTCACGGCGTCGTCGGTCCGACCCGGCAGCCGTGGGTTCGTCGTCCCGAGCCTGTCGCCCGACGACCCGCGCTTCCTGCGGACGCGCTACTGGCGCGGTCCCGTCTGGCCCGTGATCAACTGGCTGGTCTACCGCGGTCTCTCCCGCTACGGATTCCAGTCCGAGGCCGGTCAGGTGCGTACTGCCTTGATCGATCTGGTACGCGACGGCGGCTTCTACGAGCACTACGACCCCATGACCGGCCGCGGACACGGCGGAGAGCAGTTCGCCTGGACCGCTGCGCTGATCCTCGACCTGCTCCTCGATGAGGACAGGGCACACCTGATGCCACCCGAGTGAAACCTGAGTCAAGGAGGAACACATGGCTGTGTCCCGCAACCTGCCACGGTGGCTCGTAGCCATCCCGACCCTAGCTCTCCTGGCCGCCGCGTGCGGCACCGACGACGAGGGTGACAACGGGGCCGCCGGTTCCGACGGCGGCGGAGAGGTCGTCTTCTTCTCGACCCAGCTCGCACCCGTCGAGGAAGCCGAGAAGGTCCGCACCACCATTCTGGCCGGCTACGACGGCGAGGTGGACTTCATCGGTGCCGAGAACTACGGCGCCTGGGTGGACCGGATCACGGCTGAGGCGGAGGCCGGAGACGTCACGATCGACTTGCTCGGCGGGCTGCACGGCGACTACGTGTCGCTGGGTACCGAACGCCTGACCGACGTGTCGGACCTCCAAGAGGAGCTGTCCGGGGCCGGCTTCGACGAGACCTTCCTCGAGCTCGCCCGGCTCGGCACCGACAGCACCTACTACATCCCGTGGATGCAGGCCACCTACATCATGGTCGCCAACACGCAGGCCCTGGACCACCTGCCCGATGGTGCCGATGTGAACGAGCTGACCTACGAGGAGTACGCCGAGTGGGCCGCCAACATCTTCGAGGCGACCGGCCAGGCCAAGGTCGGCTTCCCGGCCGGCGAGGACGGCCTGCTGCCCAGGTTCTTCGAGGGATACCTGCTGCCGGCGTTCACCGGTGGCCTGGTCACCACGTTCAACGAGTCCGACGAGGCCTGGGACTGGATGCGCGGCATCTGGGAGCACACCCATCCGCAGTCGGTCGGCTACGGGTTCATGCAGGACCCGTTGCTGTCCGAGGAAGTCTGGGTCGCATGGGACCACGTCGCCCGGCTGAAGGACGCGCTGGAGCAGCGACCGGACGACTTCGTCGCGTTCCCGGCACCCGCCGGACCGGAGGGGCGCGCCTACATGCCGGTGCTCGCCGGTCTGGCGATTCCGCAGGGCGCCCCGAACGCGGACAGCGCGCGGAGTCTGATCGAGTACATCTCGGCGCCGGACACACAGGCGGCGACACTGCGGGAGGTCGGCTTCTTCCCGGTCGTGGCGGGCGATCTGCCCGAGGACGTCTCGCCGGGGGTCCAGCTGCAGGCCGACGCAGTCGCCATGCAGACCGAAGCCGAGGATGCACTGCCCTCGCTCCTGCCGATCGGGCTCGGTGACGCCGGGGGCGACTTCAACAAGGTCTTCGTCGACACGTTCACACGGATCGTGCTCAACGGCGAGGACACTCGTACCGTCCTCGAGGAGCAGAGCGCGGTCCTCGACGCGCTCATGCAAGAGACCGGCGCACCGTGCTGGGAGCCTGATCCGGAGAGCGAGGGTCCCTGTCAGGTTGGCTGAGCTGAGCCGAGCATGACCGAACAGAGCACCACAACGGTCCCCGGGGGCGCCGGCGTGCGGCGCCCCCGGGGACGAGACCAGTTGCGCGCGACGCTCGGCGGGCGGAACCTGCCCTACTGGCTCGTGCTCCCGGCGATCCTGTACCTGGCGTTGTTCTTCGCCTGGCCGATGGTGCAGGCGTTCGGTCTTGCCTTCGTCGGTGAGGACGGCGGACTGACGCTCGACCATGTGCGGACCATGGTCGACGACGTCGCGTTCCCAGGTGCGCTCCGGTTCACGTTGCTCCTACTGGTGATCATCATCCCGATCGAATTCGCCGTGGCGCTGACCATGGCGCTGATGGTCAACAGTCCGCGGCTACGCGGACGCGGGCTGTTCCTGTACATCTACGCCATCCCGCTGGCCGTCTCCGAGCTGGCGGCAGGCATCGTGTGGTTCGCGATCTTCACGCAGCAGGGCTACCTCAACTCGGCCCTGCAGCAGCTGGGGCTGGCGGACGTCCCGTTCATCTGGCTCGACCCGCGTTCCACGGAGCAACTGCTGCTGGCGGTGGTCCTGGCCGAGGTGTGGCGCTCCACCTCACTCATAATGATCATCCTGGTCGCGGGCCTGCAAGGCATCCCGCGCGACTACCTGGAGGCCGCCGAACTCTTCGGCGCGGGCCCGTTGACCAGGGTGCGCAAGGTGATCCTGCCGATGCTCAAGCCGAGCATCCAGGTGGCTCTCATCTTCCGCACGATCCTGGCGTTCCAGGTCTTCGCCACGGTGATCGCGCTGACCGGGCGAGGCGCGACCGTGCTGACCGCAGAGGCCTACCGCTGGCAGACCGACATCCGGGACGCCAACGTCGCTGCCGCCTACGCCGGACTGATCCTTGCGCTTTCGATCGTGTCCACCATGGTGATCCTCCGGCTCACGCGCACGCCGAGAGAGCAGCGGATGATATGAGCGGCGAGTCCTTGGCGCGGATGCGAACGGTTCTGCTGCACGCGGGCGCGGTGCTGATGGCGCTGTGGATCCTGATCCCGATCTACGTCATAACCGCCGCGGCGTTCTCCTCCCCAGAGGCCGTCTTCAGCTTCCCGAAGCCCCTGGTGCCGGAGATATCCACGGAGACCATGGAGTTCTTCCTCGGCGCGACAGGAGTGTTGCCGGCTCTGCGGCGCAGCGTCGTCGTTGCCTTCTCGACGCTCGCATTGGCGATCGTCATCGGCACCCCGGCCGGCTACGCGCTGGCGCGCTTCCGGTTCCGCGGCGCCGACACCTTCCGCGTGAGCATCGTGTCCACCCGGGCGTTCCCGATCGTGATCCTGGCGATCCCGCTGGCCGTGACCTTCATCCGGTTCGGGATCGACGACAGCTCCTTCGGGCTCACGCTGATGCACACGGCCCTGGCTCTGCCGTTCACCGTGCTTGTCACCTCGAGCGTGTTCGCCGGTATCTCCGAGGAACTCGAGGAGGCGGCGATGACACTCGGCTGTAACAGATTCTCCGCCGTCCGCCGGGTCGTCCTGCCGCTCGCCTTGCCCGGGCTGGCCGCGGCCGCCATCTTCACCTGGATCATCTCGTGGAACGAGGTCTTCGCCGCGTCCATACTGACCTTGCGCAACCGCACGTTGCCCGCACAGGTGCTGGTTGCGCTGACCCAGTCGGGGCTGCCGTTCCAGTTCGCTGGCGGGTTCCTTCTCCTGGCACCCGCGCTGGTGGTCGTCTTCGTGATCCGCAAGTACCTGTTCGACCTGTGGGGCCGGGTGGCGCGATGAGTCCTGCGCAGACGACGGGAGACAGACGTGGCTGAGGTTCGCTTCGACACCGTCCGCAAGCTGTTCGGCCGCGACGTCGTCGCCGTCGACGATGTCGAGCTCGACGTCGCCGACGGTGAGTTCGTCGTGTTGCTCGGGCCGTCGGGCTGCGGAAAGACGACACTGCTGCGCTGTCTCGCCGGGCTCGAAAGAGTCGACGGTGGCCGCGTGTTGATCGGCGGCCGCGACGTGACACACCTACCGCCGCGGGCGCGACGCATTGCGATGGTGTTCCAGAGCTACGCGGTGTTTCCGCACCTGAAGGTCGGGGACAACATCGCCTTCGGACTGCGCATGCAGAAAGAGGAGGACAGCGAGGTCAAGCGCAGGGTGGGCCAGGCCGCCGAGCTGCTACGCATCGATCATCTGCTCGACCGCTACCCGTCGCAGCTCTCCGGCGGCCAACGCCAGCGTGTCGCCGTGGCTCGCGCGATCGCCACCCGCGCCGACGTGCTGCTGATGGACGAGCCATTGTCGAACCTGGACGCGCTGCTCCGGCTCGAGGCGCGCGCGGAGCTGAAGCGACTCATCTTCGAGCTCGGGGTGACCACGATCTACGTGACCCACGACCAGGTCGAGGCCATGTCGATGGGGGACCGGATCGCGGTCATGAACGACGGCCGGCTCGTCCAGGTGGACAACCCGCTGACGGTCTACGACAACCCGGCCGACACCTTCGTCGGCGGTTTCATCGGCAGCCCGCCGATGAACTTCGTTGCCGCCGAGGTCGACGGCGGCAACGGCACGCCCGTGGTGCGGATGTCGGGCGGGACTTTCGCACTGCCGGTCGTTGACGTCTCGCACCTGAAGGGCCGCCGACTCGTGCTCGGAATCCGCGCCGAGAACATCGAGGTGCTCAAGGAGCCAGCCGACGACCTGGTCCGCGCCAGCGTCCTGGTCCTCGAGCCGCTCGGCTCGCACAACCTGCTGACGGTGCGCACCGGCGCGGACACCCTCAAGGTTTCGGCGCGGGCCGACCTGTTTCCGGCGACCGACAGCGACGTGTGGCTACGCATCGAGCCCGCCCGGATCCGCTGGATGGACCGCGAGAGCCGGCAAGCCATCCCGTCGTGACGTCACCGGAGACCGATCGAGACGACCGCCCGTGCGGTTCGTCATCCGGCGCCTTCGGGCGCTTGGCGGAAGAGCATGCGTATCTCACACACGCCGTCCTCCATGGTGACGGTCGTATCGTGGTCGCCGCGGCGGAACACGTTCAGCATGGCAGCGTTGTGGGGGAGAACGTCGGCGGTGAAGCCCCGCACGCCGTGCCCGGCGGCGTACTCCGCGGTGCGTCTGTGCAGGACCGTCGCCAGGCCTGCGCCCTGCCAGGTCGGATCGACCATGTAGCCCACGTCGGCCAGCCGCGTCGCCGGACTGCGGTAGTAGCAGCATGCGGCGACGATCCGCTCGTGCTCGGGCGGCCCGACGACCGCGGCGAAGGCCATCTCGTTCTCGTAGTCGACACCGCACAGGTGCTCGGCGGCGGTGTCGGTCAGCGAGCTGAGCTTGTGGAAGAAGCGTGTCTGCACGTCCTTCTCGGATAGCCGGTGGAACAGCTCCTGCATGGCAGCGCGGTCGCTGGTCCGCGTGGGCCGGACAAGCACGTGCCGCCCGTCACGCAGCACGAGTTCACCTTCCTCGTCGAGCGGGTACGCGCTGCGGCTGCGCAGGGTCTGCTTCGTGCCGACGATTCCCTGGTGCTGCGCAGCTTGAAGCAGCTCCTTCCGGTCGTCCGGATGCGCGATCTCCATGAGGGCGACGGCACGCTCGGCCAAGGACAGCCCGAACAGGTACGTGCTGCCGTACTCGGTGACGACCCACCGCACGTCCGCGCGGGGAATCGACACCGGTTCGTCCGGGCCGAGCGCGACGTGGATCGCCGGCCGTCCCGCCGGCGTCCGCGTGGCCAGGCAGATGATCGGGGTGCCATGCGCCGACGCCATGGCACCGCGGTGGAACTCCGGTCCGGTCGAGACGCCTCCGTAGAGCGTTCCGTCCAGGCGCTCGGTGCATACCTGACCACTGAGATCGATGGCGAAGGCCTGGGTCACCGAGACCATGCGGTCGTGGCCGGCGATGACCGCAGGGTCGCAGACCTGGTCGAGCGGCTGCAGGCTGAAGCGCGGGTCGTCGTCGAGGAGGTCGTAGAGCCGACGCGTGCCCATCGCCCAACTCGCCGTGACCGGACCGGTGATCACACCCGCCTCCACCAACTCCGCGACCGGCTCGGTGACGACGTCGGAGTGGATCGCCAGGTCGCGCCGGTTGCGCAGGTGATGAAGCATCTGGTTCGGGACCCGCCCGAGGCCGACCTGCAGCGTGGACTTGTCGTCGATGAGCCTGGCCACGTAGCGGGCGATCTGCTCGGCCACGCCGGCCGCGGGCTCGTGGAGATACTCGACGACCGGAGTCTGTACCGGCACGAACGCGCTGATGCGTTCCGCCGGGATCTGCCCGCCGCCCCGCACCCGTGGCATCTGCGGATTCACCTCGGCGATGACCGTGCGTGCTGCCAGCGCCGCCCCCAAGGTGATGTCCACCGAGACGCCCAGGCTGCACATGCCGTCCCGGTCCGGCGGGGCGACCTGGATCATCGCGACGTCCAGCGGCAGAAGCCCCTGACGGAACATCTCGGGGACGTCCGACGCCGACACCGGTACGTAGTCGACCCGCCCGGTCGACAGCAGGTCGCGAACGTCGCGGCCGGCGTAGAAGACTCGGTGCCGGAAGCTCGTCGTCGGTGGATCGCCGACGCCGACCCGGTCGGTGAGGAAGTGCACGAGAACCGCGCCGGCCGGTGGCGGAGTCCGTCGCTCGAGTGCCTCGAGCAGGATCCGCGGCGTGGCGCACGCACTCCCGACGAAGACCCGGTCACCCGGCCGGACGACGGCGACGGCCTCGGCGGCCGAGACCTGCCGGTCCATCCAACCGCTGGTGTCGGTCATTCCTGCACGGCCTCCGCGCTGCCCAAGCTCGGGCAGTCACCGTCTCCGAACCCCGCACTCGCCGAGGTGAAACGCCCCGTTCAGGGACCAGCCGCCGGCCCAGGTGCTCGACACAACGCGGCGCCCATCCCGCCCGTGACGACTCTAGCCACCCCCGACGGGCCCTGAAAGCGCCCGGCATGCCCTGCTGGTGGAAGGGCGACGACCGTCACCGCGCCCTGCCGTAAAGTTCCTATGTGGGCGCCGGCGGGTCAGTGCCGGCGGCGCTCGAAGTCGGCCGGGCGCCGGTGGCATACATACCGCGGCTCGTGCCAGCGTGGGCCGCCGCCTCGCCCGGGCCTGCCCACCGGGAGGTCGACGGCAGTCTGGTGCTGCTCGACATCACCGGGTTCACCCGGCTCACCGAGCGGTTGGCGCGCCGCGGCCGGGAAGGTGCCGAGGAGCTGAGCGACGTCCTCGACACCGTCTTCGGGCGGCTGCTGGCCGAGGCAGACGACGAGGGTGCCGACCTGCTGAAGTGGGGCGGTGACGCAGTCCTCCTCCTCCTCGACGGGCCCGAGCACGCCCGCCGGGCCGGGAGGGCCGCGCTGCGTATGCACCGCGCACTCGCCAAGGCCGGGCGGGTGACCACGTCCATCGGCCGGGTGGTACTCCGGGCCTCGGCCGGTGTGGACTCGGGCCCGGTGAACCTGGTGCTGGCCGGGGATCCCGCCCGGCACCGCGAGCTGATGGTGCTGGGCCCGGCCGCAACCCGGGTGACGATGCTCGAGCAAACCGCCGGCATTGGTCACGTGCTGATCGGCGAGGCCACCGCCGCGTCCGTCCCTCCGCGTGCCGTCGCCCCGAGCCAGGGTGTGGGTCAGCGGCTGACCGGTATGCCGAGGCGTGCGGACGTCGCTCTCCCGCGGCACGTGGACACGAGGCGGGCTGTGGTCGAGCAGCTGTTGCCACCGCAGCTGCGCGCCTACCTGTCCCAGCCCTCGCGCGAACCCGAGCACCGGACGGTCGCCGTTGCCTTCCTGCGATTCGACGGGACCGATGCTCTCCTGGCTCGGGAGGGCCATGAGGCGCTGACGGCGGCGATCGACGAGTTGGTGCGCAACGTCCAGGCCGCCACGGCCGCCCACGAGGTCTCCTTTCACGAGACCGACGTGGACACCGACGGCGGAAAGATCATGCTGGTGGCAGGAGCCCCTCGCAGCGCCGGCGACGACACCGATCGTCTGCTCGCTACTGTCCGCCGGGCCATCGACCGAGCCGGCCGGCTGCCACTGCGGGCCGGTGTTGCGCACGGCCGCGTCTTTGCCGGCGACCTCGGCTCCGTCAATCACCGGACCTACTCGGTCAAGGGCGACGCCGTCAACCTCGCCGCGCGGCTCACCGCGCAGGCCCGATCAGGCGCTGTGCTCGTGGCGGCCGACGTCCTCGACCACACGCGGCGTGTCTACACCGTCACGGATATGCCGCCGATGGGACTGAAAGGTCGAAGCAAGCCGGTACCCACGGTGGCGCTCGGCCAGCCGGTCGAGCACCGGAGACGGGAGGACCCGGAGGACCTGCTCGTCGGTCGCGACGCCGAACTGGCCACGTTGGAGGCCGCCGTCGAGCAGATGGCCGGCGGGCATGGAGGCGTCGTCGAGATCGTCGGCGAGCCGGGCATCGGCAAGAGCCGACTGGTCGACGAGGCCGTCGCGCGGGCGCCCGAGGTCGCGCTACTGCGCTGCGACTGCGAGCGGGCCGGAGCCGGGACACCGTACACACCCGTCCGGCGATTGCTGCACCAGGTGCTGGGAACGAGCAGCACGGACGACCCTTCCGTCGTGGCGTCCAGCCTTCGCGCCCGCGTCATGGCGACCGCGCCGGATCTCCTGCCGTGGTTGTCCCTGCTGGGCGTCGTGCTCGACGTGAGCCTGCCGGTCGAGTCGGAGGTCGCCGACCTCGAGGAGCGCTACCGCGCCGAGCGGGTGGCCGGGTTGGTTGCGGACCTGCTCGAGCGGATCCTGACGGACGGCACCATGCTGGTCGTCGAGGATGCTCACCTGGCCGATCCCGAGAGCGCAGCCCTGCTGGCCGCCGTCGCCGCGAGGGCCGACGGGCGCCCGTGGCTCGTGGTGGTCACGCGAGAGGATCGTCCCGGCGGGTGGGTCCCCACGGCGACCGTACGGATAGACCTGGGGCCACTTGCTCCGGCCGCATCCATCGTCCTGGCCGAGATCGCGACGCCCGGACGACCGCTGCCGCCCGCGACCGCGGAGGCACTGGCCGCCCGCGCGGGAGGCCACCCGCTCCTGCTTCGCGAGCTTGCCCGGGCAGCCTCCCGTGGCGAACCTGCGGACGACCTTCCGTCGACGGTCGAGGAGCTGGCCACCGTCCAGATCGACCGGCTGCCCGCCCCCGACCGTTTCCTGCTGCGACGTGCCGCCGTGCTGGGCAACACCTTCCCTGCGCGGTTGCTGTTGGCGATGCTCGACGGGGACAGTGCCGAGCACGCCGTCCCTGCGCTGCTTGCCAAGCTCGACGGCCTCCTCGTGGACGCGGGTCAGCGGCGGCTACGTTTCCGGCATCCGCTGCTGCGGGAGGTCGCCTACGCCGGGCTTTCCTATCGGCGACGCCGCGAACTGCATGCGCAGGCGGCGGCCGCGCTGGAGCGATCCACGTCCCGCGTCTCCCGCCGCCCGGAGATCCTGGCCCTGCACTACTTCGCCGCCGGCCGCTACGACCTGGCCTGGCGGCACAGCCGTCACGCCGGCGAACGAGCGGTGGCACGCTACGCGCCGGCGGCTGCGGCCGAGGCCTACGCACGGGCCGCCGAAGCGGCGCGCCTCAGCCCGGAAGTGGGCGCAGACGAGCGTTCACTCGACCTCGAGTCGCTCGGCGACGCGCTGTTCCTGGCCGGACGTTCGGCCGAGGCGGCCGATGCCTACCGGGAGGCACTCAGGACCGAACGCGGCGACCCTCTCCGCGAGGCCCACTTGGCGCTGAAGCTGGGCCGGGTGGAGCAACGTCGCGGCCGGTACGCGGTCGCGCTGCGCAGGATGTCTCTGGGGCTGCGTGCGCTGAGCGGGACCGACGGCGCGCAGGTGAGCGCCGCACGGGCACGGTTGCAGGCGCGCTACGCGGTGTGCCGGGTGAGTCAAGGCCGCTATCCGGACGCTCGGCGATGGGCGCAGCGCGCCGTCGGGGAGGCTACGGCCGCCGGTGAGCGGGACGCCCTCGCGCAGGCACACCTCGTGCTGCATACCGTCGAACTGTGGTCGGCCGGCCCCCAGAGCGAGCAGCACGGCGTCACGGCGCTTCACCTCTTCGAGCAGCTCGGCGACCTCGGCGGACAAGCACATGCGCTGAACAACCTGGCGCTGCGTCGGCTTGTCGAGGGCCGCTGGCCCGCCGCCCTACCCATGTTCGCCCGCGCGGCCAAGATCTTTCGCCGGGTCGGCGATGCCACCAACGCCGCCAATGCGACCTACAACCGCGCCGACGTACTCGTGCGACAGGGCAGATCCGACGAAGCATGGCCGTTGCTCCAAGAGACGCTGCGCATCGCCCACGCGGTGGGCGACGAGGAACTGGTGGCCCTGGTGCTCAAGGAGCAGGGCCGCGCCCGGAGCCGGGCCGGCGACGTGGAAGAGGGCCTGGAGCTGCTCGGCTGGGCCCGGGCCCGCCTGGTCGACCTCGGTGAGCCTCACGAGGTGGTCGACGCCGACGTCGCCGCCGCGGAGGCGCATCTGCTGGCGGGGCGGCCTCAGCGGGCGCTGACTCTCATCGAGACGGCGCTGACGGAGGCTGCGTCGCTCCGGGCGGCGACGCTGCTGCCGTCGGCACACCGGGTGCACGCCGCTGCGCTGTTCGCGAGCGGTGTCGTGGTGCCGGCCCGCACGGCGTTGGCCGAGGGTCTGCGTTACAGCTCGTCACCCGACGTCGGGCACGAGCGGGGGTTCCTGCTCGCCGTCGCCGCCCGCATCGCCCGCCACGACCAGGACCCCGATGCCGACCGGCTCGAGCAGGAGGCCAGCGCTGCCCTCCAGTCGCTGGGCGTGGTACGTGTGCCGCTGCCCGAGATCGCCGAGTGAGCTATGGGTGGCTGGCTCGGGCGTCGTGCTCGAAGAGCAGGTACGAATAGAGATCGCCGTCATGTCGTGTGCTCTGCACGTAGTCGACGCATGCCTGTTGATCCTCGCCGAGGACACCCCTGGCCGGGCACGGCGGTGCCTCCGTCAGCGGGCCGGTGTTGGTGAGGTCGAAGAGCAGGGGGAGCTTCGGCACGCCGGCTTGACCGCAGAGCACCTTGTCGCAGGCCACGATCAGGGTGGCGGGAGTCTGCTTGCTGTAGAGCGGGTCACCGAGGAGGTCCTTGAGGTCGGCCACACCGAGGACGACCAGGGCTGACGTGTCACCAGCGGTCCGGCAGTCGGCGATGCCGTCGCACGAGCCGAGTGACAGCGTGACGTTGCCGCGTGCACCGTTCGGCAAGAGCAGGAAGCCGCAGGTGGGCACCTCGGGTGTCGGGACGGCACACCCGGGATCGGACAGCTCGAGCGGGACCCCTGGGGCCGCCGCCCGGCCGACTGCGGTGAGCGCGACGTCCACGGTGAAGTCGACAGGGGCCAGCGTGACCCCGGACATGGCTCGCACGCGGAGTGCGACACCGTTCGCGAACTGCGAGTAGGTCGCGCCCGAGATGGTGGCACCGGAGCCGTTGCGCGGGATGACCGCAGCGGTGGAGCCGGCGAGCTCGCCCGGGCCGGACACCTCCTCGAGGGCGATTGTCGTCGCCCTGGACACGGTTGTCGGTTGCCCGCCCGCGTCCAGAACCTCGACCACGACGTCGAAGGGCCGGTCCTGGACCGGCGCGCCCAGCCCGGACCCGGTATCGGTGACCGCCACGACCGCGAGGAAGCCCTTGACCGCAGCTGCGCCGGCGGGAGCGGAGATCCCGACCACGGCCAGCACCGCCGTCAGGACCGCGGCGCCGGTCACGGCGACAGAGCGTCGGACCAGCGAGTGCATGCACAGATGCATCACGTCGACACCTCCTGAACACGCGGTGTGGGCTCATCCACTGTCGACCCTGACTCACTACGCGTGTTCGGTCAACGCACTTCGCTCAGGACCTTCACGGCCGTCGGCACGAAAGGAGAGACCGACCTCGTCATGTGTCCGGCTCAGGACGGTCGCGCGGGGTGAAGCGGTCGAGCATCGCGTCGACCCCCAGCCACGCTTCGCGTGCGCTCTGCGTATAACCGGTGACCACCGGTAGGAAGTGGTCGCGGCTCAGCGCCTGGAGCCGGAGCTCGTTCGTGGCCTGCACCGTGGCCGTCCGCGGGACGCGTCGGAGCAGCGCGATCTCGCCGAACCCGTCCCCTTGACCGAGCTTGGCGACCAGGCGTCCGTCGCCGATCACGTCGGCCGTGCCCGACTCGATCACGTAGAAACGGTCGCCGACGTCGCCTTGATTGCACACCACGGCGCCTGCCGGTACGGAGAGCGGTTGCAGGCCGCGCGCGAGGTGCTCTATGGCGGGAAGGGGCAAGGGACTCAACATGGGCACCGCTTGCAGCAGCCCGATCTCCCGGTCGCGGACCCCGATGGACTGGTCCATCGGACGCAGCCGGCGCCACGCAGCCGCGACGACGATGGGGCAGAACAGGCCGACAACGATCAGCGCAGTGCGAACGCTGGTCAGCTCGATCAGCGCCGACGCGGCGATCGCCCCGAGCCCGACGGTCAGCGCGGCCAGGCTCTCCAGGACGATGAAGACGCGAGCGAGGACGTCGTCGGGGGCCAGCCGGGCCATCAGCGTGAACAGGCCGAGGTCGACGAGTGCGTTGCCGACGCCCACGACGGCAAGCAGCGCGAGTGCCGCCGCCTCCTCGGGAACGAGGCCGATGAGCGCGATGGGAAGACCCCAGAGGGCGACGCCGATTCCGAACCAGCCGGCAAGCCGGCGCGTCCCGACCAACAGCGACGCCACCAGGGAGCCGGCGACGGCGCCGGCGCCGACCGCAGCCGTGAGGGTGCCGACCCCCGGTTCGCCGGTGCCCAGCAGGTCGATCGCGACCACCACGGTGAACACGGTCAGCGCCCCGCGCGTGAATGTCTGCGTCACGGCGAGGCCGACGAGGAGCGCCAATTCGTGGTTGCGGACCACGGCCCGCACACCGTCGGCTGCCTCGGCCACCAAACGGACCCTGCCCGGGGCGGATGGGCGTGGCGGTGCGTCATAGCGCAGCCGCAGCATCAAGCCTGCCGCCCACAGCGAGGCGCCTGCGGCTACGGCGAACACGACGGTCACGCTGGTGAACTGGAGCAGCACCGCGGCCAGGAGGGGGCCCAGCAACGTGGCGACCGAGTCGAGGAAACCGCGGACGACGTTGGCACTTGCCAGCTCGTACCCGGTGCGGCACAGCGATGGGAGCAGCGCCGAATGCGCCGGCCGGTAGAGGGTGCCGGCGATGGTCGAGAACACGGCCAGCGCGTAAACCGCCGGTAGCGGTCCATCCAGGCCGACGATCAGCGCGGCCACCGCGGTAGCCACGCCACGCACCGCCGACACCACGGCGAGGACGCGTTCCCGGCGCCCACGGTCCGCGAAGGGCGCGGCCAGCGGCGCCACCAGTGCTGCCGGCACCATGCGCAGTAGCGCCACCAGACCGACGGCAGTCGGGCCACCGTCTCGGTATGCCACGATCCCGAGTCCTACGGTGAAAGCCCACTCGGACGTCCAAGCTCCGAGGAAGCTCAGTTGGGCGCGCCGCAGGTTGGGGTTGCGGGCATTGCTGGCGAACGCGGCCGCTGCCGCGGCCAGTCTGCTCTTGACGTCTCGGTCCGCCACCACCGCGAAGCTACACGTTCCCGGCCACGGTCATCTCCCGCCGTCCACCGGTGTCAAGAGGTCTTCAGGGCGCTAGAAGCGTGACGTCTCGATGACCTCACCCAACTTCTCGAAGCTGTCGGCCCAGCCATTGCTATGGAGCGCGAGCCGTTCGTCGGTGGCGAATTCGCCCTGCGAGAGCGATACCTCTGTGGCGTCGCCGACGGCGGCCAGCGACAGCGTGACGACGGTCTCTCGGTCGTCGGGGTCGGGTTCGTCCCAGCGGAAGGTGTAGGCGAGGCGGCTCGGCGGGTCGATCTCGATGAACTCGCCGGAGAGGTGGAACGCTTCGCCTTCTGGTGGCTGCATGGTGTAGCGGTAGCCGCCGCCCACGCTCAGGTCGAGCTCGATCTCGGGCGTCGTGAAGCCGTGCGGGCCCCACCACTTCGCCACCTCGGCCGGCTCGGTCAGCAGGTCGAAGATCCGCTCGGGCGGCGCGTCCACCACGCGTCTCAGCTTCAGGACCAATCCGCTCGGCAGCTCGTTCATGATCCGACTCTTCCACCAGGGCAGCGTTGACGAATTCGGCGCCGCCGACTCACGGTCTCCAGGGACCGTAGAGGCCGCGGTTCGCTTCCCGCATCGCGCTCACGTACCCCATGCGTTCGTGTGCCGACTGGTCCGTGCTCGCCGGCACGGAAAGGAGGCCGCGCAGCTGATCGACCGCTGTGAATCCCTTGCGCGCCATCCACTCGGACAGGCCGTCGAGCAGGACGGCCGCGTGCTCGGCGCCGTACCGCAACAGCGCCGACGCCGTCATCACGACGTCTGCTCCGGCCAGGAGGTATCTGGCCACGTCGGCCGGGCCATCGACGCCAGTGGTGGCCGCGAGCGCGGCGCGCACGCGTCCACGCAGGAGCGCGATCCACGTGCGTGGCAGCCGGGCCTCCGCCGGGCTGGAGAGTCCCACGGCTGGGACCACGGCGATGGTCTCGGGGTCGATGTCGGGCTGCAGGAACCGGTTGAAGAGCACGAGTCCGTCGGCACCCGCATCGTCGAGCCGCAGAGCCATCTCGCCGGTCGAGCTGAAGTACGGGCTCAGCTTGACCGCTACCGGGACCGTCACGGCCTCCTTGATCCGCATCAGGACGTCGATGTGTCGCTGCTCCACGTCACGGCCGGAGATGTGCGGGTCGCCGGGGAGGTAGTACACGTTCAGCTCGATTGCGGCAGCACCGGCAGCCTGCATCGCGGCGGCGTAGTCGGCCCAGCCGCCGGGCGTGACGCCGTTGAGGCTGGCGATCACCGGCACGTCGACGGCGGCTGCGGCCCGCTCGAGCAGGCTCAGGTAGCGGCGCGGGCCGGGATCCTCTTCTACCGCAGCCGGGAAGTACGACAGTGACTCGGCGAAGCTCTCCGAGCCGGCGTCGAACAGACGCGCGTTCTGCGCCGCCTCTCGGTGCAGCTGCTCCTCGAAGAGCGAGAAGAGCACGACCGCGCCGACGCCGGCGTCGACCAGGCGCCGTACGCCGTCCAC
>Ga0214469_1000040_pt1 | contig 32410 bp, 24 predicted proteins | sample RVTome_10_FD_187340 | JGI IMG/M metagenome (GOLD analysis project Ga0214469, IMG submission 187340) | Soil microbial communities from uranium-contaminated site in the Upper Colorado River Basin, Wyoming, United States - RVT153D57 HiSeq ... | reverse complement strand
GGCTGCGTCGTTGTGCCGACACGCCGACGTTCCCTACCTCGATGATGGAAGTCTGGGTACTACAAGCGCAGTCAGGGGCGGATCGCGGGCTTGGCCGGAGCGGACACGTCGTAGTGCGTGGCCTCCTGGGCAAGCAGCGCCAGCAGCACGTCGCTCTTGTTCTCCATCTGGTCGGCCGTCCCCCACCTGACCGTCGCGCCGCCGTCCAGGGTCAGCTCGACCGATGCCTCGGTCTCAGCGGTCACAGTGACCACCAGTTCGGCTAGCTCGCCCGGCAGGCCGGTCAGGACGGCGACACCTGCGGCACGGGCCGCCACCTCATCTACGGTGTCGCCGGTCGGAGCTGTCAGCACCGGCAAGCCGGCAGGCTGCTCCGTGCCCTTGCCGAACAACACACCCTCGCTGTCGACCTGCCACCACGACGAACCGTCGGATACGACCGCGGCGGGGCTTCGCGGCTCGACCGAGATCGTGAGTGCCCGTGGCCACGATCGGGTCACCGACACGTCGGCGACCTCGGGCAACCCGCGCACGGCGTCGGCCATCGCGGCGGTGTCGATCCGGACCAGCGGCTCGCCCATCGGCGGGGCGGCTGCCGCCAACACGTCCGTTTCAACCGAGGCGCCGGCTCCGGTCACGTGGACCTCTTCAAGTGCGAGCACGTCGGACCAGCCGATCAGCCAGACCAGGGCGCCCGCCGCGCCGCCGGCGACGACTCCCGCGAATGCGGCCAGCACCCGACGCAGGATCCGGCGCCTCGACCGGGCGACCCGCCGCTCGGCCACCTTGGGAGGCCGCGGGCGCCCGGCTGCCGTCCGCTGGGGCGCCGCCGGTGCGCTTGCGGCCCTGGATCGAACCCGGGTCCGCGGGTTCGCCGGCTTTCGCGACCCGGCCGGCTCCCGCGATCCCCGGCCCTGCCGTGCCCCCGGCGGACGGTTGCTCACGGCTACCCGCCGACCGGCTCGCGGTCGAGTAGCTCCAAGATCTCCGGACCGAGGAGGGTCACATCGCCGGCACCGAAGGTGATCACGATGTCACCTGGCCTGATCCGCTCGGCGACCCGCGCCGGCACGGCGGACCAGGACGGTTCGAAGACGACATGCTGCGGCGGCAGGTCCACGGCCGCGGCCACCAGTGCACCGGTGACCCCGGGCTCCGGGTCCTCCCGAGCCGCGTAGACGTCCATGACGATCACCTCGTCCGCCGCGCCGAGTGCCTTGCCGAACTCCTCGGCGAAGATCCGGGTCCGGCTGAACAGGTGCGGTTGGAACACCGCGACGATCCGGCCGGTACCGGCCAGCGGGCGAGCCGCGCTGAGCACCGCCGTCACCTCGGTGGGGTGGTGGGCATAGTCGTCGTACACCCACACTCCCCCGGCGTAACCTCTCAGCTCGAATCGCCGGCGAGTGCCGGTGAAGCCCGCCAGCCCGTCCCTGACGTCATCACTGGGAAAGCCGAGCCCGAGCGCCGCGGTCATCGCCGCGGCCGCGTTCAACGCGTTGTGCCGGCCGGGTACCCGTAGATTCACCCGAGCATGCCGGTCACCGCGCTCGATGACCTCGAAAGACACGCCGGAGGTGCTCAAGTCGACCGCGTCAAGGCGGAGATCGGCGTCAGTCGACTCGCCGTAGGTCCGGACGTCGATTCCGTGCCCGCGAGCCCGCTCGCCGAGGGCACGTGAGCCAGGGTCGTCGGCACAGACCACGACGAAACCAGAGACCCGCTCGAGGAAATCGTCGAACGCGGCGACGTACTTGTCCGACGTACCGTAGTTGTCGAGGTGGTCGGCTTCGACATTGGTCACGATCGCAACTTCCGGCTGGTACGCCAGGAACGAGCCATCGCTTTCGTCCGCCTCGGCGACGAAGAACTCTCCCGAGCCGTTGTGTGCGTTGGCACCCGACTCGTTGAGGTGGCCGCCGATCGCGAACGACGGGTCTGCCCCGCAGTGCTGCAACGCCACGGTGAGCATGGACGTCGTCGTCGTTTTGCCGTGGGTGCCCGCGACGGCGATCGCCCGGCGGCCGGCCATGACCGAGGCCAGCGCGGCAGCTCTCGGCAGAACCCGGAGCCCGAGTCGGCGGGCCTCGACGACCTCGGGGTTGTCCTCGCGGATCGCCGTCGACACCACGACCGTGTCGGCGCCCTTGACGTACGGCGCCTCGTGCCCGACGTTGATCTCGGCTCCGAGCGCGCGGAGGCTGGCCAGCGCGCTGGACTCCTTCGCGTCACTCCCCGACACCGGGATCCCGCGAGCGAGCAGGATCCGCGCGATGCCACTCATGCCCGCGCCGCCGATACCCACGAAATGGACGCGGCCTAGCTCGGCCGCGACCAGCACCCGGTCCGGTGGTGGGACGATCACGCAGTACCTCCATCGCTGGACGCGGCCCGGCGGATCAGCTCGACCAGGCGCTCGTCGGCATCACGGCGGCCGAACCCAGCGGCCGCCTTGGCCATCAGGGCGAGCCGCTCGGAATCGGCCACCAGGGAGGGTACGTGGTCACGAATCCATTCGGGCGTGCACCCCGCGTTATCGACGATCAACCCGCCGCCGGCCTGCACGATGGGTGCAGCGTTGAGCCGTTGCTCACCGTTGCCGTGCGGCAGCGGCACGTAGATCGCCGGCAGGCCCACCGCGGTCAGTTCGGCGCAGGTCATCATGCCGGCCCGGCAGACAGCCAGGTCGGCCGCGGCGTACGCGAGGTCCATGCGGTCCAGGTACGGCACGACGACGTAAGGAACCGGACCCTCGGGAGGCACGACCGCACCCTCGTTGCCGCTGCCTACGGCGTGCAGAACCTGCACACCCGCGGCCACGATCTCCGGCGCGGCCCCGGAAAGCGCCTCGTTGATCCGCTGCGCCCCCTGGCTGCCGCCGAACACCAGAACGGTCGGCCGGTTCGGATCCAGCCCGAAGAAGGCGCGCGCCTGATCGCGCAGCGCGGCTCGGTCGAGCGTCGCGATGGTTCGCCGCAGCGGCATGCCGACGTATTCGGCACCGCGCAGCGGCGTCGTGGGCGTCGCCACGGCGACGTGGGACGTCAGCCGGGCACCGACCCGGTTCGCCAGTCCCGGCCGGGCGTTGGCCTCGTGCACGACGATGGGCACTCCGGCCCGCTTGGCCGCCAGGTACGCCGGCAGTGCGACGTAGCCGCCGAAGCCGACGAGGACGTCGGCCTTGCGCTCCCGCAGCACGGCACCGGCCTGCCTGACCGACTGCAGCACCCGGAGTGGCAGGCGGGCCAGCTCCAGCGTCGGCCGGCGCGGCAGCGGCACGGGCGGGATCAACGCGAGCTCGTATCCCCGCTCCGGAACCAGCCTGGTCTCCAAGCCGCGCGTGGTGCCGAGCAGGGTGATCCCCACCCGGGCATCCCAACGGCGCAGGGCATCGGCGGTGGCCAACGCCGGCTCGATGTGGCCCGCGGTGCCTCCACCGGCGAGAACGACGTGCACTCCTACTCCTTACGTCTTGCGGCGCCTGGCTTTCAGCGCCGCGCGAGCGCCGGGCTCCTCCTTTGCGAAGCACACCAGCAGCCCGATGGCCGCGATGGTCGGTACCAATGCCGACCCACCGTAGGACACCAGTGGTAGCGGCACGCCGACCACAGGCAGAACGCCGAGCACACTGCCCAGGTTCACCAGGGCCTGCCCGACGAGCCAGGCCGTAATGCCGGCCGCTGCGAGGCGGACGAACGGGTCGCGTGCCCGCCACGCGATGCGGATGCCAGCGTAACCCAGCACGCCGAAAAGTCCGATCACGACGAACGTGCCCGGCAGGCCCAGCTCCTCACCGATGATCGCGAAGATGAAGTCCGTATGCGCCTCGGGCAGCCGGCCCAGCTTCTCGCTGCTCGCCCCTAGCCCACGCCCCCACCAGCCGCCTTCGGCGAACGCGTAGATGGCCTGGATCGACTGGTAACCCGTGCCCTGGGGGTCCTGCCAGGGATCGAGGAAGATGCTCACCCGGTTCATCCGGTGCGCGGCGTTGGTGACGAAGTACGTTGCCACCACGGCGACGCCGCCGAGGGCGAGCCCGAACAACCAGGTCGGCACTCCGAGCACCCACAACATGGCCAGCACGATGCCCATCAGGATCAGCGAGGTCCCCAGGTCGTTCTGGCCCACGGTCAGCGCCACGATCACCGCTGACACCGGCACGAACGGCAGCGCGATGTGTTTCCACTGCCGGAGCAGGCCCCCCTTGCGCGCGAACATGTGCGCACCCCAGAGCACGAGACCGAGCTTGGCCAGTTCGGAGGGCTGGATCCGGAACAGCTCGCTGCCTAGATCGAGCCAGGCCCTGGTCCCGTTGACCGTGACTCCGACGCCGGGAACGTACGTCGCGATGAGCAACGCGACGGCGATCACCAGCAGCGGCAGGGCCAGCCGCCGTGCGGTACTGATCTTGCTCCGCGCCGCCAGCCAACCGACCCCTACGCCGACCACGCAGAGCACGACCTGCCGGATGAAGATGCGGTACGGATCACCGTAGGCATGCTGCGAGGTGAAGGTGGACGCGGAGAACACCATCACCAGGCCCAGCACGATCAACAGGCCGGTCGATCCGAGGACCAGGTGGTACGACGCGAGCGGGCGGCGCAGCATGCGCGAGACGGCTGCGACGACGCCGGTGCCGGCAGCAGGAGCCTCGCGGTCAGTCTGGTTGGCCATGGCGCCGCCTGACCGCTTCGGCGAAGGCATCACCTCGGGCGGCGTAGTTGGCGAACATGTCCATGGACGCGCAGGCCGGCGCGAGCAGCACGGTGTCGCCCGGCTGCGCAAGCTCGGCGGCGGCGGCCACGGCATGATCCATGGCCTCATTGTCAGTGGCGGGTACCTCGACCACCGGTATCTGGGGCGCGTGTCGCGCGAGTGCATTGGCGATCATTGCCCGATCCGTGCCGATTAGTATGGCGGCCCGGATCCGGTGTGAGGTCTCTCGGACGAGCTCATCGAACCGGCTGCCCTTGGCCAGTCCGCCGGCGATCCATACGACGGCGTCGTACGAGTTCAGCGACGCCCCGGCCGCGTGAGTGTTGGTCGCCTTGGAGTCGTCCACGTAGGTGACGCCGCCGAAGACGCCCACCGTCGACATCCGGTGCGGCTCGGGCTCGAATGCCCGCAGTCCGTCTCGAACGGCGACGGCCGGCACCCCGAAAGAGCGGGCCAGCGCCGCGGCGGCCAGAGCGTTGGCCACGTTGTGCGGCCCGCCCGGCCGCACATCGGAGACGGCGGCCAGTGCCACCGCCGGGGTCTGCTGTTCGGGATGGCCGCGGTCCGCGCGAAAATCCGGAGCCCGCGCGGTGTCTTCGTGGGGTGCGGCGAAAGCCCGGTCCACGAGGACGTCGTCGACCACGCCCACCATGCCGGCCGCCGGGATGCCGGTCGTGAATCCTATCGCCCGCGCACCCTCGGCCGGATCCGCCTCGTGCACGAGCCGCTCGGTCCGAGGGTCCGACGCGTTGTAGACGCATGCGACCTCGACACCGGCGTAGATCCGGCCCTTGTCCGCCGCGTAGGCGGCCAGCGAACCGTGCCAGTCCAGGTGGTCCGGGGCGATGTTCAGCACCGCGGCGGACCGCGCCGCCATCGAGTGCGTCCAATGCAACTGGAAGCTGGACAACTCCAGCGCCACCACGTCGCACGGCTCCGGATCGAGCACGGCGCTCACCACGGGTGCGCCGACGTTGCCGGCCGTCGCCACTCGCAGACCCGCCGCGCGCAGCATCTCGGTGAGCATCAGGACCGCCGTGGTCTTGCCGTTCGTGCCGGTGAGCGCCAGCCATGGAGCCGGCCGATCAGGATCCCGAAGCCGCCAGGCCAGCTCCACCTCACCCCACACCGGTATGGCCGCCCGCCGTGCCGCCATCAGCAACGGTGCGCTCGGCTTCCAGCCCGGTGACGTGACGACGAGTTGTGCGCTGCCGGGCAGGTTCTGGGTCGCGCCCTCGCCCAGGCGGACGTGCGCTCCCAGGGTTTGCAGGCGCTGCCCGCGCTTGCGCTCGGCGTCGCCGTCCCGGTCGTCCACCACGGTCACCCGGGCGCCGAGCCGCACCAGGGCATCGGCCGCCGCGTAACCGGACACACCGATGCCCGCGACCACGACGTCGAACGCGGACCAGTCGCTGGTGCGGTCCGCCGTGGCGAGGTTCGTCATGTCCCGACGACCCACTCCGCGTAGAACATACCCAACCCGAGTGCGACGCAGATGCCCGCGATGATCCAGAACCTGATCACGATCGTCACCTCGGCCCAGCCCTTGAGCTCGAAGTGATGCTGCAGCGGCGCCATCCGGAACAGCCGCTTGCCGCCCGTCGCCTTGAACCATCCGACCTGGAGCACCACCGACAGCGTGATAATCGCGAACAGTCCGCCGAGGATCAGCAGGAGCAGTTCGGTCCGCGTGGTGATGGCGAGCCCGGCCAGTGCGCCGCCGAGGGCGAGCGACCCGGTGTCGCCCATGAAGATCTTGGCCGGCGAGGCGTTCCACCACAGGAAGCCGAAGCAGGCGCCGACCAGCGCGGCGGCCACCACCGCAAGGTCGAGTGGGTCGCGCACCTCGTAGCACGTCGGCCCTGGTGTCACCGAGCAGCTCTGGTTGAACTGCCAGATACCGATCAGCGTGTAGGCGCCGAACACCATCACCGAGGCGCCGGTAGCCAACCCGTCCAGACCGTCGGTGAGGTTCACCGCGTTGGACGCACCGGAGATGATGATCAGAGCCCAGATGACGAACAACACGGCCGGCAGCACGATGGTGGTGTCTCGCAGGAAGGAGACCGCCTGGGTGGCGGGTGTGTACCCCTGGTCGTTCTCGAACCGGATCGCCATGATCGCGAATCCCAGCGCGACGAGCGTCTGGCCGGCCATCTTGGCCCGGCTGCGCAGGCCAAGGCTGCGCTGCCGCGAGATCTTGATGTAGTCGTCGAGGAAGCCGACCGCGCCGAGCCCGACCATCAGCAGCATGACGAGCAGCCCCGAGACCGACGGCAATGCGGGCCGGACGAGATGCGCGGCGGCGTAGCCGGCGACCGCCGCCGTGATGATCACCGTACCGCCCATCGTCGGCGTGCCACGCTTGGTGTGATGGCTCGTCGGTCCGTCGTCGCGGATCAGCTGGCCGTAGCCACGCTTGACGAGCACCCGGATGGCGGCCGGCGTGCCGAAGATCGACACCAGCAGGCCGACGACGGCCGCCGTCAGAACCGCGATCACTGGCCGGTCACCCCTACATTCACCAACGCCTCCGCGAGTCGTTCCAGCCCAGCTGCCCTGGACGCCTTCACCAAGATCACATCACCGGGTTCGACCTGCCGCCTCAGCAGTTCGAGTGCGGCATCGACATTCGGGACCCACGCCGCATCGTCCCCCCGGACACCTTCTTCCGCAGCGCCGCGCTGAACCGCCTCGGCACCGGGGCCGACGGCCACGATCCGGCTGACATCCTGCCGGACGGCGAACCGTCCCAGCGCGTCGTGCTCGCCCACCGCCAGTTCGCCGAGTTCCTTCATCTCGCCCAGCACGGCCCACGTCCGCCGATGCTTGCCGATGGCGGTGAGCGCCTTGAGAGCGGCCCGCATCGACTCGGGGTTGGCGTTGTACGCGTCGTTGACGATGGTGACCCCGTCCGGCCGTTCGACGACCTCCATCCGCCACCGGGACCTCGGCCGCGCCTTGGACAGCGCGGCGGCGACGTCCTGGACCGAGATTCCCAGCGTCTCGGCGACAGCGGCGGTCGCGAGCGCGTTCGACACGTGGTGCTCCCCCACCAACCCGAGCTTCACGCGGTGTTCTCCGGAGGGCGTCACGAGCCGGAACGACGGCCGCCCGTGGTCGTCGAGTGAGATCTGGTCCGCACGGATGTCCGAATGCACCGACTCGCCGAACATCACGACCCGTGCGGCGGTCCGCTCCGCCATGTTCCGTACCAGCGGATCGTCGCCGTTGAGCACCGCCGTGCCGGCTTCCGGCAGCGCCTCGACGAGTTCGCCCTTGGACCGCGCCACCGCCTCGCGCCCACCGAACTCCCCGACATGCGCGGAGCCGACATTCAGGACCACGCCTACGTCCGGAGGAGCGATCCGGCACAGGTACGCGATGTGCCCCACCCCACGGGCACCCATCTCGAGCACCAGGGTGCGCGTGGTCTCGTCGGCCGACAGCACGGTCAGCGGCAGCCCGATCTCGGTGTTGTAGGAGCCGGGCGGGGCGACGATCGGCCCGCGCGACGCGAGAACCTGAGCCAACAGATCTTTGGTACTCGTCTTGCCCGACGAGCCGGTCACGCCTACGACCGTCGGGTCGATGCGGCGCAGCATCGCCTGGGCCAGCCGGCCGAGCCCTTCGACCGAGTCGGGCACCACGACGGCGGGAACACCGACCGGCCGCTGCGCCAGTACCGCAGCCGCCCCGGCGGCGGCGGCAGCACCGGCGAACTCGTGTCCGTCGACGCGTTCGCCACGCACAGCGACGAAAAGGCCTCCTGCGGCGACCGCGCGGGAGTCCGCGACCACCGGGCCGGTCACAGTCGCGGCCGGGTTGCCGGCATCGACCCGACCACCCGTCGCCGCGGCGATCTCGGCCAGAGAGAAGGGGATCACTGCACGTCCACCTCGGGATCCCGCCGGTCGTTCCACCGCTCGATGGCTTGACGTAGGACCAGCCGGTCGTCGAACGGGTGGACCACCCCGGCCACCTCCTGTCCCTGCTCGTGTCCTTTCCCCAGAACGGCGACCGTGTCGTCGGCACCGCCGGCGGCGTCGACGGCGGCCACGATGGCCTGACGCCGGTCAGCGACTTCCTTCACCTGTACCGGCCGTCCGGCCTCGGCGGTTCCTGACAGGACCGCTGCCCGGATCGCTGCCGGTTCCTCTGAACGCGGGTTGTCGTCGGTGACGATAACGACGTCGGCGTGGCGGGCGGCGGCCGCACCCATGAGTGGACGTTTGTGCGGGTCTCGATCTCCCCCGGCGCCGAGTACAGCGATGAGCCGGCCACGGGTGGACGGCCGGAGAGCGCGAAGTACGTTCTCAATGGCCTCTGGAGTGTGGGCGTAGTCCACGACTGCCAACGGTTCGAGCGCGCCGGTGGACTCGACCAGCTCCATCCTCCCTGGGACGCCGGTGCACATGGTCATGCCGCGGGCGGCATCACGACCGCTCACCCCCGCCTCGAGCAGCATGACCGTGGCCAGAACGGCGTTCGCCACGTTGAAGTCGCCGGGGATGGGCGCGGATACGCTGATCTCTCGACGCCCGTCGTGCTCCAGATCGATGGCCGTCGAACGTCCTGACCGCGATACCTCGCGCTTGACCACCACCCAGTCAGCGGCGCCGGCGTCGTCACGGGTCGTAATGGTCACGACAGGGATGCTCGCCTCTGCGGCCAGGCGGCGCCCGTACTCGTCATCGACGCAGACGACACCGCGCCGCGCCCGCAGCGGAGTGAACAGAGCGGCTTTGGCCGCGTAGTAGTCCTCCAGGTCGCGGTGGAAGTCCAGATGATCCTGCGAAAGGTTGGTGAAGCCCGCGACGTCGAAGACGATCGCGTCAACCCGGCCCAACACGAGCGCGTGGCTGGACACCTCCATCACGCACGCGGTGACGCCCTGCTCACGCATGACGGCCAGCAGCGCGTGCAGGTCGGTCGCCTCAGGGGTGGTGCGGACGCTGGCGACGCGTTCACTGTCGATACGCGTTTCGACCGTGCCGACCAGGCCGGCGCGATGGCCGGCGGCACGCAGACCAGACTCGATCAGGTACGTCGTAGTGGTCTTGCCGTTGGTGCCGGTGACGCCGAGCATCAGCAGGTCGTCGGCGGGCCGCCCGTAGATGGTGGCGGCCAGCTCTCCGAGCCGCGCCCGCGGATCGTCGACGACGAGCACCGGCAGGTCGGTCCTGAGCCGGCGGGCGCCGTCCGGATCGGTCAATAGCGCAACCGCCCCGGCCGCCTCGGCCTGGGCGGCGAAGCGCGCGCCGTGGGTCAGTGCCCCTGGCAGGGCCGCGAACAGGTCGCCGGGCTGCACCTTGCTCGAGTCGTGGGTGACGCCACTGACCGCCGCGTCCCGGGCCGGAGCGGCGATACCGAGCGTCCCCGCGAGCTCGGCGAGTGGCCGCGGCGTCACGCGGTGGGGACGCAGCGGCGGGCGGGGTGGCACGCCGCAGAGGGTACTGGACGCACCCACGAGCCCACTGCCCTCCTCTCCCGCGATAGTCGTTGCCGAAGGTGCCAGATGGGTGACGCGTCCGCCGTCGGCGCGGCGGCTGTCAGAGGTCGCCGGCGTAGATCGCCACCTCGGGTGGTTCGGTGCCCGACGGTACGATGCCGGCCTTCGCCAGCGCGAGGCCGAGGACGCTCGAGAACACGGGACCGGCGACGCTGCCGCCGGACCGGCCGGCCGTCGGGTTGAACACGGTCACCGCAACGGCGTACTTCGGTTCGTCGGCCGGTGCGAAACCCACGAACGACACGTCGACCTTGCCGCTGTAGCAGCCGCAGGACGGGTCGATGGCCTGCGCCGTACCGGTCTTGCCGGCGACCCGGAAACCGTCCACCGTCACCTTGTTCCCGGTGCCGTCGGGCCCCATGACGCCCTCGAGCATCGTCGTGACGGCCGCCGCCGTCTCCTCGCTGATCACCCGCGCGGGCTCCGCGGCAGCCACCGGCTGCACTTCGCCGTCGGTGTCGATAACACCATCGATCAGCCTGGTCGGCATCCGGACGCCGCCGTTGGCGATAGTGGCGTAGACCGACGCGAGTTGCACGGTGTTCACCGAGATGCCCTGCCCGAACGACGCGAAGTCACGATCCAGGTTCGTCCATTCCCCCGGCAGCTGTCCTGCCGTTTCGGCCGGCAGGCCAAGGTCCGGCTTCACGCCGAGGCCGAAGGCCTCCACGTACCTTCCGAACGTGGCAGGGTCGAGGCGCTCCGTGGCCAGAATCGTCCCGACGTTGCTCGACTTGGCGATGATGCCGGACAGCGTCATGTCCTCTTGCGGGTGGTCGTAATAGTCGCGAATGGTCAGGTCGGCGCGGTCGATGTTGTCCGGGACCGAGAAGATGGTGGCCGGTCCGGCCATACCCTCCTCGATGACGGCCGAGACGCTCAGCGCTTTCAATACCGACCCCGGCTCGTACGCGGTTTCCACTGCGGGATTCCCCCCGCCCGACGTGGCCGCCGGGTCGCGCGGGTCGGCGACCGGTGCTGAGGCCATCGCCACGATCTCGCCCGTCTCGACATCGATGACGACGGCGTTCCCCCCGCTCGCTTTGGCGGTCTCCACCCGCTCGGACAGCACCTGTTCGGCGTGCCACTGCAGGTCACGGTCGATGGTCAACGAAAGCCCCTCGCCGGGCACCGCCTTCTCGTGGCTACCGCCGGTCAGCGGGATCCGCGCGCCGCCGCGCGCCACCTGATACGCGAGTTCACCGTCTTTTCCGGCGAGATGGTCGTTCCGCGAAAGCTCGAGCCCGGCGAGCCCCGTGCCCTCCGCGCCGACGAAACCGACGATGTTGCCCGCCACCGATCCCGCCGGGTACATACGCTCCACGGTCGGCTCGCTGTAGACGCCGTTGAGCCGGAGCTCGCCGATGGCTCGCCAAGCTTCCGGCGTGACTTTCCGAGCCAGGACGCGGTAGCGCCGGTCGCCTGTCAGCTTGTCCTGGATCTCCCGGGCGGGCTCGCCCAGGGCTTCCTCCAGCTGTAAGGCGTAGGCGGCCACGTTGCCCTCTTCGGCGATCAGCTTCTGGTCGACGACGATGTCGTACGCCTCCACCGACTGGGCCAGAGGTTCGCCGTTGCGATCCAGGATCGTCCCGCGGAGCGCGGGCACGGGGACGACCTGCATGCGGCTACTGCGCGCCTCGGCGGCGTAACTCGACGCGTCGAGCCCCTGCAGCTGGATCAACCGGCCGGACAACAATGACAGCACGACGAAGACCAAGATCAGCGACGCGTGCAGCCGCTTGCGCGGGTCGGCAAGGCGGACCATCCGAGGAGGTCGGCGCGGCCGGGGTGGTCGCGGCGTCCGGGCCGGACGGGGGCGTGCGGCCGGCGGGCGCGCCGGCTTCGCGGGACGATTCTTGGGCGCTGGGCGGGCAGCGGTTGCCGGGCGGGCAGCGGTTGCCGGGCGGGCAGCGGTTGCCGGGCGGGCGCCGGTTGCCAGGCGCGACGGCGCTGCGCGCGAGCCACTGCCCGCCCGCGAGCCGGTGGCCGGCCGCGAAGTCTCCGCTCGCGAGCCACTGCCCGCCCGTGAGCCGGCGGCTGGGCGCGAAGGTGCGGCTGCCCGCGATCCACTGCCCCCGCGAACACCCGCGCCTGCTCCTCGCTGGCCGGCCGCCTTGGGCCGGCTGGCCGGTCGGGCGTCGCGGGCCGGACGTTGCCGCGACTCGGCAGTACGCAGGCGGCCGGCGGGCTTGCCCGTGTTCCGCTCGGCGGGTGCATTCGCCGAACCCGTCCCAGCCGGAGCCTTCTCACCCGCCGTTGGCAGGGCGGGCTTGCTTCCCCTGCGCGGTGCCGCCGCTCCCGTCCGGCGGCGCTGCGGTGTCGCCGCGTTCGGTCCGGCGCCGGATTGCCGCGTACCCGAACGAGGCGCCGTTGCGGATCCCGGCTTTCGCCGGTCGCGGTCCACTAGTCGCCCTCCGCACCGGCGACACCCTCGAGCACCATGTACTTGCGCTCTTGCGCCGGAACCATGCCCAGCGCGTCGGCGCGGCTGGCGAGCTCCTCAGGAGCGGCCAACTGCGCCACCTGCCGGGTCAACTCGGCGTGCCGGTCGCGGAGCAATCGGGTCTCCTGCTCGAGATCGCGCAACTCGAACGAACTCTGCTGCAGATTGGTGTTCAGCAGCAGCAGCCCCACCAGGCCGGCGCCGAGCACGAGCAGGACCAGAACCACGAACGGCGCGCGCGGCGCGCCGGTCCGGCCGCCCGGCAGCAGCCGAAGTCCCGGCCGGAAGGCGCTTGTCGGGGCGGTCGCGGGCCGCTCGTTGCGTGCAGCAGCCGGGCTCATCTCAGAGCCCCCGGACTGGCGCAGTGAGCCGCTACGCGGGGGGTGTTCATGCCGCCTCCCGCAACCGCTCGGCGGCCCTCAACTTGGCCGATGCAGCACGTGGATTGGCCGCCACCTCGCCGGCGTCGGGTGCTTCTGCCCCGCGGGTGATGAGCCGCAGAGTCGGCCGGTGTTCGGGCAACTCCACCGGCAGGCCGCGCGGAGCGGTGCTGCGCGCGGCCGCGGCGAACACCCGTTTGGTCAGGCGGTCCTCCAGGGAGTGGTACGACAGCACGGCGATGCGCCCGCCCACGCCGATCGCCTCGACGGCCGCAGGCAAAGCCCGCTCGAGAGCGGCCAATTCGCCGTTGACCTCGATGCGCAGCGCCTGGAACGTCCTCTTCGCCGGATGCCCGCCGGAACGCTGCGACGCCGCGGGAACCTCCTGGCGGAGCAGTTCGACAAGTCGACCACTGGTCGCGAACGGCTCTCGCTGCCGTTCCCGGACGATCGCCGCTGCGATCTTCTTCGCGAAACGCTCCTCGCCATAATCCCTGAGCACTCGAGCCAGCTCGGCTGCCGAATAGGTGTTGAGAACGTGGGCTGCCGGCTGGCCCACGGTCGGATCCATCCGCATGTCTAGGGGCGCGTTACGCGCGTACGCGAAGCCGCGAGCGTCGTCGTCGAGCTGTAGCGAGGACACGCCGAGGTCGAACAGGATGCCCTCCACCCGCCGGAGCGAGTGGCTCGCCAGCACAGCCGGCAACTTGTCGTACACCGCGTGGATGGTCTCGACCCGCCGACCGAAGCGGGCCAGGCGGTCGCGAGCACGCTGCAGCGCCGCGGGGTCGCGGTCCAGGCCGATCAGCCGGACGTCCGGACAACGGTCTAGCAACGCCTCGGCATGCCCGCCGAGACCGAGCGTCGCGTCGACCAGCACCGCACCCGGGTGCCGGACGGCGGGTTCGAGCAGTGCGACAACCCGTTCGAGCATGACAGGGACGTGCAGGTTCGGTGTCATGGTCTGCGCTCGCCCCCGATCCTTCGCTCGCCATTCCTTCTTCGTCGGTGGTCGTACGACCAGGTCCCCGCCCGCCGCCTTGGCCGGCCGGCGCCTGGCACCGGGGAAGGTGCGCCAGGGACCTGCCGCTCAAGACGCGGGCTGGAGGCCTCGCCGTACGTCCAGTCATCCGCAGCTCTAGAACACGCCGGGCAGCACCTCCTCGGAGATGTCCGCGAACAGCGGCTCCTTTTCGGTCTGGTAGGCCTCCCACGCGGCCGAATCCCAGATCTCCACCCGGGTCATCGCTCCCACGACGGTGCATTCGCGTTGCAAACCCGCGTACTCCCGCAGGCCCGGGGGGATCGTGACCCTGCCTTGCTTGTCGGGAACCTCGGCGCTCGCTCCGGCGGCGAGCATCCGAGCGAAGTCGCGCGTGCCCCTATGCGTGAACGGAGCGGCCCGCAACTGCTCGGTGAACCTGGCGAACTCGGCCTGCGGCCACACATAGAGGCAGCGCTCCTGCCCTCTTGTGATCACTACGCCCTCCGCCAGATCGTCCCGGAACTTCGCAGGGAGGAACAGCCGCCCCTTGTCGTCCAGGCGAGGGGTGTGCGTGCCGAGAAACACGGCCTCCACCTCCCACCCCGGGCGAGCGCAGCTAGCGTGCTCTTACTCCACTCTGCGCCACTCTACTCCACAATGCCCCACGCGCAACCACATTCACGCCATTCACATCCACCAGCCCACCGCTACGCCCCTGAACCGGGAACGATTTGGACGCCAGCAGCGTCCAAAGTTTGCGAGCGGGGCCGATGACCTGATTTCGGTCGTGGGACGTAGGGTTATATGGGGGCAACGCCGGATGGAACCGCAGGAGGAACGCGTGACCCGCAGTCCGATCCCACCTACGAGCACGCCAGAAACTCCGCCTGCGGGTCCAACACCCGCGATAGGACTTTTTGAACTCAGCGAGACGGCAGATCGCATTCAGGCCGCGATCGAGCGCGTCATCTCCGGAAAGCCCGAGGTGATCCGTCTCGCACTGACGGCTCTGCTAGCCGAGGGACACCTGCTCATCGAAGACGTTCCGGGCGTTGGCAAGACGATGCTGGCCAAGTCGCTGGCCCGCTCGATCGACTGCTCGGTGTCGCGCATCCAGTTCACGCCCGACCTCATGCCGAGCGACGTCACCGGCGTGTCCGTCTTCAACCAGCAGACCCGCGACTTCGAGTTCAAGCCGGGCGGGATCTTCGCGAACATCGTCGTCGGCGACGAGATCAACCGCGCGTCGCCGAAAACGCAGTCCGCGCTTCTCGAGGCGATGGAGGAACGGCAGGTTACCGTCGACGGTACGACCTACCGGCTCGACCCCCCGTTCATGGTGATCGCCACCCAGAACCCCATCGAGATGGAAGGCACCTACCCGCTGCCGGAGGCTCAGCGCGACCGGTTCATGGCGCGGCTGTCGGTCGGCTATCCCGACCAGGGAGCCGAGCTCTCGATGATCGAGACCCATGCCGGCAGTATCCAGCTCGAAGCCATCGAGCCGGTCTCCGACGCCGCCCACATCGCCAAGCTCGTCGAGGTGGTGCGAGGCATCCACGTATCGCCCGCCGTGAAGCACTACACCGTTGCGCTGGCCGATGCCACCCGCCGGTCCCCCGACCTACGGCTCGGCGCGTCGCCTCGCGCCGTGCTCCACCTGATCCGGGCCGCCAAGGCGCGCGCGGCGCTCGCCGACCGCGAGTACGTGCTGCCCGACGACGTCCAGCAACTCGCCGCTCCGGTGCTCGCACACCGGCTGCTGCCGACGGCCGAGGCACAGATCGGACAGCGCGACTCCACTCGCATCGTCGCCGACCTCGTCAGCAAGGTGCCCCAGCCCGACCTGGACCGATGAGACGGGTATTCCGGGGACTGACCCGGCGCGGCCGGTGGTTTCTGGCCGTGGGGGGGCTCGCGACCGCCATCGCGATCGCCGGCGGCATGGCCGATCTGCTGCGCGTCGGGGTATTGCTGCTGGCGCTGCCGCTGATCAGCCTGGGCATCGCGATGCGCAGCCGGGTTCGCCTGGCGGCGGGCAGGACTATAGAGCCTCGGCAGACCCCGGTGACCACTCCGGCGACCGTCCGACTGACCCTGCAGAACCTTGCCCGCATACCCACCGGAGTCCTGCTGGTCGAGGACACCCTGCCGTATGCGCTGGGCAACCGACCGCGTTTCGTCCTCGACCACGGCTGGTCGAAGTTCCGCCGCGAGGTCACCTATGGTGTGCGGGCGGACGTACGAGGCCGGTATGTGATCGGCCCACTCACGATCAGGCTGACCGACCCGTTCGGGCTTGTCGAGCTGCGGCGGGCGTTCACCGAGACGGGCACCCTCATCGTCACCCCGGCGGTAATCCCGCTGCCTCCCGTCCGGCTGGCCGGTGAGTGGAGTGGCAGCGGCGAGAGCCGGCCGCGATCTATCGCCAGCGCGGGTGAGGAGGACGTCACGATCCGCAGCTACCGGCATGGCGATGACATGCGCAGGGTCCACTGGCGCGCGACGGCTCACCACGGCGATCTGATGGTCCGCCGCGAGGAGCAGCCGTGGCAGAGCCGAGCGACGCTGTTGTTGGACAACCGCTCCGCCGGGCACGCCGGGCACGGCCACGACTCGTCGCTGGAGTGGTCGGTTACCGCGACCGCGTCCATCGGCGTGCATATGGCCAGTCGCGGCTACGCGATCAGGTTGGTCACCGACGAGGGCGGCACGGTCAGCGGCGCGTGGCACGGCTCCGGAGCCGGTCCAGGTGAGGCCGAGGCACCTCTGCTCGAGGCGCTGGCCGTCGTCGAATCCAGCAACCGGGCCTCCGTCGGCCGGTGGCCAGACCTGCTGACCGGCGGCGAGGCCGCCAGCGGCCTGCTCATCGGCGTGCTCGGACGGTTGCGCCCGGAGGAGGCAGCCGTCGTGGCCAGCCTGCGGCACGGGTCCACCGCCGCTCTGGCGATCATGGTCGACGTGCTGTCCTGGACCTCCGTCACCGAGGCCAAACGTGAGGTCGAGGAGGTGCGCCTGGCCGAGGTGGCCCAGATCCTGCGCCGCGCCGGTTGGGGAGTCGTCATGGCTACTCGCGGTGAGTCGATCTCCGCCGTGTGGGAACGCCTCGGTATGAGCCGAAGCGTCCTGCCCGCTCCTCCGCCGCTGGGAGACGTCGGATTGTCCGATGCCGCCTCCACAGCGGGAGCTCAGTCATGAGCAGGACTGGCCGGCTGACCACCATCGGTGCAATCGCTGCGTTTCTGGCGATCCTGCCCCTACTGCCGCTGACCACCACCGACAGCTGGGTCGTCCCTGCCACGATCGCGATCGCGCTCGTCGCGCTGGCCGGCGCCGCACTTCGGCGTTGGCACGCGCCGCGCGGCATCGTCCCCCTTGTCCAGCTCGGCGTTTCCATTCTCTGGCTGGGCGTGCTGGTGGCGGCCGACGTGGCGTGGATGGCCATCGTTCCCACCCCGTCCTGGTTCGCGCGATTCGGCGACGTTGCCGGCGAGGGCGTCGACAGCATGATCCAGTACGCCGCGCCGGTTCCGGTCGAGCGCGGCATCTTGTTCTTCCTCGTCGGCGGCGCCGCACTGGTCGCCATCTTCGTCGAGGTCGCCGTCTTCGCGCTGCGCCGCGTGCCGCTCGCGGGCATCCCGCTCGGCGTTATGTACGCCATCGGCGCCGCGACAGCGCGCGAAGGCTGGGCCTGGGTGTGGTTCGTCCCACCCGCCATCGGGTTCCTGTCGCTGTTGGTTTCCGAAGGGCGCAACCGGGTGGCGCTGTGGGGCCGATCCGCTTCGCCGTCTGCCCGGCACACCGGGCTGCCGCAGACCGATTCACTCGCGCGCAGCGGCCGCCGGGCCGGGGTGGTCGCCCTAGCCGCCGCCGTAGCCGTCCCGGCCTGGCTTCCTGCACTTACCGAAGGGTTCATCGGAGGTAGTGGAGACGGCAGCGGAGGCGGCGGCCGGACGATCCGCACCGACAACCCCATCGTCGACCTTCGCAGGGATCTGGTGCGCGAGGACAACATCGAGATCTTCGCGTACACGACCACGGCGGACCGGCCAGAGTACATCCGTACCGCAACGCTGGATGTATTCGACGGCGAGCAATGGGAGCAGTCCGAGCGGAACGTTCCCGAATCACAGAATGTTGCCGCGGGCCTGCCATGGCCACCTGGGTTGTCATTGTCCGAAGACGATGTGACAGAAGTCACGTACGAGTTCGACATGACCGATAACTTCTCCTCGCGATGGCTACCGCTCGCCTACCCCACCCGAGCCATCGACGTCGAGGGCGACTGGCGGTTCGACGCGGCCACCCTTGACGTCGTCGCGGCCCGCGACGACGTGGACATCCGTGGGCGGTCGTATCGGGCAACGAGCATCGCCATGGAGGTCGAGAACACCGCTTTGCGCGAAGCCGAGCAGGTCATCGAGGAGATGCAGGAGTTGGTCCAGCTACCGGAAGGTATGCGCGACCAGCTTGCTCCCTACATCGAAGAGGCGATCGGCGACATCACCAATCCGCACGAACAGGCCGCCGCGATGCAAGCGTGGTTCCGATCGACGGGCAGCTTCTCGTACAGCCTCGAGCGAGAACCCGGGACGTCGGCGTCGCTTCTGATCGATTTTCTCGAGAACCGGATCGGCTACTGCGAGCAGTTCGCCGCGACCATGGCGATCATGGCCCGGGCGCGCGGCATCCCCGCCCGGGTGGCCGTGGGCTTCACGCCCGGTGAATTGCAGGACGACGGCAGCTGGATCGTCCGCTCCCACGACTCCCATGCCTGGCCCGAACTGTTCTTCAACGGCATAGGTTGGGTGCGGTTCGAGCCGACGCCGCCGACTCGCACCAATGCCGCGCCCGCCTGGACGCTGCCTGTGCGCGCCGGCGACAACGACGCCGAAGCGCCGAACGACGGCAGCCCCAGCGCCGACTCCGCCGAAAACGATCTCGGCCCGGCGAACGCCGGCGACTTGCCCATGGACGAACTGGGTGATCTGGGTGGCGGAGGAGATCAGCCCTCCCGCTGGCCGCTGGTCCTTCTCGTCGCGGCAGTCATCGCGGTTCTGCTGTGTGTGCCCCAAGCCCTCGCATTGATCATCCGCGCCTCACGGTGGCGGCGTGCCGAGGGTGATCCGATCGGCGAAGCCGAAGCGGCCTGGACCGATTTTCGCGATGCGGTGCGTGACGCCGGCCTCCGCTGGGACGCCGCGGCGACTCCACGCGGCATGCGCCGGCGGCTGGAAAGCCAGCTGCGCCTTGACGAGGCCACCTCGGGCCTGGTGTGGCACCTGGTCCAGGCGATCGAGCGGGCCCGCTACGCCGCGCGGACCGACGCCGTCCCTGGACTTCAGGCAGATGCCCGAGCGTTGCGCAGGCGACTCCTCTCAACCCGCTCGCGCAGCCGCCGGCTGAGGGCCTGGCTATGGCCAGCGTCGGTCCACGACGTCACCGCAGCCGGCACAGCGGCCACCGCTGACGGCCTGACCTGGTTGGATTCAGCGGGAGAACGACTGCGCACCAGGCTCGCGCCGGTCAGTCGGCGTTAAGCCGCTCAGTCGGCGTTAGCGGGGACGGCTCGGCCAGAGCTGGAGGACAAGCCCTGCCGGGGCACTGGCCGGTTGCTCGACCCGTCAGTGGCCCCGGCCCCCAGGGCCCTCTTCGCGGCGCTTGCGCCAACGCTCTTCCAGGCGTTCCATGAAGCGCCGGCGGTCGCTGCGAGAAGCCTGCCGGCCTGTGGATTTCGCCGGCGGGAATTCCCCTATGTCCCCCTCGGCGGGAACGCGACGCCACGACGTGATTGCGAACCACGCCGAGATGAGCATGACCACGAAGCCGGCCACACCCAACGCGATCACCGAGGTCATGGCCCCTGTCATCAGCATCACGATGCCGACGACGAACATCAGGCTGGCGAGCAGTGCTCGCCGCTGGTAGCGGCGGCGCAGATCGGCACCCCTCATCGCGGTGACGAATTTGGGGTCCTCAGCGCTCAGCGCCCGCTCCATCTGCTCGAGCAACCGCTGCTCGTGGTCGGAGAGAGGCACCGTGCCCTCCATCGTTCTTATTTCGGCGCGAACCGCGTCACGTACGTTCCTTCCAGCATAGGCGGACGCCCCGGCGGATGAAAGTCGGCCTCGGTGATGTCGCCGCGCCGATTTTCGCCGTCACCGCACCGCAAGCACGTGCAGCTGGCCGGCGATCGCCCGCAATGCCGGTTCTTGCCCCGCCGCGGTCTCGAGCTCCAACAGCTCTCGAGACCGCGACGGTTCATCGATGGTTTCTCCCGGTACAAGGTCAATAAACACTCGAACGCCATGAATGCTCTCGATTGCGAATCGCGCATCCTCCAGAAGGGCGGTGATCGAAGCCTCGTCGAATCGGCGCGGAAGGGGATCGCCGGTCGCCCAATGCCCGGCAGGGCTGCGCATTACCTGCAGCGCATCGGCTAGATGCCCGGCGACCGCCCGGGCCAGGACGGCAGCGTGGCGTTGGGCGACCAGCACGCTTGCCAAACCGCCTGGCCGCAGCGCGGTATGCAGCCCGGCCGCAGCCGCTTCGGGATCGTCCGCGATTTCCAGCACACCGTGACACACCACCACGTCGACCTGCTCCGAACCGACGACGTCGGCCAGATTCGCGGCCTCGCCCTGTCGCGCTTGGACACGGTCGGCAACGCCGGCGTCCTTGGCTCGCCGTTCCAGGGTGGCCAGGGCGTTAGGGCTTGGGTCGACGACCGTCACCCGATGGCCGAGTTCGGCGATCGGCACCGCAAAGCCGCCGGTACCACCTCCGACGTCGGCGACAGCGAGCTCTTGGCGGCCTGACGTCTTCACCAGATCGTCGAGAGCGGTGCTGAGCGATTTCCAGACCGCGGCAGTCCGGACCGACGGATGGGCGCTGTTGGTCACAGCGCCCATCCTGACACCTCTATGCCGTGTCCTCAGCTGCAGCCGGACGTCGAGCCGCAGCCCTCGCAGACGTAGCAGCTGCCGGCCGGTCGCATCTTGGTTCCGCACGTGACACACAGCGGCGCATCGGCACTGGTGCCCTGCAGCGCCTCGAGGAGCTCGATCGACGTGTGCGCCTCCTCCGGTGCCTTCCTTGCCGTGGCCTTGGTCACGTCGGCGACCGGCTCCGTCGCCCTCGGCTTGGCCTCCTCGATCGGCGCGGACTGGCGAAACGACTCGACGTCGATGTCGTCGTCCACCGGGGCGTACTCGCCGGTATCGAGCTGGTGGGTGCGCTCGGCAGCCGTGTAGATGCCGAGGGCGGCCCGATCCTCGAAGGGCAGGTAGTCCAGCGCCAGCCGGCGGAAGATGTAGTCCACGACGCTCTGTGCCATGCGCACGTCGGGGTCGTCGGTCATGCCAGACGGCTCGAACCGCATGTTGGTGAACTTCTGGACGTACGTCTCCAGCGGCACGCCGTACTGCAGCGCGATGGAGATCGCGATCGAGAACGCGTCCATGATGCCGGCCAGCGTCGAGCCTTGCTTGCCGAGCTTGAGGAACACCTCGCCGAGCCCGTTGTCGGGGTACGAGCCGGCCGTTATGTAGCCCTCCGCGCCGCCGACAGAGAACGACGTGGTGCGGCTGGGGCGGGACTTCGGCAGCCGCTTGCGCGTCGGCCGGTACTCGACCACCACCTCCTTCTCCGCCTCGGCCGAGGCCGACGCCTTCTTGCCCCTTGCGTCGGACAGCGGCTGGCCCACCTTGCAGTTGTCGCGGTAGATCGCCAGCGCCTTGAGGCCCAGCTTCCAGCCCTGGAAGTAGATGTCCTCGATCTCCTCGACGGTGGCCGTCTCGGGCAAGTTCACCGTCTTGCTGATCGCCCCGGACAGGAACGGCTGGATCGCGGCCATCATGTTCACGTGGCCCATCGACTTGATGGACCGCGCGCCCATCGCGCAGTCGAACACCTCGTAGTGTTCGGTGCGCAGGCCGGGTGCGTCTACCACATGACCGTGCTCGGCGATGTACTCGACGATCGCCTCGACCTGCTCTTCCTGGTACCCCAGCTTGCGCAGGGCCCGCGGAACCGTCTGGTTGACGATCTGCATCGAGCCGCCGCCGACCAGCTTCTTGAACTTGACCAGAGCGAGGTCGGGCTCGACACCCGTGGTGTCGCAATCCATCATCAGCCCGATCGTGCCGGTCGGAGCCAGCAGGCTGGCCTGCGCGTTCCGCCAGCCGTTGACCTCGCCGATCTTGTTGCCCTCGGTCCAGACCTGAGTCGCGAGCTCGTGGATGGGCCGGTCCAACTCATCGAGCGGACGCAGTTGGTCGTTGGCCGCGGCGTGCTTGCGCATCACTCGCGCGTGTGCCTTGGCGTTGCGGGCGAACCCGTCGTACGGGCCCACGATGCCGGCCAGCTCCGCCGATCGCTTGTAGGCGGCCGCCGTCATCAGCGACGTGATCGCTGCTGCGACGGAGCGACCACCCTCGGAGTCATAACCGTGGCCGGTGGCCATGAGCAGCGCACCGAGGTTCGCGTACCCGATGCCCAGCTGACGATACGCACGCGTGGTCTCGGTGATCGCCTCGGTCGGGAAGTCGGCGAAGCAGATCGAGATGTCCATCGCAGTGATGATCAGCTCGACGGCCCGGCGGAACAGGTCGGCGTCGAACGTGTCGTCGTCGCGCAGGAACTTCATCAGGTTCAGCGACGCCAGGTTGCACGATGAGTTGTCTAAGGACATGTACTCACTACAAGGGTTACTTGCTGTAATGCGCCCCGTCTCCGGGTTGGTGTGCCAGTCGTTGATCGTGCCGTCGTACTGGATTCCGGGGTCGGCGCACTCCCACGCCGCCTGTGCCATCTTGCGGAACAGCGCCTTGGCCTCGATCTCTTCGATAACCTCGCCGGTCAGCCGAGCCCGCAGGCCGAACTTCTCGTCCTTCTCGACGGCCCGCATGAACTCGTCGGAGACCCGGACCGAGTTGTTGGCGTTCTGATATTGCACCGAGACGATGTCTCTGCCGCCCAGGTCCATGTCGAACCCGGCGTCGCGCAGCGCGCGGATCTTGTCTTCCTCGCGAGCCTTGGTCTCGATGAACTCCTCGACGTCGGGGTGGTCGACATCCAGCACGACCATCTTGGCGGCCCGGCGGGTGGCCCCGCCTGATTTGATCGTGCCCGCCGAGGCGTCCGCGCCGCGCATGAAACTCACCGGCCCGGACGCTGTGCCGCCTGAGGACAGTAGTTCCTTGCTCGACCGGATTCGCGAGAGGTTGAGCCCGGCGCCCGAACCGCCCTTGAAGATCATTCCTTCTTCGCGGTACCAGTTCAGGATCGAGTCCATCGAGTCGTCGACCGAAAGTATGAAGCAGTTGTGTACGCGGAGGCCGCCAGAAAGGTATTCACCGCTCTCAGTCTGGATGTCGTAGACCTCCATCGGACCGAGTTCCTCGATCCTCCGAATCTCGAGACGCTTGACCTCAAGCGCACCGCGCCCGGGCAGCTCAAAACTCGCCTCTAGCTTCTCGGCCTTGCGCGGGTCAATGAATCCGATCTCATCAGCGAAGATGCGCCGGTCTCCGGCGTTCTGGATTCGGACAGTCCAGCAGTCGTGTCGGTTTACCCGCGCATCCGACTTGAGACTGACCCTCGAAAAGATCCCGAACCGAAGCAGTAGCCTCTGAATACCGCGGACCAAATCTTCGGAGATCATGTCCACGGCGACCAGAGTTGACCGGGCACGACGAGAGACGTAGCCCTCCGCCTGGAAGATGCTGCGCAGATACGCTGCGACGACGGGAAGTGGAGCGCTGAAGAGCTGCTCCGGAACCCGCATCTCTGTACCGCGTGTCCGCAGATCCCACCTGTCGATGAACGGCTTCAGATCTCTTCCATACAGTCGAGTCCTGCGGCAGTCGAGGTCAGGACTCACCGTTACAACGGCGCGTTCGTGCCGATGGATCTTTGGGAACACCTCGTCCAACGCACGTGTAACCCAGGCCAGCTCGGCGTCGGTTACTGTCATTGCTTCGATCGTCAGCGACTTGTTGGTTCCCGTGTACTGGCCCACGAAGCCGTCCGACTGAAGCCATCCAGCGAGGGCGGCCTCCGCTACGTCAAGGCTGGTGATCTCCGACTCGCCCACCGAAGTGCGCCGATGCCACTCAAGTGCATCGCCGGGCTCAAGAGTTCCAGCCTCTACGAATCGACCAGTGCCGTATCCGGAGCTCTTCCAGACCAGATGATCGGTGGTGACGTCAAGCGTGTGGCCGGCCTTGGTGTGGATTCGCAGCACATCCTTCACTCCATTGGCCTTCGTGGCGACGATCTTCGTGAGACCGTTGGAGTCGTAGACCTTCGTACCAACCGCGTTGTCCTCGACCAGCTTGCCGATGGGTACAAGTCCGGACGGCGTGCTGACGAGCGCGTTGTACGGCTGACACGCGCTGACCTGCTGCGGCGACGGCGTTCCGACGTTGAACCAGACCGGCGAGTTGAACGAGAACACCTGGTGAATGAGCATCCAGGTGAGCTCGTGCTCGAAGATCTCGGCGTCGCGAGCAGTGGCGAAGTAGCCGTACTGCTCACCCGCGCCGCGGTATGTCTTGACGACCCTGTCGACGAGTTGCCTGAGGCTCCACTCGCGAGTGTCGGTGCCGAGTGCCCCGCGGAAGTACTTGCTGGTCACGATCGTCGAGGCGTTGACCGACCAGAACTCCGGGAACTCGACGCCGCGCTGCTCGAACACCGTCTCGCCGGTCCGCCAGTTCTGCTGGACGACGTCGCGCCGCTCCCACGTCACCTCGTCGTACGGGTGTACGCCCTCGGTGGTGAAGATCCGCTCGATCGTCAGGCCGGGCCGATTGCCGTTCGCCTTCGCGCCGGACGCCTTGCCCGAACCCCGACGACCCGGGCCGTTCACCGTCTCGGTCATACCTGCTCCTCCGTATCCCCCGCCCGAACACTGTGCCGGGACGTGTACTTGTCGGTTGTCGCTATTGCCGGGGTCATTTCGCTAACCCCGGCCACGATCTGGGTCCTGCCCCTGCCTGACCGGCTCGGGAACGGTTTCGCCCCGCTCGGCACGAAGCATGGTGATCTCGGCTTCGAAGTCGGCCAGGCTGGCGAAGTCGCGGTACACGCTCGCGAAGCGCAGGTACGCCACCTCGTCGAGTTCGCGCAGCGGCCCGAGGATCGCAAGACCCACTTCACGGCTCGGCACCTCGGCCAAGCCGGACGCCCGGATCTGCTCTTCGACGTGCTGGGCGAGCCGCGCCAGAGCGTCCTCGCTGACGCCGCGTCCCTGGCAGGCCCGCCGCACGCCCGCGATGATCTTCTCGCGACTGAACGGTTCGGTGACTCCGCAACGTTTCACCACGGCGAGCGTTACCTGCTCGACGGTGGTGAACCGCCGGTCGCAGTTCGGGCACTGCCGGCGCCGGCGGATCGCTGCGCCGTCGTCGGCAGTCCGGCTGTCGACGACCCGGCTGTCCGGGTGCCGGCAGAACGGACAATGCATGAGTTCACCTCTTAGTGACCTCGTCGGGCAAACCACCGAGTGGACTCCGAACGGTGCAGCGAGGTGGAAAACCTGTGCAACGCCTGGGGAGAACCTGTGGGCGACTCACCACAATCTGTGGACTAACTACAGCGCTGTAACTACTATATATAGGGGTACCGTACGGCTACAACCCCACTCCTGCAACGACTTCGGCGGCGTGTCTCGCAGTCGATCTCGTCACCGCAGGTCATGCCGCTGCAGGCCCGACTGCCGTCGGCGTGTCGAGTCCGCTCAATCGGCGATCGGCACCACCAACAGGTCGCCGGGATGGATGTCGCCTGCGGATCGCAGCCCGTTCAATTCCATGATCTGCTCGACCGTGACTCGCGGATCGGTGCCAGGGGCCACATCGCCGGCCAGCGCCCACAGCGTGTCACCTGACTCGACCGTCACCGTCGCCGTCTCGGCCGGCATGGGCACCTCCGCGGGCCGGTTCACCATGAACGCGATAGCCACCGCGAAGACGAGCCAGACAGCGGCCACCAGGATTTTCCCGCGGCCGGTCAACCGCGAGCCGTGCAGGTCAGTCTCGTAAGAACGATCGCACGCCACCGGTCGGGGGCGGCCGGACGCAGGGTGCCGTCGCGGACTGTCACGCCCACCCGGGCGAACGCGCACCGTCTCGTCGCCTCCGGCTGGTCGTAGCCGCCGCACGGCAGGACGCGCGAGGGTCTCGCCTTGATCTGCATCACCGGCCGGCAGGCCCGTGAGCACTGCCATCCGCCGCTTCACCCCGAAGGCCCGTTGCGTCGCCCGCTGCGGCCGCCGAGCCACGTGACCGCCGGTCTCGGGCACCACAGGAACAGTCGTCACGGTCGTCATCTGCGCCTCCGTACCATCGTCGATGTCACGTGTTCGACCGAAGCGGCCCGGCCCACTGCCTGCGCCTCGACCTAGTACAGCCGTTCGAACCGAACCCATGTACGAGTTATACACCCCGGCACCGACAGAGTCGACACGCCATCGAACAGATGTTTTGATCGTGTCGCTGATTCGCGCTAGCCTGGCGGAGCAACAGGCCGCTCGGACGTACCAGCGGCCAGTAACCGAAGGAGGCACCCGTGGGCAGCCAGCGCGACGACACGTCCGGCATGGCGACTCCGCCTGAGCGCGGCGCCGCGTCGAGCGACGACGGCGGCACCGTGCACGAGTTCCCCGACCCCGAGGGCAGCCGCCGGCTCACTCCGCGCCAGCAGCGGGTCCTCGATGCCATCCGCAGGTCGGTCGCGCAACGCGGCTATCCGCCGAGCATGCGTGAGATCGGCCATGTCGCCGGGCTGTCCAGCCCGTCGAGCGTGTCTCACCAGCTCAACGTCCTCGAGAAGAAGGGCTACATCCGGCGCGACCTCAACCGCCCGCGTGCGCTCGAAGTGCTCGGCACCGGTCCCGACGACACCGGCATCGACATCAGCGGCAGCGGCGACGAGCGTCCCGAGCCTTCCTACGTGCCTGTCGTCGGGCGAATCGCGGCCGGCGGTCCGGTGCTGGCCGAAGAGGCGGTCGAGGAGATCTTCCCGCTCCCCCGCCAGCTCGTCGGCGAAGGGACGCTGTTCATGCTGCGGGTCGCTGGTGATTCCATGATCGATGCCGCTATCTGCGACGGCGACTGGGTCGTCGTCCGGCAGCAGCCGGTGGCCGAGAACGGTGAGATCGTCGCGGCCATGATCGACGGCGAGGCGACCGTGAAGACCTACAAGCGCGCTGACGGTGAAGTCTGGTTGCTGCCGCAGAACCCGGCCTACGACCCGATTCCGGGCGAGCAGGCGACGATCCTCGGCAGGGTGGTCACCATCATGCGCCGAGTTTGAGCTGCTCGCCCTCCTGTTCGTGATTCGCGGCAAGCCGGCGCAACGCGTTCACCACCACCGTGTGGTCGGTGGTGAACCACATCGGCGGTAGCGAGGCACGCAGGTAACTGCCGTAACGTGCTAGTACCAGGCGGGGGTCCAGCACTGCGACTACCCCTCGGTCGCTGGCGCGCCGAACCAGGCGCCCAGCGCCCTGGGCGAGCAGCAACGCAGCATGCGTCGCGGCAACGGTCATGAACCCGTTTCCGCCGGCCCGTTCGACCGCGCGCTGGCGAGCCGAAGCCAGCGGGTCGTCCGGCCGCGGGAACGGCAGCTTCTCGATCACGACGAGTTGGCACGAGTCGCCAGGTACGTCGACGCCCTGCCATAGCGACAGCGTTCCGAACAGGCACGAGTTCTCGTCCTCGGCGAACTTGCGCACCAGTGTCGGCACGATGTCATCGCCTTGGCACAGGACGGTGATGCCGGACAACCGGCCGCGGATCGCGTCGGCCGCTTCAATGGCGGACCGGCGCGACGAGAACAAGCCCAATGTCCGCCCGCCGGCTGCGGACACCAAGTCCGCCAGCGTGTCCACGGCCTCGGGCCGGAGTCCGTCCCGACCTGGCCGAGGAAGATGGCTCGCGACATACAAGATCGCCTGCCGGCGGTAGTCGAACGGCGAGCCGACGTTGAGTCCGCGCCACGCTGGCGCATCCTCGCCCACCAGACCGAAGGAGCGGGCCGCGGGGTCGAACGAGCCGCCAAGCTCCAACGTGGCCGATGTCGCGACCACCGTCGCGTCCGCGAACAGCCGCTCGCGGAGCAGCCCGGCCACCGACAGCGGCGCAACCTTCAGGACCCGGCCGCCCCTGTCGCGCTCCTCGATCCACACGACGTCGTGCTCGCTTCCGGCGGCAAGCCGTTCCGTGGTGGCGAACAATTCATCGATCAGAGCCAGCGCCGCCCGACGACCGGATTCGGCCTCCGGCGAGCGATTCTGCTTGGCGGTCGCCTTGAAGCCGGATTGCACGGAGCGCGCGGCATCCCGTACGCCGATGATCGCCGCCAGCAGGCCCTCCGGAAGTGGCGGATCGAGCCTGGTCGGCTCACCGTCTGCCAGCGCTCGCCGCAGCGGCTCCGCCGCATCCTCCAGCTCCGCGGCATCGCCGTCGTCGACGTATGCGCGGGCCCGCTTGCCCGCCCGCTCGATCACGCCCGGCCACAGCTCGGCGGTCGCGACACCCGTGACGCGGGACACCAGCTCGTGAGCCTCGTCGACGATCACGACATCGTGCTCTGGCAGCACGGGCACACCTTCGAGCGCATTGATCGCCAGCAGCGCATGATTGGTCACCACGACATCGGATTCCGCGGCCCGGGCTCTGGCCCGCTCGGTAAAGCATTCGGTGCCATACGGGCATCGCTGCGCGCCGAGGCACTCCCGGGCGCTCACCGACACCTGAGCCCAAGCCCGGTCGCTGACCCCGGGGTCCAGCCGATCCCGATCTCCGGAACCAGCGGACGCCGCCTGCTCTTCCGCCCACTCCCGGGCTCGCAGCACTTCCAGACCTAGCGACCCGGGGGCCGCATCGGTGACCGGCACCAGCGCCCCGTCATCGTCCGGGACTCCGTCGCGAACCCGATGCAGACATGCGTAGTTGGCGCGTCCCTTCAACGTGGCCGATTGCGGTGCCCTGCCCAGCACCGGCGCGGCCGCCTTCGCCAGCAGTGGCAGGTCTCGGTCGACGAGCTGGGCTTGGAGGGCAAGGGTGGCGGTGGCCACCACAACCGGTGAATCGGTGGCTGCCGCCCGCAACACCGCGGGTACCAGGTAGGCCAGCGACTTGCCGGTACCGGTTCCGGCTTGGACCAGCAGGTGCTGCCCCGACTCGATCGCCGCCGCCACCGACTCGGCCATCGTCACCTGGCCGGGACGCTCGTCACCGCCCAGAGCCTCGACGGCCCGGTCCAACAGCGTCCGGACCTGGTGCTGATCGCCTGCACCCCGGCGCTGATCGTCCACCATGGCAGGTTATCCAGCCCCGCCTTGCGATGCGAGAACCGCGTCCACAGCCTGTGCCGAGACGCCTCACCGTCTACCATCGACAAGGATGGAGGCGATCGACAGCCAAACGATCAGACTTCACAATGGCCGCCGGCTCGGCTACGCCGAGTGGGGTGATCCGAACGGCTATCCGCTCATCTATTGCCACGGCTGGCCCAGCGCCCGGCTCGAGGGGCGCCTCGCCCACCACGCAGGTCTCGCCACCGCGGTACGGGTGATCTCTCCCGACCGCCCGGGTATCGGCCTGTCCGATTACCAGTTCCGACGCACGGTGGCCCACTGGCCGGACGACGTCGCGGAGCTTGCCGACGCGCTCGGGCTGGCACGGTTCTCGGTGCTCGGACCATCCGGTGGTGCGCCCTACGCAGCAGCCTGCGCATGGAAACTGCGGCACCGCCTAATCGGAGTCGGGCTCGTCGCCGGCATCGGGCCGATCGATGCACCCGGCGCCACCGTGGGCATGAGCGGGGCGAACTGGTGGCTGTTCCGCGTCGCTGGGCGACTCCCATGGGCTCCCACGGCCGTCATGGGCCTGGCCGCCGTCCGCGCGCGGCGCCCTGAACGGCTGCTGAGCGGCGCCACCGTTTCGGACGTAGATCGACCGTACTGGAATCGAATGAAGCAGATACTCGAACCGACTATCGCGGAGGCGTTTCGCCAGGGCGGCAAGGGTCAGGCGCGCGAGCTTCGGTTGCTGACCCGGCCGTGGGGATTCCGGCTCGAGGACATCCGGGTTCCCGTCCGGCTCTGGCACGGCGAACGCGACCCCAACTCGCCGGTGGCCATGGCCCGCCACGTGGCAGCCATGATTCCCGACTGCCGGGCCACCTATTATCCGGACGAGGGGCACCTGTTCTTCGTCGGCGAGCGGTTGACGCAGATCTTGCGCGCCCTCCGCCCGTGAGTGGGTCCACCCAACGGGGTGTCGTTCGCAGCGAGCGCAGCCAGAGCACTCGACACCGATGGGGCGTCTCATGATGGAATCGACACCGTGACTTACGATGCCGTCCCTCTGATTCCGCGCGATGCCCTGTTCGGCAACCCGGAACGCGTTGCCCCCACCCTGTCCCCCGACGGCACCCGCCTCGGATTCATCGGCCCCGAGGATGGCGTGCTGAACGTCTGGGTCGGCCCGGCGGACGATCCGGGTGCGGCCAAGCCGGTCACTCACGACCGCGGCCGCGGGATCCGGACGTTCGCGTTCTGCCACGACGACAAGACGCTGGTCTATCTGCAGGACACCGACGGTGACGAGGACTGGCGGCTCTACGCCCTCGACCTGGGCAGCGGCGACTCCCGGCTGGTGACGCCCGGTGAAGGAGTTCACGCTCAGGTGCTGGCGCACAACCGATGGAACCCGACGACGATGCTGATCGGCCTCAATGCCGACAATCCGGCACTGCACGACGTGTACCGCCTCGACCTCGCATCGGGAGGGTTCACCAAGATCGAAACGAACCCCGGGTACGCCGGCTGGCTCATCGACCCCGACCTGAAGATTCGCGGTGGGATGGCGATGACCGAGGACGGCGGCGCGGTCGTATACCTGCGCAACCCGGACACCGACGCGGACCGACCCTGGCTCGAAATCGCGCCAGAGGATATCGCGACTACCGACGTATCCGGGTTCACCAGGGACGGCACAGCGGTCTACCTGCGCTCGAGCGTCGGAGTCAACGCCGCTCGGCTGATCCGTCACGACCTGGCCAGCGGCGCCGAGACCGTGCTGGCCGAAGATCCGGAGTTCGATGTCGGCGGAGTGCTCAGCGATCCCGAAACGCTGGAACCCCAGTCCGTTGTGTTCCTCAAAGACCGCGAGGAGTGGGTGCACCTCGATCCGGAAATCGGCACCGAGATCGACCCGCTGCGCGCTCGCCTGCGCGGAGAGGTCGGCATCTCGCGGCCGGTGCGCGACGACCGCCGCTGGCTCGTCAGCGACATGCCGTCGGACGGAGCGGTGCACTACTACGTGTACGACCGCGACTCACGCGAGCTGAACTTCCTGTTCGCGCACAAGCCTGCTCTGGACGAGTACCAGCTCGCGCCCATGGAGCCTTTCACCTTCACCGCGAGAGACGGCCTGACCATCCACGGCTACGTGACGTTCCCTCCCGAAGTCGACCGGGCCGCCCTGCCGGCCGTGCTCAACGTGCACGGCGGTCCGTGGGTCCGCGACACCTGGGGTTACGACCCGGAGGCGCAGTGGCTGTCCAACCGGGGATACGTATGCATTCAGGTCAACTACCGCGGCTCGACCGGCTACGGCAAGGCGTTCGGCAACGCCGGCGACAAGCAGTGGGGGCGGGCGATGCACACCGACCTCATCGACGCCGTCGAGTACTGCGTCGAGCAGGGGTGGATCGACCGGGACCGGGTCGGGATCTACGGCGGGTCGTACGGCGGATATGCTGCGCTGGCCGGCGCGGCCTTCACGCCGGACGCGTTCCGGTGCGCGGTGGACATGGTCGGCCCGTCCAATCTGCTGACGCTCCTCGCCTCGGTTCCGGCGTACTGGAAGCCGATGATCGCGTTCATGTACGCCAAAGTGGGAAATCCCGAGACCGAACGCGACATGCTCTGGGATCGTTCGCCGCTGTCGAAGGTCGACGACATCCGGATTCCTGTGCTCGTCGCCCAGGGCAAGAACGACCCGCGGGTCAAGGTCGCCGAAGCCGAACAGATCGTCGCCGCCCTGAAGGACAAGGGCATCGACCACGAATACCTGCTGTTCGAGGACGAGGGCCATGGCCTTGCCAAGCCGGAGAACCGGGAACGCTTCTACGCCGTCGCCGAGACCTTTCTCGCGACCCATCTAGGTGGCCGTGTGCAGCCGGACGACGACGCCTGACAACCCCCCCGGCTTGGTCACCTGATCGCTGATTGGTCACCTGATCGTCGCGACTAAGACGATCAGGTGAGCCGGGCTGCGCGTCGTCGCAGGTCAGCCCGGCCCCTGGTCACCTGATCAGGTCCATGATGCGGACAGAAAACGATCAGGTGACCACAC
>Ga0214469_1000039_pt1 | contig 32677 bp, 31 predicted proteins | sample RVTome_10_FD_187340 | JGI IMG/M metagenome (GOLD analysis project Ga0214469, IMG submission 187340) | Soil microbial communities from uranium-contaminated site in the Upper Colorado River Basin, Wyoming, United States - RVT153D57 HiSeq ... | reverse complement strand
CGTCGACGCGGCGGGCTGGGGGTCCCGATCCCGATGGTTCTGCGGCGCAGCCTGCACAGCCAGTACGAAGGAGAATGCCGCGGCTGGCCCGCAGGCGGAGAAGCTCGAGCTGCCCCCGCTACTGATCACGGCCGCCGATGGGCCAACGCCACCGGCGGGTGTTGCGTCGATCGCTGCCCGGGATCACTCCCGCGCGACGCCTCACATGGCAGCGACGTGGCGGGCATCCGTGCCGCAGCATCCGCCGATGAGCGCCAGGTTCGGGAGCTGTGGTCGTAGGGCGTCCTGCGCGCTGGTGAGCTCGGTGGGGTCGCCCTCGTCGAGCTCGGTGGCGGCGTCGAGCTCTCCGTGGCTCCGGGTCGACGCGTTGGCTCGGAGCCCGACGATGCGGCTCCTCCATTCCCCGGACTCGCCCAACCCGGGGGCGATGTGGGTGGGGTGGGCGCAGTTGACCATGAAGTAGTCGGGACCGCCAGCGGCGTCGACCTCGGTGACGGCGGTCGACAGTGGTGTGCCGTCGGGCAGCCGGCCGTCCTGCTCGACGGTGAAGGAGACAGACACCGGCAGCCCGGCGGCCCGCGCAGCGCGGACGATGCCCACCGCCTCGCCGGTACCGGTGAGGGTCAGGACCGTGACCAGGTCGACGCCGGCCTCGGCGAAGGCGTCGATCTGGGGGGCGTGGTAGGTGGCCGCGGCGTCGGGATCGACCACCTCGCCCGCGACGTACCCGTCGCCCCGGGGCCCGAGGCAGCCGCTGATCAGGAACGTCTCGAGCCCGGCCTGCTCCCGCGCGTCTCGGAGCAGGGCGACGGAGTCGCGGTTCACGCGGCGCAGCTCGTCGGCGGAATACCCGAGACGGTCGCCCCAGTCCCGGCTGGCACGCCATGTCGGCGTCTCCAGCTGCACTGCCGCGTCGGCCCGCCGGGCGATGGCCACGTACTCGCCGTAGTAGCGCAGCAGCAGGTCGCGCCCCCGCTCGTCGTCGACGAGTACGAACGCGGCGAAGTCCGGTAGGTCGACGTCGTGGTGGTAGATGAGGTCGGTCTCCATGCCGCCGTCGGTCACGACCGGGAGTCCCGACAGCTGCGGCAGCCTGGCGACGCGGTCCTTCGGTTCCTGGGTGCGTGCTCCCTTCGTTCCAGACCGTTCGGTCTGTTTTAACAGACTGAACGGTCTGGTACAACCATGGCGTGCCGCGAGATGGAATCGCCACCCGCAAACGGATCCTTGACGTCGCCGAGCGGCTCATGACCGACCAGGGCTACAACGCGACCTCCCTCGACCAGGTCATCGCCGAGTCCGCCAGCTCCAAGGGCGCTTTCTTCCATCACTTCAGCTCGAAGGCAGATCTCGCCCGCCACCTGATCGAACGTTACGTCGCATCCGATCTGGCCCATCTCGACGCCGGCTTGGCCGCCACGGCCAACATCCAGGACCCCGCCGCCCGCGTCGTCGCCTTCCTGCGGTTCTACGAGGACGGTGCCGACGAGCTGATGTCCGCGCAGTCAGGCTGCCTCTACGCCACGGTGCTCGCGGAGCGCGAGTTCACCGGCAGCGACATCAACATCCTCGTCGCCAAAGCCGAGCAGGCGTGGCGGGCGGCGTTCGTCGACCTGCTCCGCCCCGCGGTCGCCGCTCGTCGCCCCGACCTCGACATCGACGTCGCTGCCCTGGCCGATCACCTCTTCACCACCTTCGAGGGGGGCTTCATCCTGTGCCGCACGCTGGATGACACCGCCGCCATGGCTGCCCAACTGCGAATCTTCCGCCAGCTCGTCGAAGCGATGCTCCGCCTCGACGAGCGTGACCGATAGACGTCAGAACCATGAGCGAACCGCGATCGGGCCCGGAGCGCGATCTGCCTCCCAGGATGCAAGAGCAGCTCGATCTCGACCACGCCGGCCTCGCCACATTCGGTCACCGGCCGTGGCTGACCGAACCCGAGCAGCTCGACGCGTGGCAGCCGGACGTTGCCATCGTCGGGGCGCCGTTCGACATCTCGACCACGAACCGACCCGGAGCGCGCTTCGGCCCACGGGCCATCCGGGCCAGCGCCTACATGCCGGGCACGTACCACCTCGACCTCGGCATCGAGATCTTCGACTGGCTCGAGGTCGTCGACTTCGGCGACGCCCACTGCCCGCACGGGCAGACCGAGGTCGGGCACGCCAACATCAAGGCCCTCGTCGGCGAGGTTGCCAGCCGCGGGATCGTCCCCGTCATCGTGGGCGGCGACCACTCGATCACCTGGCCGGCCGCGACCGCGGTGGCCGAGGCGCGGGGGTGGGGCAACGTCGGCATCGTCCACTTCGACGCCCACGCGGACACCGCGGACATCATCGACGGGAACCTGGCCAGCCACGGCACCCCGATGCGCCGCCTGATCGAGTCCGGCGCCGTGCTCGGCCGCAACTTCGTGCAGGTCGGCCTGCGTGGCTACTGGCCGCCGGAGGAGATCTTCGACTGGATGCAGTCCCAGGGCATGCGCTGGCACCTCATGCAGGAGATCTGGGAGCGCGGCATGCAGGCCGTGATCGAGGACGCGGTTGGCGAGGCACTCGAAGGCGCCGAGCACCTCTACGTCTCCGTCGACATCGATGTCCTCGATCCTGCCTTCGCGCCCGGCACTGGCACACCCGAGCCGGGCGGCATGGCACCGGCCGACCTGTTGCGGACCGTGCGCCGCTTGGCGATGGACGCGAACCTCGTGGCGCTCGACGTGGTCGAGGTGTCGCCGCCGTACGACGTGTCGGACAACACCGTCAACAACGCCCACCGCGTCGTCCTCGAGGCGCTGGCGGGCATGGCGTGGCGCAAGCGCCAGGCGGCCGGTGGTGCGTCGGGACTGCCCGGAGCTCCGACAGCCGACGAGTGAAACTGGTCCCGGCCCCCGGTGTGGCCGACCGTTGATCGTCCCCGCCCGATGAGCGTCGCTAGGGCTCAAGGGCGGGTCGACGAAGCGCTCGGCGGACGATTGGTTGTCCGCCGTCGCGCGGGAGATCGCCCAGGCCCACGCCCAGCTGACGTCGAATCCCCGGCCAAGTTGGTTTCCCTCAACATCAGTCGTGGCGTTGCTCGGGTGGTATCGGTTGACCGGTGTCGTCCCAGACGTTGCCGGAGTTCTGGGTGATCGTCGTCCGCGTGCTGACGAGGATCGGGCAGTCGAAGAACGAGTGCCTGCCGAAGCGGTTGCCGACGACGTAGATGCCGGTCAGGGGCCGGCCGAGGCTGGTGTGGTCGAAGTTCAACGTGCAGCCACCTCCGTCGAGGAGGTTGTTCTCCACATGCACGTCGCTGGCCGACGACTGCAGTGCCGCGTTGCCGTCGCGGGTCGAGGACAGATCGATCGTGTTGTGTCGCAGGGTGACGCCCGAATCACCGCCGAACGCCTGGACGCCGTCGTTGTGGGTCGGACCTCCGCCCTGGTTCGGGTCCGACGGGAACCACGACAAATCGTGGATGTAGGAGTCCTGAATCAGGGTGTTGCTGCCGGCCTTCACCCCGTCGACGGATCCGTGGATGTTGGCGCGGTAGATGCTCGTGCTCACGGTCGCGAGGCCGTCGATGGTGGCCGAGGGATTGGCCGGCACGAACTCCGAGTCCTCCACGACCGTGTTGGAGCCGTCCTCCGTGTCCAGCAGCACGGCGTTGCGATCGGTCGCGCGGCCCCGGAACAGGCAGTTCCTGAACGTGACGTTGCTGGCGGTGACGGTCACGAAACCGTGGAACTCCTTGCCCTCGATCACCTGGCCGTCGACGGCCAACGTCTGGTCTCCGGTCACCACCTCCAGCCGGCTGCCCGGCGGCACCCCCGTCGACGTGGCCGTCGGATACCCCGCCGGTGCTGGGCGCGTGGTGGTCGTCGTTGCCTGGGTCGTCGGCGGCGGCGGCTTGCTCGTCGTGGAGGGCCGGGTCGTCGTCGTGGTCGGCCGGCTCGTCGTGGAGGGCCGGGTCGTCGAGGTCGAGCTCGTCGTGGACGGAGCTGGTCGAAGACTCTCTCCCCAGTCCGACTGGCATGCCGAAAGCGCAATGGCGGCGGACAGGGCGACCCCGATCGCAATCGAGCGGGCAAACCTGGCCGTCAGCCTGGACATGGCTCGGTTCTCGCCATCGCGTGATCACTTCCCCAGCGGCACCGCCCCCGGCGAGTCGCGTGCCGGGGGCAACGATGTCCGCCCCGGCCGGGCAGCATAGGGTGGCACGAGGGCTTGAACGCTGTCTGGCGAGGTGCACCGATGCGGCCCGTTCAGGGCGGGAACTCGATCTCGGGCCGGCACGGTCGCTCATGACTGACTACCCGTTGGAGCCCGATCGTCGGGCGATGGAGGAGATGGGGCGTCGGGCGACTGGGCTGGTCGCCGACTTCATCGACGGGTTGCCCGAGGCGCCGGCGACCAACGTGGACGACGTCGAGCAACGGTTACCCGAGTACCTGCTTCCACCGGGTGAGGAGCCGGGCGAGTTCGGGGAGCTGCTCGATCGCTTCCGGGAGGCAGCGGCGGTCGCCGTGGAGACGGCTGGGCCCAGATACATGGCCTACGTCGGCGGCGGCGGGCTGTTCAGCTCGGCCCTGGCCGAGATGGTCGCCCGAGCGCTCAATCGGTACACGACCCTGTCCAGCTTCGCACCGGCCCTGGTGGCGCTGGAGGAGAGCACGCTGCGCTGGTTGTGCCGGGAGTTCGGGCTCCCGGGCACCGCGGGCGGCGTCACCACCACTGGGGGCTCGCTGGCCACGCTCGTGGCCATGGTGGCGGCCCGGCACGACCGTCTCGGTGACGACTTCGCCTCGGCGAGCCTGTACGTGACGGCCCACACCCACCGCTGCGTGGCCAAGGCGGCCCGGCTGGCCGGGTTGCCGGCGGGGGCCATCCGCACGGTCCCCACCATGCCGGACCTCCGCATGGACCCCGAGGCGGCGGCGCAGATGATCGCCCGGGATCGCGCCCGGGGACTGCGTCCGTTCCTGTTGGTCGCCTCGGCCGGCACGACCAGCACGGGCGCCGTCGACCCGCTCGGGGAGCTCGCCCGGCTCGCCCGGTCCGAGGGCCTGTGGAACCACGTCGACGCCGCGTACGGCGGGTTCTTCCAGCTCACCGAGCGGGGCCGGGCGCGCTTCGCCGGCATCGAGCACGCCGACTCGGTGGTGCTGGACCCCCACAAGGGGCTGTTCCTGCCCCACGGCACTGGAATCCTGCTCGTGCGCAACCCGGCCGCGGTCCGTGCCGCCCATGCCGTCGACGGCGCGTACCTCCAGGACCTGGACGCCGACCAGCCGCTGCCCGACTACGCCGAGCTGGGCCCGGAACTGACCCGGGACTACCGGGGCCTGCGCATGTGGCTACCCCTCCACCTCCACGGCGTCAGCGCCTTTCGTCAGGCCCTGGACGAGAAGCTCGATCTCGCGGCCTGGGCATACCGGGAACTGAGCGCCGACCAGGCGCTGGTGCTGCCGTGGGAGCCCGAGCTGTCGATTGTGGCGTTCCGCCTGCGGGGCGACGAGTCGACCGATCGGGACAACCAACGCCTGCTGGAGCGGATCCACGCCACCAGGCGGCTCTACCTGTCCACCACCCGCATCGACGGACGGCAACTCCTGCGACTCTGCGTCATCTCGCACCGCACCCACCGCCCCGACATCGAGGACGCCGTAGGGATCATCCGCACCGCCGTCGCCAGGGCCGTGCCCGCTCGCTGACCCGCAGGAGGTCAGAAGAACCCGGGGTCGATGTACACATCGGCCCGGGCCACGTTGGGGACGACCTCGAAGGCGGTCACCTCGCCGCTCGCCCGCCCCCCGGGCGGGATGAGGTCGACGAGTCCATTGGCGCCGCCGATGATCCGGCCCGCGGCGTTGCGGTATACGGCGTAGGCGTACGAGAGCTCGAACTCCACGTCGTAGGTCGAGGACACGACGAACGTCGTGTAGACGCCGAACTCGTCCGAGGACGTCGATGCGTCGGCGACGGTGAACGCGCCTTGGGGAGCGGGGTCGCCCTCACCCTCCTCCGTCCGGATGTCGAGGCGACCGATCCCGTTGGGCAGCGGGTCGCTGATCTCCGCTCCCAGCCCCAGCCTGGCTCCCGGGTTCACCACCGCCACGTCGTGTGCATAGCTGCCGACCACGGTGTCGTTCGTGTCGTAGACGACCACCTGGACGGCGAAGTAGGTGATCGGCTGGCCGCTCGTGTTCTCGAGGATCAGGCCGTACGAACCGGCGGGGCCGTCGAAGCCTTCGTAGGTCGAGAAGCCGCTGTCAACCACCGCCAGCCCGTCGATCGTCTCCGCGGTGCCCGCCGTCGTGGTGGTCGTGTCGCTCGGCGCGTCGGTCGTGGCGGTCGTAACGTCGTCGGGCTCCGACACCGCCGGGGGAGCGTCTGTGCCGGGGGAGGGATCGGCCGCGTCGCCGCCGAAGCGCGCCACGATCACACCGAGCGCGACCGCCGTCAGGAGCAGCCCGGCGGCCACGATCAACGGCGTCCGGTTGAGCTCGCGGGTGGCGGGGGCGGGCGGCTGAGGGGAAGGAGCACCGCCCGGTCCGTCGCGTGCGTCGCTCACGGGCTCGCCTCCGTGCGCCCGGCTCGCTGAGGAGCTCAGGCGATGGTCTTGGCCAGGCGGTCCATGGCGTCGTCCTCGCTGATGTCGAGGGCGAACGCCAGCTCCGACACGAGCACCTGGCGTGCCTTGACGAACATCGACTTCTCGCCTGCGGACAGCCCCTTGTCGTTGTCGCGCAGCGCCAGGTTCCGCACCACCTCGGCCACCTGGTAGACGTCGCCGGACTTCAGCTTCTCCTGGTGGTTCTTGAACCGGCGCGACCAGTTGGTGGGCTCGCGCACGTCCTTCTTGGCGAGCACCTCGAATACGTCTTCCACGTCCTCGACGCTGATCGGGTATCGCATCCCGATCTCCTCGGCCTTGTCGACAGGGACCTTGAGGACCAGATCGCCATGGGTCATGCGAAGGACGAAGAACTCCTTCTGCTTGCCGTCGGGTGAGGCCCGCTTCTCGGTGGCTTCGATGATGGCGGCGCCGTGGTGGGGATAGACCACCCGATCCTTGACGCGAAACGACACGCAGAGCTCCTCGGAACGTCCCTGGGGGTCCGTACAGGATGCCATCTCCCGGGGCGCCTGCCACAGTTGACGGCGTGATCGAGTGGAATGACGAGCAGCAGATGGTCCGGGCGGCGGTGCGCGACTTCATCGAGAAGGAGCTCGTGCCGCACCACCGCGACCTCGAGCACGGCGACCTGCCGCCGTACGACATCATCCGCAAGTTGTTCTCGACGTTCGGGATGGACGCGATGGCGCGCGACCGGTTCGCCCGACAGATCGCCCGTGACGAGGACCCGGACGCCGCTCAAACGGACGAGGGCGCCGAGGCTCACGATCCCCAGGAGGCCGCCAACGCCGTTGCCTTCCAGATCATCCCGATCATCGAGCTGTCGCGCTGGAGCCCGGGCATGGTCACGGCCATGGGGGTGTCGATGGGGCTCACCGCGGCCGCCATCCTGTCGCGGGGAACCGTCGCTCAGAAGGAGCGCTGGGCGCTGCCGCTTCTCACGATGGAGAAGATCGGGGCCTGGGCGATCACGGAGCCCGGCTCGGGATCGGACGCCTTCGGGTCGATGCGCTCGACGGCGCGGCGCGACGGCGACGAATACGTCCTCAACGGCTCGAAGACGTTCATCACCAACGGTCCCTACGCCGACACGATCGTGTTCATCTGCAAACTCGACGAGGGCAACCCGACCGCCGAGCGCAAGATCGTGAGCTTCGTCCTCGACTCCGGCACGCCCGGGCTGGAGCAGTCGAAGCCGCTCAAGAAGATGGGGATGCACTCGTCGCCCACCGGCGAGCTGTTCCTCACCGACGTGCGGGTGGGGCGGGAGCGGCTGATCGGCGAGACCGAGGACGTGGAGGCCGGCGGGAGAACCGCCGCCAAGGCGACCTTCCTGCAGGAACGCTCGGGGGTGGCGGCGATGGCCCTGGGGATCATCTCCCAGTGCCTCGACCTTTGCGTGGCGTACGCCCGGAACCGGGTGCAGTTCGGCCAGCCAATCGGTGAGTTCCAGCTCATCCAGGACAAGCTCGCCCGAATGGAGGTCGCCCGCCTCAACGTCGAGAACCTCGTGTTCCGGGTGATCGAGGCCTCCGCCGCCGGGCGGGGGTTCACGTTGGCGGAGGCGTCGGCGATGAAGCTCTATGCCGCCCGGGCGGCGACGAAGGTGGCGCTCGAGGCGGTCCAGCTGTTCGGCGGCAATGGCTACATGGCCGAGTTCCAGGTCGAGCAGCTCGCTCGCGACGCCAAGGTCCTCCAGATCTACGCCGGCACCGACGAGATCCAGATCACCCACATCGCCAAGGACCTCCTCCGGGGCTGACGTTCCCCCGCGCGGTTGGGCGAGGCAATAGCGAACGATGGCGGACGCTCGAGGCAATATCTGACGGTCTCCGTTCGCCATTGCCTCCGCCACTCCCGACCGTTCGCCATTGCCTCCCGTTTGGCTGGCCGGTGAGCCGGAACGAGCCTAAATGTCACACCCATCAGTGATTGTTGGGTGCATGACAGTATCTCCCGGATTCGACAGCCGCATCAGCTTGCTGGCCTCTCGGCAGGCGTCGGCGTTCTCTCGCCACCAGGTACTGGCGGCCGGCGCAACCGACCCGATGATCGCCCGGCGCTTGCGTTCGGGCCGTTGGACACGGGCGCATCCCGGCGTGTACGTGCTGACGGGGTCGCCGCCATCGTGGATCCAGGACGCATGGTGCGCGTTGCTTGCCGCCGGGCCCACGGCGACCGTCACGCACGAGTCGGCTCTGCGCCTCCACGGGGTGGAGCGGACCGCGCTCCGGCCCATCACCCTGAGCGTCCCTCACGGCTCCCATGCTCGAATCGCCGGCGCGATCGTCCATCAGATCGACGACTTGGCACCGGCGCACGTCACGTTCACGAACGGCCTGCCGGTCAGCCGGGCGGCGCGAGCCGTAGTCGAGGTGGCCGCCACGATCAGCGAGCGCCGACTGGGCGACGTTGTCGACGATGTCATTTGGGGCCGTCGGGCGAGTCTGCTGGGGGTGAGCACCTGCCTCCGACAGGTCGCCCGTCCCGGTAAGCCAGGCATCACCAAGCTCGCCCGCGTCCTGGACGCTCGGTCTGACGGGCCCGTCCCGACAGGCAGCGACCTCGAGCGGTGCATGTTCGGGGCGCTGGCGGCCGGCGGGCTGCCAGCACCCGCCCGGCAGACTCCGCTTCCTGGCCGGGGCCTCGCCGAGGGGCTTGTCGACGGCAGCTACAGCGATGCCCGCATCATCCTCGAGGCGGATGGCCGACGCTGGCACACGCGCATCCGCGACCTGGCGAAGGATCACGTTCGTGACGCCGAGGCCGCCCGTGTCGGGTGGGAGACCCTACGATTTGTCTACGAGCAGATCGTGGAGGAACCGGCTGAGGTGTGCGCGACGGTGGCGGACGTCCGCTCAGTGCGGCTCGGCCCGGCCGACTCGAGAGCTCGAGATGGCGTGGGCGAGCGCGGACCTACGCCGGTTCCGCTGGTTGGTGCGAGGCAATGACGAACGGTCCGACAGGCCGGAGGCAATGGCGCACGATCGCCGTTCGCCATTGCCTCGGGCCCTCGCCACCGTTTGCCATTGCCTCGGGCCTTAGAACCGTTCGCCATTGCCGGTGGCCCGGGGCTCCGCGAGGCCGACCCCACGGCCTCGGTATCACAGGCCCAGCTTCCGGCCGATGATCTCCTTCATGATCTCGGTGGTGCCGCCGTAGATACGGGTGACCCGGGCATCGGTGTAGGCGCGGGCCACCGGGTACTCGGCCATGTAGCCGTAGCCGCCGTGGAGCTGCACGCACATGTCGACCACGCGACCCTGCAGCTCGGTGCACCACCACTTGGCCATCGACGCCTCCTCGGCCGTGAGCTCGCCGGCGTTGAGGGCGAGCACGCAGCGGTCGATGAACGTCTGTCCCAGCTCGAGCTCGGTGGCCATCTCCGCCATCCGGAAGCGGGTGTTCTGGAAGGTGCCGACGGCCTGGCCGAAGGCTTGGCGCTCCTTCACGTACGACAGCGTCTGTTCGAACGCCGCCCGCGCCGCCGCGACGCCGGTGGCGGCGATGGAGAGGCGCTCCTGCGGCAGGTTGGTCACCAGGTAGCCGAATCCCTCGCCCTCCTCGCCCAGCCGGTCGGCCACCGGCACCTGTACGTCGGTGAAGAACAGCTCGGCGGTGTCCTGGGCATGCATGCCGATCTTGTCGAGGTTCCGTCCCCGCTCGAACCCGTCCGTGCCCCGCTCGACCACGACCAGGGACATCCCCCGGTGCCGCTCGGCCGGGTCGGTCTTCACGGCGGTCACGACCAGATCCGCGTTGATGCCGTTGGTGATGAATGTCTTCGATCCGTTGAGGACGTAGTGCTCGCCGCCCCGCACCGCCGTGGTCGTCATCGAGGCCAGATCGGACCCGATGCCGGGCTCCGTCATGGCGATGGCCGTGATCAGCTCCCCGGAGCAGATTCCCGGCAGCCATCGGGCCTTCTGCTCCTCGTTGCAAAGCGACAGGAAGTAGGGCAGGCAGATGTCGTTGTGCAGGGTCCAGCCCAGGCCCGCGGCGTTGATCCCTGCCCGCTGGACCTCCTCGCCGATCACCAGGTTGTAGCGGAAGTCGTCGACGCCCCCGCCGCCGTACTCCGTCGGCGCCGCCATGCCCAGGAAGCCGTGCTTCCCGGCGGACTGGAACAGGTCGCGTTCGACGATGCCGGCCCGTTCCCACGCCTCGTTGCGCGGCGCCACCTCGGCGGCGATGAAACGCCGGACGCTGTCCCGGAACAGCTCGTGCTCGACGTCGAACAGGGTGCGCCGCACCCGGCCGACCGTACTCTCACGGCATGAGCGAGCGTCCCGGAGGGCGAGAGAGCGAGCCCCGCCCGAGCGGCCGTGGGAGCGGGAGACATCGTGTCGAGCGCCCGAGCGGCCCGGCCGAAGGCCATGAGCGGGGAGCAAGGTCGAGGGCGGCAGCCGACACGATCGTCATCGTCGGGGGCGGCGGTCCGCCCTCGGGTGGCGGGGCGCGCCAGCTCGCGGCCGGCGCCGACGCCACCGTGATCGCCGCCGACTCGGGACTGGAGCCCGCCCTGAAGCTCGGCCTCGACGTGTCCGCAGTCGTCGGGGACATGGACTCGGTGGACCCCGCCGTGTTGGCTGCGGCCGAAGCGGCGGGGATCCCCCTCCAGCGACACCCGGAGGCCAAGGACGCCACCGACCTCGACCTGGCCCTCGACGCCGCCCTGGCCCGGCGCCCGAAACGGATCGTCGTCGTCACCGGGACCGGGGACCGCCTGGACCACACGCTGTCGTTGGCCCAGCTGCTGGCCTCACCCCGCACCGCCGGGATCGACGTGGAGGCATGGATCGGCGACGCCCACCTGAGCGTGGTCCGGCATCTGACCGTCCTCAGGGGCGAGCCCGGCGAGCTGGTGTCGCTCGTGCCACTCCACGGTCCGGCCCTCGGAATCGTCACCGACGGGCTGCTGTATCCGTTGCGCGACGAGGACCTGGCCGTCGGGTCGACACGCGGCGTCAGCAACGAGCTGGCCGCCCCCGAAGCCTCTGTGCGGCTCCGTGCCGGCGTGCTCGTCGCCGTGCAGCCCGGAATCGCCGGAACGCACTGGCGGCGGGCGACTGCGGGCCCGCCCTGACGCAGCGGCCGCCGCCGTGCCACGATCGCCGCAATGGACGTGTCCGCCGACCTGCTGGCCCCCTGCTCACCCGAGCGGCTGTTCGGGTGGGTCGACGACCTCACGCACTACCCCCAATGGCTCGACATCGTCCCCCGGGCGACGCCGGTCGACGCGCGGGACGGCGATCCCGGGCCCGCGTGGTCGGTCGACCTTCGGGGACGGCTGGGTCCGTTCGCCCGCTCCAAGCGGCTCCGGATGGTGCGCACGGTCCACGGGGCTCCCCACCTGGTGCGATTCGAGCGGCTCGAACACGACGGGCGCCGCCACTCGCCGTGGGTCCTCGAGGCGCGGGTGGCACCTGACGGCGGCGGCAGCCTGTTGACCATGCGCCTTCACTACGGCGGCAGCCTCGTCGGGCCCCTCGTCGAGCGTCTGCTCGCCGACGAGATCCGCCAGTCGAAGCCCCGCCTGCTGGCACTGGTCGAGGCGTGACGAGTCCGACGCACCCGCAGGCGCTGCGACTCACCGCGCCCGAGCGGCGTAGCGGCCGTGCCGGTGATCAAGTGCCAGCGCCAGGCCGAACACCGCCGAAAGCGTCTCGGCGCTGAGCACCTCGTCGAGGGGGCCGGCGGCGGCCACGCGCCCCCGATCCAGCAACAGCACGTGGGTGAAGCCGGCGGGGATCTCCTCGACGTGGTGGGTGACGAGCACGGTCGCAGGCGTCGTCGGGTCCGCAGCCAGTCCACCGAGGCGGCTCACGAGGTCCTCGCGCGCGCCGAGGTCCAGCCCCGCGGTCGGTTCGTCGAGGAGCACGAGCCCGGGGTCGCCCCACAGTGACCGGGCGAGGAGGACCCGTTGGCGTTCGCCCGACGACAGCGCCCCGAAGCGTCGGTCGGCCAGCGGTCGGGCCCCCATGCGGTCCAACAGCTCGAGGGCGCGCGTTCGGTCGGCGTCGTCGTAGCTGTGCCACCAGGTCTCGAGCGCGGCATGCTCGGCGGTCATGACCACGTCGGCCGCCGTGATTCCGTCTCGCAGCATGGCGGCGAACGCGGCGCTCACGAGCCCGACGCGGGTGCGGTGCCGGCGGACGTCGACCCGCCCCAAGCGCTCGCCGAGGACCTCGACCTCACCTCGGCTCGGGTGGAGATAGAGCCCGGCGACCCGCATCAGCGTGGTCTTCCCCGAACCGTTGGGGCCGAGCACTATCCATCGTTCGTGCGGCGCCACCGCCCAGTCGACCCCGTCGAGGATGGTGACGTTGTCACGTACGAGCCCGACTCCGGACAGGCGCAGTGCCGACGACATGAGGCTGGACCCTAAGCCGCGATGAGGGCGTGCCTATGAGCCTGGACCCCAAGCGGAGGTCGCCGGTGCCAACTCGATGTATCAGTCATCGAATCGCAATATTTGTAACGTGTTCGCTAGGGTCGCCGACCCATGCGCCGACTTCTCCTTCTGCCGACGCTCCTCTTCGTGCTGGGGGCAGCGCTCACCACCAATGCCGGCGGTGGCCACGGCCGGAGCTCGCATCTCGACATCGACGCCGGGATGCTGCTCTCGTCGCGGCGCGACTTCGGCATGGTCCGGCCGAGGATCGACCGGTTCCCCGGCGAGACCACGACCACGACGACGGCCCCGACGACGACGACCACGACCGCACCGCCGCCGACGACGACCACGGCCCCGCCCACCACCGCACCGCCCAGCACGGCCACGGTCCCACCGGCCCCGGCGGCCGGCGGCGGGGGGTTGGTGTGCCCCGTGCAGGGGCCGGTGTCGTTCGTGGACAGCTTCGGCGCACCCCGATCGGGCGGCCGGGCCCACCGAGGCGTCGACATGATGGCGGCCATGGGCACGCCCACGGTCGCCCCGGTGAGCGGCCGCGTCGAACACCGGGGCAACGAAACCGGGGGCTTGTCGTGGTGGCTCTACGGCGACGACGGCGACGAGTACTACGGGACCCACCTGTCGGGCTACGCGAACGAAGGCGTCGGCTGGGTGGGAGCGGGAACCGTCATCGGCTACGTGGGCGACAGCGGCAACGCCGCCGGCACCCCGCACCTGCACTTCGAGATCCATCCCGGCGGCGGCGGGGCGATCAACCCCTTCCCGGACGCCGCCGCCGCGTGCTGAGAGCAGGGTGGCCGCTTGGACGCCCGGCGGCGGACCGCCGCTACGGTGTCGCCAATGCGTATCGGCATCCTCGGTGGAACCGGTCCGGCGGGGAGGGCCCTGGCGGCGCGCCTGGCGGCGGTGGGGTTCGAGGTGGTGGTCGGGTCACGTTCGAAGTACCGGGCGATGGAGATCGTCGACACCCTGCTGGGGCACTGGCCGGAGCACCAGCTCACCATCGGCGCCGCCGAGAACTCCGGCGCCGCCGACTCCGACATCGTCGTGATCGCCACGCCCTGGGACGGCGCCACGCAGACCGCGGCGTCGGTGGAGGACAAGCTGCGCGGCAAGGTCGTGGTCTCGATGGCCAACGCGCTCACGCGCCTGGGCAAGGAATTCCAACCGTTGGTGCCCCCACGGGGATCGGTGGCGGCCAGCGTGCAGGCGGCCGTACCGCAGTGCATGGTCGCTGCCGCCCTGCACCACGTGCCGGCCCGGGAGCTGGGTGACCTCAGCCACCCGATCGAGAGCGACGTGCTCATCTGCTCCGACCATCCCTCGGCGATCCAGGTGACCAGCGACATCGTCGACAAGATCCCCAACATGCGACCGCTCAACGCCGGCGAGCTGGCCATGGCGACGCCGATCGAGTCGTTCACGGCCGTGTTGATGCAGCTCAACACGCACTACAAGACCCGGGTGGCGCTCAAGTTCACCGGGATCCGTGATGCCGAGGCCGCCAGGACCACCCAGGCTCCGGGAGCCGTCCGGCGCGACGCCCACCCGCCGTCCCGCGATGGGGTCGATCCGCCAACCGACTCGTCATCCACCAGCGAGCACCCCGCGTGAGCGCCGGCGGAGCCCGCGCCGAGCCCATGCGGCTCCACTGCACGGCGCGGGGCGAGGTCGTCCCCTTCGCGCCGGGACCGGTGGTGACGATGTACACGTGCGGCATCACGCCCTACGACGCCACCCACCTCGGCCACGCCGCCACCTACCTCACGTACGACGTGCTGCAGCGGCGGCTGCGCGACCGTGGTCACGAGACCCGCTGCGTGCGCAACATCACCGACGTCGACGACGACATCCTGCGCAAGGCCCGTGAGCTCGGCGTCCACTACCTCGATCTCGCGGCCGCCGAGACCGCCCGCTTCGACGACGACATGCGGGCCCTCGACGTGCTCCCGGTGTGGAGTGAACCCCGCGCCACCTCGGCCATTCCGGACATCCGGGGCTTCATCGGCATGGTGCTGGATCGCGGCCACGCCTACCAGGCGGGGGGTGGCGTGTACTTCGACGTGTCGAGCTTCGAACGGTTCGGGCAGGTGAGCCATCTGGATCGCGACGAGATGCTGCGCCTGGCGGCCGAGCGGGGCGGCAACATCGACGATCCCCACAAGCGCGATCCGCTCGACTTCGTGCTGTGGCAGCCCTCCGCCCCCGACGAGCCGTCGTGGGAGTCGCTGTGGGGGCCCGGTCGGCCCGGCTGGCACATCGAGTGCTCGGCGCTGGCCATGCGCGAGCTGGGGACGACCATCGATCTGCACGGCGGAGGATGCGACCTCATCTTTCCCCATCACGAGTGCGAGGCCGCCCAGTCGGAGGCCGCCACCGGGGAGCCGTTCGTCCGCCACTGGATGCACCAGGCGCTGGTGCGGATGGACGGCGAGAAGATGTCGAAGTCGCTCGGCAACCTCGTGTTCGTGTCGGAGCTCCGCAAGGCCTGCGACAGCCGGGCCATCCGGCTGGCGGTGCTGGCCCACCACTACCGGACCGAGTGGGACTGGGACGACGACGTGATGTCCGACGCCACCTACCGCCTGAAGCGCTGGCAGGCGTCGGCAGGTGGGGAGGGGGCTGGGGCTGAGGGGGTGCTGGATGCCGTGCGCGATGTGTTGGACGACGACCTGGACACGCCCCGCGCCCTTCGCCTGCTCGACGAGGCGGCCGACCAGGGGGAGGCGGTCGCTGCCGGCGCGGCGCTGATCGGGGTGGACCTCACCCGGCCCTGAGCTGCGACGCGAGGCAACAGGGTCCGCGGCGACGTTTTCGAGGCCATGGGCGACGACCCCCGGACGGATTGCCTCGACTCCTTCCCGGCGGACCCGCATTGCCTCATCCGTTCATGGCGCCTTCACAATGGCGTGATCCCACCCGGACGCTCGGAGACGTAGGCTCGGCCTGAGCGAGCGTCCCGGAGAAGGCAATGAGCGAGCCCAGGGCCCGAGCGGCCCGCCGCCGGAGGCGGCAAGAGCGGGAAACAACGCGTCGGCGCCCGAGCGGCCCGGCCGAAGGCCAAGAGCGGAGAGCAACGCTGTTCGGACGTGATGGCGAGCGCCAGTACGGGTGGCTGTACCCGGCGGCGCGTGCGGTGCTCACGCCCGTGTTCCGGTTCGGCTGGCGAATCCACGTGGAGGGCGCGGGCAACCTCCCGGCGACGGGCGGCGCGGTCATCTGCCCCAACCATGTGTCGGTCATCGACTCCTTCCTGCTGCCCTCGGTGCTCCCGCGGCGGATCACCTTCGTCGGCAAGGCCGAGTACCTCGACGACTGGAAGACGAAGCACCTGTTCCCGGCCCTGGGCATGATCCCCATCGACCGCTCGGGCGGCGATTCCAGCCGCCGGGCGCTCGACGTCGCCGCCCGGGTCCTCGAGACGGGCGAGCTGTTCGGCATCTATCCCGAGGGCACCCGCAGTCGCGACGGTCGGCTGCACCGTGGCCACACCGGCCCGGCGCGCTTGGCACTGCGGACCGGCGCCCCGCTGGTACCGGTGGGCCTGTTGGGCACCCGTGAGATCCAGCCGCCGGGCCAGAACGTTCCCCGGCTGTTCCGGCCGTGCGTCGTCCGCATCGGGCGACCGATCGACGCCGGCCACTACCGCGACCGCCCCGACGACCATCTCATCCTGCGCGACCTCACCGACGAGCTGATGTTCGAGATCCGCGAGCTGTCGAGGCAGGACTACGTGGACGAGTACGCCACCCGGAAGCCGGATGCGTTGCCGTCGCAGCCACCGGCGATGGCGGCCAACGGGGGCAATGGGGAGGCGGACGGCGGTGCACGTCCGTCCACCGGCGCCACCCAAACGCTTTCGGGGGCCGCCAGTGGGGGTCGGTAACCTCGGCCTTCCATGAGCGAGCGCCCCGAGATCGAGATCACGCTGCCCGATGGTTCGACGCGCTCGCTGACGTCGGGTAGCACCGCGGCCGATCTCGCACGCTCCATCGGGTCCGGGCTGGCCAGGGCGGCGGTCATCGCCGAGATCAACGGCGAGGAGCGCGACCTGGCGGCGGAGCTCCACGACGGCGACCGCGTGGCCATCGTCACCGCAGACAGCCCGCGCGGCCTCTACACGATCCGCCATTCGACGGCCCACGTCTTGGCCCAGGCTGTCCTCGACCTGTTCCCGGACGCCACCTTCGGCATCGGCCCGCCCGTCGAAGACGGCTTCTATTACGACTTCCAACTGCCGGGCGGCGCCACCTTCACCCCCGATGACCTCGACCGCATCGACGCCCGGATGCGCGAGATCATCGACGAGCAGCAGGCGTTCGTGCGCGACGAGATCCCCGCCGACGACGCCCGAGAGATCTTCGCCGACCATCCCCTGAAGCTCGAGGTCATCGCCGACGCCTCGACCGATCCGATGTCGGCGACGAGCGGCGCCGGCGCCGTACGCACCTATGAGAACCCGCCGGCCAAACCCAAAGAGCATCCGCCGTTCCACGGCCGGCCGGGCTTCATAGACCTGTGCCGGGGACCGCACGTCGAGGACACGGGGCGGCACCTCGGGCACTTCAAGCTCATGCGCGTGGCTGGCGCCTACTGGCGGGGCGACGAGCACAACGCGCAGCTACAGCGCGTCTACGGCACCGCCTGGGACAGCCGCAATGCGCTCGAGGCGCACCTCCACCAGCTGGAGGAGGCGGCGAAGCGCGATCACCGCAAGCTCGGTGTCGAGCTGGACCTGTTCCACTTTCCTCCCGAGGTGGGCAGCGGCCTGCCCGTGTACCACCCCAAGGGGGGCCTCGTCCGCAAGCTCATGGAGGATTACAGCCGCGCCGAGCACGAGCGCGCCGGCTACGAGTTCGTGTTCACGCCGCACATCGCCAAGGCCGAGCTGTTCGAGACGAGCGGCCACCTGGGTTGGTACGCCGACAGCATGTACCCGCCGATGGAGCTGGACGAGGGGCAGAAGTACTACCCGAAGCCGATGAACTGCCCGATGCACGTGCTCATCTACGCGTCGCGGCAGCGGTCGTACCGCGAGCTGCCGCTGCGCCTGTTCGAGTTCGGGACCGTGTACCGGTACGAGAAGTCGGGCGTCGTGCACGGCCTGCTGCGGGCGCGGGGGTTCACGCAGGACGATTCGCACATCTTCTGCACGTCCGAGCAGCTCGCCGGCGAGCTGAGCAGCCTGCTGGCGTTCGTGCTCAAGCTGCTGCGCGACTTCGGGTTCGACGAGTTCGAGGCCGAGCTCTCGACACGGCCCGACGAGTTCGTCGGCGAGATCGCCGACTGGGACGAGGCCGAGGTCGCGCTGCGCCAGGCGATCGAGGCGGCCGGCATCCCGTACGTGGTGGCGGAGGGCGAGGGCGCCTTCTACGCCCCGAAGATCGACGTGCACGTGCGCGACGCCATCGGGCGCCGCTGGCAGCTCTCGACATTGCAGGTCGACTTCCAGGAGCCAGGCCGGTTCGGCATCGAATACGTGGGCGCCGACAACCAACGCCACCGGCCCCACATGATCCACCGGGCGCTGTTCGGGTCGTTCGACCGGTTCTTCGGCGTGCTGCTCGAGCACACGGCGGGGGCGCTGCCGGCCTGGTTGGCCCCGGTCCAGGTGCAGGTGCTGCCGGTGCGGTCCGACCACCAGCCCCACGCTGAGTCCCTGGTGCAGCGGCTACGGGGTGAGGGCTTCCGGGCAGACATCGCCGACGCCGACGAGCCGCTCGGAGCGCGGATCCGCAAGGCCAAACTCGACAAGGTCCCCCACGTGGTCGTGGTCGGGGACGACGACGTGGCCAACGACACGGTGGGCGACAACCCCCGCGGCGGCGAGGTCGAGCGCGACCTGCCGGTGGCGACCTTCGTGGAGCGGCTCCGCGGCGAGATCGCCGCCCACAGGTGACGGGCGAGACCGGGCAGGCGCCCGGGTCACGCGCCATGGATCGCCTGTGGGCCGGGTGGCGGTCGTCGTACGTGGCCGTCGCCGGGAACGGGGAACCGACGGGGGAGCGATCACTGTTCCGGCGCATCCTCGCCTCGGGCCTGCCCGACGAAGAGACCCACGTCGTGTGGCGGGGCCAGCTCAACTTCGCCATCCTCAACGCCTACCCCTACACCAGTGGCCACGTGCTGGTGATGCCATACCGCGAGGTGGGCGAGCTCGAGGACCTGACGCCCGACGAGTCGGGCGAGCTGTGGGCTGCGGTGCGGGACGCGGTGGTGGCGATCAAGACCGCCTACGCGCCCCAGGGGGTGAACGTGGGGCTGAACCTGGGCCAGGCTGCGGGCGCCGGGATCCCGTCGCACATGCACGTCCACGTCCTGCCCCGCTGGAACGCCGACTCCAACTTCATGACCGCGGTCGCGGAGGTGCGGGTCCTCCCCGAGGCCCTCGGCGACACCTGGCGCAAGCTGCGCGCCGCCTGGCCGGCGACCGACGGCGGGTGATTTCATGTCGGGCGTGCCCGACGAAGCCCAGACTCCCTCCGACGAGGACGTCGTCGACGAGCTGCCCGACGATCTGCGGGCCGCCGGCTACGTCGGGCCTTACCTGTTCCCCGACAACAGCCGGCGGCGCATCCCCGGCTACCTCTACCTTGCGACGGCCGCCGCGTGCGTCGCCGTGTGGCTCCTGGTCGACGACTCGCCCTACGTCAACGGCGGCTTCCTCTTCGCCGCCGGCCTTCTGGCGATCGTCGGCGCCTACCAGCTCGTGACGGCGTGGAGCCTGGACGTCGACGAGCAGGACGCCCTGGTGGCGGCCTCTCGCACTGTCGGCTTTCCGGTCGGCCACGCCTCGGCACAGATGGGGTGGCGTGGACTGCTCAGCCGACCGACCTGGCGCATCCTGCTGTACTCCGACGAGAACCCGCCGGCCAAGCGCGGCCTGGTGCTGGTGGACGGCCACGACGGCGAGGTCGTCGAGCACTTCGTCGAAGAGAACCCCGAGGACTGGTCGCAGCTCGCGTAGGCCTCGAGGCAGCGGCCGAGAGCCTCAGCCAGAGTCAGCGGGCCGGCCGCGCACGGCGGCCAGCACCTTTTCGGCGTCCCGCAGGTGGGTGACGCCGGCATCGACCGCGGCCCGGGCGATGTCGAGGGCGGTGACCGTGCGGCCGGAGCCATCGTCGACGACGGCCGGGCGCGACCAGTCGCCCGCCGGCACGTGCTCGATGCGGTCGGCCATGGCGTTGGCTTCCGACCCCAGCTCCGCCAGCGGCCCGTCCACAGGGCCCGGAGGAGCTCCGGGGCTGGACGAGGCCGACGGATCGACGTCGGCGGCCGCCACCGAGGGCGAGTCGACGGTGAGCACCCTGGCCAGGGCCCGGTTGGCCCGGGCGATGAAGCGGGTGGCGGCCACCACGTGGTCGATCGCCGACCAGTCCCCGGCCCGCCGATGCGCGAGGTCGTCGGGCGCCTCGTCGTCGCTGAGGCCGGCGAAGAGCCCCCGGTAGCGGCGCTCGAGGCCACGCAGCGCAACGACGGCGTCAGAGGGGGAGAGCTGTGACAGGTCCATTTGGCTGGTTCTAGCGCGTCGAGACTTGCCAGCCTGGCCGGATGACGATTCCGGCGACGGAGCCCACCGCACCGATCCTCACCATCCGTTCGCACGCGGCGCGCGGCTATGCCCAGGTGATCGTGGCGGCGGCACTGTTCGGCACCAACGCCAGCGTCTCGAAGGCGGTACTCGACGCCGGGATCGCGCCCCGCCAGCTCGCCGCGCTGCGCTGCACGGGCGCCGCGGTCGGGTTGCTGGCGGTCCTGGCGGCACTTGGTTCGTTGCCCCGGCTGCGGGTGCCGCGTCGGAGCCTGCCCCACCTCGCGGTGCTCGGCGTCGTAGGTGCGGCGCTCATCCAGTGGTTCTACTTCGAGGCCATCGACCGCCTGCCTGTGGGCATCGCCATCCTCCTCGAGTTCACCGGCCCCGTGCTGGTGGCGGTGTACGCCCGGGTGGTGCAGCGGCAGCGGGTGGGCAGGGGTGTCTGGGTGGCGCTGGCCTTGTCGCTGGCCGGCCTCGCGCTGGTGGCCGAGGTGTGGACCGACACCCGCCTCGACGCGGCCGGCCTGGCCGCGGGGGTGGCGGCCGCAGCTTGCCTGGCGACGTTCCTGCTCGTGGGCCGCCACTCGTCGGGAACGATCGATCCTCTGGCCTCGGCCTTCTGGACGTTCACCTTCGCCAGCCTGTTCTGGGTGCCGCTGGAGCCGCTGTGGGGCGTCGAGGGATCCGTCCTGGTCGAGGCAACCTCGCTCGGGGGGCGGCTGGAGGGCATCGACATGCCGGTGTGGGTGGCCCTCGGGGCGGTCATCGTCCTGGGCACGTTGCTGCCCTACCTGCTCGACCTGGCCGCGCTCGCGCACCTGTCGGCGACAACGGTCGGCGCCGTGGGCATGCTCGAGCCGGTCGTCGCCACCGCCGTCGCCTGGGCCTGGCTGGAGCAGTCGCTGAGCCCGGCGCAGCTGCTCGGGGGACTGGTCATCCTGGCGGGGGTCGGCATCGCCCTGCGGGTGCGCGCCGACGTCACGGCGGTTCCCGCGGAGCCCCGCCCGGTAACCGGGGTGTGAGGCCGATAGCTTGCCGAGCATGAGCGAGCGTTCCGAAGGACAAGAGAGCGAGCCCGGCCCGAGCGGCCGTGGGAGTGGGAGACACCGCGTCGACAGCCCGAGCGGCCCGGCCGAAGGCCAAGCGCGGGAAGCAAGCTCGATCTATGACGTGAGAATCAGTTCCCTGGATGGCCGCCCCGCCGATCTCCACGACTACGAGGACCGGGCGGTCCTGCTTGTGAACGTGGCGTCGCAGTGCGGCCTGACACCGCAGTACACGGGGCTGGAGGAGATCCACGAGCGCTTCGTCGACCGTGGCTTCACCGTGCTGGGCGTGCCGTGCAACCAGTTCGGCGCCCAGGAGCCGGGCTCGGCCGAGGAGATCGCCACCTTCTGCTCCACCAACTACGGCGTCACCTTCCCGTTGACTGAGAAGGTCGAGGTCAACGGCGATGGGCGCCACGCGCTCTACCAGCAACTGGTGGAGGTCCCCGACTCGGCCGACGGCCACACCGGTGACATCCGCTGGAACTTCGAGAAGTTCGTCGTGGCACCCGGCGGCAAGATCGTCGCCCGCTTCAACCCCATGGTTGAGCCCACGTCCGACGAGGTGGTCGCGGCCATCGAGGAGGCCCTGCCCGCGTGACCTGAACCGCGCGCAAGGGGGAGGGTTTCCCTCACCCCTCCATGTCGTTCAGCGTCCGCGCGCGGCGCGCAGGACCCGGCCAACGTCCAGGAGGTGGTGGCTGCCCTCGTGGACGGCGATGACGGCCAGCTCGGCGATCGTCGCCGGCTGGCCTCGGCCGGTGATCGTGGGAAGCCGCCACTCGTCGTCGGCCAGTTCCGCCAGCACGGTTGCGAACGTGTCGGCGGCATCGTCGAGATCGGCGACCACCGCCTCGCGGTCTAGCGTCGAGGACGCCGCGGCAACCCGGCCCTCCCAGTCGACCACCGTCTCGGAGGGGTCGGTGTCGGCCAGCGCACAACGGACCCGGTCGTCGAAGACGCGGAAGATGTCCGCCACGTGCGCGCTGTACTCGATGGCCGACCACACGTCCGCCGCGGGCGCCCGACGCACGATCTCGTCGAGGTCCTCGTCCGCCAGACCCCGCGTCAACGGTGCCCGGTATCTCCGGCCGTACGAGCGGATGGCGACCGGCAGGTTGCGAGGGCGCAGCTCCTCGGGATCGAAGCCGCATTCGTCGCATCGCTCCATGCCCATGATGGCTCACCCCCCTCCGGTGTGCGCCGGCACGCGCCGGCGCCGCCCCTCAAGCGTCCTCGCCCACCTCACGCCTGACCGTGCCAACGAGGTTGCCGGGCAGGACGTCGTAGTGATCGTGCTCGGCCCGGAATCGCCCGCGCCCGCCGGTCAGCGACCGCAACTCGATGGCGTACCGCTGGATCTCGGACGTCGGCACCAGGGCGATCACCGTCTGGGTGCCGTCACCCCCGGCCTCGGTGCCCTGCACGCGCCCGCGCCGGGCATTGAGGTCGCCCATGACGTCGCCCTGCAGATCGACCGGCACCGTGACTTCCAGCCGGCTGATCGGCTCGAGTATCACCGCGTCGGCCTGGGCCATGGCGGCCCGGAACGCCAGCCGACCGGCGACCTTGAACGCCATCTCCGAACTGTCAACCGAGTGCTCCTTGCCGTCGACGAGCGTGACCTTCAAGTCGACCACCGGATAGCCGTGCACCCCGCCGGAGTGCATGGTCTCGTCGATGCCCTTCTGCACCGCCGGGATGTAGTTCCGGGAGATGGCGCCGCCCACGATGTGGTTCTCGAACTCGAAGCCGGCACCCCTCGGCAGCGGCTCGACGTCGATGACGCACACGCCGAACTGCCCGTGGCCGCCGGTCTGCTTCTTGTGGCGTCCCTCGACGCCCTTGGCCACCCCGGTGATGGTCTCCCGGTAGGGGACCCGCACCGGCTCGGTCTCGACGTTGGCGCCGAACTTGCGGGTCAGCTTCTCCATGGTGATCTGCAGGTGCGTCTCGCCGGTGCCCTTGAGCAGGGTCTGGTGGGTCTCGTCGATCCGCTCGACCACCAGCGACGGGTCCTCCTCCTGGAGGCGATGGAGGGCCGGCGCCAGCTTGTCCTCGTCGGCCTGGGTTTTCGGAACGACCGCGACGGCCAGGTTCGGCTCCGGCTGCTCGATCGGACGCACGACGACCGGTTTGCCCCGTGGGGCGAGCGTGTCGCCGGTGGCGGTCCCGGTCAGCTTGGCGACCGCGCCGATGTCGCCCGCCACGAGCTCACTGGCCGGTTCCTGCTCCTTGCCCCGCACCGTCAACAGCCCATGGAGCCGCTCGTCGCCGCCGGTACGGCTGTTGGTCAGGTGATCGTCCGGCCGGAGGGTGCCCGACAGGACCTTGAAGAGGCTGACCTTGCCCACGTACGGATCGGCGATGGTCTTGAACACGACCGCCAGGGAATCTCCCGCCGCCTTGGCCTCGACCTCGACGTCGCTCTCGCCGGCCGTGACCGACGTGGGTCGGTCGAGCGGCGACGGGCCGATCTCGACCAAGAAGTCGGCGAGGCGGTCGACGCCGATCTCGCGGGTGGCCGAGCCCACCACCACGGGGAAGACGGTGGCGGATGCGATGCCGTCGTGCAGGGTGCGCTCGAGCTCGTCGACGCCGGGCACGTCACCCTCGAGGTAGCGCTCGAGCATGTCGTCGTCGGCGACGACGATGCCCTCGACCAGGTTGTCGCGGACCTCGTGCGCGCGGGCCTCCATGTCGTCGGGGATCGATTCGGTGTGCGGGCGGCCACCCTCGTTGATGTGGGCGGTGTCGGTGAGGAGGTCGGCGATTCCCCGGAAGTTCGCCTCCTCGCCGATCGGCAGCTCGAGGGGGGCGATCCCGGCACCCAGCCGATCCCGCAGCTGGTCCAGGGTGGTGTCGAAGCTGGACCGCTCACGGTCGAGCTTGTTCACGAACACCATGCGGGGCAGGCCCTGGTCGGCGGCCATCTTCCACACCGCCTCGGTCTGGACCTCCACACCGTCGACCGCGCTGACCACGAACACCGCCAGGTCGGCCACCCGCAGCGCGGCCGCGACGTCGCCGATGAAGTCGGCGTAGCCCGGGGTGTCGATGACGTTGATCTTGTGGTCGCGCCACTCGAATGGCGCTAGCGAGAGGGACAGCGAGATGCCGCGTCGCTGCTCCTCGGGGTCATAGTCGGACGCCGTGGTGCCGTCCTCGACCCGTCCGAGGCGGTTGATGGCGCCGGCGCGGTGGAGCAGCGCCTCGGCCAGGCTGGTCTTGCCCGAGCCGCCGTGCCCCACGAGTGCGACGTTGCGAATGTGATCGGTCGCATACCGCTTCACCAGGACCCCCTGTGTCCACGAGACGTCGTCGGCGCCGTGAAGGCGAGGCTAGCGGCCGGCCTATGGTGGTCGCGCCGGGGGTGCCCAGGTGGTCGCTACCGGCGGGCACGCGGCGTTAGCCTGATCCGGCACGCAGTGGCGCGTGCCGACACGGGAGACGCGATGTTCGACGGACGCTGGCGGAGCAGCTTCGAGAAGGGCCTGCGACCCATCGGTGCCCAGATCAGGCGCACCGGTATCACGGCCAACCACTTGACGTTGATGGGCCTGGCGATGGCCACCGCCGCGTCGGTCACCATCGCCCAGGGTTGGTTGCGGGCAGGTCTCGTATTGCTCATTCTCACCGCCGTGCCCGACGTGCTCGACGGGGCCGTCGCCAAGGCCTCGGGTACCGCGTCACCGCGGGGGGCGTTCTTCGACTCCGTGATCGACCGCATCAGCGATGCGCTGCTGCTGGGCGGCGTCGCCTGGTACCTGGCGTCCACGCAACCGGGACGGGTGCCCGTGCTGGCCCTGGCCGTGCTGGCGGCGTCGCTGCTGATCTCCTACGAGCGGGCCAAGGCCGAGTCCCTGGGCTTCGACGCCCGCGGTGGCCTCATGGAGCGGGCCGAGCGGCTCATCGTCCTCGGGTTCGGGCTCCTGTTCGAGTCGCTGTTGGTGCCGGTGCTGTGGGTGATGCTGGTGTTGACGTTGATCACTGCAGGCCAGCGGTTCGAGCGGGTTTGGCGCCAGGCGTCGGCCCCGCAGGTACAGCCCCTGACCGTGCGCTGGCGGGCCCGCCGGGTAGCCCGCTCGACACAGCGGACGTGGCGTCGGCAGGCCGTCGGCTACCGCCGTCGACGCTGAGCGCGGCATCGGCTGACCAACGGGTTCCGCCCTCGCACCGTCCGCACATCCTGCCCGTGTCCCCGTGATGGATGTCGTCACCCCCGCCTATCGAGGTGCCTTCGCCATCGCCCAGCTCCTGCCGGGCGCGGTGATCGACGTCCTGGCGCCGGGCGTGGCGGGGCTGGCGGCGCTGCGGCCGGGTGACCAGCGGGCGATGGTCGAGCGGCACCAGCGCCGCGTCGAGCCCGGCCTGGGTCGCGCAGAGCTGCAGCGGCGGGTGCGAGAGGTGTTCCGCTCGTATGGCCGCTACTACGGCGAGTCGTTCCGACTTCCGACGATCGGGCCCGAGGAGCTCGACCGCGGCCTCACCTGCGAGGGCTACCAGCACATCGAGGAGTCGTTGGCGCGTGGCGTGGGTCCCATGCTCGTGCTGCCGCACCTCGGGAGCTGGGAATGGTGCGCCTACTGGCTCACGCGGGTCCAGAAGGTCCCGGTGACGGCGGTCGTCGAACGGCTGGAACCCCCGGCCCTGTTCGACTGGTTCGTCGAGTTCCGCGAGCGCATCGGCATGCAGATCGTGCCGCTCGGCCCCGACGCCGGTCGATCGATCGTCAGCGCCATCAAGCAGGCGCACGTGGTCGCCCTGTTGTGCGATCGCGACGTCGGCGGCGGGGGCACCGAGGTCACCTTCTTCGGGGAGAGGACGACCCTGCCCTCCGGTCCGGCGGTGCTGGCGCTCCGGACGGGTGCCCCGTTGATTCCCACGGGCGTGTACGACGAGGGTGGGGGACGCCACCGCGCGGTGGTGCGCCCGCCCATCCCGGCGGAGCGCCGGGGGTCCTTCCGTGACGACGTGGCCCGCATCACCCAGGCGATGGCCGACGAGCTCGAGGGCCTGATCCGCCGCCGCCCCGAGCAATGGCACCTGCTCCAACCCAACTGGCCCAGCGACCGTGCCGACGCCCGCCGGGTGAAGCTGTGACCCGGGCTCGGCGCTCGGCTCGCTCCACTCCCGTGGCCCACCTACCCTCCGGCCCGACCCCTACCCTCCGGCCCGACCCCCACCCTCCGGCCCTTAGCTGCGTCGGCCTGCGGCCGACTCGTGGCGTCTGATGGCGTCGGTCTGCGACCGACCCGTAACGTTGCTGATGTGCGCATCGGGCTCATCTGCCCTTACAGCCTCACGGTGCCCGGAGGCGTCCAGGCGCAGGTGCTGGGTCTGGCTCGAACCCTGAGGGGTCTCGGCGAGGACGTCCGGGTGCTGGCGCCATGCGACGGCCCGCCGCCCGATGGCGGGGTGACGCCCCTGGGCAAGAGCGTGCCGACGGCCTCCAACGGCTCGGTGGCGCCGCTGGCGCCCGACCCCGCCGCCCAGCTGCGCACCATCCGCGCCTTGCGTGACGAGGCCTTCGAGGTCATCCACCTGCACGAGCCGTTGGTCCCGGGCCCCACGATGACGGCGCTGCTGTTCCGCAACGCGCCGATCGTGGGAACCTTCCACCGGGCGGGGGACAGCGCGGCCTACGCCGCGCTCAAGCCGGCAGTGCGCTGGCTGGCGCGTCGGCTCGACCTGCGCTGCGCGGTGTCGAAGGACGCTCTGGCGACGGCCCGGAAGGCCTTGGGCGGTGAGTACGAGCTGCTGTTCAACGGCATCGAGGTCGAGCGGTTCGCCAAGGCCACGCCCACGCCCACCACCGGGCCGACCATCTTCTTCGTGGGGCGGCACGAGGAGCGCAAGGGGCTGGCGGTGTTGCTGGATGCGCTGCGGCTGCTGCCGCCCGAGGTGACGTTGTGGGTCGGCGGCACGGGACCCCAGACCGAGGCGCTCCGAGCCGCCTATGGCGGTGACCCCCGCATCGAGTGGCTCGGGCGGCTCACCGACGCCGACGTGGCCGCACGCATGCGGGGCGCCGACGTGTTCTGCGCCCCGTCGCTGCACGGCGAGTCGTTCGGGGTGGTGCTGTTGGAGGCCATGGCCGCGGGTGCCGTGGTGGTGGCTTCGGAGCTCGACGGCTACTGCAACGTCGCCACCAATGGGGTCGACGCGCTCATGACGCCGCCGGGTGACAGCGACGCCCTGGGGCGGGCGCTGGTGCGGGCGCTCGACGACAGCCACCTGCGCGCCGACCTCACCGGGGCCGCGGAGCTGCGGGCCCAGGCGTTCTCGATGGTCCACCTGGCCGAGCTGTACGTCGAGCGGTACCAGCGCCTGGTCGGCTGACTCCCGGTGGTCGCCGGCTACGTCATCCAGCGGACGGCCCCGGCCTAGGATGCGGCCGTGCTCGCCCTGATCATCATCCTCGTCATCGTGGTGCTCATCGGGCTCTACGTCGTGTTCAGCTACAACGGGCTCGTCTCGCTGCGCAATCGCATCGAGAACGCCTGGGCGCAGATCGACGTGCAGCTCAAACGGCGCTATGACCTCATCCCCAACCTGGTGGAGACCGTCAAGGGTTACGCGTCCCACGAGCGTGAGACGCTCGACGCCGTCATCGAGGCCCGCAACGCGGGCATGACCGCCACCGGTCCCCACGACCAGGCCGAAGCCGAGAACCAGATCACCGGGGCGCTCAAGTCGTTGTTCGCACTGTCGGAGGCGTACCCCGACCTCAAGGCGAACCAGAACTTCGCCCAGCTCCAGGAGGAGCTGACCGGCACCGAGGGACGCATCGCCTACGCCCGCCAGTTCTACAACGACACCGTGTATCGCTATAACACCAAGATCCAGAGCTTCCCCTCCAACGTCCTCGCCAACGCCTTCCGCTTCTCGGAGCGCGAGTACTTCGAGGCCGACGACGAGTCGCGCGGGCCGACCCAGGTGCAGTTCTGAGCATCGTCGCTCACCATCGGTCTTTCGTGTACGAGCAGGTCACCTCCAACAAGCGACGTAGCTGGCTGCTCGTCGCCGGGTTCGTCATCCTGGTCGCCGCCGTGGCCACCGCGTTCGCCTACCTCATCGGCGGCGGGCCGATCGGCATCGTGATCGCCGTGGTCATCGCCGCAGGAACCAGCTTCGTTGCGTATTGGAAGTCCGACGCGGTGGCGCTGCGCATAAGCCGCGCCCGACCGGCGCCCGTCGAGGGGTTCGCCCGCTACCACAACATCGTCGAGGGACTGTGCATCGCGTCCGGCCTGCCCAAGCCCCGCCTCTACGTGGTGGACGACCCCGCACCCAACGCCTTCGCCACCGGCCGCAACCCCCGCAACGCCGCGGTCGCGGTCACCACCGGGCTGCTCGAGAAGCTGAACCGGATCGAGCTCGAGGGCGTGCTCGCCCACGAGCTGTCCCACGTCAAGAACTACGACATCCTGGTGTCGACCCTGGCCGTCACCATGGTGGGCATCGTGGCGCTGCTCGCCGACATCGGGATCCGCATGTTGTGGTGGGGCATGGGCCGCAACCCCTATGGGGACTACGACCGCGAGCACGGCGGCAACCAGGGCCCGCTGGCGATCCTGTCGATCGTCGGCTTCGTGCTCCTGGCGCTGTCGCCCCTGATCGCCACCGTGATGCAGCGGACCATCAGCCGGCGCCGGGAGACGCTGGCCGACGTGTCGGGCGTCGAGATGACCCGCTACCCGCCGGGGCTCATCTCGGCCCTGGAGAAGCTGCGGGACGACTCCACGGTCGTGCACGCCACCAGCCACGCCACCGCCCACCTGTGGATCGAGCAGCCGGCGGCGCAGACGCAGCGCGAGGGCCGGCTGTCGCGCCTCAACCGCCTGTTCGACACCCACCCGCCGCTCGAGGAACGCATCGCCCTCCTCAGAGAGCTGTAGTCCGTCGTTCGTGGGCTCGCGGGGGGTGCGCGGGGCCGAGGCTCCTGCCGGAGACAAGATTGGACCGGGAAGTGGCTGGGGACCTGCGGGTTTGTCGCCCGTAGACTGGGCGCATGAGCGAACCCGCAGGTTCCCCTCTTCCTGCCCACGACACCGGCACCGTGCGCGTCAAGCGCGGCTTGGCGGAGATGCTCAAGGGCGGAGTCATCATGGACGTGGTCACCCCCGAGCAGGCCAAGATCGCCGAGGACGCCGGGGCGGTGGCGGTCATGGCCCTCGAGCGGGTGCCGGCCGACATCCGGCGCGACGGTGGTGTCGCCCGCATGAGCGATCCCGAGCTGGTCGAGGGGATCATCGCCAGCGTCACGATCCCGGTCATGGCCAAGGCCCGCATCGGCCACTTCGTCGAGGCGCAGGTCCTCCAGGCGCTGGGCGTCGACTACGTCGACGAGTCCGAGGTCCTGACACCAGCCGACGAGGCCCATCACATCGACAAGTGGGCGTTCACCGTGCCCTTCGTGTGCGGCGCCACCAACCTCGGGGAGGCCCTCCGGCGCATCAGCGAGGGAGCGGCCATGATCCGCTCCAAGGGTGAGGCCGGCACCGGCAACATCGTCGAGGCGGTGCGCCACCTGCGCTCGATCCTGGGCGACATCCGCAGGATCACGCAGGCCGACTCCGCCGAGGTGTACGACTGGGCCAAGCAGCTGCGGGCGCCGGTCGGCCTCGTGCAGGAGATCGCCGAGACCGGCATGCTGCCGGTGCCGCTGTTCTGTGCGGGCGGCATCGCTACCCCGGCTGACGCTGCCCTGGTCATGCAGCTCGGGGCCCAGGCCAACTTCGTGGGCTCGGGCATCTTCAAGAGCGACGACCCGGCGCGCCGAGCCAAGGCCATCGTCGAGGCGACGGCCCACTACGACGATCCCGGCATCTTGGCCAAGGTGAGCCGGGGCCTGGGCGAGGCCATGCGGGGCCAGGAGATCTCCCAGCTCGACACCAAGCTCGCCGAGCGGGGCTGGTAGGCGACGTTCCCCGAGGCAATGGGGACCGCGCCGGCGCGCTCGAGGCAATAGGGACCTGCCCCCGGGCCCTGTTGCCTCGGCTCGGCCCTCGGCCTTGAGCCCCGGGGCCTACCGATCGATGGAGTCGGACTCCCAGATGCCCACGCGGCCGTAGTCCGTGCCGGCGATGAGGACGCGATCGTCGTCGACGACGATGCTGGTGACCGACTGCCGGCCGTTGCCGCCGAGCTCGGGCTCGCCGCGGTCCCGGCGGGAGATGTCGCCGTTGGCCGCCAGGCGCCACAGGGCGACGTCGCCGTCGCCGACCGCGGTGTCCGTCCCGCCGATCAGCCAGCCGTCGCTGGGCACGGCGGCCACGGCGCTGGCCCACTGGTCGCCGCCGCCGCCGAACAGGCCCGACTCGGCCCGGGTCCATTCGAGGCCGTCCTCGGAGGTCCACACGCGGGCGTCGGCGTCGCCGCTGTGGTCGTCGGAGCCGACGACGACGAATCCGTCGTCGCCGGCCGCGCACCCGTAGGCCTGCTGGTTGCCGCCGCCGCCGAACGAGCCGTCGTCGGTCACCTCGGACCACTTGCCGTCCTTGGCGCGGTAGCGCACGAGGACGTCGGAGCCCTCGGCCGCGCCCGAGCTCCCCACCGCGATGGCAGCGCCGTCGGCGACGCAGACGTCGCGGAAGCGCTGGGTGCCCGCGCCGCCGGCCCCGGCGTCCTCGCCAGCGAGCTTCTTGCCGTCGGGGGATGTGACCACGATGGGGTCGGCGTCGCCACCCAGGTACGCCACGCCCACGGCGATGAACCCGTTGCCGATGGGCGCGGCCGCGTCGAGCGAGCGCACCCCCGGGCCGCCGGCCGGTGGCACCGTCTCCGGTGGCTGGCTGGCCAGGATGCCGGCGATGACCGGCGCCTGCTCGGCGTCGGGGTTCTCGATCACCTCGAGGTCTCCCTCGGTGACCTCGGACAACGTGACGCCGAGCCGGGTCCACTCCCGGCCGTCGGGTGAGGTCCACATCAGCCCGTCGGGCTGGCTGTCGCCCAGGAACTGGCGCCCCGCGGCGACGCCGAAGTCCTCGGTGCCGACCGCGACGAAGCCACCCTTGTAGGGGACGACGTCGGTGAGCTGACCCGCGGCCAGCTTCTTGCTGTCGATCGCCTCCCAGCCGCCGGCGCCACGATCGAGCCAGATCTGTCCGCCGAACGTCTCGCGCGTCGCACCCTTGGGTGCGCTGTGGCGGTAGCCCGCGGCCACCGTGGCGTTCGACCCGACCGCCAGCGAGGTGGCGAACGGCTGGGCCCCACCGTTGGGGAACGCATCACCCGAGGCGTCCTGCCAGCGGCCAGCCGAGTCGATGTAGAGCACACTGGGCTCGCTACCGATCGCCACCCGCACCCCGCCCCCCGCCGCGGAGTCGACCAGTGCCACCCCGTCGCCGAACAGCCCGGCGTGCACCGGGTTGGGGAGGAGCCGCCACGATTGGCCCCCGTCGGTCGACCACCAGGTGTGCGGGCGCCAGTCGTTGCCGCCGCTGGCGGTGATCCCGCCGCCGTCGTAGGACAGCCCGGTCACGCTGTAGTCGGCCGCCGCCGTCCGCCCGTCGCCGTCGAGCGCCAGCGGTGCCGAGGGGTTGCTCCACTTGGCACCGTCGGTCGAGCGCCAGACCACCGGCTGGCCTTGACCGTTGGCATCGGTCGTGTAACCGCCGGTCACGATGACGTCGCCGGTCCAGATCACCGACTCCAGTGCCTGGCGGCCCGGACCGCCGAGGCCGGGGGCCTCGACCCTCGACCACGTCGTGCCGTCGGGTGAGAACCACGCAGCACCGTCCTGCCCGTCGCCGGTGGCCGACCCGACGGCCACGAAGCCGTTGGCCACGGCGGCGATGTCGCGGACCGACTCGTCGCCGGTGGTGTCAAACGGTCCTCCGGCACCGTCGTCGACGCTGCGCCACGCCTCGCCGTCGGCACTGAACCACAACCGGGGGCGCACCTCGCCCCAGGCGTTCTCGCCCCCGGCCACCAAGATCCCGGTCTCGTTGCTGGCCACGTCGACCGCCCACTGCTCGTGGTCGCCCCCCAGCGCCTCGGACGTGCTGAGCGTCCAGCCCTGGTCGTCGCCCGCCGCCTGGTAGCGCCAGATGGCAG
>Ga0214469_1000038_pt1 | contig 32739 bp, 36 predicted proteins | sample RVTome_10_FD_187340 | JGI IMG/M metagenome (GOLD analysis project Ga0214469, IMG submission 187340) | Soil microbial communities from uranium-contaminated site in the Upper Colorado River Basin, Wyoming, United States - RVT153D57 HiSeq ... | reverse complement strand
CGATGCGAAACCTGATTGCATCAGGCCGTCTGGCTTGGTTCGATTTCATCGAACCAAAACCTGATTGCATCAGGCCTCGTCCAGGTCCAGGGATGCCGAGTTGACGCAGTAGCGGAGCCCGGTCGGGTTGGGCCCGTCGTCGAATACGTGGCCGAGGTGGCCGCCGCAATTGGCACATTTGGCCTCGGTCCGGACCATTCCGTGGGAGTGGTCGACTTCCTCATCGATGAGATCGCCCGCCAGGGGCTGAAAGAAGCTGGGCCAGCCGCTGTGCGACTCGTATTTGGTGTCGGACGAGAAGAGCTTCTCCCCGCAACCGGCGCATCGGTAGACGCCCTGAGCCTTCGAGTCCCAATACTTACCGGTGAACGGCCGCTCTGTGTCGCCCTGGCGGAGAACCTGATATTGCTCGGGAGAGAGCTTCTCACGCCACTCGCTTTCGTTCTTGGGCATGTCACTCATGCAAATTCCTCCTCGTGTCCATTCAAACCCAGGTGCCGCTCTAAACGGTCGATGAAGATGGTCTGGGCCGGATTGAGCTTGCGCCGGGCATCGTTCGGTGCCATCCACACAACCCGGTCGATCTCCGGATATTCCCTGCCATATAGGGTGAAGGTTCCAGGGTCGAATCTCGACATGTCGAAGTCGGTCTCCACCGCCCATGCCACCACGACCTTGCGCGATTTCAGAGTCGTCTCCCCGAGCGAGACCCAGTTTTCACCTGTTGGAGGATTCCAGCCCGTCTCTTCGGAGAACTCTCGAGCCGCCGCGTCCTCGTCCTCCTCTCCGTCTTTGACGATGCCCTTGATAACCGACCACGATCCGGCGTCCTTGTTGGCGAACCATGGGCCGCCTGGATGGGCGATGAGCACCTCGAAGGCGGCATCGAAACGGTACGGGAGAAGACCCGCAGATCTCATGAGGGTCGAGGTTACGCTGGCCGCGTGACCGTCTTGGCCACCATGACGCCGGGCGATCAGGACCTGGCGGTTTTCGACACGAGCCTTCAACTCGGTGCGTCAGAGCCCCTCGGGACGGGGGTGAAGCGGGTGACCATGGAGCAGCTCGAGCTGGCTGCTGCCCAATTCTTCGATGTCGAGCTTGGCCTCGGCGGCGCCGTACACGAGTCTCGGAAGTCGATCAAGAGAGTGCGGGCGCTGCTACGACTCATACGCAGCGAGATACCTGACCGAATCTTCGCCTTCGAGAACCAGTCGCTTCGCGACACGGCTCGTCTCCTGTCCGCGGTGCGTGCGGCACAGGGCGTCCTCAACGCCGCCACATCCGTTCATCAGCTCTACAGCGACCTTCTCGCCCAGGGGACTTTCGAGGAGATGCTCTCCCGTCTTGTGCGACGACGGGACGTGGCGGAGCTCAACGCGGTGGATGATCCCAACCTCGTCGGAAGGGTGGTGCGTGGCCTGGAGCGCGCATATCACCGGTACGGATCGTGGCCCACCGATCCCGAGGCACAGGAGGTCTACGGGATAGGCATCAGGGACACCTACGACGCGATGTCACCCGGGCTCTCGAGGACCTACGACAACGGTCGCCAAACGATGGTGACTGCTTACAGACGCGGAGCGGCCGGCGACTTTCACGAGTGGAGAAAACGTGTGAAGGACATGAGACACCAGATGGAGTTCCTGGCCCCACTCTGGCCAGAGGTCGTCGTGGGCACCGCAATGACCCTCGATCGACTCGGCAACCTCCTTGGAGAGGACAACGACCTCGGCGAGCTCCTGAGCCTGGTTCGGGAGCGGCCCGACCTCTGTCCCAACCCCCGGGAACGATCGCTGTTCAGAGCTCTGGCCGCGCAGCGCAGATCAGAGCTGCAACTGGCCGCCGAGATCCTCGGCCGGCGGGTCTATGCCGAGAAACCAAAGGCGATCAGCGGTCGATTCGGCGAGTATTGGGGGGCACGCCAGATGGCGGTCGACCGCTCGTTGGACACACTCGTCGTCTACTGATTTCGTCTTCTCCACTCAGGCGATCCGGAATCATCCGGCGGTTTTGCATGTTTACCTCAGAGCAGCCACATCAGGAGTTTCCTCATGACCGAACGCGGTCGAGTGCGTATCGAGCCCAGTCAGCGACGAGTACGCGTGATGCTCGGAGGGAGGATCGTGGCCGATACGACCAGGCCGCTTCTGGTCTGGGAGGTCCCCTATTACCCGACCTACTACTTTCCCGAGGGAGACGTGAGGACCGACCTGTTCGTAGAGACGGGGGAAGTGCGAAAGAGCCCGAGTCGTGGAGAGGCAACGCAGTACGCGGTAAAGGTCAACGGTTCGGAGGGGACGGCTTATGCGTTCAGAGATCCAAAGATCGATGAGATCGGCGGCCACTTCGCCTTTCTGTGGAACACGATGGATCACTGGTTCGAAGAGGACGATGAGGTGTTCGTCCATGCCCGCGATCCGTATACCCGCATCGACATCTTGGCGTCGAGTCGCAAGGTGAGAGTCGAAATCGACGGAGTGACACTGGCCGAGACCACCGGCGCCTCTTTCCTCTTCGAGACCGGGTTACCCACGCGCTTCTACATGCCGAAGACCGACGTCCGCATGGATCTGCTCACCCCCACCGACACCGCCACCGCATGCCCCTACAAGGGCACCGCTCGTTACTGGTCGGCGACCGTGAATGGCGAGACCTATGAAGACATCGTCTGGGGATACGACGCACCGCTGCCCGAGTCTCAGAAGATCACCGGGCTGGTCAGCTTCTACAACGAGAAAGTCGACGTCTTCGTCGACGAGGAGCCTGTAGAGCGCCCGAAGACCAAGTTCTCCTGATCCTGGCCTGACTGGCACCGCACCGCCGGGACTTACTCTGCTCCCATGCGCGCTTGGGCGATAGCTGCGTTGGCTCTGCTCTCGGCATGTGCCGGCTCGACGACATCGGTGCCGACCGAACAGCATCTCCAGGCGCTGTACACCCACACAGATGGCACCCAGATGCGATATCTGGTGTGGCTGCCCGATGGATACGGAGATGATCGCCAGCATCGTCATCCGCTCATCGTCTTCCTCCACGGCAGCGGCGACGAGGACTTTGACGCTGCTTGGGTCCTCAGTCTCGGCCTGCCCGCCGTCCTCGCCCAGCACGATCAGCCCGATGACTTCGAGTTCGTGGTGATTTCTCCTCAGGCCGAGCCGGGATCGATCTGGTACGCGGGGCAACAGCCTGCGGTCGTGGACGGAGTCGTCCAGGAGGTGCTGGAGGAGTATCTGGTCGATCGAGACCGGGTCTACCTGACGGGATTCTCGATGGGCGGCTATGGCTCGTGGCACGTCGCCACCAGGTTCCCGGAGCGCTACGCCGCGATGGCCTCGGTATCGGGCAGCGGCTATCAGCAACCCACGTTGCCCCCTGCGGAGTTCGCCTGCCGCCTCGCCGACGTGCCCGTCTGGGGCTGGCATGGCCAAGGCGACCTCATCGCCGACTATGAGCCGGTGCACGATCAGGTCCTGGCGTGGGAGAACCTCTGTGACACATCGGTCATGTGGACGGCTCTGGCCGACGACGGCCACTCGAGCACGTACGAAAAGGCATATCGGGAACCCGAACTCTTCGAATGGTTTCTGGAGAACAGCCGTTAGCGGTGGACCGCTAGGGCCTGACGGGAGCTGACGGAGTCAACTCGGCGCGTTGCCCGTCGAACTCGATCGAGCCCGAACAGGCCTGCGTTGCCTCGGCGCTCTCGGCGTCGAGGCCCAGCAACGTGATCGCAGCGGATGTCGGCTGGTCCACGCTGAGATTGATGATGTTGCGGGGCCCGGTCAGCGAGGTGCTCAGACCGACCAGCCTCAGATAGACGTCGCCATCGAGCGGTGATCCCGCCTCGTTCGCGGTGAAAGCGATCTGGTCGGTTGTCACCGGCTCGGTGCCGGCCTCCGGGCAGTCGAGATGGAGGCGGTACGTGTGATGACCTGGTGACCACCAGCCAGGGTCGAAGTCGTGACTGAAGGTGACGGTCCAGAGCTCTGGCTCGAATTCGTCCGGCAGTGATGCCGGAGGCAGGTCTACCCCGGCCAGTGGCTCCGGCTGCGAACAGCTCACCGCGGCCAGGCAGAGGAGCGCGGCGAGTAGGGCTCTCATCTCACAGCTGGCCCGACTCGACGCTGTCCAGAGCCGCCGCGTAGTCAGGGTCGTCGTAGCGGCTGAGCAAGAAGGCGTCGGAGTGGTCGGGGAGCGGCTTGCCGGCGATGTGTGAGGCCAGCAGGTCGGCGGCACCGGCCGAGACCATCACCCCGAAGCCCGACATTCCGGTGAGCAGGTGGATCCTGTCCACACCAGAGGGCCCTATCAGGGGTCTGTTCTCTCGGGTCTTCGTGTAGTAGCCACCATCCACGAACGACTCCGGGAGCCGGTCCCGGTATACGGCCAGCCCGGGGACCATCGTCGTCAGCCCCCGCATCACGACCTCGGGGTACAGTGGGTCCTCTGGCAGCGGCCATCTCGGCTCAGTGACGAGGTCGTGGTACTCCCAGAGTGCCACGACATAAGGCGAGTCTGCCCCGCCCTCGGGACGGAAGTGACAGAAGATCGGCATCTCCCCGGTGACGTCATCCCGCCCCAGCTCCACGAGCCCGGCACGTTCCTCGTCCGACCAGCCGATGTTTTGGGTGTCGCTCCAGATGGTCATCGGAGCATCCCGTGGGATGACCCCTAGGTGGTCTCGAAATGCGACCTTGAGGTGGAGCTCGGAGAAGAGAGGAAGGTCGAGACCCGCCAGGCGGGCCACTTCGGCGCTCATCGGCCCGGCGGCGATGACCGCGACTCCGTTCGATATGACGTCCCCATTGTCGAGTGCGATCTCCTCCGGCGCCACAGCCGTGACCGAACTCCTGATCAGCCTGGCACCCGATTCGCGCGCTCTTTCCAGCATCCACAGCCCGAGCTCCTGGGCTCGAAACCAGCCTGCGCGGGGCACGAACAGGCCGCCCGTGGATGCGTCGGTGAGGAATGGGTAGCCAGCCAGGAGTGCATCTCTTTCCAGCACGTCTGCCCTCGCCCCCAAGGAGCGAACGACTTTCGCCTGGGCACGCATCTCATCCAGACGTTCGTCCTCACCGGTGACGAACAGGTAGCCGCTTTGGCTCAGACCGAACTCAGTCTCAGCTGCGAGCTCCTCGTAGATGTCGATCGACCGGTTCATGAGCCCGACCATCGGTCGATCGGGCCACCAGTTGCGGTAGCACTCGGTCGACTTGTCCGAGGTGAGCGTCAGCGGGGGACGCGGATCCACCAGGATCACGTCCGTTATGCCGTGACGCACGGTCAGGTGGTATGCCGCGGAGATGCCGGCTATGCCCGCTCCGACGACGACTACGTCGGCTGTCTGTGTCACCGTCCCAGGTGTGTCTTCACTCTCTGGGCTACCGACTCGGGAGTGAAGCCGAGCTCTTCGGCGATGACGCCGGCCGGTGCTGAGGCACCAAAGTGGTCGATTCCGATGCTGAGCCCGCCCGGTCCCACCATTGCCTCCCATCCGAACGTCGCCGCCGCCTCGACGGAGACCCGAGGCGCGGTGCCCAGGATCTCGTCACGGTAGGCCTGCGACTGGTCGTTGAAGAGCTCCCAACAGGGAAGACTCACGACACGAGCCGAGATTCCCTCGTCCTCGAGCAGCTCTGCCGCTCCGATGGCCGTGGACAACTCGGATCCGGTGGCGATCAGTGTCACATCGTCTCCATCTCTGACGACATAGCCGCCCCTGACGACCTCGCCGTCCGTGAGGGTGGGAACGCCTTGTCGTGTCAAAACCAGTGCCACCGGCCCGTCTGCCCTGTTGAGTGCGATCTCCCATGCCTGCACCACCTCGTTGGCGTCGGCCGGCCGGATGACCCACAGGTTGGGCATCGCCCGCAGACTGGCGAGATGCTCGATGGGCTGGTGGGTGGGGCCATCCTCCCCCAGGAAGACGGAGTCGTGGGTCCAAACCCATATGGAGGGCGCCTCCATCAGAGCAGAGAGCCGCACCGCGGGTCTCATGTAGTCGCTGAACACGAAGAACGTTGCGCCGTACGGTCGCAGCCCGCCGTGAATCGCCATGCCGTTCACCACGGTGCCCATGGCGTGCTCACGCACCCCGAACGGTATGTCGCGAGCTGTGCGGTCGCCCCTGGAGAAGAGCCGGCCTTCCTCGATGACGGTCTTGGTGGACCCGGCGAGGTCTGCCGACCCGCCGATGAAGCCAGGAGCTTTCCTCGCCATCTCGGCGAAGAGCTGTCCGGAGGACGCCCGGGTGGCGAGTCCTTCGCCGTATTCGAATCCGGGCCCTTCGATCTCGACCGGTTTCGGCGCGAAGAAAGACTCCCACTCGGTGGTGTCGGCGGCATCGAAGCGTGTCCTCCAGCCGGCGTGAGCTTCCCTACCTCTCTGCATCGCCTCTGCGAAGAATTCGTAGACCTGCCCGTCGACGTGGAAGGCAGGCTCCACCGGGTAGTCCATTGCCGATTTGACCAGTTTCACTTCTTCCTCTCCGAGTGGCTGACCGTGCGACGCTGCCGTGTCCTGGAGGTTGGGGGCACCGTGTGCGATGTGCGTCCGACAAATGATGAGCGACGGCCTGTCCTCCTCGGCGAGCGAGGCGTCGATGGCCTCGGCTATCGAGGGGCGGTCGTGGCCATCGATGGCCAATGTGTGCCAGCCGACTGCCTGGAACCTCCTCGACACGTCTTCGGAGAAGGTGATGTCGGTGGACCCATCGATCGAGATGTCGTTGTCGTCGTAGAAGAAGAGGATCCGCCCCAACCCGAGGTGCCCGGCCAGCGAAGCCGCTTCCGCGCTGACTCCCTCCATGAGGTCTCCATCCGAGACGAAACCGAAGGTGCGGTGGTCGACGAGGTCCGCCCCGAGACGAGCCCGGAGATGCTCCTCGGCGAGCGCCAGACCCACCGCTGTGCCGAAACCCTGGCCCAGCGGCCCGGTAGTGGTGTCGATGCCCAGCTCGTGGTCGATCTCGGGGTGCCCGGCCGTGTGAGAGCCCCATTGCCGGAAGCTCTTCAGGTCCTCGAGGCCGATGGGAAAGCCCGAGAGGTGAAGCAGCGAGTAGAGAAGCATCGAGCCGTGGCCGTTTGAGAGCACGAAGCGATCGCGATCGGCCCAGGTTGGGTCGCCCGGGTCCACGTTCAGGTAGCGACCCCATAAGACGACGGCGATGTCGGCCATTCCCATCGGCATCCCCGGATGCCCCGAGTCGGCCGCCTGGACCGCATCCATGGCCAGGGCCTTGATCGTGTTGACGGCGAGCTGCTCGACGGATTGATCTGACATCGGGGGCGAGAGTACCCATCTCGCATTCCTTCAACCGTCTGTGCGGGTTTGTGGCAACAGAGTTGCCCTAAACCCGCACAGAACGGTGTTCAGAGCCCCGGACGGCACTCCTGGCACGGATGGTGGCCCGCGGCCCCGGCGTCCGAGGGCGAGCGAAAGTCGACGATGAGCTCTGCCGGCGCCGAACGGATCACATGACAGGTCGGGTGGCAGAAGACCCTGGTCGCCATGTTCGCCTGCACCCTCACACGACGGCTGGCCAGGTCCTCGAGCCAGTCGGGGCTCGCCCCCTCATGCTCCAGCAGCTCGACCTTGTTGTGCGGGCCGCCCAGGGAGTAGTTGCCGATATGACCATCGGTTCGCACCACTCGGTGACAGGGGATGATCAGGGGGATGGGGTTCCTGGCCACTGCTGAGCCCACGGCCCGCACGGCCTGGGGCCGGTGGACCTCCCGGGCCACCCAGCCGTACGGTCTCACCTCGCCTTTGGGGATCGTGGCAGTGGTGCGCAATACCCTCTCCTGGAAGTCGGTGACCGTGCCCAAGTCGACCGGAAGCTCACCGGGGGTGCCCAGCTCGATCGCCCTCGGGATGTAGCGGCTCCAGTCTCGCGGCGCCTCCGCCCGTATCAGCCTTCGGCCGTACCTCTCGGTGAATCGGCTCTCGAAGCCGTCGGCGATGTCGACCGAGGAAACGCCGTCCGGGCTGAACGTGACCGCGACCCGGCCGATGGCCGACTCGTAGAAGTCGTAGCCGTGTGCCAGACCGGTTCCGAGGGCCACTCCCTCCGATAGTCCGGACGGCAGGTCGTCGCGGCCCAGTGACTCGAGTTGTCTTTCGATGCTCATGCTTCTCTCTCCAGTTCGTTGCGAAGTTTGGCGAGGCCGCGGTGGACGTCGGCTTTGACCGTTCCCTCTGGTCGCCCGGTTATCTCGGCGATCTCGGCCGGGCCCATCCCCACCACGTGGCGGAGGACCACGGCCGTTCGCTGGTGTTTGCTCAATGAGGACAGACGCTGATCCCATGCCACCGCATCGACAGGCTCGGGATCGGTCTCGGTGGCTTCGACCTCAGAGTCCACGTAGACGGGCCGCCTTGATCGGTCGCGCAGATGGTTTCGCCCCAGGTTCATTGCGATGGTCCACAACCAGGGCTGGAGGTTCAAGGCTCGAATCCGCTCGGGTTCGTAGGAGCCCAGGGCGCGGTAGGCGCGAATGAATGCCTCTTGCGTCAGGTCTTCCGCCTCCTGGTGATCGCCACAGATACGGCGTAGTCCCCAGAAGAGCCTCGTCCCCATTTCCTCGACCACGGAGGGGAAAGCACGATCCAGGTCGGTGGCGAGGGAGTTTGCCAGGTCGTCCATCATGGAGAAGAACCCCGGATCGAGTCGTCCGGTTGCACCGGTGGCACCGTACCTATATTTGTGGGCGTGACATCGTCGAGCGTCGAGGAGAGTCTCGACCGGGCCGAGGTATCCGTCTCCTCCGGAGAGGGTCTATCAGGCACCGGATTCTGGTCCGCTGTGAGCACGGTGAAGCAAAACCCGGAACTGGTGGATAGGTATGCCGATCGCATCGCCGAGATCGACGAGCGAGGCTTCCGCCAGTGGGCCCTCCTCGTCGTCCCGCTGTGGCTGGGGACCGTGCTGATGCTGCTCGCCACGGCAGGTGCGATCGCATTGGTGGGATGGGCCTATTTCCTGGAGGGCTTGGCTGCCGTCGCTGCCTTCTATGTCGGGTTCGGCGCTCTGCTGGTGACCACCCATGGGCTTGGCCACCTCCTCGTCGGCTCCCTGGTGGGTATCCGTTTCCTGTACTGGTTCATGGGCCCTCCATCCTTTCCGCTCACCGGGGGGGTCAAGATCGACTACCGCACCTACCTGAGAGCGCCGGCGCGGGCTCGCGCCTGGATGCATGCTGCCGGCGCCATCACCACCAAGATCGTCCCCTTCGCGCTGATCGGGGCGGCTATCGCCGCCGAACTCCCAGCGTGGGCGATTTGGGGTCTCGCCATCATCGGGGCGGCGGCGGTACTCACCGACGTCGTATGGTCGACGAAGAAATCTGATTGGAAGAAGTTCCGTAGGGAGATGAGCTTCGCTCAGGGCTCCTGATCCGATCGGGGGATAGAACCGTCCATCTGGTGCAGCTGTTCGTGGGCAGCCACCAGATCGTCGAACTCCGGCGGGTTCTCGACATCGATTGCGATGAGATGACGGGTCCGAGGACCGTCGTCGATGTCGAACGCCCTGGCCCGACGGAGTAGGGCGGAGGCGGTGTCATCGATGCGACGGTGTTGCGCCAGATGCTCCCCCCAGCTCTGGAGCACCATCAACTCGGTGAGACGGGTGGGCTCAGAGGTGCTCCGGAACAACCGCCATCGATATGCCCCCGTGCTCAGCCGTACCAGTCGGACCTCGTTCATCACGTTGGTGAACTCGGCAAAGTCCGACTCGTCGATCTTCCAGGTGTTTAGGACGATCACGGGCCCGCCTTCGAATGTTCCCTCGTCGTGAGGCGGCGTGGCTCGGTCCTGGCTGAACTCGGGCGATACCACCTCGTCGACATGGGGGACCTGGAAGCGAGGAGCCACCACCCCCAGGACGAGGGCGCCTGATGAGAACACGATCAGTGACCCCGTCGTCCCGATCCAGTCAGCCACCAGCCCGGACAGGATCGATCCGATCGGCAGTACACCGGCGAACGCCAGCGTGTAGATCGACATGGCGCGTCCCCTGATCCAGGCCGGCGACATCAGCTGAGCCGTCGCGTTCAGCGTCGCCAGGGTCAGCAGCCAGAACAGCCCGGCCAATACCATCGCCAGCCCTGCGACCCAGAGATTGGGCGCCAGTCCTAGCAGTATCCCGGCGCATCCGAACAGCCCGATCGTCTCCGGCACCAACGAGCCGGGGAATCGATCGCTGATCCGGGGACGGATGACCGCGCCGAGCAGGGCACCTGCGCCCATCGCCCCATAGAGGATCCCGAACGCAGCCGCCCCTCCGCCGAGGTACTCGGTGTGAACGGGCAGGACCGACTGCACCACGGCTGAAGAGACGGCGAACAGCGCGACCAGAGCCATCAGGTTGCGAAAGCTCGGTGTGAAGCGGGCGAACCGGATGCCGGTGGAGATCGCCGAGCGCATCGACAGCTGGGTCTCCTTCTCGGTCTTTTTCAGTTCAGGGGCGATGACGAGGAGAGCGATGATGATCGCCACATATGAGATGGCGTTGAACGCGAAACCCGCTTCGGCGCCGTAGGCAACGATCAAGGCACCGCCGATGGCAGGCCCGATGGCCCGAGCTGCGTTGAAGGCCGCCGAGTTGAGAGCCACCGCCGAGGCGATGAGGCCACGGGGGACGAGATCAGGCACCAGGGCCTGCCAGGCGGGGATGTTGAGAGCGAGACCGGTTCCCAGGATCAGGCCCAGGGTCAACAAGATGCCCGCCGTCATCAGATCGAGATAGGTGAGAATGGCCATTGTGAGGGCGGCGCCGCCCATGATCCCCTGCGCGATGAGCATCAACCTGGCCCGATCGAACATGTCGGCCAGTGCCCCGGCTGTCAGGGAGAGGAAGAGCAGGGGCAACGTCGCTGAGGCCACGATCAGGCCCACCCATGTGCTCGAGCCGGTGAGCTCGAACATCAGCCACGATCCGGCCACCGATTGCACGAACGTGCCCGACGCCGAGAAGACGTTTCCGGCCCAAAGCCAGCGGAAATGCGGGTAACGGAGGGGTTCGACCGCCGAGCTCATAGAGGACCACGGACACTAGGGATATGGCCCCGCCTAGTTTGTCCTCGGTGCCACGTGACCTCGCCTATTTCGTGCAAGGTGATGAAGGAAGGGGGCCGGGTGTCCTCGTCCTCCACTCGCTTTGGGGGCTGACCTCTTCGGTGAAGGCTCTGTGCGACGGTCTCGCAGTCCAGGGACACACGGTGCTTGCCCCCGACATCAACTTCGGCGAACTGCCCGACACCGAAGAGGAGGGGATCGACCGTCTCGGAGAGGCGAGCCCGGATCGTCTCGCCTCCCTGGTTCTCTCGTCGGTGAAGTTGCTTTCGGCGCAGTCGGCGGAGGGCCCGATTGCCATCGTGGGTTTTGGCATGGGTGGCTCTCTGGGGCTGTGGGCATCGGTTCGCCTGCACGACCTGGTTGGTGCGGTGGTCTCGTTCTACGGCACGCAGCAGATCGACTTCGCCGGGTCGAGATCGTCGTACCTGATCCACTTCGCCGAGGAGGACGAGTACATCACCGATGACGAGGCAGCGTTCATGGAGGCCACCATGGGTCTCGAAGAGTTGCCCGTGGAGGTAATCACCTACCCGGGGACCAAACACGGGTTCTGTGAGCCGGACGGCGAGACCTTCGACCCCGATGCTTTCGAGCTGGCCTGGTCGAGGACTCTCGAATTCCTCAGCGTCCACTCAGTCGACTAGCGCGACAGTGTCTCCGCTCCTGATCGCCCCACCGGCCAGGACCCGGGCATAGACCCGCGATTCACCGGGGTGCAGGCTCTCGTGCATCCGGTTGTAGCGGCCCTCGGCGAACCATCGCGCGTTCTTCGAACACGGTGTGGCGTAGTGGGTGATCTCGATCTCCACCGGCCCGATCGTCATCCGGCGTCCCGGAACGACTTCTCCCCAATCGATTCCCGACACCGTGACGTTCTCACCGGCCGATCCTGGATCGATCGGATGACCCTCCGACCGGAACCTCTCGATGACCTCCAATGAGAAGAGGCAGAGGGCCTGATCGGGATGGCCATGGTGGACCTTGTCCGCCTGTTCGTCGCCGATGACGCCGCGGTCGCCTATCACGGCATGTTCGACCGGAAGCTTGGGAACTCCGCCCTTGCTGGTATTGATCTGATGGACCGTTCCCATGGGCGACGACGTTAGAACCGGCGGTTCCTCGAGTATGGCCATATACGTAATGTGGTGGACGTGACAGCCACCGCCGACAGAACAGATCTCGCTCCGCACGTGACCCCCGCACTCATCGACGGGCTCATAGCCCGGATCGATGTCACATCTGGCTCAGAGGCGATGTCAGTCCTGGCCCCCTTCACAGAGACCGAGCTGGCAGCGGTCCCGGTGGCAAATGCTGCTGATGTTCAGCGTGCGGTGGAGACGGCGCGGGCCGCCCAACGCGAGTGGGCCGGCAGATCGCTCAGAGAGCGGGCAGCCGTTTTCTCCAGATTTCACGACCTCCTCATCGAGCGGGCCGATGTGGCATTGGACATCGTCCAGCTCGAGGCCGGGAAAGCCAGGATCCCCGCGTTCGAAGAGGTGTACGACACGGTTGCGACCACCCGCTACTACCTGAGCACGGCCCCCGGCCTCCTCGCCCGCAAACGCAGGGCCGTCTCGTTCCCGATCCTGTCCAAGGCGTACGAATACCGGCATCCCATCGGTGTGGTGGGGAGCATCAGCCCGTGGAATTTCCCTTTCACTCTGGCCGTGGCCGACATCGTCCCGGCTCTCCTCGCCGGCAACGCGGTGGTGAGCAAGCCCGATGAGAAGACGCCTTTCTCGCTTCTGTATGGCGTGAGTCTCCTCGAGGAAGTCGGTCTGCCGAGAGGCCTCGTCCAGGTCGTGACGGGACCCGGTGAGGATGTCGGCCCCGCCCTCATCGACGAAGTCGACTTCGTGTTGTTCACCGGTTCGACCGCGGTGGGACGGCGGGTCGCCGCCCAGGCCGGGAAGCGCCTGATCGGGTCATCGATGGAGCTCGGTGGCAAGAACGCGGCTGTCATCCTCGCCGATGCCGACCTGGACAAGACGATTCCGGGACTCGCCCGGGCGATGTTCGCCAACGGCGGTCAGCTGTGCATCTCGACTGAGCGCATCTATGTCGACGAGTCGATTCGTGACGTGGTCACCCGGCGGCTGGTCGATCACACCCGTGGCATGCAGATGACAACCGCATTCGATTTCTCCTCTGTGTTGTCCTCGATGATCGACCGCAGCCATCTAGAGCGGGTCCACTCCCACGTCGAAGATGCCATCGACAACGGGGCGACGGTCCTGACCGGGGCCAAGCCACGCCCCGATATCGGACCGCTCTTCTATGAGCCCACGTTGCTCACCGACGTCGACGAGACCATGGCTCTCTGTCGCGACGAGACATTCGGGCCGGTCGCCTCGATATACGGCTATACCGATGTCGAATCTGCAGTGGCCGACGCCAACGACTCCGATCTCGGGCTGAACTTCAGCGTGTGGACGTCGGACACCCGACGCGGCGTCGAAATCGCCACACGACTTCATGCCGGGACCGTTGGGGTGAACGACGGATACGCCGCCGCTTGGTCGAGCTACGACGCACCGATGGGTGGCTTCAAATCGTCTGGTCTGGGGAGACGGCACGGTGCTATCGGCCTGCTCAAATTCACAGAAGCCCAGACCGTGGCCGTGCAGAGGTTCGGTCAGGCATTCGCACCTCTCGGCTCGATGTCCTACAAGACCTACCAGAGAATTCTCGGTCCCGCCCTCAAAGTCCTGAAACGGCTCCCCTTCTACAAGTAGACGCCTCACGAGCTGTGCTCGTGAAGTAGGGAGTTTCTTCGAAACTCCAATGTGCGAAGTAACGGCGAACCCGGGAGCCGCGGATAGTGAGATTCAGCGCTCGCTCATCTCGGCGAGATCTGCCGCCAGGACGTCTCTGTCTTCTTCGTCTTCCACCTCGGCGAGAGCAACTCTCGCCAACCCCAGGTGCTCGCTGAAGGTCTCGACGTCGTCGACGTCGGCAGCCGCCCGGGCGATCGCTTCGTGGGCGAAGCCGACAACGAAGGCGTCGAGGCCGTTCTCGATCGCCACCTCGAGGGACCGCTCCCCGAATCGTCGGGCGAGGTCGGTGTAGCCGAGCACGGCAGCGACTCGGGAGACCTGCCAGTCGGCAATGGCATGGTTCCTGGCATCGCCCACCTGGTACCAGTGGTGACGCTGGCTGAAGGTGGCAGCCAGCATCTCCTCTTCTTGCTCACGTGTCAGGTCCTCGGCATCGAGGAGCTCCCAGGTTCGGTTGAAGGCTCTAGACGCCAACGTGCGATGCCACCGGGCGATGTCTTCGTCGCTCGGGTGGGGAACCGGCTCGACCATTCGCTGTGCCTACCTATTGTTCGTTGCCGACATGAACGCCGCAACCATACGCCTTAGTGCCTGATCACACGACTGTCGTGGTCGGTGGTGAGGAGATCCGGATCTCGAGCCCCGATCGTGTCGTCTTCCCCGACCAGGGATGGACCAAGCTCGACGTTGTCCAGCACTTCGTGACGGTGGCCGAGGGGGCCGCCCGGGGGATCACCCGACGGCCGACGATGCTCAAGCGGTACATGCAGGACGTCACGGTCGACCCGATCTATCACAAACGAGCGGCCAAGAACACCCCGTTCGAGACGGTGCAGATCAGGTTCCCCTCGCAACGGCCGGGGAGGATGAACGTCCCGGTGACCGGGGGCGATGTCATTCGTCTCGTGCAGCTCGGATGTCTGGACTTTCATCCTTGGCCGGTCCGCGCCGACGACATCGATCATCCCGACGAGTTGCGCTTCGACTTCGACCCGACCGACGGCTTCGGGTTCGACAAGGTCAGAGAAGCCGCCGCCGGCGCCAAGGACCTCCTCGACGAGCTCGATCTCGTCGGATGGCCGAAGACCTCGGGAAGCCGCGGGATTCATGTCTACGTGAGGATCGAGCCGCTATGGGATTTCTTTCAAACCCGACGAGCCGTGCTTGCCTTCGCCCGCGAGCTGGAGCGGCGGCTCGACGGGCTGGTCACCACCAGCTGGTGGAAAGAGCAGCGTCACGGCGTGTTCGTCGACTACAACCAGAACGCTCGCGACAAGACGGTCTCCTCGGCCTACGGGGTTCGGCCGACGGGCTTCGTGTCGGCCCCTTTCCGTTGGGATGAGCTGGCTGACATCGAGATAGAGGACTTTCCCCTGGGGTCCTATCGGAGGCGATGGGAGTCCGTTGGCGACCTCACCGATGGCATCGATGAGGCGGCGGGGCGGATCGACACCTTGATGGAGTGGGTGTTGCGTGACGAGGAGAACGGCGTCGGCGACGCGCCCTGGCCGCCTCACTACCCCAAGATGCCGGGTGAGCCACCACGGGTGCAACCCTCGAAGCAACGCCGGCCCGATGACGAGTACTAACAGGGTGCTGCGCGGTGTCGGCTGGGCCGGCGCCTGGCTCCTCATCACCACGGTCGTCGTGTTCGTCGTGATCCGGCTGGTCAACGATATCCCCAACATCACCGCGGGCACCCTTCCCGCCGAAAGCGACTTCGACCGTCGCTACGCCGAGAACCCGGTGCTCGCCTATCTCCACATCCTTCCCGGAGCCCTGTATCTGCTGGGGGCGCCATTTCAGGTGTCGCGCAGGTTCCGGACGGCCAGCTACGAGCGGCACCGAAGAGTGGGCAGGGTGGTGCTCAGCGCCGGGCTCCTCACCGGGGCGATGGCAGTCGTGGTTGGGTTGGTCATGCCATTCGGCGGGCTGGCCGAGGCGTCGGCTTCGACCGTGTTCGGCATCTACTTCGTCACAGCCCTAGCTCTCGCCTATCGGGCGATTCGGTCTGGCCGGGTGAGCGAGCATCGTCGTTGGATGATCCGCGCATTTGCTCTGGGCGTTGGGGTCGGCCTCATTCGGGTTGTCATCGGCGTCGGTGAGGCCGGGGGAATCGGGATAGCCGAATCGTTCGGCGCCGCCTTCTGGATCGCGTTCGTTGTGATGACGATCGTCGCCGAGATCTGGTTGCGACTCAGACCTGATCCTGGTGAGACACCTTCTCCCCTAGAGGGCATCGCGGCGACGTAGCGCCCAAGCCAGCACCACGAATCCGAGTGTCAGGACGACCACGAGCTTGGCAATGCCCCCACCGACGCCCGGCGTGATCGAGCCCATCATCTCGCCCGGGTTGTCGTTCGCCCCGACGTCAGCGGAAATGGAGAGAGCAATACGCCAGATCGACAGTTGGGCAAGACCGGTGACGACCTCGGCGAGGATCGACTCGACGACGATGATGTAGCCCAAGCCGACCAGTATCGATCGCGGCACCAGGTAGCCAAGGGGCACGAACACGGCGGCGTAACCGACCCCGGCGGCGGTGTATTGGACCAAGCCGCCGATCGAGGTGTCGGCCGGCGCAGCTACGGCCAGCACGGCGAGCAAGGAGACCAGCCAGCCGGTAACAGCAAGTGTGAGGGCCGCCGCGATCCCGGCGACGATCGACGACGCCGCCATCGCCCCCCGTCCGATCGGCCTCATATAGATGTAGGGCAGTGTTCCTGCGTCGCGTTCCTCCCGCAGCACCGCCACCGTGAGGATCAAGACCGCGATCGCATAGGACCAACCCAGCCTGGCCAGGATGTCGGAGTAGAGGCGTGAGGCTTCGCCAGTCGTGGAGTCGTAAGCCGACAGCCAGAAGGCCAGTGCCGGCACTGAAGACAGTGCCACCAGCCCGATGAGCCGCCCCCGACGCATGACCCGTCTGTAGAGGTGGGTGGCGAGGGTCACTCTCCACCCTCCACGAGATATCGAAAGACGGACTCCAACGACTCGTCGGCAGGCTCGACCCGGGCCAGTCCGACCCCGGTGGCGACGGCGATCGATGGCAATCGCTTGGCCAGGTCTCCTGCGTCCGATGCCTCCACGCGTAGGCGACTCGGCTCGATATGGACCCCGATCACACCCTCGGTGGACATCAGCGCCGCCCCAAGACGACGGTTGTCGGTGGCCTCGATGAAGACGAGTCGTGGGCGATCGGTCATCGCGCTGCGAATGTCAGCCACGCTGCCAACGGCGGCCAGTCGGCCGTCGACCATCGCCACCACCCGGTCGGTCATTCTCTCCACCTCGGCGAGGACGTGGGACGAGACGACGACGGTCCTGCCGGCCGAGCCCAGTCCTCTGAAGAGCTCAATGAGATGAGCGCGTTGCACCGGGTCGGCGCCGTTCAGCGGCTCGTCTAGCAAGAGGACGTCCGGATCGGACACCAGGGCGGCTGCCACCTTGGCACGCTGACGCATCCCTTTGGAGAAGCCACCGAGGAGACGACCGGCTGGGTCGACGAGATCGACCGTCTCCAGGGCCCGCTGAGCCCGTCCTGGTGGGTCGTCGACCTTGGCGAGACGGGCGGCGAGCTCGACGAATCGGCGGGCGGTGAGACGTTCGTATACGGCCTCGTCCTCAGGAACCAGGGCGATCTTCTGGTAGATGGCCGGGTGGGCCCTCGGGTCCTGTCCGAAAATCGCCACCGATCCTTGCGAGGGCTTCTGCAACCCGGCAATCACCCGCATCAGAGTTGTCTTGCCGGCTCCGTTGGGACCAAGCAGCCCTGTCACCCCGGGCCCGAACCCGATTGTCACTTCGCTCACAGCGACCTTTGGCCCGAACCACTTCGAGAGCTCGTCTACGACGATGGTGTCGCTCATGCCAGCTTCCGGTAACGGCGACGCACGAAGATCACTGCAGCCATCATCACGACGACGATGAGGATCACCGAGGCCCACACCTCGAAGCCGGCTGCCTCGGCGGGGTACTCCACGGTGTCGCCGAAGAGATAGTCGCGGATCACCCGCGGGTGCTGGTCGATGGAGAGCAGAGAGATCCATCTGGACCCGGCGAAGCCGGCGGCGCCGACGGCGGCGGCGATCCCGCTGCCGGCGACGATCAGGCCGAGAAAGGCGGCCGCTGCGATCCCGGTCCGATCGATGACCGATGCCAGGATGAAGACGATGGCGCCGTGGAGACCGATGAAGGCGAGGGTGGTGACCGGCACTTTCCACAGGACATCCATGGTGTCGCCCATGTAGGGGAGGAACCCGTCGTCGGAGATCAAGGCGAGCCCGATGTGAAGCACGATCTGGGGGACGACGTATATGGCGCCGACGACCGTGGCGAACGCACCTACCTTCGCTCCCAGGTAGCCGTCGACGGTCAAGGGCCGGGAGAAGTACACCGACAGGGCGCCCGAGGATCGGTCGGGGGCGAGCAACTGCGGACCGGCGAGAGCGATGAACAACAGCGAAATAGCCGAGTAGAAGTCAAAGAGGCCGCCGTAGGTGGGCACTCCTTCCCGGAGGCTCTCCTCGATGTTGCCGATCGCCCAATGGACTCCGATGAAAACGGCGGCCGCCACCAAGGCGACGGAGATCAGGGCCCAGGGAAAGATCTTGCGCCGAGCCTTGCGGCCCAGGCCCAGGACGCGTCGGATCCCTTCCCGGTAAACAGCTCGGCGGGCGCCCTTGGGACCGGTGCGCGGGCCCTCATAGGTCCGGTAGCCGCGGTCGTAGATCACCTGATCGGTCACTGGCTCTCACCGTTGGGACGGAGGAACAGGTCCTCGAGTGACGCCGACCCTCTCACCATTCTCACGAGCCCCGACTCCACCGCGGCGGCCTCCTCGACGATGGCTGTCTCGATGGTCTCGTCCCCGGGCCCGACGATCAGTCGCCGAGCGTCCACCGATACCGTGAACCCACGGTTGGTGAGCCGTTCAGCGAGACGGGCGGCGTCGGCGAGGACCTCGACCTGGACTGTCCCGTGCCTCTCGAAGGCCTCCAATGGACCGGAGCGCAGCAGGTCGCCCGCGTCCAGCATCACCACCCACGAGCAGGTCTCCTCGATGTCGGTGAGCACGTGTGAGCTGACTATGACGTTGATCTCGAACTCACCGAGGCGACGGATGAGCCGCAGCATCTGGTTGCGCCCTGCAGGGTCGAGGCCTGACGCCGGCTCGTCGAGGAGCAGGAGGTCGGGGTCGTGGACGATCGCCTGTGCCAGCTTCACCCGCTGCTGCATGCCGGTGGAGAAATCTCCCAGGAAGCGAAAACGCTCCTCCTCGAGACCGACGAGGAAGAGGGTCTCGGACGATCTGCGCCGTGCCTCACGGGCCGGGAGGCCGGCCAATTGTGCCGCGTAAGCGACGAAGTCGGCGGCGGTCTGGTCCTGGGGGAGACAGGACCCCTCGGGCATGTATCCCATTTGTGCCCTCACCTGAAGCGGGTCGGTCTCCGGATCGTGGCCCATCACCTCGATCGAGCCTCGGGTCGGGTGGAGAAGCCCGAGCAGGAGCCGCAGCATGGTGGTCTTGCCTGCCCCGTTGGCACCCACGAGACCGGTGACGCCAGGTGGGATCTGGAGATCGAGGTCGTGCAGCGCCACGACCTCGCCGTAGTCGTGGGTCAGCCCCTGGATTGTGACGATGTTGTCCTGACCCATTCCCCGGGCAGTCTGGCACGACCCGGCATGATCAGAAATCAGGGATGCCCCCCAGGTGTCCCCGAACCGTTCTGTGTCGATTCTTGGCCCCTATGGGGCCCTTAATCGACACAGAACGGTCCTCGGCTCCTCTGACCCCATCAGGGCATGATCTCGCTGAAGCCCGCACCCTCCGGACGTTCCAGCTGGTCCATGGTGCACTGGCTGGCATCCTTGTCTGGTCGCCAGCGGTGGAATCGCGACGCATGACGGAAACGGTCTCCCTCGAGTTGGTCGTAGCTGACCTCCACGACCACACCTGGCTGGACGGGTGTCCACGAGTTGTCCTTGCCCGCCGACCACCGGCTTTGCCCCCCTGGCGCCCGGGCTTGGGCATCGAAGCTGTCGTCGGCCCTCAACTCCATGAAGCGGCGGTAGAGCTCCTCGCGGTCGGCGTTGGGGAAGCCCGAGCAGTGCCCGATGAAATGAAAGTCCCCCGAGTCGGTATAGAGCCCGAGCAGGAGGGAGCCGATCTTGTCCCCGTCCTTGTGCTCCCGGAACCCGCCGACCACGACATCGATGGTGCGGCGGTGTTTGATCTTGATCATCGCCCGCTTCCCGTGTTGATAGACGAGGCCGGGGTCTTTGGCGATTATCCCGTCGCAACCGGCGGGCTCGAAGTCGTGGAACCAGGCCTGGGCGGTCTCCTCGGAGTCGGTCTGCGGTGTTAGGTGCCAGGGGAACTCGAGCTCGGCGGCGAGAGAGACGAGACGCTCGCGCCGCTCGGCGAAGGGCTTCGCTCGCAGGTCCTCGCCCCTATCCGCGAGCAGATCGAAGGCGACCAACTCCGCCGGTGTCTCCTCCGACAGCATGTTGATCCGGGACTCTGCAGGGTGGATGCGCTGCTGAAGAGTGTCGAAGTCGGTGGCGCCGTCGACGACGACCACGATCTCGCCGTCGACCACCGTTCCTTCCGGGAGCTGTTCCATCGCCCCGGTCAGCTCCGGGAAGTAGCGGAGCAGCGGTCGCTCGTTGCGGGAGTCGAGGCGGATCTCCGGCGCCGACCAGGACAGTGATCGGAAACCGTCCCATTTCGGCTCGTAGACGAAGTCGCCTTTGGGCCATTTCTCGGAGACCTTGGCCTCCATGGTCTCGACTGGCGGGGGGAATGGATGACTCACGGCCTGGAGTGTATGCCCCGATACCCTGAGGGCCATATGTGGTCCAGGAGCAAGGACGTGGCGAAGGTCACGGTCGAGATCTTCAAATCTGCCGGCAGGCAATACGGCATCGACCGGGTCAACCGAATGGCGGCGGCGGTTGCCTATCGGACCATGTTTGCGCTGGCGCCTCTGCTCCTGGTCGCGGTGTCGGTGCTCAGCGCTTTCGTCGGTGACGTGGAAGCGCGCGGTGACATTCTCGCTGCCGTGGGCCGTGTCGCAGGCCCGACGGTCGAAGAGGCACTGGAGGGCTTTCTGCGGTCCGTCGGCGAATCAGGGAGCGTCGCCGGCATCGTGGGGTTCGTTCTCTTGCTGTGGACCAGTTCCAGTCTCTTCATGGAACTGCAGAACAACCTCAACGACATCTTCGATGTCCCTTATGAGCAGACCACCGGAGTAATGGGGTTCGTGATCAAGAGAGGGCTGGGCTTTCTGTGGGCCTTCAGTCTGGGCCTGATCCTGGTCGTCATCTGGCTGGTCAACAGCTTGTGGCAGTTCGTCGACGAGTTCCTGCCACCCGCGTTCGCTCCCGTCCACGATGTGGTTTCCTTCGTCACACCCGCAGCCAGCATCCTCATCCTTCCCTTCCTGTTCGCCCTCATCTTTCAGAGTCTGACCAGGGTCAAGGTGCGCTGGCGGGCGATCTGGTGGGGATCGTTCTTCACCGCTGCCATTTTCCTATTGGCCACATATGGCACCGGTGTCTACTTCCGGTTAGCGGGGACCTCGGCGGCGACCATTGCGGCCTCGATCTTCGTCATCCTCCTCCTCGCGTACGTGCTCTCGGCGGTGTTTCTCTTCGGGGCCGAAGTGACCAAGGTCTATGACACTTACCTCGACGGTGTCTCGCTCCAGTTCCTCGAGTCAGAGCCGCTGCCAGAGGGGATAGTGGCCAGACCCGAGCCCGCTCTGCCACTGGCGGCAGTCCTCGCCTTCCTCGGCGGCCTGCTGGTGGGTTGGCGACGCAAGTCGTGAACAACACTCTGGCTACACGGGCACTGAGCCAATAACCTCGCGTTCGATGGCAATCGACATACCCGGCTTCGTCGCCGATTTCAAGGAGCACGCAACCGACCACGGGTTTCATGTCCACGATGAACGGCACTTCGTGGAGACCTATTCGCTGCGCCAGTCGTGGGAGGTAGACGTTCATCCCGAGGCAGGTTGTGGTGGTCCACTCGACCTCCATGTCGCCCTCGACGTCGACCCCAACGTGCTCCTGTCGCTGCGGGAGCGTCTCGAGGACATGTCCGACTTCGAGGAGCCGCCCGACGAGTACTTCTTCGACCTCTATTTCAACTGGGCGGTGCCACCGTTGCACGACCCGCCCGATCTCCTGGTGCTGGCCACCGACCTGGGAGGCTTGGGAGGGATGACTTTGCCGGTCGAGGTATCGGCCGTCGACTCGTTCGCAGATGTGATTGGAGCACCAGAGCGACGACTGCAGCTCACCGGCAAGAGCCAGGTGAGCCTCGTCGACATCCTCATGGGCCGGGAGCAGTTGTGCGACGTGCTCGATCGGGCCCGCGAGGTGAGCGAGTACCTGCTCGACAGGGTGAGTGGCTGGATGGAAACGCCGGGGGGCTGAGCCGCCGCTTCAGAGGATGATGCTGATGATTGACCAGATGGCCAATCCGACTGTCACCGTGCACAAGGCATAGAACAGGCCCATCGTCATCGCCTGCGGAGGTGGGGCATCGGCATCGGGGCGATCGGGGGTCGGCGGCTGTGCCGGGACGACCGGTTCTGGAGTGTGAGGATAGGTGCTGGACGATTCACCGCTGACCGCAGCGGCGAAGAGCGTGGGCTCACTGGGCACGAAACTCAAGGTTTCGTCTTCGGCCTCGATGACATACGTGGAGTTGCCCAGATGGCGGATCTCACACTCACTCTTCGGCCACAGGCCGATCTCGGTGCCCGAGGCCGAGAGACGGATGGTGTCGTCGTCCAACTCGACGATTACCGGTATGTCATCCTCCGCAAGGGTGACGACGCCGTCATAGCTTGGCATCTTCGCTTCCCCATTCGAACAGGCCCGTACAAACTAGGCGTTTCGGCCGTTGGTGTCGACTAGAACTCGACCGCGATCGCCTGACACAGGAACCTCGTGTAGGGCCCGGCCGACACGTAGAGGGCGAGGAGCTCGTCGGAGAAGTCGGACGAGGTGACCATCTTCTGGGTCAGTTTCGATCCGGCCGTGAAGCTCTTGAGACGAAGGTCGTCGGGATAGGGATGGTCGTCACCGAGTTCCTTGGGCACCCGCTTGAGCCGGTCCTCGTCATGACTGCTGAGAGACCAGTCGTCGATGAAATGACTCGAGTGCGCCGCGGTTGTCCAACCGCTCGGGTTGTCGTGTATCGCCTGGCGGATCCTGGCGGCGACCTTGGCCTCAGGTGTCCACATCCCGGCGCCGGCGAAGTTCCGAGCCGGTTCCAGATGGAGATAGAAGCCAGGGGCGTGGACGTCCTTTCCATGCTTGTGCCGGAACTGAATACCGACGTTGGTCTTGTAAGGCGTCTTGTCGTTACCGAAGCGCATGTCCCGATAGGGCCGCATCAGAGACCCTCCGTTGGTTCGGGTGTCAGCGGTGAAGTGTGGGGAGATCTCTGCCAACCGGTTCCCGAACTCGGCTATGAAATCGCGGGCCGGCTCGCGGATGGTCTCTACGTAACGGTCCTTGTTGTCCTCCCACCACTCCTTGTCGTTGTTGTCGGCCAGCTCGCGCAGGAACGCGAATACCGCAGGTGTGAAGTATCTGGGCATCCATCTCTCCTTTCACCCATATGACGAACATACGGTGACCAGTCGACAGATTTGAAGGGGGTCGTTCAGCCCACGACTTCCGGGCCCTCCGGCTCGGCCTCGAGCTCTGACCATGGCGTTCGTAGGCCGTCTTTGATGGCGCGGCCGAACCTCTTGAAGTCCTTGCGCAGCACGAAGGCGGCTGCGAGGAGGAACACCACACCCACGCCGATCCGGGCCGCCGCTGATATGTCATCCGAGATGACGCCGGTTTCGGCGAGCCACGACTCTCCGAGCTGGAAGGCGAACAGGGTCAGCATCGCCCACGCCTCCCTCGTGCTGATCGAGCGGCTGGCGATGATGGCAACGGCAAAGACCGACTGGGTGGCGGTGACCCACAACTCGTCTCTCTGCACTTCGTCCAGGGGGAGCCCGTGCACCTGGCCGGCGAAGATCATGAACACGATTGGGAGCGTTCCCACCAGCAAGGTCCACTGATTGACCTTCGATGAGATCAGGGCCCCGATCCCGGTCCGGGCGGCGAGTCGCCAGGCGAACAGAGTTGCGACGAGGAGCTCTGGCGCTTCGGAGGCAAGCGGCGCCAGCCATTTGATCAGCAGGAACTCGCTGATTCCGATGGCCTCGCCCATCTCCTGGAGTGACACCGCGAACTCGTGGGCCACCAGCACGATGACGGCGGCCGAGAAAGCGAACATCAGATAGTTGATGACTCGTCGGCGGGTCTTTGGCATGGAGCCGACATAGGCAGCGGGCCCGACGAGGTGAGGCTCCCCGGGAGTGGCACCCGATAGCCGGATCATGTAGAGGACGTAGATCCCGATGAGGATCACGGCATCGAATGGGGAGAGGGTGTCCTTCAGAAAGAGGGTCATGCCGTAGAGAGAGGCGATGGCGAGATAAGCGATGTCCACGTTCTGTGGGCGAGTGAGGTTGATCGTCGACGGGGTGGCCATCTCCGCCTCGCCGGGCGATGCGCCGGTCCGGCGCACCCTCCAGGTGCCGAGGAGGATCACCAACGGCCAGCCGAAACCGATGAGCAGCTGGTTGGCGCCGGTCATGTTGGCGAGTGCAAGCTGGCCGGCGTCCTCGGCGCCGGTCTCGGCGAAGACACGCCCCGCCTCGGCTGTCAGCACGAAATCGACCGCGTATTCGGGTAGGACTGCGATCAGGGCCAGGAGGGCGAGGGCGAGACCGCCTCCGACGTCGAGCTGGATGATCTCGGCCGCCCAGGAGATCATGAAAGCGGCGCCTACGATCGCCATACCGAAGAGGACAGAACCCAGGATCGGATTCGGATGATCTGATGCCAGCCGGAGCACGACACCGGGTATGGACATCACGGCGGCGGCCCCCATGAAGAGGAGCGCGCTTCGGGTGTGGACTTGGTGGGTCTCCATGGGCGGGCGAGTTTAAGTCAGCTCAGTCGAGTACCCGTTTGCAGTTCCACGGGTGCCAGTAGTAGTAGCCGAGCTGCTGATAGCGGTTGGCCAACCAAGCCGCCGAGCCGATGTTTGCCTCCGGGTCGAACACGCTGGCACCGCCGAAGCCTGCGTTGGGCGAGGTCGACTCCCAAGTGGAGGGGAGGAATTGGAATAGGCCCGCCGCGCCCGAGTATGGGTTCAGGGCGTTGGGGTCGCCATTGGACTCACAGTCGATGATGCGCAGAGCTTCTTCGACCCGGTTGGAAGGGAAGTAAGCCTCGACCAGGCCCCTCCATTGCTCCACCCCGGGTGGATGGTTCCAGGGGCCGCCCCCGCTCCCGCCGTTCGAGGTGGATGTGGTGGCGGCTGTCGTGGTTGGGCCCGAAGAGCCGGTCGTGGGAGGGCGGGTCGTGTCCGGGCTGGTTGTCGTCGTGGTGCCTTCCTCGCGTGCTTCCTGTCGCTTTCTCTCGTCGTCTTTCGCTTTGGCCAGGTCGACGGCGCTCAAGGCGGCGATGTAATCGTGATTGGCTTCCTCGGCCACTCGAATGGCATCGGCGACTTCGGCTTCGGCTTCATCGTAGAGCGACGTGTAGCGCTCGACCTCGGCGTCGACCTCCGCCTTGATGCTTTGATACTCCTCTTGATTGGCCAGGTACGACTCTTTCAGGGTCTCCAGGTCTTTCCGCTTGGCGAATAGCTCACCCACCGTGACCCGACCGTCGGCCACGACGTCTTCCACCACCGAGCTCGCCACCATCGCCATCTCGACGGTGGATGTGTTGACGAGTGAAGCGCTGGGGGAGGCCACGACCGTCATGTATGCGTCCACAGCCTGGTCTTCGATGTCGGCCTGGATGCCGGCGAGCTCGATGTCGGCGTAACCGACCTGTGCCGCCAGACGGTCGAGGTCGGCCCCCACTTCAGACAAATGAGCGGCCAGCTCGTTCATTCGGGCTATCGAATCTGCGAGTTGGCGTTCCAGGGCATCTCGATTCGCCACCGCCTCGTCGACCAGGCCCGAAGCGGTGTCCGCCCTCTGCTCGGCGCGTTCGGCGTTCTCCTCGACATCCTCGGCCGATTGGGCGCGTGCCGAACTTCCCCCGGAGGCGACGAAGGAGGCCAGAAGGGAAAAGGTGAGCAATGCCGTCAATAGGCGAGCGAACCGCATGGGGTGTCCTGGAGGGTAACCAAACACAGGTCATCCGAGAAGTGGGAAGAAGGGGGTAGCGTTGCGAGATGACCCGCCGGAACGTCTCCTCGGGCTCTCCTTTCGAGCCGAGATACGGCTTCAGTCGGGCAGTGCGCATCGGCGACCGGGTGATCGTCGCCGGGACGGCACCGATCTGGCCCGACGACTTCGTAGATCCAGATCCCGGCACCCAGGCGGCCCGTTGCATCGAGATCATGCTCGATGCCCTCGAAGGGGCCGGTGGCATGGCTGAGGATGTGGTTCGGACCAGGATGTTCATCACCGACCCCGATCACGCCGATGCCATTGGTGCCGCGCATGGCGAGGTGTTCTCGGAAATACGACCGGCCTCGACGATGGTTGTAGTGGGAGGACTGTTGGATTCGCGCTGGCACGTCGAGATGGAGCTTGAGGCTGTCTTAACAGGGTGAGAGCCATCCTGGGTGTCGACACGCCAGCGGTCCGCATGAATCCGCACAGAAGGGTCGTGCCCGAGGAGGTTCGAGATGTTTGGAAGATCAGCGAAACCGATGCCTGCCACCGAGGAGGCCCTGCCCGGGCGCGTCGAGAGTGTCGAGGTCCCGCCGGCGCACTTCATCAACGGAAACCCCCTCGAGAGCCCTTTTCCGGAGGGCACCGAGGTCGCTGTGTTCGGCATGGGCTGTTTCTGGGGAGCCGAGCGCCGTTTCTGGCGGATGCCGGGTGTGTACACCACGTCGGCGGGCTATGCGGGTGGTGTCACCCCCAACCCGACCTACGAAGAGGTCTGCTCCGGCCGCACCGGCCATGCCGAGGTGGTTCAGGTGGTCTATGACCCGGCGCAGGTGTCCTACGACGAGCTGCTGCGGGTCTTTTGGGAAACGCATGACCCCACTCAGGGTTATCGCCAGGGCAACGACGTCGGCACGCAGTACCGGTCGACCATCCACACGACTACCGACGCACAACTCGATCAGGCCAAGCGCTCGAAGGACATCTACCAGTCAGTGCTGACCGAGAAGGGCTTCGGCGAAATCACCACCGAGATCGAGCCGCTGGGCGAGTACTACTTCGCCGAGGACTACCACCAGCAGTACCTGGGCAAGAACCCCCATGGCTACGACTGTCACGCCAATACCGGCATCGCCTACCCGGGTCTCGAATAGGGCGTTGCTATAGCAAGATGTCTCGGTTTTCGAGACTGGGTGCACGCGCAACTGACGGATTCAGGGGCCGGTGGCGGCGGCGACCACCTCGGCGGTGGTCATGGTGGAAACATTCTCGATCTCGACGTCTGGGGTGACCCCTCCGCCGCCGAAGTCGAGGCCCCCCGGTGTCAACCAACGGGCGATGGTCAGCTTCAGGGCACCACCGTTGGACAGGCTGAATCGCTGCTGAACCGTGTTCTTGCCGAAGGTGTTCTCGCCGACGACCGTGGCCCGCCCCCTCTCCTGGAGTGTCGCCGCGACGACCTCGGAGGCTGAGGCGCTCCCCTTGTTGACCACGAACGTCACCTCCATATCGTCAGGCACGATCGCCGTGCCATTGACCGGGTAGGTGTTGTCATCGTTGGGTCCCTCGGTCACGACGACGTCACCCTCGTCGACGAACACCGACGCCACGTCGATCGCAGTTGTCAGGAACCCGCCCGGGTTGTTTCGGAGGTCGATGACGAGCTCGTCGACGCCCTGGCCGAGGAGGTCGACGATCGCAGTCTCGAACTGGGTGCTGGCCGAACCGGTGAAGTTCCAGAGGCGGAGATAGCCGACTTCGCCGATGACCTCGTCCTCGATGACCGGGATCTGAACCGCTGCCCTGGTGATGGTCACCTCGAATCGTTCGCCTGCCCGTTCGATGGTGAGGGTGACGTCGGTGCCGGATTGGCCTCTGACCATGGCGGTCACCTCGTCGACGGTCCACCCGACTATCGAATCGCCGTTGACCGCGACTATCTCATCGTCGCCCATCAGCCCGACATCGGCCGCGGGGGCGCCCTCGATGGTCGAGACGATGATCATCTCACAGGTCTCCGAGATGACGCCGCACTGTTTGTTGTCACCGGGGAGCGTCTGATCCTCCGGTGAGACGAGAGCGCCTATCCCCTGGATCTCGCCTTCCTGTTCTTCCTGCAGGAGATCGAGAGCATCAGGGTCGAAGTAGGCCGAGTTCGGGTCGAGAGCGAAGGCCGCGAAACCGGCAACCATGGCCTCGGCGGCCTCGTTGGTGTCGTCGGCTGCTACGGCGGCCAGGTCGCACGTCGATGTGAACGCGACGGCCGGCGCCGCACAGACGAGGAGCCCCTCGGCATCGGCGCCGTCGAGCAGAGCCAGCCCGGCCGCGGCGGACTCGGCCAGAGCGGCGTCGTCGATGTCATCGACGTATCGCTCCTTGATCAGGTCGTATGCCTCACAGACGATCGCCGTGTCCTCCGGTGGGTCTTCGCAGTCGGCCAGCTCGAGCTCGCGATCTGTCACGGGGAATGTGGTGTCGGGAACGGTGGTCTGAGGCGGCGAGCTCGTAGTCGTTGGCGCAACCGTCGTGGAGGCGGCCGGGGCAGTGGTCGAGGTCGGCTCGGGCGCGGCATCTTCGCCCGGCGAGCATGAGACGAGCGTCAGGACGAGGACGAGTGCGGCTAGTGGCTTTCGAGACGTCATGAGGCGGCGTTCAGGGCGATCTCGACGATCTCTTCGACGGTGGCTCCAGTCGGCCAGGTGATCTCGCGGTCCGGGATGAGACCGCCGTTGCCCGCGGTGTCTCCGTTTGGAGTGGACCAGCGTGCCACGGCCACGTAGAACTCACCACCGTTGCGCAATGTGAAGGGTATCTGGACAGCGTCCTTACCGAACGTGGTGGTCCCCACGATGACCGCGTTGCGGCGATCACGGAGGGCACCGGCCAAGACCTCTGCTGCAGATGCGGTGCCCCTGTTGACCAGGACCACTAGCCTCTGACCCGTAGCCACTCCGCCGGGAGCCGCGGTGTACTCGAAGCGCTCATCGGGAGCATCGCTCACCATCACCACTCCGTCTTCCACGAACTCGTCGATCACGTCGATGACGGCGTCGACGTACCCGCCGGGGTTGTCCCGGAGATCGACGACGATGGTGCCAGGTGACTCGGCGATGATGTCCTCGAGGGACTCCTCGACGAGCTGTGGGATGTCGAATTCGAAGTCGGGGATTCGGATATAGCCGACGCCATTCACCGGGACGCCGTACTCAACGGTGGGGACTTCGAGCTCGGCTCGCTCTATGGCGAAGTCGAGTGTCGAACCAGATCGGTCGACGGTGAGTTCGACGGTCCCGGTCTCGTCGCCGGCAATCTGGGCCACGATCGCGGTGAATCCCCGGCCGGAAGTTGGCTCACCGTCGACCGCGGTGATGACATCACCGACCAGGAGGCCGGCGTCGAACCCAGGATTGCCCTCGAGGACCACGACCACCTCGAGACGACATGTCTCGTTGACCGACGTGCACTTGGAGCCGACCGCATCACGGGCATCCAAGACGACGCCGATCCCGCCGACGATCCCGTTCAACCGCACCGCTCCGGTCTGTCCCGGTGGCAGGTAGTACGTGAATGGGTCGAGGCCCACGTCGATCATGTGCGACATGGCCGCCTCGACCGCGGGCCCGACTGCGATCTCGGAAGTCTCGATCTGATTCACGAGCTCTTCACAGAGGGCCGTGAAAGCCTGATGCGGCACCGCGCAGAACAGCGTTCGGGCAGGCTTCTCGGTCTCGACCGCCACATACTCCTCCAGACCCCTCACTGCCACCCCGGCCAATGCCTCGGCGTCGACCGGCGCGTCGACGTACCAGGTCTCGAGCAACTCGAATATCTCACACAACGGGCTGAAGGTGACCGGCGGAGCCGAGCAGTTCTGAACTTCGAGGTCCACACCCGGCAGCGACGTCGTGGGAGCCACGAACTCGGTCGTGGCCACGCTACGCCCGGCCGTCGTCGTGGTCGCTGACGGCCCGGAACAGGCAACGGCGAACATGACGACGAAGAGGAGAACCCTGCTCACGAAGATCATTATGCGGACACATCGGCAATTAGCGTCCCAATCGTGAGTTTGCGCGCCGTCCTCCGGCATCCGCTGGGCGATCTCGTTGTCCGTGACATCGTCGACGGGATGTGGGTGGAGCCGTCAGGACGTGCGGAGCAGGCGATCGGAGATGGTCAGTGGGCGATTCCGGGATTGGTCGACGCACACGCTCATCTCGCAGCCGCACATCTCGCGTACGAGCCAGGTGATCTCGAGAGTGCGCTGGCTCGAGCACGGGAGTCCCTGGCGGCAGGTGTGACCCTCGTGCTCGACAAAGGCTGGACCGACGACACCACCATCAGAGTGATCGATTCGCTCGAGCCTGACCAGCGTCCCGAAATCGAGGCAGCAGCGCGAGTCATTGCCGTCGAAGGCGGGCACTTCCCCGGATTTGCCCGCGAGATCGATCCCGACGAAATAGAGACAACGGCCAGAGCGGAAGGGCGAGCCGGGCGAGGCTGGGTCAAGCTCATCGGAGACTGGCCGCGCAAAGGTGTGGGGCCGATGGCCAATTTCAACGAGGACGAGCTGCGGCGGGCGGTTTCCGCGGCCGCGGAGAGCGGGGCCCGGGTAGCGATCCACACCATGGCGAGAGAGGTTCCGTCGGCGGCCGTGTCGGCGGGAGTCCAATCCGTGGAGCACGGGTTGTTCCTGACTCAGAACGACCTGAGCAGTCTGGGAGAGCGAGGTGGGATGTGGGTGCCCACCCTACTGCGTGTCGAGGCGACCCTCGCACAGCTTGGTGAGGGGTCCACGGGTGGACGACTTTTCGTCGAAGGCCTGGCCAATGTGAGATCCATCCTCCCGATGGCAGTGGAAGCCGGAGTCCATGTCCTGGCGGGGACCGATCTGATTGGAACGCCGGCCAGCGTGGCCGCCGAGGCGGTGCGGCTGGGCGACTACGGGCTCTCCAACCGCCAGGTGGTCGAGTCGGTGACGCGGGCGGGTTTCGTCGCCACGGGGCGTGATGCCGATTTCACACCCGGCGCGCCTGCGAACGCCGTCTTTTTCGACGATGATCCAGTTTCGGAATTGGCCGTCCTCAAAAGCCCGGCACGCGTCGTTCGATTGGGTCGAATCTTGTGAAGCTCATCCTCGCCTCATCCTCTCCGCGAAGGTCTCAGCTCCTCGATCAGATCGGTCTTCAGCACATCGTGCGACCGGCCGACATCGACGAGTCGCGACGCCCCGACGAGCCCCCGGGAACCTATGTGGAGCGGGTCGCCCGGGAGAAGGCGATGGCCATAGATGGCGCCGATGACGTCGTCGTCGCAGCGGACACCGCCGTGGTCTTCGAGGGTCAAATCCTTGGCAAGCCGGCGCACCCACAGGAGGCGCGCTCGATGTTGCAGCGTCTGCAGGGAGAGCGCCATGAGGTCTTCACCTGCCTGGCGGTGGCGCGGGGGCCCAGGTTGGAGTCGTTGGTCGATGTCACCCACGTGCAGATGCTCACGATGACCGATGACGAGATCGCCCACTATGTGGCCGACGGGGATCCGATGGACAAAGCCGGCGCCTATGGCCTGCAGAGCAGGGGAGCGGTGTTCGTCGAGTCCATCTCCGGCAGTCCCTTCACCGTCGTAGGGCTTCCGCTCCATCTGCTGCCGCGGCTGTTGCACCGTGTGGAGGTGGATATGGAACTGTTGCGCCGCCGGGATAGGTTGTAGCCGCAATGAAGAGACTGGTGCTCGTGCTCGTCATGTTGACTCCTGCGTGTAGCCCGGGAGAGACGGCCGGATCGACCACGACTTCGACATCCCTCACTGTCACTTCGACGACAGCCGCGGTCACCACCACTGTTGGCCCCACCACCACCACGTCGGCCACGACGACCACAACGCCCGGGTCTACGTCGACCACCGCCACTCTGGCCGGCAACTGGGCCAGCGAGCCTCTGATCGTGACCACGTTCGGCGCCCTTGGCTGGTGGGACGGGACCGACTGGCTGGACGCGGAGTCGGAGGGGATCCTCCCCATAGCGGGTGGAGAGGACTATCAGACGATCGTCGGGGACTCGCTCGGTATGACCACTGCCGGGTCGCAAACCACGGTCTGCGACCCGCTCGAGCTCATCGGCGTGGTTCTGGACGATCCTGACCAGCTGGGTGACTATCCGGGACCCGCTGGCATTGCAATTTCGGCGCCCTTTGATCTTCAGCCCTACCTCTATGACGACGAGGGGACCGACGACGGGACCTACGCAGCCTTCGCCTCCGGCCTCCTCGCCAGCCGGGGCCTCGACATCGACGAACCGGTGATCAAACAGCTCGTGCGGACCGACCTCGAGGGTGATGGAGTCAACGAGGTCCTGGTCGTCGCCGAAGAGGTGACCCCCGGGCTCCTATTGCAGCCAGGCGACTACTCGATTCTCTTCTTGCGGAAAGTGATCGAGGGCGAGGTGCAGACCGCGGTGCTGGATGAGACGGTGGTGATGGACGAAGACGATCAGTTTCTGGGGGCACATTCGGTGGGGACCGTGGCCGACCTCAACGGTGACGGAAGATGGAGATCGTCTCCAACTCGGCGTACTTCGAAGGTTTCGGCGTGGTCGTCTGGGAATATGTGAGCGACGACCTCGGCCCCAACCTCCGTTTGCAGAGAGGCTGTGGCAGCTGATGGAAAA